>OCTA010006239.1_pt1 | contig 10193 bp, 9 predicted proteins | sample 1538991 | NCBI WGS metagenome assembly OCTA01 (sample SAMEA3539302, study PRJEB22396) | soil metagenome | biome: tundra; feature: field; material: soil | place: USA | collected 2010-05 | depth 0.15 m | reverse complement strand
GAAGGTGGAAACCAGACTCGTGTGTTGTACGGAGACGCCGCTGTACAATCCAGCGATTGAGCCGGACATCTATAAACGCTGCGCCGTCGCAGCGGATCTAACGTGGAACAGGCTGTCCTGCAGGTACGGTTGGCACGTAATACGGCCAAGTAATCTGAAATGCTTTCCGTCGCCGTATACGTGACGGTTAGAGTCCCGTCGCGTTGTTGGCCGGCTACCCTTGCGACTGTTCGACAATCTTCTTTTATCTTCTTTTTTAATCTTTTTCAGAATCGCAGCAACTGCCTGGGACATATGGGACATAATGGAGTGGAACACTGTAAAACATTTGTGGAAATAAATGTCCGCTCAGCAGCTCGTGATTTCCAGGCTGTACGAGAAGCAAACGAATGGGCGATCTGGAACTACAACTCCGCGAGTTCAGCAAAGAAAGATTTGAGATTTTCGTACACCAGTACCTGGCAGCCAAATATCCGGGTGCAGACATCAAACGTGTTGAAGGATCTGGTGGAGACGCAGGTATCGATACATTTAGAGGACTGCTTGCGTCCAGTCCGGCGATCTGGCAAAGCAAGCACTTTCCCAATCGGATTAAACAGGCACAGAAGAAGCAGGTGCTCAAGTCCATTAAGGCCGCGTTCCGAGAGAACGCTCCCTCAGCTTGGACCTTATGTGTCCCAATAGATCTTCGAACTCCAGAGCACAAATGGTTTCAGACAGCAGTCGTTGGGGTCTATGGTGGCCCTGGTCGCATCAAGTTGATCCAGGCATCTGATTTTCTCTCAGAACTCCAGCACAACAGGAGCCTACGGGACGCATTTTTCCCCGAAGATGCTCTTTCCAAAATGTTGGAAGTGAGAAAATTTGCAATGCTCACCGAAGGCCGGACCCAGCAACAACTTGGGACGCTCGTGACTGAGTATGCTCACGAGTATCTTGAGAGTAGCGTGCATCTGGATCCTCGGTTCCAGCCCATTCTTCAAGTTGGTGGTGGTCCTCAGATGCGGTTGCCTCCTCGGCAGCCTGGCTTGGTCTGGTCCGTCAGCGAAGGCGACAGGACAACTCACCAGTTTGCACGCGATCCCGTGGCATACAATTTGGATCCGATCAAGTTCAGCATCAATATTCCTCCCGAGTATCGAACGGCATTGGAGCGCGCTGTAGACGCCGGTTTGCCGTTTGCGCTGCCGGCTGGCAACATCTTGCATCTAGATACGTCGTCTCCTCTCTTGAACGCGTACTTTGAAAAGATCAAACTCCCCCAGTTCCAGTTAGATTTGCATCCGTCTTTACCTCCGGAAATCGCTGCAAAGGACATACCGCTGCGGTTCATCGCAGGATCCGGAAGCAAAGTGAAAGAGCTTCGCTGCATACCCTTCCGGGTCGCACGTGCCGGCAGGCTCGAAATTGAACTGTCCAGCAGAACCAGGTTTCCAATTGAGGTCAGCCTAATTGTGCGACTTTCCGCAGAAGAACCAGTAACTGCTAGTCTGCGGCCTATCTTACCTGGGGCTGACGTACAAGCATTGCATGAAGTGGTGCAGTTTCTGGATGAACTGGAGGAATCGGGTGAATTAGAGATCGGCAGCTTGGAAACAGATGCTCCCATTCTGAAGACAAAGGGAGGAAAGTTTACTTCGAATATCGAAATTTCTAAGGCCTTGAAGAACATCATCGCTGATGCTTCTCTGGTGTCAAAGTTTTTCCAAACACCGCTTCGCTTCCCTGGTCGACTTACCCAAACGGAAGCCACCGATCTGCACGTACTCCGATTAATCGTTACAGGTGAAGAGTTTTTTGACGTGAATCTCGATTCTGCACTGACGAAAGACCCCGCATATCGTGATCAAGTAATGGATGCTCTTGAACAGTCAACCTTCTCCGTGAAAATTGAGCACCCGGCAGGGTGGCGGAACTTTGAGGTATTTGGTGTACGGATTGCGCCAGGTCCCATCACGTTCGTTGCAGATCAGGCGAGCTTTGTTGATGTACAAGGAGCGCGTAAACGTTACCTCGAAGCTGAGGTTGGCGAAGCGGTGCCGTTCCGTGCCCGCTGTAAAGGACCGTGTCGATGGTCCCGCACAATTCCGTAAAGGATCGAAGTGGCTTGGGAGATTGAGAGCCCGATTCTCCGTAAAGTAGGCTATCCGCAGAAGTGCTTTGCAAACTGACTCAGCAAGCCAGATCGTCGTTAGTCGACGGTGGCTTACCGCTTATAGAACTGACCCGGGAATTGACTAACGAACCAGTGGGATTAAATCTCCCTCGCGCCCTTTTTTGGCCACGCAACATTGTCGATCAAGCGCACGGAACCGAGCCAAATCGCGCCGGCAATCAATACCGGACCCTCAATCTGTTGAACAGGGCTTAGCGTCTCAGGATCGGTCACGCTGAAGTATTCCACTCGCACTTCGGGATGCCTCGCGAGCAGCCTTGTCGCTTCCTCCCGCACACGGGCAACGGAGCGCTCTCCCTCATCGATCTGCCGCAGCGATTCACGAAGGGCGCGCGAGAGCACAGGGGCAATCGCGCGCTCAGCCGGTGTCAATCGCTTATTGCGAGAGCTAAGAGCCAACCCATCCGGTTCGCGGACCGTCGCGACGGGTACAACACTCACCGGCACATTCAAATCTTTGACCATGCGGCGGATAATCGCCAGTTGCTGCGCGTCCTTCTCGCCGAAGTAGGCGAAATCGGGCTGAACGATGTTGAACAGCTTCAGGACAACGGTTGCGACGCCCCGAAAATGGCCGGGCCGGAACTCTCCGCACAAATATCGACTCAGAGCGGGGGACTCGATAAAAGTCAGCTGCTCCTCCGGATAAAGATCCGCCGAGCCGGGCGCAAAGACAACCGAGACCCCTTGCTCGGCGCACATCTGGAGGTCTTCCCGCATCCTTCGAGGGTAGGCATCGAGATCGTCCTTGCGATCGAATTGCAAGGGGTTGACAAAGATGCTAGCGACCACGAGAGGGTTCTCGCGCCGGGCGGTTTCAAGTAGTTTTGCATGACCCGCGTGCAGCGCGCCCATGGTTGGCGCCAAGCCGATTGTTTCGCCGGGCTTGCGCATCTCCGCGAGCCGCCGCCGCAGCCTGGCCGGATCGGCGATGATCTCCGGCGCCATCGTCACGAACTCTTCCTGGCGGGCAAAGGGAAAACGCTGGAACGCACTTCCTCGGCGTAGGACTTGACCGCTTGTGAGATGACGTCTCCCACCGCCGCATATTGTTTCGAAAAAGCGGGAGCGAAGCCGCTAAGCCCGAGGATATCGTTGATGACCAGAACCTGCCCGTCGCAACCGGGGCCGGAGCCGATGCCGATCACCGGGATGCGAAGCCGCTGGCTGGCCGCCAAACCGAGTTCGTCGGGCACGCACTCTAGCACCAGCGAGAAAGCGCCGGCGGCCTCGAGCGCAACGGCATCGGCAAGAACGCGCGCTTGTTCTTCCGGCAGCTTAGCCTGGCGCCGGAAACCGCCCAGCACATGGATCGATTGCGGCGTCAGACCAAGGTGACCCATCACCGGAATACCGGCTGAGACGATGCGCTCAATGGTGGGGGCGATGGCCGCGCCGCCTTCCAGCTTCACCGCCGTTGCTCCGCCTTCCTGAACCAGGCGGCCGGCGTTGCGCAGCGCTTGGGCCGGGCTCAATTGATGGCTCAGGAAAGGCATGTCGGCGACGATTAGCGCGTCGGGCGCACCGCTGCGAACGGCGCGCGTGTAACGGACCATGTCGTCCATGCTGACTGGGATGGTGCTATCGTGCCCCAACTCAACCATGCCAAGAGAATCGCCCACCAGCAGCATGTCAATCACTTGGGAGGCGGCGAGGAGCCGCGCCATCCAGGCACTATAGGCCGTGAGCATGGTGATCTTTTCGGCGCGCGCTTTTTTGGCCTGAAGGTCTGGCACTCGCAGGAGTTTCGGAGGCTTGCTCATGTACGAAGAGTGTCCTCAATGCGGCGAACCGTGTTAGGGGCGAGTCCGGAGCACGATCCGACGGCGAGAGTTCGGATGCCGGCGGCAGCGTAGAGGTTGCGAGTTGCTGCGCGAACCGGTTGTAAGGCGAGCATGTGGCGCTGCACGGTTCCGGCGTCGCCGCGGCGAATGGGTCCGGTGAGCGCGGCCTCGGGACCGCACGCCAGGACGTTTTCCGTGGTGGCGAGGACGAGCGAAGCAAGCGCTTCAAGCGCCACCGCGCGGCCAATTCCCGCATGCTGCATAAGTTCAAGAGCCGCGTCGATGAGCGTCACTTCGTAGTTCGACGCCATCACGGCGGCGGCGTGATAAAGCTGCCAATTCTCTGCCGGAACCAGCAGCGGCTTGCCGCCGATCATCGAGACTACTTCGAGGGCCAGGGCCACGGCTTCCGGATCGCCGGCGCACCCGAATGTCGAACCAGGGAGCGCTTTGACGCCGGACTCGGGAGTGGGAACGGTTTGGAGTGGATGGAGAACGCCGACCGAAACACCGCGGACACGCAGTTCGGCAAGCGCTTCGGGTCCCGCGGAACCGGATGTGTGAAGGACCGTCCGGGGCGCAATGTCGCAGGCGGCAAGGCTGTGGGCTACTCCGGCAATCGCGTCGTCGGAGACCGCGATGAGGATTTCAAGCGCGTGCTTCGACAGTTCTGTCATGGCAACGATTTCGCCAGCCCCGATAAAGGCGGCGGCGAGCGCAGCGGCTTCCAGGCGACGGCCGGCAATGGCTGAAACGGCGATGCCACTCGCCCGCAGGAGCGAACCGAGAGCTTGAGCCATGCGCCCCGTGCCGACGATGCCGATTTGTTTTGCCAACTACGTGGTGTCCTGCACGTGATTCTATCCTGGCCCTAAGTTCGATTTGACCCATTTTCCATTGACCCGAGAAAAATTCTTGTGATAGCGTAAAAGTTCTAGAGATGTGTGAAATAGCCGCCGTGTTGCTTGCGGCGACAGCACTCGTTCTGCGTCAGAAACAGCTCAGATGGATCAAACTCTTCACGCCCTTGGCGGTCTGCTAATCACAGCCATCCCGACGATCGTCTTTTTCATATTCCTTACCATTTACCTCAACGCCGTGTTCTTCAGGCCCATGGGAAAGATCCTGGAGGATCGCAGGCGCGCCACCGAGGGCGTGCGGGATCTGGCCCAGAAGGCATTTGAGGCAGCGGACAAGAAGAGTTCCGAGTTTGAGCGCGCGCTTCAGTTAGCAAGGGCACAGATACATCAGGAAAACGAAACGCTGCGCCGTCAATGGTCCGACGAGGAAACCGCTCGATTGGCGCAAGCCCGTGCCGAAGCCGACGCCAAGATCCAGCAAGCCAAGCGCGATATGGCCGAACAGGTGGAGCGGGCGCAGGCCGAGTTGGATACGCAGGTGGAATCTTTGAGCGAGCGGATTACGAATTCCTTGTTGCGCCGGAGGGCGGCGTAGTGCGCGGTCGATTGCTGGCGGCGTGTCTTTGGGCCGGACTGCTTTTATCTGTTGCCGCGCCTTCCGCGCTTGCCCAGGACAGTAAAGAGCAGGAAGCGCCGGCGCCCGATCAGATGAAGTGGAAGCTTATAAACACAGCGCTTTTTGCCATCGGTTTGGGCTACCTGATAGCCAAGTCGGCTCCCGCCTTCTTCAATGCCCGGTCGGCGGATATTCAAAAGGCCATCAAAGACGCCACGGGGCTGAAAATCGAGGCGGACTTCCGCTATTCGGAGATCGATCGCAAAATGGCGACGCTCGCGGATGAAGTGGGCCGCATCCGCGCCGAAGCCTCGGCGGAGATGGAACGTGAACACCAGCGGATGCGGCGCGATACGGAGCTTGAGATGGAACGGGTCGGTAACAATGTCGCGGCGGAGCTGGAAGCGTTCCGCAAAGAAGGCATCCGCAAAGTGCGGCGTCAGACCGTACAGGCGGCGCTCGCATTGGCTGAACGGCGCTTGCGGGAAAAGCTTTCTGGCGGCGAACCGGAAGAACTGGTGCGGGATTTCGTGAAACTGGTCGAGCGGGGCAAGAACTAGATGACGGGCGCTCTATCCGCGCATTACGCCCGCGCCCTGGCCGACTCGGTGTTTCGCCCGAACTCCGGATTATCGCCCCAGGACGCCGTCACGCAGCTTGCCGATGTCGAAGCGATGGTTAGCGGGTCGAAAGACCTGCGGCTCGTGTTGTTATCGCCAGCGGTAAACAGGAGCCGCAAGGTTGCTCTCATTACAAAGCTGGCGGAGCAAATGGGGCTGCATCGCATCGTCCGGAACTTCCTGCTGGTGGTGGTGACGCATCGCCGCACGCATGAGTTGAAGTTCATGCGCCAGGAGTTCGAGCAAGTGATCGATGAACGGCTGGGCTGGGTTCGCGCCGACATCGCGTCCGGCCGCGAACTCTCCGGCCCGCAGCGTGAAGAGATTGAACGCGCGCTGGGCTCCCAGCTTGGAAAGTTTATTCGGGCGGATTACAAAGTGGATCCCGCCTTGCTGGCAGGTATACGGGCGCGTGTGGCGTCCAAAGAGTACGACGCAACATTAAGAGGCAAGCTGGAAAATATGCGCCAGCGCCTCCACGCAGGTTTTTAGAAAGTAAAGAGTTCAGAAACTATGGCTCAGATCAGAGCGGATGAAATATCGCGTGTTCTCCTTTCGGAGATTGAAAACTTCGATGCGGTAGCGAACGTCTCGGAAACCGGTTCCGTTATCAGCGTGGGCGACGGTATCGCGCGCGTCTACGGTCTCCAGAATGTCATGGCCGGTGAGTTGGTCGATTTCGGCCCAGAGACCGTCGGGCTGGCGCTCAACCTGGAGGAAGACCAGGTGGGCGTTGTGCTGCTCGGCGATTTCAGCGGGGTCAAAGAAGGCGACCAGGTGAAGCGCACCGGGCGCATCATGTCGATTCCGGTTGGCGATGGATTGATTGGCCGTGTCGTGAATTCGCTCGGTGTGCCGGTGGACGGCAAGGGTCCGATTGAATCCACCTCGACGAATCCGTTGGAACGGCTTGCTCCGGGCGTGGTTGACCGGCAGCCCGTGAAGCAGCCGCTGCAAACGGGAATCAAAGCGATCGATGCGATGGTGCCGATTGGCCGCGGACAGCGCGAGTTGATCATCGGCGACCGGCAAACCGGTAAGACCACTGTCGCCCTCGACACCATCATTAATCAGAAGGGCCAGGATGTAATTTGCATCTACGTCGCGATCGGTCAAAAGCGCTCGACCGTAGCGCAGGTGGTGAAAGCGCTTGAAGAGCATGGCGCGATGGAGTACACGATCGTCGTCGCCGCCACGGCGTCAGATCCCGCGCCGATGCAGTACATCGCTCCCTATGCCGGTTGCGCGATTGGCGAATACTTCCGCGATTCGAAGCGGCACGCGCTTTGCGTCTACGACGATTTGTCGAAGCACGCGGCGGCGTACCGGGAAATCTCGTTGCTGCTGCGCCGTCCTCCGGGGCGCGAGGCGTTTCCCGGAGATGTGTTCTATCTCCATAGCCGTTTGCTGGAACGGGCGTCCAAGCTGTCCGATGCCATGGGCGGCGGGTCCTTAACGGCTCTTCCGTTCATTGAAACGCAGGCTGGCGACGTGTCCGCGTACATCCCCACAAACGTGATTTCAATCACGGACGGACAGATTTACCTGGAAGGCGATTTGTTCAACGCGAACATTCGTCCGGCTATCAACGTAGGTTTGTCGGTCAGCCGCGTCGGCGGCAGCGCACAAATCAAGGCGATGCGTTCGGTCGCCGGAATGTTGCGGCTCGAACTGGCGCAGTATCGCGAACTGGCGGCATTCGCCCAATTCGGTTCGGATTTGGACAAGACTTCACAGGCGCAGTTGAGCCGCGGCAAGCGCTGGATCGAGGTTTTGAAGCAGGGTCCTTACTCGCCGATTCCAGTGGAAAAACAAGTTGCGATTATCTTCGCGGCGGGCCAAGGTTATTTGGACGATATCGCGATTGAGGACATACGGCGCTTCGAAGCCGAGCTCTATCCGTTCCTTGAGAACGAGGCCGGACTGCTCAGTTCGATCCGCGAAAAGCGCGAGTTGACCGACGAGATAAAAGGCAAGCTGAAGGACGCGATCACGCGCTTCAAACAGGGTTTTGGCAAGGGCGGCAAGCCACCGGCAAAGGCCAGCGGTTCGGCGAAACCGGCTCCGGCGGAAAAACCCACCGGCAAAGAAGCCCCCAAGGAAGAACAAGCTCTACAGAGCAAGTAAGCGATGCCGAGTCTTATCGACATCCGGCGCCGTATAAAAAGCGTCAAGAATACCCAGCAGATCACCAAGGCCATGAAGATGGTCTCGGCCGCGAAGTTGCGGCGCGCGCAGGATCGGGCCCTGGCATCCCGGCCCTACGCGAAGATGATGAACCACGTGCTGTCGAATATCGCGAAAGCTGCGGCATCCGATCCGGAGACGGCGGAGATTCCGCTTTTGCGGCTGCGCGACGAAAAGCGCATCCTGCTAATCGTCGTCAGTTCGGACCGCGGTTTGGCAGGCGCCTTCAACTCGAATCTGCTGCGCAACGCGCAGCGCTTTATCGACGAGCGGAGCGGCGCTGAAATTCAAGTTGAGACGGTCGGCCGGAAATCGCGCGACTACTTCAAGAAGCGCAACTTCGCAGTCACGGGCGAGCATGTCGGCATAATGGAAAAGCCGACCTATGAAGAGGCCGCCGGGATTGCGCGGAAGTCGATGGACTTGTACGCGAAGTCTGAAGTGGATGCGGTCTACATCGTTGTAAATGAGTTTAAGAGCGTGATGGCGCCAAATCTGGTCATGCGCAAGATCCTGCCGGTCGAAGTGCCGGAAGGCGGCGATCAGATCGACTACATCTACGAACAGCCTGCCAACGAACTGCTAAATATTCTGTTGCCGCGCTACGTGGAAATGTCGGTTTACCGCGCCATGATCGAATCGGTTTCGGCGGAACATGCGGCGCGCATGGCGGCCATGGACACGGCCACCTCCAATGCGGGCGAGGTAATCCAAACTTTGACGCTGAACATGAATCGCGTTCGTCAAGCCAGCATTACGCGGGAAATTATCGAAATCGTGAGCGGCGCCGCGGCACAGTAATTGCGTATCAGTCAGTTAGTATCGGGAGCATCATTATGGCAGAAGTAGCGGAAGTAGCAGTCGCGGAGGGCCGCGTCATACAGGTGGCTGGTCCCACCATCGAGATTCAGTTCCCGGAAGGGCACATACCGAAGATCCTGAACGCCATCCACGTAACGAGCGAGGGCTTCGACGTGCCCACCAAGATCGACATCACGGCGGAAGTGGCGCAGCATATCGGCGAGGGCCGGGTGCGCACTATTGCCATGGAGGCGACAGACGGACTGGTCCGCGGCATGAAAGCCTACGACCTGGGAATGCCTATTACGGTTCCGGTCGGTAAACAGACGCTGGGCCGCGTGATGAACGTGCTGGGTGAACCGGTAGACAACATGGGGCCCGTGAACACGGAAAAGCGTTTTCCCATTCACCGCGCCGCGCCCTTGTTCGACGAGCAATCGACGGAGCTTGAGATGTTCGAAACGGGCATCAAAGTCATCGATCTGCTCGAGCCCTATCTGCGCGGCGGAAAGATCGGATTGTTCGGCGGCGCGGGCGTCGGCAAGACGGTTATCATTCAGGAACTCATCAACAACATTGCCATGAAGCATGGCGGCGTGTCGGTGTTCGCGGGCGTGGGCGAGCGCACTCGCGAGGGCAACGACTTGTGGCTCGAAATGCAGGAGTCCGGCATTGTCGATCCGCACGACTGGCGGAAATCGAAAGTCGCGCTGGTGTACGGTCAGATGACCGAGCCTCCCGGCGCCCGTTTGCGGGTGGGTCTCACGGGCTTGACCGTCGCCGAGTATTTCCGCGACGAAGAAGGCCAGGACGTGCTGCTCTTCATCGATAATATTTTCCGCTTTACGCAGGCTGGTTCGGAAGTGTCGGCGCTGCTTGGCCGCATGCCGTCAGCGGTGGGATATCAGCCGAATCTGGCGACCGAGATGGGCGATCTGCAAGAGCGGATTACTTCCACCAAGCGCGGTTCCATCACCTCGGTGCAGGCGATTTACGTGCCTGCCGACGACTATACCGATCCGGCCCCGGCAACGGCTTTCGCGCACTTGGATGCGACCACCAATCTCTCCCGCGCCATCTCCGAGCGCGGTATTTATCCCGCCGTCGATCCGCTCGCCTCAACCTCGCGCATTCTCGATCCGCTGGTCG
>OCTA010006238.1_pt1 | contig 10193 bp, 6 predicted proteins | sample 1538991 | NCBI WGS metagenome assembly OCTA01 (sample SAMEA3539302, study PRJEB22396) | soil metagenome | biome: tundra; feature: field; material: soil | place: USA | collected 2010-05 | depth 0.15 m | reverse complement strand
GCCCGGGTGCACCGGGGATTCTCCGTGGCCGGCGTGCCGACCTCGGAGGCCTCGGCGCGACTGGCCCGCTCGTTCGGCATCCCGCTCATCGAGATCGACGAGCACCTCGAGCTGGATCTCACCGTCGACGGCGCCGACGAGGTGGCGCCCAACCTGGACGTCATCAAAGGGCGGGGCGCCGCCTTCGTGCGCGAACGGATCGTGGCGGCCGCCTCGCGCCGACAGGTGATCCTGGTCGGCCCCGAAAAGCTGGTGCCGGTGCTCTGCGCGACGGGCGGATTTCCCCTCGAGGTGATCCCGCTCGGGCGCGGTCTGGTCACGCGGCGGCTCCGGGCGCTGGGCTTGGGCCCGGCCGAGCGCCTCGACGGCGATGGCGCCCCCCTGGTCTCCGTGAACGGCAACCTGATCTTCGACTGTGCCGTGCCGGCGCCGCTGGCCGACGGCCCGGCCGCCCGCGCGCTGGAGGCCGCGGTTCGCGCGATCCCGGGCGTGGTCGACACGGGGCTGTTCCTGGGAACGGTCGAGCGCGTGCTGGTGGGGCACCCCGACGGCCGGGTCGACGTCCTGGTGCGCCCGGAGCGGCCATGAGCGGCGGCAAGACCGTCTTCCTCTTCGACGTCGACAACACGCTGCTCGACAACGATCGGGTGATCGTCGACCTGCGGCGCTATCTGACGCGCGAGGTGGGCGCCGAACGGGCAAGTCTCTACTTCGAGATCTTCGAAACACTGCGCATCGAGCTGGGCTACTCGGACTACCTGGGCGCGCTCCAGCGCTACCGGATCCTGCACCCGCGCGACCCGCACCTCCTGGCGGTTTCGTCCTTCCTCATCAACTACCCCTTCGCGAACCGCCTCTTCCCGGGCGCGCTCGATGCCGTCGAGCACGTCGGAGCCTTCGGGCAGACGGTGATCCTCTCGGACGGCGACGTGGTCTTCCAGCCGCGCAAGGTCGAGAGGACCGGCCTCGCCGACACGGTCTCGGGCCGGGTCCTCATCTACATCCACAAGGAGCACGAGCTCGACGACGTCGAGCGCCGCTATCCCGCCGATCACTACGTGCTCATCGACGACAAGATCCGGATCCTCACCGCCGTCAAGAAGGTCTGGGGGAAACGCCTCACCACGGTCTTCCCACGCCAGGGGCACTACGCGCTGGCGGCGGACGTGGGCGGCTACCCCCCGCCCGATCTCACGCTCGAGCGGATCGGCGATCTCTGCGACTACGACCTGACGAAGCTGCTCGCGCTCACGACGCCATGACCTTGGGGATGTCTCCCCGCTGACGCTCGAGCGCCGAGTCGATGTGCGCCTGCAACGTCTCCGCCAGGGTCTGCACGTTCGGATCCATGAGCATGCTGGAGTGGCCGCCCGGGATGTCGTGCACGGTCAGGGCGGTGATGTTGTTCTCCCATCCGAAGGTGGGATCCACGAACCGCTCGATGTACGGCGTATCGTCGATCACGGTTCCGTCGATCACCGTTCCGTCGAGCATTCCATTCTTCTCGGTCGCCCGAAAGAGGACCGCCTCCCCGCGATACGGCGCGGGCGCGACGAACTCCTTCTCGGCGATCCACAGGACCTCGCGCACCGGGATGTTCTGGACGACCGAGGGCAAGGCGCCGCCCCGGTCGAGGAAATGTCGGAGAAGGTGCACCCGGATCATCCGACTCGCCTCCGCGGTGACCCGGCGCGTTTCATAGCTGAGCAGATTCGAGATCTTCTTGGTTGCGCCCCCCAGCAGGCGGCCGGCGCGGGCGGGGAAGCTGATTTCGCGCTCCGCCTGGCTGAGGGACGCCGAGAAGGCTTGCAGGCGTTTTTGCGCCACGCTCTTCTTGCGCGCCTTGTTGTGGGGCGTGTCGATGAGCGCGACCATTCCCATCGGCTGACCGGCGTCCTGCAGTTTTTGGGCGATCGCGAGCGCGATCAACCCGCCCGTGCAGAGGCCGCCCAAAAAGTAAGGCCCCTCCGGTTGGATCCGGCGAATCTCCCCCGCGTAGTAGTCGGCCATCTCGGCGAGGCGCGTGTGCAGGATGGGATACCCGCTCCGGCTGCGCGGCTGAAGGGCGTAGATGGGGCGGCCGGGCTTCAACCGGAGCGCCAGGTTTCGATAGAGGAGGACCTCCCCGACGCCGTCGTGAACAAAAAACATGGGCGGGCCCGAGTCGCCCGGCCTGAGCACCACCACCGAAGAACGCGTCTCCTCCACCGGACCGAGCAGCGACGCGAGCTGCTCAATGGTCGGCTCGGTGAGCAGGATGCTGAGGGGAAGCGTCTTGCCGAAGGCCTTCTCGATCTCGAGCATCAGCGTGACCGCCTTGAGCGAGGTCCCGCCGATGTCGAAGAAGTTGTCCTTGACGCCGATCGGGCCGGTCTCGAGCAGCGACTTCCAGATCTCGGCCAGCCGTCGCTCGCGATCGTTGCGCGGCGGATCGATCGATCGGGGACGGGCCAGGGTCTCGTCGGTCGGCAGGGGCAGCGCCTTGCGATCGATCTTGCCGTTGGTGTTGAGCGGGAACACCTCGAGCTTCACGTAGCCCGTCGGCCGCATGTAGTGCGGCAAGCGGGCGCGCGCCGCCTCCTGCAGCTCCGGATGCTCGGCCGATCCGACCCAGTAGGCGATGAGGCGCGGATCGCCGGGACCATCCGCGCGCGCCATGACCAGCACCTCGCGCACACCGGACACGGTGCGAAGAGCCGATTCGATCTCGCCCAGCTCGATCCGGAAGCCCCGGATCTTGACCTGATGGTCGGCGCGGCCCAGACATTCCAGATCTCCATCGTCGAGCCGGCGGCCGAGATCTCCGGTCCGGTAGAAGCGCTCGTTGGGCGCGCCGGGCAGGCCGGTGACGAACTTGTCCGACGTGAGATCCGGCCGTTCGTAGTAGCCGCGCGCCACGCCCCGACCGCCGATCACGATCTCGCCCACGATGCCGGGCGGAACCAGGCCGCGGGATTCGTCCACCACGTAGACCTGCGTTTCGTCGATCGGTTGTCCGATCGTGATCGTGTCGAAGCCCGGATCGATCCGCTTGAGGGTGGACCAGACCGTGGTCTCGGTCGGCCCGTACATGTTCCACAGCTCGGTGCCGCGGGTGAGCAGTTGCGCGGCCAGCGCGGCGCTCAAGGCCTCGCCGCCGCACAACATCTTGAGCGGACGCCCACCCCGCCATCCCGCCTCGATGAGCAGGCGCCAGGTGGCGGGGGTGGCTTGCAGGATGTTGATCGGCTCTTCCTCGAGGCGCTGGCGCAAGAGGCGGGGATCCTGCGCGGTCTCCCGATCGGCGATGTCGACGGTCGCGCCGACATAGAGCGGCAGGAACAGCTCGAGGCCGGAGATGTCGAAGGTCGTGGTGGTGATCGCGAGCAGCCGATCGGCCTGCACCATGCCCGGGGTGTGGGCCATCGAGCGCAAGAAGTTGGCGAACGCCCGCCGGCCGACCTCGACCCCCTTGGGCCGCCCGGTCGATCCCGAGGTGAACAGGATGTACGCCAGCCGATCGGCGTCGTCGGGCGCCGGGGTCAGCGCCGGCCAGCTGTCGAGGCTCGCCCAGGCGTCGTCTAGCAGCAGCCGGGTTGGCCCCTCGGCCGAGGTGCCCGCGATCGAAGCCAGCGCGCGGTGGGTGACCAGGACCTGGGGCGCGGCGTCCTCCAGAATCATGCGGATTCGCTCGGCGGGATGGCCGGCGTCGATCGGGACGTAGGTCGCACCGGCCTTGAGGGTCGCCAGCATGGTGAGGATTTCATCGGCGCCCCTCGGCAAACAGATGGCGACCCGCGAGCCGGGGTTGACGCCGATCGCCCTCAGCCGGCCGGCCAACCGGCTCGACCGGTCCTCGAGCTCCCGATAGCTGAGGCGGGTGTCACCGGCGATCACCGCGAGGTGCCCGCCCCGCCGGGCGGCCTGGCCCGCGATCGCCGCGACCAGATCGGGCGCGGTGGTCTCCGGCTGCCGGCCGCGCCCTTCGGCCAGCAAGCGGGTGCGCGATTCGGGGTCGAGCAGGTCGACGGCGCCGAGGCGGGTGTCGAGATCGGCCAGGAAGGCGTCGAACAGCCGGAGGAAATGCGAGCGCGCGGCCGCCCGGAGTGTCGGATCGAAGGTCCCTTTGTGGAAATCGAGGCCCATCACCAGGCTGGCGCCGGGCGGGAACTCGTGGATGTGCACCGAGAACCCGTTACGCGAATCGCCCTCCGGAATGTCCCGCGACGCGGATTCGTACGACCAGGCTTCGCGGAAGTCGGCCTGCGCGCGCAGACCGGAGAACTCGGTGGGCGTGTGCTTGATGAGGTTCAGAAACGAGAACTCGAGCCCGCGATCGCTCACACAGTACTGACCGTGGGCCAGCGAGGCGGCCAGGTCGGCCCGTACCTTGCGCGCGAGCGAGGCGAACGTCTCGTTGTCTTCGATCTCCACCTTGAGAAAGAGTTGCTCCATGAGCAGGCCGCAGGCCGCCGCCAGGGGGTGCGATCGGTTGGCGACCGGCGTGGCCAACACCAGCTCGCGGTTGCCCGTCGTTCGATGCAGGAACGCGAAGATGATGGTGCTGAGCGCCACCAGCCGGGAAAACCCGGCGCCCAGGAGCGCCACCGCCTCGGATTGCGCCACCTGCGCGAGTCGCTCGGTCCGCTCGACGCCGCAGTCGACGAAGCTGCGCTCGACGGCCAGCGAGCGGTCGCGCATGACCCGGCCGTAGTACCGAAGCGGCGGCACGCCCCCGGCCAGCTTGCGCTCCCAGAACGCCGCGGCCCGGGCCGCGCGGGGGGAGGCGCGGTAGGCCGCCTCGAACGCCACGTAGTCACGAAACGACGGCCGGGCGCGGACCGCCCTTCCCGAATAGTGATCGGCCATCTGGTCGACGATGCTCAGAAAGGAGACGCCATCGGTGACGATGTGGTGCTGACCCAGGTAGAAAAGGTGCTCCTCGGGTCCGAGGCTCACCAGCGCGGCGTCCACCGGCGGGCGCGAAAAGTCGAACGGCCGGGCGATTCGGCCGCCGACCCAGTCCGGCAGGGTCTCCGGGTGCGAACGGAGATCTACCGGCACCAGGGCGGCCGCGGCTTCGACGTCGGGCAGAATGTGCTGACGCGGCGTCGTGACGTCGATCTGCAAACGCAGCTGGTCGATCTCCTGGACCGTGCGCCGGTAGGCCTCCGCGAAGCGCGTCCGATCGAGCGGACCGCTCAGCAGAACCGTGTGCGCGACGTTGTGATACGGCAGGTTCGGAAAGAGCCGCTGATCCGCCCACATCAACGTCTGCCGCTGGGTGAGCGGAAAGTAGTCTGGGGTGGTCAAGGCGTCGGATTTCGCTTTCTTCGGGGGAGGGCGCGGGCAGGGGCGCCACGAAGTCCAGGAGTCGCAAGCCCAGGAATCGCCTGCCCAGGGAATCGCGGGCAGTATATTAGGAATTTCTCGTGTCGCACCGTGGAAGAATCTGATTCACTCGTCGTTCCGTTGGGGTGGCGATGAACATCGAGGAGCGCGTCAAGGCGCACATCGAGACCGAGCTGGTCCTCGACCGGAAGGTCGATCTGGGGCTGGACGAGAACCTGGCCGGAATCGTCGATTCGTCGGGCGTGCTGGAGCTGGTGATCTGGGTCGAGGACGCCTTTGGCTTCTCGGCCGTCATCGACCAGATCACCCCCGAGGACTTCGCCTCGGTTCGTCGGATCGCCGAGTGGATTCGACGCAGCAGCGGCAAGCCGAGCGACTGACCTTCCGACCTTCCGACCTTCCGACCCTCCGACCTTCCGACCTTCCGGCCTTCCGGCCTTCCGACCTTCCGCTACCGGTGGCGGACCAGATACTCCGACGTCGTCAGCTCGACGATCCGCCGCTGGGACGAGATGGTCGTGAAGGTGTGGTCCGTGCCGGGGATGTTGACCCGCGCGAAGCGGGGCAACCCCTCGGATTCGCGCATCGCGTCCGGCGCATGGCGATCGACGAAATCGATGCCGGGATCGGGCTGGCTCACGACCAGCAGCGCGTCGATGTCGTGGGCGGAGATCTGCCGGAAGCCCGCCGTGACCTGCAACGATTCGTCCCGCGAAGCCAGCTCGGATTCCGGGGTGCTTGGCCCCGAGCCTTCGACGCGGCCCAGGTTCAGCTCCAGGAAGGTGCGCGGGTTCATCATGATGACGCCGTCGAGCCGTCCCTCGCGACGTGCGACCTGGAACGCCAGGTCCGCACCGGAGCAGAGGCCCGCGATGATGAACCGGCGGGCACCCAGCTCGCGGGTCGCGAAATCCCGCGCCGCCGCGATGTCGGTGAGGCCGTCGCGCGGATAGACCAGGTTCTCGGCGGTGCCCTCGGCGGCCGGGCTGTCGCCGATCCCCGAGAGATCGACCCGCAGGACCGTGAAGCCCAGCGCCGCCCAGCGGCGCGCCAGCGTCACGTAGAGTCGATGGGGTCCGGTGCGGTTCACGGCGCCCGCGTTGAGAAGGATGATGGCCGGACGTTCGCTGGGCGGCGGCTCGCGCGGCGGAACCACGATCCCGAAGAGCCCCCGGTCGGCGCGGAAGCGCACCGGGCGCTCGTCGAAAGGCGTCGCCGGCGCGGTCGAGGGGGCCACCGCCGCCTCGCCCGGGGGCAACGCGCGCAGCCAGTCGACGATGGTGTCGATGGACGGGTCGGGAAGCGTCGCCCGGTGCGGTACCGTGAGCAGAAACTTCTGTCCGGCGCCGCGCCGTGACTCGATCTCCGCCCCGAGCTCGGTCAAGCGAGCGCGCAGCTCGGCGGCGCCCCGCATCGCGCCCTCGTCCAGCAGAAGGATGCGCGGTGCCGGCCGGCGCGGCAGCGCGAGCAGGTCGACCCGCGCCAGGTCGGCGATGGTCGCGTTGGAAGCGAAGGAGCCGAGCAGCTCTTCGCCGTCGGGCTCGGGCGACTCCGTCTGCGGCACGATCCGCAGGTAGAGCTTGTGCAGCTTGGACATCTCGGTGACCCAGGCCGCGCCGGTCAGCGCCGGCATCCAGAGCACCAGGGCGCCGATGTCGTCGCGATCCGCCGCGACGTGAGCCGCCAGGGTGGCGCCGACGCGCATCCCCACCAGGGCGGGGCGCCGAACGCCGCTGCGGCGCTTGCACTCCTCGACCGCCAGGTGCAGGTCGCCCACCCAGGTCGCCACGCGATCGGGCTGCCCGTCGTCGCCCGCCGAGTCGCCCGTTCCGTGCCAATCGAACCGCAGCACGGCGAAACCGGCTGTCGCGAGTCGCTCCGCCAGGTGGCGGTAGCTCCAGTGCGCCCGCGTGCCGTCGAGGCCCAGGGGACTACACAGGACGACGCCGTCGCCGCGCGCGGCCTCCGGCGCGTGGTACCAGCCGAAGAGTGGCCGAGCCGTCGGGCCAAAGTAGAAGGGTTGGGCCGGTGGCATCTTCGGGCTAAGCGGCGCCCCCGGTCGCGCCGGGATTTCCGCGACGGGCCAGGTTCTGTTCCGCCTCCGGCGCCGGTTTCAGCAGCTGGGAGAGGCTGTACCGCGCGAAGTCCCGCCCCAGCTTCGGCCGCAACGCGTAGTCGCGGCGGATCAGCTTGAGCTTGGCCTTGAAGATGGCATGTCCGCAGAGCCAGGCGGCGTCGCAGGCGGCCGCGTAGAAACGTCCGTGGTGCTTGACCAGAAAGCGCCGGCGCGAATCGAACCAATAGCGGGGCATGCGCCGGGTGGTGTCTCCCATTCCCGTCGAGAGCCCGCCAATATGATCGACGCCCGCCTCCGCCACGAAATAGATCTTCCATCCGGCTTGGCGCACGCGCCGCGCGAGGTCGATCTCTTCGAAGTAGAGAAAGAAGGCCTCATCGAAGAATCCGGCGGTCGAGAACACCTCGCTTCGGAACAGCATGCTCACGCCCGAGACCCAGTCGACCTCGCAGGACTCGGTGATGTCCATCACCAGCTTGTGGTTGCGAAGTAGGCGGGACAGGAGTCCGAGGGAAGCCCCGTTTTCGAGCTCGCTCAGCGGCGACGGAAAACGGAATCCCCGCAGATCGTCGCCGGCAGCGTTGTGGATCAGGTTGCCGAGCAGGCCCGCGTCCGGGTGGCCGGCCATGAAGCCCAGTAGCGCGTCGAGGGCGCCGGGCTTGATCGAGGTGTCCGGGTTCAAGACGTAGAAGTACCGGGGCGTTCGGGACGACGCGAGGACGTGCTTGACCCCCACGTTGACGCCGAAGCCAAACCCGCCGTTGTGCCCGGAGCTCACGACGACGACGCGGCCTCGCCATCTGGCGTCGGCGAAAACGGCCAGGAGCCGCTCGAAGGATCCATCCCCCGAGTCGTTGTCGACGATCACCACGATCGGGTCGACCAGCTTGTCGATCTCCGGGACCAGCGCCGTGACCGCCTCGATCGTCGCCTCGGAGGTCCGGTAGTTCACGATGATCGTCGCAACATCCATGAGGTCTGCCTCGCCCGTGATCGAACGCCATTTTTCATACCACATCGCCCCGTGCCCCTTGGCAACATGGCCACCCGACCACCTGGCGTCAATCCGGGCCGCCCGCGATGAGCCCGGTGGGCCCGACGCGCGTCAGGCTGACGGCGCAGTCGTCGACGTAGAGCGTGGTCGTGCTGGGCGTCAGGTCCTCGGCGACGCTGCAGGCGTCCCATTCTATCCAGGGTGTCGGGCCGGTCGGCTGCCCTGTGACGTCCACGATCTGCTGGCCGTTCAGCCAGTAGGTGACCCGTCCGGTGGCGTCGTTGGCGTTGCGGTAATAGGCCTCGACCTGAAACCAGTTTCCCACCGGCACCACGGGATCGGCGACGTCCAGCGCGATGTTGGAGCTGGTTCGATGATCGTAGAGCTGCAAGGTCATCTCGCCGCTCGGCATGTTGACCAGATCCAGGTCGTAGAATTCGTCGGTGGTGTTCGGATCGGTGGCGTTGGTCCGGATCCGGAACTTGAAGATCACCCAGAACGTCCCGACGGTCACCGTCCGGGTCAGGTAGAACCAACCGCTGTAGTAAGCCGCCTGGGGCAGGCCCTCCGTGCGTGAGAGGACGGCGTTTTCTTGGGTGCCGTCGCTGCCCGCCGTGATGGTCAGATTGGCTGCGAAGGTGCCGCGGTGGGCGCGATCGCTGGAGACGGCGATGGTGTTGGGCGGTGTCGGAAAGGCCTGGGCGTTGCCGCCTGGGGTGCCGGTCCACTCCCCGAAGCTGTCCCCCTCGAAGAGGGCCGTCCAGAGCACGTCGGAGCCGACGCCGATCTGGGCGCCGCATCCGGCCGCCAGCCCCGCCAGCACCGCGAGACCACAGAGGCCGACGCGTGCCCCCGGAAGGCGCCTGCCCCCAATCATAGAAACTCCAGCGACGCGCCAATCGTTGCGCCGAGCCACAGCCAGGGAGTATGGCCCAGCACCCCTTGCGGAAGCGCGAACACCGCCGGTGGGCTGGGCACCAGCTCGGCATCCAGCGCGACGAACGGGGCGAGGCGGCCCCGCGTCGCGAGGCGCGCGCCCACCCCGGCGCGCACGCCCAGCTCGACCGAGGTTCCGCCCTGCGGGGTGGCGAGATCGAGCGCCCGCTCCGACAGCCAGGCCGCGCCGAGGCCGAGCTCACCGTAGCTCTCGACCCGCTTGCCATCGAGCTGCGCGCGCACCCCGACGTCGACCGGCAGGCGCCACTGGCGCAGGCGCACGCCCCCCAGGGTCACATCGACCGGTGCCAGCGCCATCGTCCCCACCACCAGCGCAAAGCGGCTGCGGCCGACGGCCAGGCGGACCGCGGCTCCGACCTGGGCAGCGACGTTTCCCGATGCGTCGCCCAGCTCGCCCCCGACACCGAGGTCGAGGTGGGCGGCGGCGTGCGGCCGCTGGTCGACCGGCGCCGCCGGCGCGGGCAGCGCCGCGATCGGGGACGGCGTCGGCTGCTCCATCGAGATCTCCGCCGGGTCGATGGCCAGCGCGACGAAGACGGCGGCGATGCGGGCCCGGTAGGCGCAGTCGCGCGTCGCGTCCCGGTACTCGCGCACACGACCGGCCGCGATCACGCGGTAGGGAACGCCCAGATCGATGATTTGAACCACCGGTCCGCCGGTGCCGCCCACGGCGCGCAGTCGGGCGTTCAGCCGATCGCGCGGCACCAGCGTGCCGAGCTCCGCCCACACCGCCTCGGGCTGCGGACAGGTGCTGGGACCGCCGATCATCGGGGTGTCGACGGCGCCGGCGGGCGGGATCGGCTCGCCGGGGGAGCCGCCGCCGACCGCGTCGCC
>OCTA010006237.1_pt1 | contig 10195 bp, 6 predicted proteins | sample 1538991 | NCBI WGS metagenome assembly OCTA01 (sample SAMEA3539302, study PRJEB22396) | soil metagenome | biome: tundra; feature: field; material: soil | place: USA | collected 2010-05 | depth 0.15 m | reverse complement strand
AACCGCAGCCAAGGCGCTGGTCACCAAGTCCCAGGCGTTTGTCGTGACCTCGGTTCCTGACTACGTTCCGTTCCTAAAGACCAAAGCGGGCACCATCACCGATCCAGGCCTCGCCCTGGTTCGCTCGCACTATCAGCAATACGATGGCGCTGGCAACCTGCTTGGCGCTGCTCCAGTCAACTCCGGCAAAACTGAAGCCGGCGGCGATATGGGCGGCTACATCGTCAAGAGCACTGTGCAGACCACCCAAGAAGTGAATGGCGATGGCTTTGTTTTGGTCACTCGTCCCAAAACTCCGTAACGAGTGATTCGAATCACTCGTTTCGCTGCATTAAGAAAAGGCGGACCTTCATCGGTCCGCCTTTTTCCCGTCCCGATCACGTTCAACAACTCAAACGTGAGAAATTATTTTCACTAACTTGTCACAAACCCTTAACATCGCCTCGCCGCTCACCAGATAGACTTCGGCCTGAATGAAAAGCTTCCTGCGGATTAGCGGCGGCAAGTTCGCAACAATAGACAAGCACAAAACTTTTTGACGGTTGATTCTGAAATTCTCCCTGGGTGCGCCGCTCTTCACGCGCAACAAAACTTCCCCATAACCTAACGAAGAGAGGAATTAACTATGTCACGTACCAAATCAGTTTTATTAGTGTTTCTGTTGACCGCTCTCGTCGGCATCCTGCCCATGGCACAAGCCGCCGTCACGGTTGAAGTAACGATTGCAGGCTCGTCTGCCATGTGGCAGACCCTCGCTCTCGCCGCCTTTGCCGAGGCTGGCACAGGAGCCGGTCACTGGACCAGCGCCTCCAGCGCAATCTTTCTCACCGACACCCGCTTAGGCTACTTCAACGATTTTGGAAGCATCTGGGTTGTCTGGAACTCCGACGTCACCAAGGTCTGGTCGTTCTTCGAGGTTGACTCCGTCGCGGGCGTCCGTTGCTATTTCGCTCAACCACATTGCAACGTCAACGCCACCTTGTCGAACCTCTCCGGCAGCGGCTCTGGACAGATCTCCTCAGTCCTCTGGGGCGCTGACTCTGCTCTTCCCGCTAACGTTCAGTCCCTCTTTACGACTGGCCAACTGGTAACGGTCGCTGCGACCGACATTCGTCCTGAGGATGCCAACTTCGCCGCATGTCGCGCTAACTCCCAACTCGGCGCTGGTTCCGTCGCCCCCCCAGGCACGAGCGACGGTCTCGACGGTCTGGGCTACAACACCAATTGGGCTCCGGGCGTCTGTGCAACTTCCGGCAGCGATCTCTACACCTACGGCGGAAACCATTTCAAGAGCGGTTACCCCGGCAGCACCGCCACTGCCGGCAACGCTTCCTTTAACATCAAAGGAAATGATCCGATCTCGGGTGATCCAATTCCGTCCTTCACAGTTGTAGAAGTCGGCGCCAGCCCGCTTATATTCATCACCGAGCGCGCAACCGCTCTTGCCAGCTTGACAAATGCCACGGATGGCCAACTCCAACAGGTTTTCTCCGGCACAAACTGCGACGCTTCCGCGTTCGGTTTGCCCGCTGGCGGCATCAACATCTTCCTTCAAACCCCTTCGGACGCTGCCGAAGCCACCATTTTCCGCAAACCCGCTGTCTATCCAGGAGCGATCCTCGGTATCAGCCAAGAAGCCAACGTTGGCGCCAATAACCCGCTCGCCGGCCAATCTGGAACCTGTGTCGCCGGTGGCGGCGCTCGCTACCGCGGTATCGGTACCGGTGAAGAAGTAAAGTCAGTCCACGACTCTTCGACTAAGTATGGAAACGGCTTCGATGGCATCGGCTACACATTCTTCAGCTACGGCAACGTGAGCTCGATCGCTAACAACCGCGCCTACGGTTACATTCAACTGGAGGGCGTCGATCCGATCTTCGCTTCGTACTCCGGTGGCGACCCTGGCGAACCCGGCAACGGCACAATCCCGGGTGCGGCCAATTTACCCTCAAGCTGCGACCACGCATTCCCCTGCCCAGAGTCTGACATCTGGACTGGCGCACTCTCTTTCCCGAACCTTCGCAACGGTACGTATCCCGCCTGGTCGACCCTTCGCTTGGTTTCCAACGGCACCCCGCTAACCGCAGCCAAGGCGCTGGTCACCAAGTCCCAGGCGTTTGTCGTCAGCTCGGTTCCCGACTACGTTCCGTTCCTCAAGACCAAAGCGGGCACCATCACCGATCCGGGCCTCACCATCGTTCGCTCGCACTATCAGCAATATGATGGCGCTGGCAACCTGCTTGGCGCTGCTCCAATCAACTCCGGCGAACTTGAAGCCGGCGGCGATATGGGCGGCTACATCTTCAAGAGCACAGTGAAGACCACGCAAGAAGTGAACGGCGATGGCTTTGTTGAGGTCGCCCGTCCCGCAAATCCGTAACTAGTGATTCGAACCACTCGTTTCACTGCATTAAAGAAGGCGGACCTTCATCGGTCCGCCTTTTTCTTGTTAGGATCACGTCCCACAACTCAACCGTAACGAATTTGTAACATAAACAAGGTATCCTTCCCTCTAATTACATATTCAGCGTTCATCACGAAACGAAACTTCGAAATCCGAGACCCTATTAACGATGTCACACTTCTTATCGCGCACACTTATCAGAACTTCTAACTTGCTATCTTTGCTTCTACTTTTATCCCTAACTAGCACCGCTCAGTTTACGCCAGCCACTCCGCCAATCGCCGACCCGTCCGACACTCGTTTCCACGACGTGTACGAAGATCGCACCACTCCCAGCCTCGCCACCACCCATCTCATGCCCGTCCATCCCCTCATTGCCTTCACCGACGAGCATCCCACTTACACCATCCAACTCCTCCAGCTTCAGTGGCGCTGGGGAGACCCCATCGATCTCTACGTCATTAAGCCCAAGGGAGTCAAAAATCCTCCCGTCATCCTTTATCTATACGGATATCCCTCCAAAACCGACGTCTTTCGCAATGACGACTTCGATCAGCTCGTCACTAAAAATGGATGCGCCGCCGTCGGCTTCGTCTCCGCACTCACCGGACACCGCTACCACGACCGTCCCCTCAAAGAGTGGTTCTTGAGCGAGCTTCCCGAAGCCCTCACCACCTCCGCCCACGACGTGCAAATGGTTTTGACCTATCTCGCGACTCGCGGTGATCTCGATATGGATCGCGTCGGTATGTTCACCCACGGCTCCGGAGCAACCATTGCCATCCTCGCCTCCGCCGTCGATCCTAGAATCAAAGTGCTCGAAGCGCTCGACCCTTGGGGCGACTGGCCCACTTGGATCGCAACTTCTCCCTTCGTCCCCGAAAACGAGCGGGCGGAATACGTGAAGCCAGAATTCCTGAAGAAAATCGGCGGACTCGATACGCTGGAGTGGCTGCCTAGAATCCAGGCAAAAACATTTCGTCTCGATCAAGAACTCTTCGACACCGTCACGCCAAAGCCAGCCAGAGAGAAAATGCGAGTGGCCGCTCCCGCAAATTCAAGCACGCTGCTCTACAAAGACATGGACGAATTCAAAGCAGCGTTCGAAGCCGGCAAAAACCTGCAATGGATCCAGCACGAACTTCAATCGATTCCAGCGCCGTCCGCGTCTAGCACCCCGTTGCCAACTCCCTCGCATTGATAGCGACGGGTTGTCTGCGCAGTTGTCAGCTCAGGGTTTTATTCATCCTCCTTTAACACTGGCGCAACATTGCTGCAACACGAGACCACTATGGTTAGGGGGCGCCATCAGAACTTTCACTCTCAATAAATTCTTTTCCAAGCACGCGAGGCTCCCCTTCTGGAAATGGCAACTTTGTCCCCACCCGATAAACCGCATTATCCCGATCTGATCTATGTTGTCGAGGATGATCCCGACGTCTCGCAGCTCATCGAACACAACCTGCGCTCCGCTGGCTTCGAGGTTTCCACATTTTTTACCGGGGCCCCCGTTCTTCCCATGGCTGCCAAAGTTCAGCCCGCGTTGTTTCTGCTCGACATCATGCTTCCCGGAATCAGCGGCTTCGATCTGTGCCGCCAGATCCGCCAGCACGAACAACTCTCCAAGACTCCTGTTATTTTTCTCTCGGCGCGAGCTCAAGAGCCTGACCGCCTGCAAGCCTTCGACCTGGGAGGCGATGGCTACATCACCAAGCCTTTCAGCCCACGTGAACTGATTGCCCGGGTGCGCAACATTCTCCGCGTTCCGCCGGAAGTTCACGGCCACGAAACGATCCACCTGGGCGAAATTGAAATTGATGTGACTTCGATGACTGTGCGCGTCGGGGGAAAGGCAATCCTTACGACGGTGCGAGAATTTCGTCTGCTCGAATACCTGGCCCGCCACCGGGGACGCGTGTTTACCCGCGATCAGTTGCTCGACGCCGTTTGGAAAGAAGGTTCCTTCGTAACCCCGCGCTCCATCGATGTTTTCGTCCGTCGCCTGCGCGAGAAAATCGAGCCCGATCCGCGCCATCCGCGCTACCTTAAAACGCTGCGAGGAATAGGCTACCGCTTCGAAAACGGGCGCTAGAACCTGACTAAGTATTGTTCTGTCATCCTTGCGGCGACTCGTTGAAATGAGTTGGTAGGTAGAGGGATTGGCAGTTTCGCGGGCCGGGCGAGGCCCCCCGGCTCTCCATTTCTGGTGCTCGGAACATTGCGCCCAAAACATTAGCCATACAGGGACCCCTGTAGTTACCGTAGACTTCTGTTCTCCGCGACTTAGTTGCCTTACGTAATCTTCTGATCGACGCGCTCAGCATGTACTCTCGCTAAGTCACACTTAATCTCACAAGACTTACATCTTATATGGCGTCTCCTACAAGCGGTCTAACGAACACGCCTCCTCCTACTTCTCGGCCGGCGAATGCCGCAGTCGCCTCCGCTACACTTCCTCCCTCTGGCGCAACTGGGACCCCCGCGGTTGCGCCATTTTTAACTTCTGCATTGTTGACTGCAATGCTCAAGGGTACGGCTAAAATCAGCGACCTATTTTTTACCGCCGGTAAACCTCCCCTGGTCGAGATCAACGGAAAACTCACGCCAGCCGCGACTTCTCGCGTTTTCACCATGGACGACACACGCCGCATCGCCGCCGATCTGATTGGCGATAATCAGCACGCCCTCGACAATCTCAAGGAGCGCGGATCGTGCGACGTTTCCTACAGCCTTCCTGGAGCTAATCGCTTTCGCGTCAACGTCTTTATGCAACGCGGTACCTGCGCTATCGTCATGCGGGTAATTCCGGGCGTCGTCCCTGACTTCGAATCGCTGAACCTGCCCGCTGAGTTGAGTAAGATTGTTGGCCTGCGCAATGGCATCGTCTTAGTTACAGGGCCAACCGGATCGGGTAAGTCATCCACGCTGGCCGCCATCATCGATAAGATCAATAAGGAACAGTTTTATCACGTGCTAACTATCGAAGATCCAATCGAATTTCTTCACTCCCATAAGAACTGTATCGTTCATCAGCGCGAGTTACATAGCGATACGCCGAGCTTTGCGCTCGCTTTGCGCGCCGCGTTGCGGCAAGCGCCTAAAGTGATTCTGGTCGGCGAGATGCGCGATAAAGACACGATAGAAATTGCAATGGAAGCGGCCGAGACCGGTCACTTAGTTCTTTCCACTCTCCATACCATCGACGCGTCTAAGACGGTAGAGAGAATTGTTGGAGCCTTCCCCATGGCCGAACAACACACCCTGAGAAACCGCTTGGCCAAGAGCTTTCGCTATATCGTTTCGCAGCGCCTTGTCCCTCGTAAGGATGGCAATGGAAGAGTCGCAGTAATGGAGATTCTCAAATCCACGCTGCGCACCCGCGAGTACATAGAAAAAGGCGAGACCGACGGCAAGAGCTTGTTAGATGCGATGCGAGTCGGCGAACAGGAAGGCATGCAACATTTCGATGGTGACATCGAACGACTTATCCGCAACGGCACGCTCGACATGGAAACCGGCTTGGCCTACGCCACTAATCCCGGCAACCTACAACTGGAGATGTCCGATCTGAGGCTCGATGCAGAGGACGAGGCCAAGATTGAAGCCGATTCTCTGCTGGAAGTTGAGGAAGCCGAGAAGTAGACTCACGTGGGCGGCGGCGTAAAGCTCCTGCGCTCTTTCAGCATAGCTATTACTGTTTATTCCCTGTAAATCTCAATCTCCGAAATCGAGAGGGGGCCACGGAGACGAATTTTTAACAATTTCCCATGTTCCCCATAGAATAGGTCGCGCTTTCCGAATGTCCTTGCTACGACATCCTCTAACAACACATCAAACGACACCCATCCGTCTCGCAGTTCCTTCCCAATAATACCCGCTATGCCTTCAACACCCTCTATTCGGGATGGCCCAACGTTGACACCCATTTGAATCCAATGTTGTTCCGGGGTATGCCCAACTATGCGAGATGGTAGCTCTAACAAGGTGTAAATCTGTCCGTCCATTCCAAAGTTGGCAGCAAAAATTAAACGATTGCACGTCGTTTTTTGCGCTTCCTTTATCTTGTAGTCCGTCCCGTACCAACCATAGGGTTTCACGGACAGTCCATTCGCTACGGGCGCATTAACAGGCAACGAAGAAAAGGTTGGCGGGATAGGCGCCGTCGCTATTTCTTTGAGCAAATCCCAACCGTGATCGGATGGGGACTCATGTGGCAGGTATTGAAATGGTATCTTTCCTAGCGACGCCGCAAGGATGGTCTTGGCGGCCGTGGTTTTTGTGGCGCACGGGTTCTCAAGTAGACGATTAGCGAAAACACTAGCCAGCCGAGAGCGATGGCGAGCACAAAAGCTGACGGTGCCTTTTCCTTTACGGAAAAAAGATTGATGAGAGCTATGCTAGCGGAGATTCCTGCGGCAGTCATTTGGACCACCTGCCCTTTGTTCGTGAACCAATCCATTCAGACAGCATAATCTTGACCCTCCCAAAAGTGCGCAATTCTCCTTCAAAACCACGAGACTTGTTATGTATGTGGATTCCCCCGCGGTCTTGGCCTGCTAGCTCTCTTACATGTTTCTTACTCCTCTCTCTATCTCTCTATCTCTCTATCTCCGTCCTAGAGTTCTCCGCCTGGCTTAAAAAAAAAATCCGGTATTAGCGGAATCAATAACTTGGCGTCGTTGGTACCTCCGGTCTTTGAATTTAAACGACTTACACGTAAGGTGTTGCGGAATCAATGACTTACGGGGTAGCTTCTGGTGGCAAAGCTTCTGGGCCGATAACGCTTGGTTGATCTGGCTGAAGTGGTTGGTCTGCTTGAGCTGGTTGGTCGGGTGGCGATGGTTGGTCTGGCGGCGGTGGCTGGTCTGGTTGCGGTTGTTGAGTTGGTTGCGGCAATCGCGACGGGTCCATGGGTCGGGGTGGTCGCGCAAAGGGGTTGTCGGGATCTGAAAGGTTCGGTGCCCACCATTGCGAAGACTCCGGGGGCGGGATCTTGGAGACGGGTGGGACATACGGATCTTTTGGCCGTTTGTAGTTGGTGATGTAAAGGGCCCGCTCGGCATCGGTGTCACCCTCGGGTTGATCGAGGAAGGTGGGATCGGCGGCGACTCCGCGGGGGAGGTGCATGAGGTCGGCCATGCAGATGCGGGCTTCTTCGGTCCAACCGTCGTTCTGCGGCGGTGTCTTTGTCTTTGTCTTTGTCTTTGTTCCAGTGAATAAAGTGGGCTCGCCGGGCTCCGCGATTGCAGCTTCTTCGTCGGCCAAGATATCGAACATGATGCCGTCTCTGGTTGACCAAGCGGTGGAGCCGAGGGGGCGATTCTCGACGCAGGCGGGGTCGATGACGACTTGAGTTCGCTGTTTCGGTTCAAAGGAAGTGAACCTGACGTTTGAGGCGGCGGTGCGCAGGGCGCGGAAAAGTATGGTAGCGGTGCGGTCTTCGACCTGTTTGCCGATGAGAAGGCGCATGACCCCGGCGAGAGCGACCTGGATGGAGTTAGCGTCTTCGAGGTTGGGGAACTCGATGATGGAGGGAGGCGGGAGGCAGGATTTGTTGTTCAAAGAGTCGGGGTTCAAGGAGTTAGTGTTCGAGGGGTCGTAGGGAGCGTTGTTAGGGGCGTTGTCGCGTCGATTTTGGGTGTGGAAGTAACAGAAGTTCTCGTAGCGTTGGGCGGGCGATCCGCATTGGATGCCGTTGACTTTGAGGTGATGACAACGGCGGATGTCGGCTGGGTAAGGCATAAGGGCTCCTGTGCGGCTGGCGGGTTAGGCCAGCGGCGGCGTTTAGTGTTTAAGTTGAGAATTGGTGGTTCGGGCGAAAGCGGCTCTTACGGGCCTGTTATTGCGCTGATTATAGGATCGCTAAATTGGTTTTTTCGGCTGCGATGGCAAAAAGAATGGGTGCGGAGATACTCCGCACCCTGTTTTTACCTTATATCTCTAGTATATCAAACCAACCAGGGGTGACCGGACATGTTAGTAGGATTTATTTTCCTAGTTATTGCAGTGAGTTAGAGAACAAATAGGCGAAATGGGGGCTTGACAAGAATTTCTAGAACCCGATCGCAAGACCGTCTTAGCGCCGTTTGTTACTTTCGCTGCTCCAACTTAACCGAGGCCGTCACTGTCTGGCCGTCGCGCAGCACCTTGACCTGGACCACATCGCCCACCTTGCTGCGCCGCAACGCGTCGGTGAAGTCGTAGAGGTTTTTAATCGGCTTGTCGCCGAACTGCACCAAGATGTCTCCCGCTTTCAGTCCCGCTTTTGCGGCGGGTGACCCAGCCCTCACATCGGAGAACTTAACTCCTGTTTCGATCTCCCCGAAATCGGGAATCGATCCAAAGTACGGCCCGTAACCGGAACCTCCCGAACCTCCGGGCGGCGCTTCATCCTGCACCACAATAAAGGATGGCCGCGTCTCCGCATCGGCCAGCGTCTCGCCGGTCTTGCCTACGACGTCGACCAAGCGGGCCGCAGACTTCGGATTGATCTTGTCCCATGTATCCGACGGCTTGTGATAGTCCGAGTGTAATCCGGAAAAGAAAAACAGCACCGGAATCTTCTTCGCCACAAACGAAGTGTGATCGCTCGATGAGTGTCCGCCCGGCGTTGTCTCGATTTTGAGTCCCGACCCTGCCGCCGCCTCCTGTACGGTAGCCATCAAACTCGATCCTGTCCCCACTCCGCCGATGATGACCTTGTCATCTTTAATACGGCCGATCATGTCCATATTGATCATGGACACACACTTATCCAGCGGACGGGTCGGCTCTTTCACCCACTCCGCCGAGCCGAGCAGGCCAAGCTCTTCGCCGGCAAACGACATGAACAAGATTCCCCGCCGCAACTGTCCTTTCAAAGGAGCGAGCATCCGCGCCAATTCCAACACACCCGCAGTGCCCGATGCATTGTCATCCGCTCCGGGATGTATCTGTCCAATCTGCGATGGCGCGAGCGAATCGAAGTTACCGCGGCCCAAATGGTCGTAGTGCGCGCCGATCACTACATACTCATCCGTCTTACCCGGCAAGTAAGCTAGCACGTTACTGACCGTAGCTCGAGTAGTCCGAACACTAACTTCGATTGCAGCGATCTGACTCTCCGGCAGCGCAAACGACGCCGGCTTCGACGCGTCATTGATCTGCTCCTGCAATCCGATCAGTGACTTGCCGGAGGCCTTGAGCCATTCGTTCGCAACGTCATTTTTGACTTGAAGAAACATGATTCCGGAATTCTCTGGACCGCTGACGCTGCCAAAACGGGTCAGCAGATCCTCTTCTCCATCGCCTAACTTCCCATTTACGATCACCAGCGCCTTAGCTCCGTGATTGCGAGCATTAATCGCCTTCGTCACTAACTGCGAGTGCTGCTTCAATCCCTGATTACCCGCCCTGTGGGCGAACGACGGAGGCTCATCGCGCAGCACGAGAACGATCTTGTCCTTCACGTCGATTCCGGCATAGTCGTCGTACTGAAAATCATCCGCCGCCGAAATTCCGTAACCGGCAAACACGAGAGGCCCATGCGCCGTGCCCGAAGCGGAGAAACTAAAAGGGACAAAATCCTGCTTCACCTTGAGTTCGCGCTTGTGCTTGGCCGTCTCGACGATAAAGTTGTTCTTGCCCTTTAACTGTGCGCCTGTAATGAGCGAGAAAGGCTGTAAGTAGGAGTCCGTTCCGGCGGGCTCAAGGCCCAGGCTCTTAAATTGCCGTTCGATCAGGTGCTGGGCGCGAGCCAGTCCCTTTGACCCCGAACCACGCCCCTCCATCTGCGGAGCGGTCAGCGCCTTG
>OCTA010006236.1_pt1 | contig 10195 bp, 4 predicted proteins | sample 1538991 | NCBI WGS metagenome assembly OCTA01 (sample SAMEA3539302, study PRJEB22396) | soil metagenome | biome: tundra; feature: field; material: soil | place: USA | collected 2010-05 | depth 0.15 m | reverse complement strand
GTCCGCCATCGTAGGAATAGTTGATCTCCTCGGTCATCAGGCCGTACAGGATCGGGCTCGAGCGGCCCTTGATTTGGTCGGCGTTGATGGTGATGGTCGGAGTGGCGGGGGTGGCCGGGGCGTCGCCTGCGGCGGCCCGCAGCGTGGCGGCGGCCGCAAACAGGAGAAGGACAAGCGGGGTCCGCACCAGGGCACGGGACGGGGAGGTCTTTTTCATTGGGGGAGGGATGGAAAGTTGAAATGGACAGGCATGGCGATCGTCTAGCGGCTGGGCAACGTCAGGGCGGCGGAACCCAATCCCGGGGCCGAGGCATTCAAGGTAACCGGGCCCGGAGTCGGAAGAGATTGCACGATGGCAAGGCCGCGGCCCTGAAAGGCTCGGTGCACCGGTCCCCGGACGGGCTCGCTGTCGGCAATGTCGCCATTGCCCAGCCCAAGGATTTGGGCGGGGCCGGTCAATGTGAAGGTGAGTTCGTGGGTGGCGTCAGGAACGCGAACGCCGTGCTCATCGACGACGTCAAACTCCACCTGGCAGACATCCCTGCCATTGGCGCGCAGTGCCGTCACGTCGGGATGCAACTCGATCCGGCTCGCGGGACCTGCCGTTTGCAGGGCGAATTCGCAAACCTGGCCCCCGTCGTTCCGACCCACCGCCTTGAGAACGCCTGGAACGTAGGGCACGGCCCAGCTCAACACGCCCGCGACGGCCTCGCCAAGTCGCCGGACGCCCACAAGCCGGTCGTTCAAGGTCAGCGTCACCTCCTGGCAATTCGTATAACAGGAGACGAGGAGGGCGGCTTGGTCCGGCCAGTTCCAGGTTTCGCCGCCGGCGGGCATGCCGTTGTTCCCGCCTTCCATTTTGGCTTCGCCGCTTTTCGCCGCGCACAGATACACCATCGGCCGGTTGCTCCATAAACTTTGGCGGAACCGCCCCAGAGGTTTGATGAAGCCGCACAAGTCGAGCAACCCGGCGGCGTTGGCGCGCATCGGCCATGCCCGCGCCTCGCCGAGATAGTCGATGCCTGTCCATAGGAACTGACCGCTGATCGCCGGGTTGTCACGCACGGCCTCCCATGCCGAAAAGCTGTGGCCATTTTCGCTGCCGTAAACGACCCGCCGGGGAAACTGCCGGCGGTCCGCGCCGTAGCGCTGCTCCTGGTAGTTATAGCCGTCGATGTCGAGAATCTGGGCAAAGCCCACGGCGTTCGACATGGCGACGCTCGCCAGGGCCGCAGTGACCGGCCGGGTGGCATCCAGTTGCTTGACCGCCGCAACGAGAGGCCGTCCCCATTTGACCATGTCCTTGCCGGACGGATTTCCGGGACGGTATTCTTTTCCGAGTGCCGGATCTGTGAAGGGATCGTTCGGGTAATCGATCTCGTTGCCGATGCTCCACATCACGATGCTTGGGTGGTTCCGATCCCGGCGCACCATATCCTGAATATCCCGGACCGACCAGTCGGCGAAGTGCTCGCTATAGCCGAACCTGCCGGGCACGCCCTGGTTCCAGCCGACCACCCATTTGTTCTTGGCCGGCGTGAACTCGTCGAACGCCTCGTCCATGACCAGAAATCCGAGGCGGTCGCACAGGTCCAGGAACTCCGGGGCAGGGGGGTTGTGGCTCGTGCGGATCGCGTTCACGCCGAGCGATTTCAAGACAGCCAGCCGCCGCTCCCAAATTTCAAGCGGGATGGCCACGCCCACGCTGCCCCCGTCCTGGTGAACGCACACCCCCTTGAATTTCGTCGGGGCGCCATTCAGAAAGAACCCGCGGTCGGGGTCAAACGCCAGGGTGCGCACGCCAAAGACAGTTGTCGTTTCGTCCACAACCGCCCCTCCGGCGCGCAAACGGCTGCGCAGGATGTAGAGCGCCGGCGAATCCGGCGACCAGAGCTGCGGCTGGGCGAGGTCCAATTCCTGGACAATGGCGAGGGCCTGGCCGTCGGTGAGCGTTCCCGGGGTCGTGGCTGTGGCGAGGATCCGCCCATCGGTCCCCAGGATGTCGGACTCCAGCGCGAGCGGCCGGACCTGGGCGGAAGTGTTTTCGACGGTCGTGGAGACACGGACCGTCGCGGCGCCGGCGCTCACAACCGGGGTGGTGACTTCGGTCCCCCATTGCCCGATATGCAATCGGTCCGTCAACCGCAGCCGCACATGCCGGTATATGCCCGAGCCGGTATACCAGCGCGAGTCCGCGAGGCGCGAGTGGTCCACGAGCACGGCCAGGACATTGTCCTCGCCACCATACTTCAGAAACGGCGTCAGGTCGCACGCAAAGCTCTCGAATCCATAGGGACGCCGCCCCACGAAGAACCCATTCAGCCAGACTTCCGCGTTGTCGTACACGCCGTCCAGCTCAAGGGTCGCAAGCCGGCCCCGGTCGGCGCCGGGCATCTGGAAATGCCGGCGGTACCAGGCGATGCCGCCCGGAGCGAAGCCGTTGCCGCTGCCGCAGTCGGCAGCGAAGGGGCCCTCAATGCTCCAATCGTGGGGCACATCGACCCGGCGCCAGGCCGAGTCGTCAAACTTGGATTGCATGGCCGCCTGCGACGCGCCGAGGCTGAACCGCCAGCCGGGGTCGAAATCCACGATGGCGCGCCCGGGTGCGGACGCGCCCAGGGAAGTGGCTTCCGGCTGGCCGGCCGCGTGGCCCGGTGCCGCAAGGCACAGCAGAAGACCCGAGCAAGCGGTCATGATCTTATTCGTCAGTGACATAGATTGTCCGAGGGCGCAGTGCTCCCGCATCGCAGACAGGCCCTGGCCCTCAGCCGGCGGCCGGCAATTCGAGGATGAACGTTGCGCCCGTGCCGGGACCGTCGCTCTGGGCGAGGAGCGAGCCGCCCATCTCCTTGGCGGCGTTCGCGCTCGAGTGCAGGCCGTATCCGTGGCCGGTCGCCTTGGTGGTGCGTCCGAAGGCGAAGATTCGCGTGAGGTTTTCCGGCGGGATGCCGATGCCATTGTCGGTCACGTAAATCTGGACGCGGCCCTCCGGCGAAACGCGGACGCCGACGATCAGTTGCTTCCCGGCGCCGCGGGCCTCATCCATCGATTCCTTGGCGTTGCGGATCAGGTTCACGATGATCTGCAGGACCTTCTGCCGTTCCACCTTCAACGGCGGTGCCGGCGAGAATTCGCGGGACACGGACACGCCGTGGCGGGTCAGGGACGCATCGCTGATGCGCAGGGAATATTCGACCAGCTCCGCGGCCGGAACGACCTCGCTGACTCCTGAAACATGAGCGAAGCTCTGCTGCGCCGCCACGATCTGCTTGATGTGATCGATGCCGTCCTGCAGGGCCCTGAGTTCGCGCAACGAGTCGGACTGCTCGGCCTGCAGAAGGACGTCGAGCTGTTCGAGATAGCCGGGCAGCTGGCGGCCGCGGGGATCGGTGGAGAAGAACTCCGCCAGGTGGTCGCCCTGCTCCGAGAGCATCTGGGCCACCTTGCCGATGCTCGGCGCCTTGGATTTGCGGATGCTCTCCGTCGCCAAAGAGGCCGAGGTGTTGACGCTGTTGAGCGCGTTGCCGAGGTTGTGCAGGACTCCCGTGGCGACTTCGGCGATGCCGGCAAGCCGCGAGGTCTCGATCAGCTCCCTTTGCGCCTGGCGGAGCTGCTCCTCCGTCTCGCGGAAGACCGTCATGTCCCAATACAGGACCAGCACGCCAACGGGCTGCCGCTCCAGGAAGAGTGGCACCACCTTCGCGTGGAGGTAGCGTTTCTTCTCCCCGGGACGCTCCACCACATTCTCGTGCTCGAGCACCTGGCCGGTTTGCATGACGCGCACATCGTCGGCATGGAGCTTTGCGGCCTCGTCCGGCGGATAAATTTCGCGGTCGGTCTGGCCCACGATCTTCTCGACGGGCCGGCCGACCAGCTCGCCGAAGGCCCGGTTGACATACGTGAAACGGCCGTCGGCGTCCTTGCGCGCGATGATCTGCGGCAGGCTCTCGACCAGCGAGTGGTACAGGTCCTCCGAAGCCCGGATCGCCTCGTTGGACTTGGCCAGCTCGATCGTGCGCTCGGCGATGCGCCGTTCCAATTCCTCGTTCCTCCGGCGCAAGGCGGCGGTGCGGAGGCGAAAGACACCCAACATGCCGCATCCGAGGCTCACCGCCACCGCGCTCCAAAACCACGCGGTCTGGTAAAAGAACGGGTTCTGCACGACGGCCACGCTTGCTCCGGTCTCGTTCCAAACCCCGTCGCTGTTGCATGCGATGACCTGGAACGTGTACCGGCCGGGCTCCAAATTGGTATAATAGGCCGTGCGGCGCGTGCCGGCCGTCACCCAGCTTGTGTCGTGGCCTTCCAATCGGTAGCGGAAACGCACCTGGCCGGGCTGGACAAAGCTCAGCGCCGTGTAGTCAATCGTCAGCGTCCGGGTGCCGGCCTGGAGCCGGACTTCATTTCCGAAGCCCAAAACCCGGTCGTCCCTCAGGACGCGCTCGATCTGCACCAGGGGCGCAACGGCGGTGCTGACCGAAACCTTCCTTGTGTCGGCCGCCACCACCCCCCGTTGGGTGGCGAACAAGATCGTGCCATCCGCGCCCTTCCATGCGGCCGGAAACGCCCCGTAAATCCCGCTTCCGACCGCGGCGGGGCGAATGCCGTCGCTCTCCGTCGCCTGCCGGAAATTGCCGGCGGGCTGTTCGCCCCGGGCCACCGCGAGCAACTCCGATCTGGGGGCCCAGAGGATCCCGCCCACCGTGCCGAGCCAGAGCCGCCCGAAGTCGTCCTCCGTGATGGTCACGACATGGTCGTTGAACGGAGTCGAAAGGCTGTCGGGATTGAACCAGCGGCCCTGGCTGAGGACGGCCAGGCCCCGCCCCCGCGTTCCCACCCAGACATTGCCTTCCCTGTCGGGATAAATCGCAAAGATTTCGCTCGACTCAAAGAGGGCCCTCGAATCGTAGACCGTCACGACTCCGTCCTTCAACTTCACGACGCCGTTGTTTCGAAAGACAAGTCCCATGTACAGCGCCCCCTCCGCATCCTCGGAAATGGCGCGCGCGATCACAACGGGCGGGGGATTCGAGAGGGCCTTTCGGATCAGCTGGGCGTACGACGAGTCGAATTCGCCGTTCTGGTACCGCACGACCCCTCCGCCCTCCTCTGCGCCTATCCAGATCGCCCCGGACCGGTCCTGAAAAAGCGAATACACACGCTTGAACTGGGGATAAACCGTTTGTTTGCCGTCGCGCCAGACGCGCAGGGAGGCGGTTGTGCCGATCCAAACGCTGCCATCATTGGCCGGACAAAGGGACGACACAACGCCGTCGGTTTCCACCACGGCGGCCCTTCCATCCGGCGCGATGCGGGCAATCCCCCCGTCCGGCAGGCTGGCCCAGGTCGCGCCAGCGCGGTCGATCGCCACCGCACGCACGTTTCCCTCCAACAGTGCGCCCTGCGGGAAAAGCATCCGATAGGCCGAGGAGCGGATCTGCCACAGGCCCTCATTGGCCGTGCCCACCCAATAGCTGCCTTCGCGGTCCTGCATCACCCAGCGGGCGTATTCCACTGCGATCGGCACCGCCGCGAACGATTCGGCTTCCGGCTGCTCCAACAGGTACAGTTTGTTTGCCGCCACCCAAAGCTGGCCCTTCCGGTCCGCATACAGGTCCCGGACTGCCGCGCTGCCGAGTCCCTGTTCCTTGCCGTATTTCCGCAACTGACCGTCGCGCAGGCGGAAGACTCCCTGCTCGGTGCCAAACCAAAGGGTGCCGGATGGAGTCTCGGCCATGGGGACCCCTTGGTCGGAAGTCGTTCCGAACCCGTCAAAAAGGCGCAGCGAGCCTCCTTCGAAATAGGCCATACCTTTGCTCCGCAACCATATCCACACCTTTCCCGTCGAATCCATGAACAGCGAACGCACATCGTGCAACGGCGCCACTTCCGGAATCAACGGGTCCTTATGCTCTGCCAGCCGCCCGTCCCTGTATTCCCACAGGCCCTTCTCCAGCGTCCCAATCCATAGCAGGCCCGTCCGGTCCTTGAGAACAGCGGTGATTGCCGTGCCGGGCAGGCCGATGAGTTCCATCTTTCCCTGCCAGTACCGGGACAGGCCGCGCTGGGTGCCCACCCACAAAGCGCCCGTTTCATCCTCGAGGAGACAACGGATCTGGTTGTCGGCCAGCCCCGGCGTGTTGTCGGCGCGATAGGTGACAAAGCGCACGCCGTCGAAGCGGGCCAGCCCCGCGGCGGTGCCTATCCACAGGTAACCGTCGCGCGTTTGAAGAACCGGCCAGGCGGCATCGTGGGGCAGGCCGGCGCTGATGTCGTAGACATAGGTTGCGTACGGGACGGGCGGTGGCGCAGCCGTTTCCCCGGCCTTGAGGCCGGCAGAAATCCACGGCGCCGCGACGGTCACCCAGCATAGGATGCCGCCCAGCGCACGGCCGAGCGTGGCCGCTGTCAGGCTCCGGGCTGTCTTCCCGCCATGGGAAAACGCATGACGGACCTGGCACTCGGCCCGCCGGTGCACCAGAAAAACCAATCTTGCGATGCTGACTTGTTGCAGCTTCCGCGACCTAGAACACGACATCGTCAATGGGAACGAACGGAACACAGGGGCGCTGTTTTGACTTGGCAGCATGCGATGGAATCCGGTTTGGGCTTCGCTTACAACACGATAAGTCGGTCGCGGCTGGCGCTGGATTGATATTGATCGGGGGACGTCCCGGCGGATAGACCGACAGCATGGGATTTCAGCGTGCGCTCTTCGCCATTCGCATGCGGCGTTGGCGCTTCGGCGCCCTGTTTTTGGGTCTGGCTCTTTTTTGCTATTGGCCCGCCTTGCGGGGGGGCTTCGTCTGGGACGATCAGGCACACGTCACTCGCCAGGACCTGCAGTCCGTTTCCGGACTTGGACGCATCTGGTTCGATCTCCACTCCACCCAGCAGTATTATCCTGTCCTCCATAGCGCCTTCTGGGTTGAGCATCGGTTATGGGGCGACGAGACCCTGGGCTACCATCTGGTCAATGTGGCGCTGCATGTTGCTGCCGCATGCCTTCTGGTCCTGATCCTTTTGCGGCTTAACGTCCCGGGCGCGGTGCTGGCGGGGACTATTTTTGTCGTCCACCCGGTCTGCGTGGAATCCGTCGCGTGGATGTCGGAGCAGAAGAACACCCTGTCGCTGGTGTTCTACCTGGGGTCGGCGTTGCTGTACCTGCGTTTTGAAAAGGAGCGCGGTTCTTCCCAGGCCGTCGGGCCCTTCGCCGCTCGAACTTATTTGCAGGCGTTCGCATTGTTCATCCTTGCCCTGCTGACCAAGTCGGTGAGCGCGACGCTGCCGGCCGCGGTGCTGCTCGTGCTTTGGTGGCAACGGGGCCGATTGTCCTGGCGACGCGACGTCCTTTGCCTGCTTCCGTGGTTTGCCCTGGCAGTCTGCAGCGGGCTTTTCACCGCCTGGGTGGAGCGCAGGTACAATGGGGCCGTCGGGCGGGACTTTGACCTGACCCTGGCGCAGCGATTCCTGCTTTCCGGACATGTCCTTTGGTTCTATCTGGGCAAGCTCCTCTGGCCGGTCCGGCTCGTCTTCATCTATCCGCGCTGGGACGTAAGGGCCGCGGCGGCGGGGTGGACGGGATACTGGGCGGCCGCCGCGGCGGTGACGGCGGCCCTGTGGTGGGTTTGCCGGCGCTGGCGGGGGCCGCTGGCCGCCTGGCTGTTCTTTGCAGGCTCGCTGTTTCCCGCCCTGGGATTCTTCAACGTCTATCCCTTTCTCTACTCCTACGTCGCCGATCATTTTCAATACCTGCCCAGCCTTGGAATCATTGCGGCCGTAGCCGCAGGCGCCGCCTCGTGCCTTGCCCGCTGCCCGGCGGGCGTCCAAACCGCAGGCCGGTTGCTCTGCGCGGGGCTGGTCGCGACCCTCGCCTGGCTCAGCCATGCGCAGAGCCGGAACTATCGGGACGTGACGGCGCTCTATTCGGCGACGATCGCGCAAAACCCGGCCTGCTTCCTTGCCCACAACAATCTGGGCATTGAATTCGAGCGGACCGGCCGTGCCGGCGAGGCGGAGGCGCAGTACCGGGCGGCGATTGCCAGCAAGCCGGACCTGGCCGAGGCGCACTACAATCTGGGGCACCTGTGCCTGCGGCTGCCGGGCCGCGCAGAGGATGCGATCGCCGAGTTTCAGGAAGCCCTGCGCCTGAAGCCGGATTATCCCGAGGCACACGACAATCTGGGCAATGCCCTGTCGCAACTGCCGGGCCGGCTGGACGACGCGATTGCCCAGTATCAGGAGGCCTTGCGCCTGCGGCTGAACTATCCCGAGGCGCAGAGCAACCTGGGATTCGTCCTCGATCTCGAAGGCCGGACGGCCGAGGCGATTCCTCATTTCGAGGCGGCGCTGAGGCTTAGACCCGGCGATTTCCAGATCCTTTTCAATTTAGGCCGCGCCTTTTCGAAGATCCCTGGGCGGCTGGATGACGCAATCGCCCAATTTGAAGCGGCGCTGCGCCAGCGGCCGGACGCTGCTCCCGTTCATCTGGACCTGGCGATTGCGCTGCTCAAGGCCCCGGGCCGGAAGGCGGAAGCGGTGACGCACCTGGAGGAGGCTCTGCGGCTGCAGCCGACGCTTGTTCGCGCGCAGCGGCTCCTGGAGCAAATGCGCGAAAATGGAACGAGTGAATGACCTCAGGCTTCCAGAATTGAAATCCGTCTGCCAAGCAGACGGATTTCAATTCTGGAAGCCTGAGGTCCTGGCGACCGTACGCTCGGAAGGCAGCCGAAAGTAAACGGTCAGGCTCACTGCTAGCAGGACGGTGCCGAAGGCGGCGATGGCGATGAAAGGAGAGACAGCCCGCGCGACGAATCCGCTCATGAAGGAGCCGAGGGGTATCGATCCGCCGAAGGCAACGGCCCAAATCCCCATGATTCTCCCCCGAATCCGGTCGTCGACGCTGGTCTGCACAAGGGTGTTGGCGGTGGACATGAAGGTCACCGCTCCCATTCCTGCAAGGAGGAGCGCAGAGCCCACTCCCCAGAATGCTGCGCTGCTCGCGCCCAGAACCGCGCCGAGCATCGCCACCAGATACATGGCCGCGACCAGCATCCATACGCCGCCGAAAACCATGGCGCGCCGATTGCTTCCGGCAGTCCGGCTTGCCACAAACAACGCGCCGGCGGTGGCCCCGACACCGAGCAGGGACATCAGCACGCCGTAGCGGATGGCCTGCAGCTTCATGAGATCCCGGGCGATGGCCGGCATGAGAGTTTCAAAGGACCAGCCGAAAACACCGACCGCGGCCAGAAGCGTGAGAATCACGCCGACCCGGCGATTCCTTCGCACTTCGCGGGCCCCTTCGACCAGCGATTCCCATTGCGATTGCGGTTGCGCCCTTTTCTCAAAATCCGGGAGCTGGAGCATGAAGAGCGTCACGGTTACGACCACGTAGCTCAAGGCATCGAGCGCGAAGCACGAGCCCATGCCGACCGAGCCCATCAGCAATCCCGCCAGGGCGGGCCCGAGGACGCGGGACAGGTTCACCAGGCCCGAGTTGAGGGCGATCGCGTTCATCAACTTGTCCCGGCCCACCATTTCGACAATGAAGGACTGGCGGGTCGGGACCTCAAAGGCGAACGCGACGCCGCTCAGGGTGGAGATGACCATGAGGTGCCAGACCTGGATGCAGTGCAGGAAGATGAGGGCCGCGATCGCGGCGCTCGTGGCCGTGGCCATCACCTGGGTGAAAATGATCATCCTGCGCTTGTCCACGCGGTCGGCGATCGCTCCGGCCCACGGGGAAAGGACGAACATCGGCAGCAGGGCCAGCCCCATCACGAGCCCCAGCTGCACGGTGCTTCCCGTGAGCTCGTACACAAGCCATCCCATCGCGGTGCGCCGCACCCAGGTTCCCACGAGCGATATGCCCTGGCCGATGAAGAAAAGGCGGTAATTCCGGATTCGAAGCGCGGCAAAGGTCGCCGTCAGGCGGTTTCGGAGGCTGTTTGGGCCGGGGAGGGCCGCTTCGGAGCCGGATGGTTGCTGCAAGTCAGGCACGGGGCGATGATTGCTGGAAGTTTGTTGGCGTTTTGATGCCGGGAGAAGCCCGGCACGATTGCCGCGATCGCGACACCTGGCGAGCCTTCGTGCGACTCCCGCACGGATGAATTCCACCGCAATCACCCGGGCCGGCCGGGCAAAGGCCCGGCTTTCGCGAAATCGGCGGGCCAACTTGCGCGCAGTCTACGCC
>OCTA010006234.1_pt1 | contig 10197 bp, 6 predicted proteins | sample 1538991 | NCBI WGS metagenome assembly OCTA01 (sample SAMEA3539302, study PRJEB22396) | soil metagenome | biome: tundra; feature: field; material: soil | place: USA | collected 2010-05 | depth 0.15 m | reverse complement strand
TCATCAGCGCCAGATGCGGAACGCTTTCCCCTGTTCGAGCCGTTCCGCGAAAGCGCCCTGATCGCCGAGCTTGGCCCGGGCGATGCGATCTTTCTGCCCAAGCTGTGGTGGCATCAGGTGGAGGGTACGGCGCCGTTCAATTGCCTGATCAATTACTGGTGGGATGGCTTTCGCGTCGGTCCCGATGCGCCTTACACCGCCATGCTACTGGCTATGATCACCATTGCCGAACGCCCGCCGGCCGAACGCGCCGCCTGGAAAGCGTGGTTCGAGCATTATGTCTTCCGCAGCGAAGGCCATCCCTTGCGCCATCTGCCGCCCGAAGAACACGGCCTTTTGGGCCCGCTCAAACCCGACAATTACGGCCGCCTGCGCGCCTATGTGATGCATTTGCTGCGCGGCGGGCATTAGGGGCGCATGGCGCAGTTCTGCGCGATGAAGGTTTGGTGCGTCGGCATGGAATCGGCGCAGCGTTTCACCACGGCGCGGATGTCCTTCAGATTGGTCTTGATTTTCTCCGGGTCCAGTGTGTCAGCCATCGGGTCGTAGCCGCGTGGGATGATGTTCTGGCCGATCATGACGAAGAGCCAGCTTTGCACCGGGAACAACTCGGTGTCCTCGCGCAGGATGCGGCCATGGCTGCGGAAGAGGTCGAGCTTTTCCTGCAGACTGTCGGTCAAGGGAATGTTGCGGCAATGTTCCCAGAACGGCCCTTGGCGTTCCGTGTGGGTGTAGTGCAGCAAAAGAAAATCGCGCACCCGGCTGAATTCGAATTCGAAAATCTTGTTGTAACGGTCGATATCGGCCTTCTGGAACGTCCGGTCGGGGAAAAACTTGAGCAGCATGGCAATGCCGCGGTGGATCAGATGAATGCTGGTCGATTCCAGCGGCTCCAAGAACCCTGAGGCCAGGCCCAAGGCGACGCAGTTTTTGTTCCAGGCCCTTTTGCGGCTGCCAGTGGTAAAGCGCAGCGGCAAGGGATCGGTCAGTGGTTTGCCCTCCAGATTGGCAAGCAGGATATCGTGCGCTTTGTCGTCTGAGGTGAAACCACTACAATAGACATGGCCATTACCGACGCGGTGCTGCAGCGGGATGCGCCATTGCCAGCCAGCCTCGCGCGCCGTGACCTGGGTGTAGGAGGCGGGCGGGCCACCAGCGGCACAGGGCACCGCCAAAGCGCGGTCGCAGGGCAGCCAATGGGTCCAATCATTATAACCCGTCTTCAGCGCCTGTTCGATCAACACCCCACGAAAGCCGCTGCAATCGATGAAGAGATCGGCTTCGATGCTGTCGCCATTTTCCAGCGTCACCGATTCGATGAAGCCGTCTTCGGGTTTGAGCGTGACGTCGCGCACTTTGCCTTCGGTACGCACCACGCCACGTTTTTCGGCATAGCCGCGCAGATAGCGGGCGAAGAGCGAGGCATCGAAATGCAGCGCATAGGTGATCTTGTTAAGCGGCGTGTTGGGGGCATGGACCGGACGCATGAAGCGGCCTTGCTCCGCCGCCACCGACTGCATGGAGTATTCCTCCAGCCGCGCCGCCTCGCCCGCCAAATACATCTTGAGCCAGTAAGCGTTAAAGGAGACTGGGCCCATGCCGAAGCCGGTCGGCCCGAAAGGATGGAAGTAGCTATGGCCCGGCCTGGTCCAATCGCGATAACCGATGCCGAGTTTGAAGGTGGCTTTGATCTGACGGATGAGATCGTTTTCGTCGATGCCGAGAACGCGGATGAAATCGATGATCGGTGGGATGGTGGCTTCACCGACGCCTACGGTGCCGATTTCCTCGGACTCCACCAGACGGATGGTGATGTTCATATTTTCGAGGAATTTGGCTAGGCTTGCCGCCGCCATCCAGCCAGCGGTGCCGCCGCCGACGATCAGCACTGTGCGAATGTTATTGCCGTTCATCGTTGTGGCCCTCTGGCAACAATATTAGCGCAACTTTGGTCATGAACCGTCGATATTACACATTCTGGAATTGCACCAATGATAAAACTGAGGCATATAGGAAGTCGCACGCGCGCTCGAGGGCCGCGGCCAACCAATCCGAAAATTTATTTTAGACGCGCGCACCCTATGCGGTGTCGCATTCAGCGTCACGGTCTTGGCCGTGCTGTGGAGGGTATTGATGCATTCGTCAGTTCATCAGACGGAAGGTTTGCTGTTCTCGGTCTTGCTGCAGCTCATTGTGATGATTGCCGCGGCGCGGGTGGGTAACCAGATCCTGCGCCGCCTGGGCCAGCCCGGCGTGGTTGGGGAAATCCTCGCCGGCCTTATTTTGGGGCCCTCTCTGTTCGGGCATTTCTTTCCTGATGCCTCGCTGTTTTTGTTCGGCGCCAAAGCCTCCGCTCCGATCACCATTATCAGCCAAATTGGTCTGGTCTTGCTGATGTTCCAGTTCGGCACCGACTTTGAATTCGGCCATCTCGCCCAGGCCAAGAACCGCAATGGCGTGATTGGCATTGCCGCCGCCTCCATCACGATTCCTTTTGCCCTCGGTTTCGGTATTGGCCAAATTTCGGCGCCGCATCTGGCGCCTGCCATCGATCCTTTGACCTACAGCCTGTTTTTCGGGGTCGGCCTCGCCATCACCGCAGTGCCTATCCTGGGCCGCATTCTGCGCGAGTTCGGCCTGACCGGGCAGGAGATCGGCGTCGTCGCCATTTCCGCGGCGGCCGTCAATGATGTGGTGGGCTGGGTGCTGCTGGCCGGTATCTCGGCCTATGCCGCGGCGCATTTTTCCGCCCAGGCCATCGGCTGGCAGGTTGGCGGCATTGTTCTTCTTGGCCTCGTGGCATGGTTCGGTCTGCGTCCCGCCGCCCATTGGCTGCTGAAGAAATTGCCGATCGAGAACGGCCATGTGCCGCCCAATCTGATGACGGTGATCTTGTGCTTTATCTTCGTCGTCGGCATCTGCACCTACAAACTCGGCATCTTCACGATATTCGGTGGCTTCCTGGCCGGGCTGTTGTTCCATCATGAGCGCAAATTCGTCGAAGCTTGGCGGGCCCAGATCGGAAAATTCGTGCTGGTCTTCTTCCTGCCCGTCTTCTTCACCTATACCGGGCTGCGCACCAATGTGCTGGGGCTGGTCAGTGCGTCCGATTGGCAGTGGCTGGCGCTGGTCCTGACGGCGGCAATCCTGGGCAAGATCATTCCGGTCTATGTCGCCGGACGGTTGGCCGGTTTCAATCACAAGGAATCGACCATTCTCGGTTCCTTGATGAACACCAGGGCTTTGATGGAACTGATTGTGCTCAACATCGGCTTCGATCTCGGTTTCATCCCGCAAAATGTCTTCACCATGCTGGTGATCATGGCCGTGACGACGACGGTGATGACCGGCCCCTTGCTACGCTTTCTCTTACCGCGTGCCGGATACGCGGTTCCTGTGGGGGTGGAGGCCTAGAGTTTTCAACGCTGACTGACGCATCTGACTCATGGTGGGGCCTCGTTCCCTCCCGGCCCCACCATCATTTTTCCTCGCGGCGCCACGCTAAGACCGGCGCCTCTATATGGGATTTATAGGCCCCAGGCCCCCACCCCATCTCGAATTTATATGCTGCTTTCCGCACCCTCCGCCCCAACTTGCGGAGGTTCACATGCTCGATATTGTCATGCTGGTGCTCGGAACGGGCTTTTTTGCCCTGTGCACCGCTTATGTTTTTGCCTGCGACCGGTTGTGAGGCGGCCATGAGCTTCGACTACATCCTGGCCGCGGCGGTCACCGTGATCATCGCTGTCTATCTCGTCATCGCGCTGATCAAGCCCGAGAAGTTTTAACCCATGACTATCAACGCCCTTTTGCAGATCGCGCTCTTTGCAGCGCTGGTTACCCTTAGCGTGAAGCCACTCGGCGGCTATATGGCTGCTCTGTTTCAAGGCGAACGCACCTTCCTCTCACCCGTTTTTGGACCCGTCGAGCGGCTGATCTATCGCGCCTGCGGTATCCGCGAAGACGAAGAACAGCACTGGACCGGCTATGCGCTGGCCATGCTGGCCTTCAGCATTGCGGGCTTCTTGCTGCTTTATGCGCTGCTGCGGCTTCAGGCTTACCTGCCGTTCAACCCGCAGGGTCTGCCCAATGTGACGCCGGATCTGGCCTTCAACACGGCGGTCAGTTTCATCACCAACACCAACTGGCAATCCTATAGCGGCGAATCCTCGCTCAGCTATTTCACCCAGATGGTTGGGCTGACGACGCACAATTTCGTCTCGGCTGCGACCGGTATCGCCCTTGCCATCGCCTTGATCCGCGGCTTCGCCCGGCGTTCGGCGAAAACGGTGGGCAATTTCTGGGTCGATCTGACCCGCACGACCTTGTACGTGCTGCTGCCACTCGCCATCGTAGTGGCGCTGGTGCTTTTGTGGCAGGGCGTGCCGCAAAACTTTGCCAGCTACACAATAGCGACGACGCTGGAAGGCGCCAAGCAGATCATCGCCCAAGGCCCGGTTGCCTCGCAGGAAGCGATCAAAATGCTGGGCACCAATGGCGGCGGCTTTTTCAACGCCAATTCGGCGCATCCCTTTGAAAACCCGAATGCGCTGACCAATCTGATCGAGATGTGGTCGATTCTCGCCATCAGCGCGGCGCTCACCCATACCTTCGGCAAAATGGTGGGTAATGTCCGCCAAGGCTGGGCGATCTTCGCCGTGATGGGCTTGCTCTATCTCGGCGGACAATTTGTCTGCACCTGGGCCGAAAATCAGCCCAGCGCCAAACTGGCGGCCCTGCATATCGACCAAAGCGCCAGCGCGCTGCAGGCGGGCGGCAACATGGAAGGCAAGGATGTCCGCTTCGGCATCACCAATTCCACCATTTGGGCCACCGCGACCACCGATGCTTCCAACGGTTCGGTCAATGCCATGCATGACAGCTTCACGCCGCTAGGCGGGCTGGTTCCCATGGTCAATATGGAACTGGGCGAGGTCATCTTCGGCGGCGTCGGTTCGGGGCTTTACGGCATCTTGCTCTTCGCCATCGTCACCATGTTCGTGGCGGGGCTGATGGTGGGGCGCACGCCCGAATATCTCGGCAAGAAGCTCGAAGCCAAAGAAGTGAAGATGGCGATCCTGGCCATCCTGGTCACGCCCTTAGCGGTGCTGGTTCCGTCGGCGATTGCCAGTGTGGCACCCGCGGGACTTGCGGGGCTGAACAATTCCGGACCGCATGGCTTTAGTGAGATCCTCTACGCCTTCAGCTCCACAGCCGGCAACAACGGCAGCGCCTTTGCGGGGCTGACCGCCAATACGGTGTTCTACAACATGCTGCTCGGTGTCTCGATGCTGCTCGGCCGCTTCTTGTGGATCGTGCCGATGCTGGCGGTGGCGGGCTCGCTGGCGGCCAAGAAAATCGTGCCACCTTCCGAAGGCACTTTCCCGACCACGGGCTTGCTCTTTGTCGGGCTCTTGGCTGGCGTTCTTGTGATCGTTGGCGGTCTCACCTTCTTACCGGCCTTGGCTCTTGGTCCGCTCGCGGAACATTTCGCGATGCAGGCCGGCACGCTTTATTGAGAAAGACCTATGAACAACTCTCAGACTGCTAGCGCTCCCAAGGAGCGCATCATCATCGCCGCCATCCTTGGCGCGTTCCGGAAGCTCGACCCACGGGCGATGGTGAAGAGCCCGGTGATGTTCGTCGTCGAAATCGTGGCGACCCTCACCACCGTGCTCTTCATCCGTGACACCGTGCTGGGCAACGGCGGCTTCGCCTTTGCGCTGCAGATCAACATTTGGCTGTGGTTCACAGTGTTGTTCGCCAATTTCGCCGAGGCCCTGGCCGAAGGCAGAGGCAAGGCGCGGGCGGCCTATTTGCGCCGTTCCAAGGTCGATATGGTGGCCAAGCGCCTGGTCGAGCCCAAGGCCAAGCTGTGGGAGAAAATCCCGGCCTTCCAGCTGGAGCGCGGCGATCTGGTGCTGGTGGAGGTGGGCGAGTTGATCCCCTCTGATGGCGAGGTGATCGAAGGCATCGCCTCGGTGGATGAATCGGCCATTACCGGCGAGAGTGCGCCGGTGATCCGCGAATCCGGCGGCGACCGCTCGGCCGTGACGGGCGGCACCCGCGTTCTCTCCGACTTCATCGTGGTGCGCATCACCGCGACCCAAGGCTCGACCTTCCTGGATCGCATGATCTCCCTGGTGGAAGGTGCTGAGCGTCAGAAAACGCCAAACGAAATCGCGCTCAACATCTTGCTCGCTGGCATGACGCTGATCTTCGTTTTCGCGGTAGCGACCATTCCGGCCTTTGCCGCTTATGCCGGCGGTAAAATCACCGTGCTGGTGCTAGTGGCGCTGTTTGTCACGTTGATCCCCACCACCATCGGCGCGCTTTTGTCGGCCATCGGCATTGCCGGTATGGACCGGTTGGTGCGCTTCAACGTGCTGGCCGTGTCGGGCCGTGCCGTGGAAGCGGCAGGCGATGTCGATACGCTGCTCCTCGACAAGACCGGCACCATCACCTTGGGCAATCGCCAGGCGACCGCCTTTTTGCCCGTGCCCGGCGTTGATGAGCGCGAGCTTGCCGATGCGGCGCAGCTGGCGTCGCTTTCGGATGAGACTCCGGAAGGCCGTTCCATCGTCGTTCTAGCCAAGGAGCGTTATGGCATTCGCGGCCGTGAAGTCGTGCAGGCCACATTCGTACCCTTCTCCGCGCAGACCCGTATCAGCGGCATCGATATGGATGGCGTCTCCATCCGTAAAGGCGCGGTGGATGCGGTGATGGGCTGGGTGGGACCGCTGGCGAGCAATGCCGACGCTTTGAAAGTCATCTCCGATGGCATTGCCAAGCAAGGCGGCACGCCTTTGGCGGTTGCGCTGAACGGCAAGTTACTCGGCATCATTCATCTCAAAGACATCGTCAAGGGCGGCATCAAGGAGCGCTTCGCGGCGCTTCGGCAGATGGGTATCCGCACCGTGATGATCACCGGCGACAATCCTCTCACCGCTGCCGCCATCGCCGCGGAATCTGGCGTCGATGACTTCCTGGCGCAAGCCACGCCGGAAATGAAGTTGGCCCTCATCCGTGAGGAGCAAGCCAAAGGCAAGCTGGTCGCCATGTGCGGCGACGGCACCAATGACGCCCCTGCTCTGGCGCAAGCCGATGTCGGGGTGGCGATGAATACCGGCACCATGGCGGCGCGCGAAGCCGGTAACATGGTCGATCTCGACAGCGATCCCACCAAACTCATCGAGATCGTGGAAATCGGCAAGCAGCTGCTTATGACTCGTGGAGCGTTGACGACCTTTTCCATCGCCAATGACGTGGCCAAATATTTCGCCATCATCCCGGCCATGTTCATCGCCTTCTATCCACAGCTTCAGGCCCTTAACATCATGGGGCTGCATTCGCCGCAGAGCGCCATTCTGTCGGCGATCATCTTCAATGCGCTGATCATCGTGGCGCTGATCCCGCTGGCGCTTAAAGGCGTCACCTACCGGCCCATCGGCGCGGCGGCACTCTTGGGGCGCAATCTGGTTGTCTATGGTCTTGGCGGTATCATCGTGCCCTTCATCGGCATCAAGCTGATCGATATGGCTGTTGCTGCCTTTGGATTGGTGTGAGGCTAAAATGCTAAAACAAATTCGTCCTGCCCTCGTAATGCTGGTTCTGATGACGCTGCTGACCGGCTTTCTCTACCCCCTCGCCGTCACCGGCATTGGCAAGGTGGTGTTCCCGCACCAAGCCGATGGCAGCTTGATCACACAGAAAGGCAAAGTGATCGGTTCAGAATTGATCGGACAGACCTTCGCTTCGGCGCGCTATTTTCACAGCCGCCCATCCGCGGCGGGCAATGGCTATGACGCCACCAATTCCGGCGGCTCCAATTTGGGCCCAACCTCCAAGAAGCTGATCGACCGGGTGGCGGCGGATACCAAGGCGCTGCGGGCGGAAAATCCCGGAACAGCGGTGCCAGTGGATCTGGTCACCGCCTCGGCCAGCGGCCTGGACCCCGACATCACCCCGGCGGCAGCGCTGTTTCAGATTCCGCGTGTCGCCAAGGCAAGAAAGCTGGACGAAGCCACGGTGCGCAAGCTGGTAGAGGCCCACACTGAAGCCCGGCTGGCAGGGGTGGTCGGCGAGCCGCACGTCAATGTGCTCAAACTTAACCTCGCATTGGATGCGATCGAAGCGGTAAAGCGCTAATATGGCCGTATGAGTGATGCCCCACGCCCGTCGCCCGAAGCCCTCTTGGCGGATGCCGCCCAAGAGGGTCACGGGCGGCTCAAAATCTTTCTCGGCTTTGCGCCGGGCGTGGGTAAGACCTACGAGATGCTTTCCTCCGCCCGGCAGCGTAAGCTCGAAGGCGTCGATGTGGTGATTGGTGTGGTCGAGACCCATGGTCGGGTCGAAACCGAACACCTCACCCGCAATCTCGAAATCATTCCCAAGCGCCATATCCCTTATAAGGGCCGGGTGCTGCATGAGATGGACCTAGACGCCATTCTCTTGCGCCGGCCCAAGCTGGTGCTGGTCGACGAGCTTGCCCACACCAATGTCGAGGGCAGCCGCCACCCCAAACGCTATTTGGATGTCGAAGAAATCCTGGCCGCCGGGATCGATGTTTATTCGACCCTGAACGTCCAGCATCTGGAAAGCCTCAACGATGTCGTCGCCCGCATCACCAAGGTGCGCGTCAGCGAGACGGTGCCGGACAAAGTTCTGGACCGGGCCAATGATGTCGAGCTGATCGATTTGACGCCGGATGACCTGATCCAACGCTTGAAAGAGGGCAAGGTCTATCTGCCGGAGGCCGCCGAGCGCGCGGCACAAAATTATTTTGTCCCTGGCAATCTCACCGCCTTGCGCGAAATCGCTTTGCGCCGCACCGCCCAGCGCGTCGATGACCAGATGGTCAGCTACATGCGCAGCCATGCCATCCAAGGTCCTTGGGAGGCGAGCGAGCGGGTTCTGGTGCGCGTCAACGAGCGTCCGGGAGGGGCGGCGCTGGTGCGCTATGGCCGCCGCCTAGCCGACCGGCTGCACGCCTCTTGGAGCGCGGCCTATGTCGAAACCCCTTCGGCGCAGCATTATTCCGACGAGGAGCGCGACCGGGTGGCCGAGGCCATGCGGGTGGCGGAACGTCTGGGAGGGCAAACCGTGACCATTCCGGCGGCCAATGTCGCGGATGGTATCGTCGCTTACGCCCACGCCAACAACTTCACCCACATCGTCACCTCGACCACGCGGCGCTCCTGGTGGGAGACGTTGCTGCGGCGCTCAACGACCTACGAGATCATCCGCCGCGCTGGTGGGGTCAGTGTCCATGTCGTACCGGAGCAATTGAGCCGGGCGATGCGCGGCAAGGAACCGGTTGCGCGCTTGCTTCCCCCGCTGGAGCGGCGCGGCTATTGGGAGAGTTTTGTCTTCGCCGCTTTGGCGCTTGCCAGCGGGATTGTGCTCAAACGCACGCTCGGCGTCACCAATGTCGGACTGGTCTTTTTGATCGCGGTGCTGGCAAGTGCGGTGCGTTATGGCCTGTGGCCATCCTTGTTCGCTTGCATCGTGGCGGTGCTGGCCTGCAACTTCTTTTTTCTGCCGCCGCTCTACACCTTCACCATCGCCGACCCAGAAAACATCGTGGTGCTGGTGACCTTCGCCATCGTAGCCGTGATCGCGAGCAATCTGACAGCGCGGGTGCGGGCCCAAGCCATCGTGGCGCGCGAGCGGGCCGCGGTGACCGACAGTCTGTACCAATTCAGCCGCAAATTGGCCGGTGTCTTCGCTCTCGACGATCTGCTCTGGGCCACCTCGTTTCAAATCGCGCAGATGCTCAAGGTGCGGGTCGTGATCTTGCTGCCGGAAAACGGAAACCTCACGGTACGCGCCGGCTATCCGCCCGATGATGGCCTAGACGAATCCGAAATCGCTGCTGCCCATTGGGTAGGAGAGCATGCCACCCCAGCCGGACGCGGCGCCGATTCGTTGCCTGGGGCCAAGCGGCTCTATTTGCCGATGCGCACCGGGCGCGGCACGGTCGGGGTCATTGGTCTCGACAGCGATAAGCCCGGAGCCTTGCTGACACCCGAGCAGCGGCGGCTGTTCGATGCCTTGGCCGATCAGGCGGCGCTGGCCATTGAACGCATCCAGCTCGCCGAGGACATTGAAAAAGGCCGTCTGGCTGCCGAAACCGAAAAGCTAAGGGCGGCGCTTTTGACCTCGATCAGCCATGATTTGCGCACCCCTCTCGCGGTC
>OCTA010006233.1_pt1 | contig 10197 bp, 10 predicted proteins | sample 1538991 | NCBI WGS metagenome assembly OCTA01 (sample SAMEA3539302, study PRJEB22396) | soil metagenome | biome: tundra; feature: field; material: soil | place: USA | collected 2010-05 | depth 0.15 m | reverse complement strand
ACCAGCACCGGACCAGCACCGTAGCAGAACTGTGCCAAAACTGTGCCAAGTTCGCGGCGACTCGGGGTGTCCAAGACACTTGGAAGCAGGTGGGGATGGCGGGGTTTTGGGGGAAGCGATGTGGCTTGACGTGGCGGCGGGCAGGGGTGGCAACACACGGCGGCCCTGAGGGAAGCCGCATTAGAGGGAATGCGTAATACCATTTGCCGATGACAATCAGTGGATTGGCCGGCAAACCCCGCACCCGGCCTTCAGCCACTGTAAAGCGGCGGCGATTTTGTCCGGAATGGCGCAGTTCCTGTTCCAAGACTTTTGGACATGGAAATTGCGCACCCATTTGGCGGGTGTGCAAAATAACCGGCCTTTAATGGCCAGTTAGACCGGCGTTAAAATCGCTTCATCCGGCTCGCCATCGGCCACCCTGGCAGGCTCTCCGAATCGCATCCGGTTGCCGCCATGAGCGCCCGGTGAAAGCCGGGGTGTAATGTCCCGCCCGCGAGTCTCGGCTGGCTCATGGCTGGCCTCGGGCTCAAGTGCCGGCGCTTGCCGCGACGCATTGCGTCCAAGCTTCCGGTGTTGAAGCCGCTTTTCCATTTCGGCCCAGGGCACGTCGCTGGGAATCAGCACTTCGTAGATGGCCCGCTTGACGTGCTCAAAAGTCACTTTGCTGGCCCCGTCCTCTTCGGCCAGCAACTTCGCTTCCCGCACCACGTCGCCCACGGCAGACAGGTCGCGCTTGCTCAATGCCTCATAGGCCATGATCTGCTTGATGGTTGCCTTGTCCGCACCGGGCAGGAGCTTGCGAGCGACGGCTTCAATGTCTGCGGGCGTGTTCTTGTGAGCCAGGCGCACGTAGCGCTTGCAGCGGCGTCCAAACTGCCGGTAATTCAATTCGACCTGGCCAGCCGCCCTCTCTATGCAAATCAGAAACTGGGGCGTGGTAATCAGGGCAACGGGCAGCGGTGGATTGCAGAGCGCGGTATCGATCCAGTCCAGCATCTCTGGCTGGGTATACATGCGCGGGCCCTGGTTGAAAAAGAAATGCGCCTCATCAATGACCGGCATCAGTTGTGAGACTCGCAGCATTTCTTCGACGTTCGCCTGCATTTGGGAAGCCTTGTGGGAGTTGCCGTGGCCAAGGCCAAACGCCTTGGAGAACTCCCTGTAGTGCGCCGTCTTGGTGTTAGTGCCCTTCAAGCTGATGAAGCGCGCAACCCCGAGGTGGCAGTTACACCATGCGCGAACAGCTTCGGTTTTCCCGCGTCCCTCAAGCCCGTCGATTACGATCATGATCCTGCTCTTGAGCGCAGCATCAACTTGCTTCCAGACCTGCTGGCCGATGGCCGTCAGGCAAAATTCTGTCCTTACCCGCTCTTCGTAGCGGCGCTTGTATTCAACCAGTGCGCCAATAGTGCCTCGGAAGTAACTCAGGTTGGCGTCAATGAAGTCCTGGTCATCAAGCTCGTGGAATTCGTGCCCTGCTAGGTCTATGTCAAACTCACTGGTTTCAAGTTCCCCCTGCTCTAGCCGAATCCGGAGCTTCGGGTTGATGCAAAGATTAATGAGAAATTCTTCCATCGATTGCACGTCCGGGTGCTCCCGGTCTTCCGGCCAGCGTCACCCACCAAGCGCTAGTTGAATGCACTCTTCAGAAGTGAGTTTTCCAGATCCGCCGGTGTCCCAGTCAATGTCCGCACGGCGGGGGCAAACTATTCGCTCTGGGAACATCTTGAGCAGTTCCCTGGCAAACTTCTTAAGTCCACCCTCGGCCAATGACATGCCCTGGATGAACCACAGCAACTGCCGTTTGATTGGTGACACCAGCAGCGCACACCGCTTGGCGACGGCGGTTCCGCTAATACCCTGCAGCCCTGCAAACTCCGGGCTGCTCATGTATTTCTCCTGAGACAATGGGGCGTTCGGATCGGCTCTGCGAGTGCTCATGACTCATTTCCTTTCGGGTTGAACTGCTTGGTTGGATCGAGCTGATAGACTTTTGCTTCCTTCTGCCCGCGCTGATGCTCGCGCTCTGCCTCGGCCATAAGCTCAAGCCCCCGTTGCGTCTCAGGATCGTCGTCAACCATCACGGCTGGAATGTCCAACCTGTTCGCCTGCCGGCGCATCCGGTCAACGCGCACCGTCTTTTCTTTCTGTGCGGTCTTCAGGTGATCGAACTCTTGGCCAAGCTGCGCCGTGTGTGCATCGGCAATGGCCACGCGTTGGGGCATGGGGAACTTGGACTTAACCGCGGTAAATCGCGCCTTCATGTAAGAGCCTTGCGCCGCAACCCGCCGCAGTTCTTGAGCGAGCCGGCCAGAGTCGGGATCGGTAACGCATTCAAGCGCGCTGACTTCATGGGAGCGTGCTACGCAGATTGGGTTTCTCCGCTGCATATCAGTGACTGTCAAGGTTTCGGGGTTCTCGGGGTCGAACCAGGCGAGCACGTCCTGACCGACCAGGTGGGCGATTTCCTTGCCCCGGTAATTGAACTTCTGCCTGCCTACCTGGAAAGTAACTCCATTGAGCGTCACCTTGGCTGGCCGCTTATCATGGGCCAACAAATACCGAAGCCCAGCGCTGAATTGCATCGGCGGATCATCGGTATCGGCCAGCTTGGCTAGGGCTTCGTCGGGTGACATGCCGCACAGTATCCGGCCTTGTTGCGGCGCGGCATTGTATTGGTTCACGATTTCGCCAAAGCGGCGGTGCCAATCTTCGTAGGAGTAGAAGTAGCGGGACGGATGAACCTTGCGGGCTTCCACTTCGGCCATTTGCTTGCGGAGCGTCTCCGGCGCGTCCACGCGCTCATTTCGTCCGCAGTAACCCGGCTCAGCCTCCATCAGGTCTTGGACCAAACCGCCAATCCGCTTCACCGTCTTTGAACGTGGCCGGATTGAATGGATGAAGCGAATCCCAAACTCGCGCAGCCCTTGAACTACTTCGGTGAATTCAAACGGCGCGGGATCGCGGCCCTTGATGAGAGAGCTGCTTTCCCAAATGCCGCGCTCGAACTGCAACACGCTCGGCACTCCATGCTCGGCAAAGACATGCGTGCAAAGACTGCGGATGGTCAGCGAGCTGTAGTTGCGATCCGGCTGCATTGACCAGCCCAGAATCCGAAGCGCCCGGAAGTCGGTAAATATCAGGATTTGCCCGCGCGTCAGGACGAACCAGCCCTTGCCATCCGGCACGTAATAGTAAACGGGCATCGTGAAATCATCGGCGGACATGCACTTGAGCGAGGCAATACCCTCATAGCTGCGGTCCACGTAGCCCTTGATGGAATCATAGGCGCGCGGTCCCTGGTGCATCACCGTGAGAATTTCCACCTCGGAAGAAACCGAATCCTTCACCGAGGTTGGCACGTGCGACTTGCTGGCAGCCTTCCCGAAATAACGCTCGCGGACAGGTTCCGAGAAACCACTTTTGAGCAGGTCGCGCCAGGCCGGCACCACATCGCCCCGGTAGTAAAACACCGCCCGGTGAATCAGCCTGTCCCGATCATCCGCCGGCAAGTCGAACCGATCGCCGTTCTGTTCGCGGCCATCGCGCAACGCCTTCGGATCGCCGGCGCTGTGCTCCAATGCCTCCCGCTTCCGGTCGAACGCCTTCAACAGCGCATCCCGCGTTGAAGCCAGGAACGGGGCTTTGGCAAAAAGGAAACTGCGGACGCGCCGCGCCGCCTGCTTGTCCGGCATTCCACTGCTGACCAGGCTCGCGTATTTCTCCAGGGCCAGTGTCCAGACTGCCCGCTGCTCGGTCTTACTCGGCGCGGCTGGATTGCCACACGCATTGATGAAGCTCTCTACCGCTCCAAACTCTTCGGCCAGGGCTGCTGTCACCATGCGCGCCGCCGCCTCTTTCGCGGCTGGCCGCTCCGGCAGATAGATTTCCAGCCGGTTCCAATCCTCTGCGCCAGCATCGCGCCGCAGAGTCCGGGCGAGCAGCTCGCGCCAGTAGCGGGGGCTGATTCGGCTGTGGAAGATTCGGAAATAGTCAGCCGTGCCCCCGGCTTCCCTCTCAGCGGCCGTCAGACTCAGATCGTGCTGTTGAACCAGCCAGGGCCATAACGCCTCGCGTAACTTCCGGGCGCTCTCAATATGAGCATTGGCAATCTTGTCCAGTGGTAAAGGCGCTTGCCACTGCTTTGGCGGCTCTGCCAGTAGCGCGGCGGCATCCCGGTAGTCGCCCCCGTCCACTGCCGCCTGGCCCGTGGCCGTCCAACGGATCTGGCCGTAGATTCCGTCAGCACGGCCTTGCAAACCCATCAGCCAGCCGTAGGCGATTGTCTCCTTTTGCAAGTCGTGCTTGAAGTGTTCGTGATCGACCAAGAGCCCGGAAAAGTTCTCGGCTTGCGCGGCGGCGTTGAAATTCTCCACAATGCTGACAACCGCAGCGGAGTCAATGACCTCCATCACGCGCCCCTCACGCTCCAGGTGCTCCCCCACAGGTTCGATCATATACATCCCATCCTCGGGATGCTTGAAGTCCGCGTCTTTGGAGATCGGTGTCATCAGGCCGTGCGGTGACTTAGGAAACTTCCTTCGCAAAGGCCTCCAGCCGCCGGGCCGCCGCCAGCAATTCTTCTGCATAGCCAACGATCTCTTCGGGCTCGCCTGGTGATACTGCTCCGCATCGAACGGGAGCTGTGCGGATGGAGATCATGGCACGAACGCCCAGGATTTTCCGCACGAGGGCGGAGGCTTCAATGGCGCGCTGCAGTTCGCCCTCATCGGCGAAATGCGGGGCCAGGGCGGCCCTCAATTTACTCCGAGCGGCGTTTTCCAGCTCACGCCCACGCGGGCCGAGCTGGGACTGTATCTCCGCATGGCACGCAGCGAGAAGCTCAGTCGTCGCCTGGGCCAGCGCACCCTCCCGGCCGGAGATCCTGCGTGGCAGCAGCGCGACTACGGCTTGCAGCTCGACGATTTGACCGATGGCCGCCTTGTCAGCGAGGTCGCCCACGTCTTCCAGACGGGCCAGGCGGGAGCCCGACTCCTGTAGTTGCTTCTGCAGCCCGACAATTTCACCCTTCAAACGCTCCCGATTCTGAAGCGCTGTTTGAATCGCATTCGATTGCTTCACTCTATTCCTTATTCTTGTTGGTTTTTGTTTGGGCCGCCTTGGCCTGGTTTGATGCCCGCACGTTTTTCGGCCTGGAGTTGCTGGTATCTCTGAATCAGTTGGCTTGGACGATCTAAACCCCATGATCACGGCCCAAAGATGTTGCCGCGAGACGCCGAGGGACTCGCTGTCGGCGCAGATTCCACGAATCCGCGCTTTACCTTTTTTGCTCTGCTTTCCGGTCAGCTTTGCTATCGTCACGGCGACAAAATAACATGGGCAACGTGACTCAGTCAACAGAAAATAAGAAAAAGTTTCCCCAGGCCACAACCCTTGGGGAACGCCTGCGGTGGCTCCGTAAACATCGGGAGGCCACATTGCGGGAATTTGCAAGCCGCGTTGGCTGCGATCCAAGCTACCTCAGTAAGTTGGAGGCTGGCAGAGCAACCAAACCAACCCTCCGGTTCTTGGTAAGCGTCACCGCCGCATTCAGGGTCAGCGCAGACTGGCTGCGCACAGGAGAGGGCGATCCGTTTGGAGACCCGATGTCTGACGCCGCAACAAAAGAGAGCCTTTCTGGCTGGTCTTCTGAACGCGTTGCTCGCGTGATGGCGGTCTTGGATGACCTTCAAGCGGCCCTAGCCCCGGATCGGGTGCTTGCCCCTTTACTCGCAGACAAATCTTTGGAGGAAATCCAGACCTTCTGGTACGAAGTGGGCTGCTTGGGGCTGCCGGTGACAGCTAGACTATTTTGGAATGACGCGTTCATGTCCTTGCAGTTTCGGGCTATGCGCCGCGAGCCTCTTAAAAAAAGTGTGTTGACGAAAGCGTCAACCCGTGGAATAGTGCCTCCCGTGAAAGCGCAACTTGACAATTTGCTGGCGAAGTTGAACCGACTCACCCAAGAGCCCGGAAAGAAAACCGAGCTGGCAGATTTTCTCGGCGCCCCGCTGGCGAGCGTTTCACGATGGCTGTCCGGGAAAAGAGATCCGGGCGGTGAAACCACACTCAAACTGCTCCGCTGGGTCCAGGAGCAGGAGAGTCAACCAAAAGCCCCTGGCAGCGCAACGAACGCCGCCAAGGGCAAGACCCAAGTCCACAAGTCAAGTTATGAAAAACAAACTCAAGTCCATAAACAGGGGTAGCAAAAGCGCTGCCGATTCACAACCCAAAACCGCGCACAGGGCAATTGTTCGCCCCAAATCCAACCCGCCGTGCATTGCACTTTTCCCGCAAGGGGATACGAGCGTGGCCGAAGAGGTAATCGACTTGAGCATGGCTGAATACGCCACGCTCAAGCGGCCCGCCGCCCCCTTCGGCTCCGGCATTCTCATGTTCCTGGCCAACCTCGCTTTGACGAAAATCGGCGCGGCGCCACCGAATCCAGGCACCGATCATCCTTCCTGCCTCTGTTTCTACGACGCCGGAGTTGGTGAGTTGGCTGGTGAAATTCCTCTCGTGGGGCGTGAGCTCTCCTCAGCGGTCGTTGCCGCCTACCGCCAGCGCATCTCCGTCGATCGCTTCATTGCCGATGCAATCAGAGAAAAGCTCGCCAAGCTGCGCGGCGAAGAGTCAAGACCCTTCAAGGGAGGATTAACCGCCGTTATCCAACACCCAGACGGCACGGAATGGACCCGCGTCCACTTCAATGCGTCGGAACGCCGCTGCATAGAAGCATTCCTCAAGTCAACCGGCCTCGCGCTGTCTGATTTGTTCGACAAGGCTGTGTCGAGCTGGGCCGCGCGACTGAATGACCATCGGAAGGCCGCATGAAGACCAAGTCTCCGGTCAAAAGGTCGCGCCCTAACGTTTCCGAGCGGGCTTCGGATTACGTCTTTGCGAACTACTACGTCACCATTGGCCTGACTCGCAACCAGCGCGCCTTGCTGAAGCAAACGGTGGCCCGGTGGGGTTTCGATGAGCGCTCGTGCGCGCAGGCTGCTCGGATGCTGGTTCAGCTCGGCCTCGCCAATCTGCCCCTCATTGAGAAGCGAGGAAAAGTCCATGCGAGCCATTGCCGGGCCAAGGATTTGTATCTCACCACATATCTCGACGGCCTGGCAGCGCACACCCTGAGAGAACTTGCCGGTCTGGAGAAACGATAGCCGCCGCCTGAACCAGACACCACCCCACCGCGCCGGCCCGGCTCGCCCTGGCCGGCGCTTTTTTGTCTCCCCGAGCGGCCCCCGCCCTGGTCGCGTCTCCTCCGGCTGGAAAAGTGCCGCGCTGGCACTTTTCATGTCCCCGCGCGCCTGGTCGCCCCGTCTTGCCGTCCAAAAGTGCAACGCGTTGTACTTTTCGATACCCTCTGACCTGGTCTCTTGTGCGGGGGGGCAAATTGGCAGAGATCTGCCAATTTGAGGCGGTCCGGAAGATGCAGGGGGATTTAGCCGGGCGTGCAGGCGTCTTTAAGGGCCATTGCAAGGGGCATTCCGCCAAGCAAATCACCCAAAAAAAACGCCTGTCGGATTTCCTTACACCCGCCCAAAAGGGGCAAAAAGAGGGTTCCAGGTTCCACCCCTCCAAACCTGCGGTGATTCTGTCCGGTTTCGTGTTTTCTCAGTTCCAACCCTTTAGAATCAGGCACTTGCGCGGCCTATTATTGGAACTGCGAAACCGGCCACCCGCCGCGAAACCGGACATGGACGAATGCCCGTTTTCGTTCCTAAGTGCCTGATATTAGCCCTCTTTCGGCCTCTTTCGTCATAATTCGCCATTCCGGACAACATTGCCGCAGACTCTCAGATTGGCCGCTTGGTCTCGGCTTACTGGTTGTATCCGTACTTATACGGGTTAGACCGTTTTTGTCCACCCCCCTCTGTCACAGTGCGCGTAACAAACGAAAGATTACGTATGACTAACGCACAATTAGAACTGAGTTTCGGCGCGCTGCGCGTGCGCCCGACGCCGACCAATACCCGCCGCCCGTCCATCCACAACCCGCAATGGTGGTTCCAGCGGATGCGCCAGATCGTTGATCGCGCCCTGGACTGGCAGCCCGCCCCGCCACCCCGGCCGGAGCAGATTGACTTTCCCGGGAAAGATTTCCAGCTCTGGACCGCTTAATCGGCGAGGCCTGATCAGTCCTTGTCAGCCGCGTCTCAGCATCGCATCGGCGATGAGTTGGGCCGCGTTTTCGTAGGACACCAGGTCGGTGTTGATCACGAGGTGGTAGAAGAGCGGATCATCAAGGTCGGTCTTGAAATGGGCTTTGAGGTACCGCCTTCGCCCGCGATCTTCCCGGCGGACAAGCTCCAACGCCGCTTGCTTGTTGAGGCCGTGTAGTTCCTGGATATGCGCGACGCGCTTTTCGAGGGAGCCGACCAGCCGCACATGAAAGACGTAATCAACTTTGCCGGTAATAACGGTGGCACCCCGGCCAATCAGGATTACGTTGCCCAGTTCAGCCAGGTGGAGGATTGTCTCGGTGGTCTGGCGGACAAGGGTCCAGGAAGACGGATGCAAGCCGAACAATTCATCCATCGTGTCCGCAATCTCGGAGACACGGTCTTCGGGCATGAACCTGGCCAGGCGCTGGGGCAGGTTGTGGTCCTCCAGGACTTTCTCCACCAGGTTGCGGTCAAAGACCGTCCACGGGCGGGCGTCACTTGGGGTGTGGGCCTGCAGACAGGCGGCCAGTTTCTCCGCCACAACGTGCGCACCGGAGCCGGTCTGGCGGGAAATCGTCACGGCGCGCCGGAGCTCGCCATCTTTGGCAGAAGTCAGCCCCTTGCCGGCGGGCTGTATTTGGGTGTTGATGAAAGTCCGACAGCGCTCCAACCCATATGCCAGGTTCATAAACTTTCTCTGCTCCCAAGCCTAACTCTGGTTCATTTGTTACGGCAGTCCGATCCATCGGCCTGCCCCTATCATAATCTACACCGCCGTCAAAGGCTATCCACTCCGCCCGGTACGATTTGATACAGCCTAATGCCGGGCATTACCAGCGCCAGCCGACTGGCCTCGTTCCGAGCGCAAGCCCCGGGAGCTTTGGGGCCCTGGCGCTATCGACACGAACCCCTTTCCGGGTTTCGCGGCTGCTCTTTTCCAGGACACGCTGTCTGAAAAGCCTGCAACCGAGAAGAGGCAAACGAGCGCCGGTTAGAAGTAGTTCCTAACAACCTGCTTCGACACGATGGCCCGGAGCGAACGATAAACATTCGGAAACGCACGGGGTCAGCCATGATTCAGCATAAGCTTCACTTCAATTGCTGTGACGCCCGCTAGCCGTCTGGCGAGCAACCTGAGCCTGGCCTCCAAGCGGTTGGCAGCGTTTATGCGTAGGCCGAGGCATTATATGTTGTTTGTAGTATCCTTTGAGCGGGTGAGGCGTGTAGCTCTCACGGTTCTTTTCCTGGGTCTCTTAGTCGCCCTGACGCCTTTTGCTTCTTTTGCCACCGGCACGGTCACGCTGGCTTGGGACCCGAGTTCCGGGACCGACATTGTCACCAACTACAACATTTATTACGGTGCCGCCAGCGCCACCTACACCGACACCGTTCCGGCTGGCACCAATACTACTGTGACCGTCTCCAACCTGGTCGAGGGCACAACCTATTATTTCGCCGCGACGGCCGTCGATACGGCTGGCCTGGAAAGCGACTATTCCATCGAAGTGTCGGCTCTCATTGCGGCTGCGCAGACGAACCAGCCGCCTACGCTTGACGCGCTGGCAGATGTCACTATCAACGAGAATGACTCCCTTCAAACCATCAACCTCTCCGGCATCACCTCGGGAGCCGCCAACGAGAGCCAGACGTTGACGGTCACCACCTCTTCCAGCAACCCGGGCCTGATCCCAATGCCTGCGGTCAACTACACCAGCCCCAACATCACGGGCTCCATCACCTTCACCCCGGTCGCCTACGGCTTCGGCTCCGCCACCATCACCGTCACCGTCAATGACGGCGGCACCAGCAACAACATCATTTCCCGCACCTTCGCAGTCACCGTCAATCCGGTCAACCAGCCGCCTACGCTCAACGCCCTGGCCAACGTCACCATCAACGAGAATGCCAGCCTTCAGACCGTCAACCTCTCCGGCATCAGCTCGGGAGCCGCCAACGAGAACCAGACGCTGACGGTCACCACCTCTTCCAGCAACCCGGGCCTGATCCCAATGCCTGCGGTCAA
>OCTA010006230.1_pt1 | contig 10200 bp, 5 predicted proteins | sample 1538991 | NCBI WGS metagenome assembly OCTA01 (sample SAMEA3539302, study PRJEB22396) | soil metagenome | biome: tundra; feature: field; material: soil | place: USA | collected 2010-05 | depth 0.15 m | reverse complement strand
CAGGGGTCGAGGAAACTGATTTCCCGCGCCAGCTTGAGCGGGCGCTTCCGGTTTTTTTCTACCGGTACGAGATAGCCGAGCGAATCTTTGAGCCGGCTGTCCGGGTGCATTTCCACCCAAAGCCGCCCTAGCGTGTTTTCAACCAGGAAACGAACCACCCAGCGGATGGTGAACAGTTGAGTGACCGCCGGAATGTCTTCCGCCTCGAATTTCTTGCCCTGCTCGCGTGCGCCTGCGAATGCAGCCTGAAGTTCCTCCGCGTTGAACGCCTGATAAATCCAGCCGATGGTTTCTTCGTTGCCCGTTTTCCATGCATCGGCCAGCGCCGCAGCGTTCATGTCGGTGACGAGTTGCTTGAGCAAAGGTGGGCGCGGACAGAGCCAGCTGGCAACCGTGCCGGGGTCGAACAGCACCGACACATCGCGGGCGAGTTGACCGCATTGCCAAAGCAGAAAGCGGCGGTAGGCGATGTCACTCGGGCCTTCGCCCATCGCATTCAACGGTAACGAACCTTGCTGATGGAGCGCGTAGGCTTGCTGGCCTTGCGGTGTTTTTTCATCAGTCAGCCAAAAAATGAATCCGTTAGATTGCGCGAGCCGGATGATGGTTTGCTTGAGCAGCTTGCGCTCTTCCATGAGCCGAAACGCAGCGAGACGATTCAGCCAGGTGAACGCGGTTTCGCGGACAAGTTTCCGCCGGGCGCTTTTGGCATCGAGTCCGGCAACCTTTTCATCCTCGGCAAACTGCTCCAGTCGCGAGCGGGTTTCGTGAGCTTCATCGATATTGCCCAGTGCTGGGTAGCCTTTGGCGCTGCCGAATGTGCCATCGGGCAACCAGCCGTAGATGCCTTCAAGCTGCTGACCGGCCTCGGCCTCCAACGCAGTGCGGGCGGCGAGGGTGAAAGTCTGAATCTGGCCTATGAGTTCGTCGGTCATTTTAATCCCTCCGGCGTCTTGCTTGGAGGTGCGGCGGCAGCTTTTTGTTCCCTCTCTTGGTTTCGGATTTCGATATCCAAGTCGGACATTGAGCGGATCGTTTTGTGGGCGAGTTTTTGTTCCTCCTCTTGCGTGAGCTGGAGGTCAAGTTGCTTGAGGGTTGCGCCGAATATTTCGGCGCTGGCGGCTACCACATTTTTGGCGGTGGCGACTCGCGTATTGGCCCACGCGTAGGAGATGCTACGCAACCCGTGCCCATCCTGCTCCTCCGGTGGATTGGCAGATTCATCCGGTCGGTCAGCACGGTGGGACACCTGATTGCGCCGGGTAATTAGTTCGCCAATCTGCCGCTTGAGGTCGCCATCCGGCAATCCACACTTTTTTGAAATCTGTTTCCAAAAATCTTTGACCGTGAGAATAGAGGCAATGCGTTCGATTGAGGATGCGTCGTAAAGCGTGCCACGTTCAAAATTCTTCAGGATGATCTGCCGGAGTCGGTCGTCCGGGTCTTTGTATCCTTCGATGTAAAGATAGTCATCCAGCGTCAGGGAAAGTATACGGATGGACTCGTCCGCTCCGCGACGGCGGGCGCGAATGATGGTGAGTACATTCTCGCGCAGGGCATCCCAAAAGAAAGATTCGAGCGCAGTGCAAGCTACGACGACGGCCTGACGGAGAAGAAAATTGATGCCATCCGCCACGAGCAAACTGTGCGGGATGGGCGCGGTGGCCTTGGCGACCAGAACCATCTGATCGTTGCGCGCATGGCGGAGGATTGATTCATTCGGAAGCGCCAGGCACTTGCAAACCGCAAGCCGCAGCGGTTCATCTATCTTGTCCTCGCGGAGATCACGGAACAATTCATGAAGCTGGAGTAAATGTTCGGCAACTGAAAAGTTTTGGATGGCGAGGTCGTAAGCGCGCATAACTCATTCGAGGATGACCTTGCAACCTTGAGCCAAGAGCTTGGCCAGTTTCTCCCGCAGCGTCTTCATAGCGGCGTCGAGTTCCTGCTCATTGCTGATCTTGCCGGAGATGTGCTGAGAGACGCGGAAACGTTCGATTTTTTCGTTAGGTTCGAGGAACTGCTGAAGTCGGCGTATAACATCGCGGGTAAGACCCTCGACTGCGGCGATGTCACTATCCATCTGCGAAATCGTGGCGCGCGTGTTGCGACAGACCGTAGCGCCGGACGGCAGGTCCAGTTTGCCGCCTACCCGTGATTTGAGCGGCAGAAACAAACCTTCCCGTTCAAGGTCGGTGACACCCGCGTCTTTGCAAATGGCATCCCATTCCGGGAGTCCTTTCACCTGTTCGATGGCAGTCTCGTAAGCTTTTTCACGTTTCTCAAACGTGCTGCGATAGAGGACGGAGTATTCATTGGCGAGCGGTTCGGCAGCCTGGCGAACCTTTTCCAACTGCTCAAGGGCGTTGTCGGCAGCGAGCGCATCTGTGAGTGATTTTGCGGTCTTTTCGAGTTCCGGGTCTGGCGAATGCCCGGCGAGAACGGGCCATTGTTCACTCAAGACACGGCGGGCCGTGGCGAGAATTTGAAGGTTCTCGTCGGAGGCAAGCGCCTTCAAAGCGCCCACCCTTTTTCTGCTCTCCTGATAGGATTTCCCTTCGCCCGCGAGGGTTTTGACGCAATCGTCGGGAGCCATTTCGAGAATGCCTTCGACCCATTCCAACAGTGCGCTCGCAGCCTCCGCGCCCGGAACTTTCAGCGCTTGAAGTCTGGCGGCCAAAGGAAGGAGTATTTCCCGGTCGGCTGCGGCGACCTGCTGGAAGGCGGTGGCGATGTCGCCTTCCTCAATATTCACGTCCTTGCCGGTGATTTCCTCGTAGGCTTGAGCAGCTTTGGCGAGCACCTTGAGATCAAGCGTCTCGCGCGGTGCGAATGACGCGGCACGAAAAGCCGGATTGTTGACGAAAGGCGCACGGCAGGCAGGTTCGCTGTAGTTGCGATACTTGCGGCCCTGATGGGTGACTTCAACCGCACCGCCCCGGAACAGCACGGCGAGGCCAAGCCGGATGGGGTCGCGTTCCCAACCGTAGCCGATGCCGCTGAAATGGGATTCGAGCATCTTGCCGGTGACTTTGTTACCGTAGGCGTGTTCTTTTTTAAGATGGTCAAGAATTTCACGGCACAAATCCGCGCCGAGATTGGGCACGAATTTGCCACTTTGCTTGACGACAAGACTGCGCTCCGGTTTGTCGTTGTGGAAAACCTGCGGCAAGCCATTCAAGTTGGCGGACGTGAGCAATTTTTCCGGCTCGTCACCGTGCAACGGGAGCACGCCGATCTCCAGCCGTGGATAGAGTTGCGGCACGACGAGGTCGAAAAGTTTATGAAACACCTCGACGAAGTATGAGCCGAAAGCGGTGGCGTCGTGCTGCACGCCCTGGAAAAAGCCCGTGCCCGCCTGCACGGCTTCAAGCATTTTTGTGCGGAGCTTGCGGTGGTGGCTATCACGGCGGTTCTTCTCCTCGCCAAGACAGGACGATTCCTCCGGGGTGAGGCGTTGCTGTGAAGCGAGACGTTCATATTCCGAAACCATCTCGCGCGAGCGATAAACCTCGACCGTGAGGGTGCGGATTTCTTCGGTCTGAGTGACGACCCAAAAGACTTCCTCGCGCTTGTTATTGCTTTCGTCGCGAGCTTCCTTGAGCCGGTCGGCGCGCACCTGGGCGGAGTCGGCGAGCAACAGGTTCAAGGGGATTTCACCATCGGCCTCCACCGTTTCACCCTCGACAACCAGGCTGTTCTTGAAGGTGCGAAGCTCGTCGTAACGATAGGCTCGCAGTTTTGGGTCGGAGAAAATCTCGTTCAGAATTTCGCGCTTGATGCGATTGCGGTCGGCCTCGCGGGGATCGAGACCATTGCGCCGGGTGTCCCAAGTTTTTTCCTGAACAGTGAGAAGCTTGTAGCCTTCCTCGGAATTGCGGATAACCTGGGCTTTTTCCAGCGTGGCAATGGCTTTCTCGACTTCGGGGAGAATCGAACCCGAAGTCACCGACGGATAAAGAACCACCGCGAGATTATGCGCCGTGCGGGGAAGATCCTTGACTGGTTCAAGCAGGGCGATGGCCTTGGCGACTTTGTGGGCCATTTCCTGGCCGGGCAGATTTTTTCCGACTTCATCAATCTCACGGCTTACTTCGCTGGGGAGAAGATTGCCGAGGTAGAGGAGTTCGTAAACTTTGTCGAGCGTGACGAGATCGCCGATGGGGGCGTCGGCAAGGCGCGTGCGCGGGTTGATCATCAGTTCCTGCGCCTGCTTGATGATGGTGCGGTTGCTGCCGCCGACATGGCGATGCGCGCCCCGACGCAACCGCAGGCCGGCAACGATGTCCACGCAAAGCTCGATCTGATAAGGCACATAAGGGTAAAGCCGGACAAAATTGTCCTTGGTGATGGTGGCGTCGCGGCTGGTGCGCTCCAGAGAGGCGAATTCTTTCACCCGACCTTCATTGTCGTCGTAAAGTTTTCCGAGTTGCTTGGTCGCCTCCGCCTTCTTGTCGAGCACGCGACGGGCAGTGATTTCGGCGATGTCCGATTGCTTGAGGTCAACGGTAATACGAAAACGGTCATGAAGGCGGGCGAGTTCAATTTTCTTGGAGTCGAGGGCGTTGACGACTTCGTCGAGTTTTTCCTGCGACGTAACGACAATCCAGCAGGGCGACACAGCCTTTTTGTTTTCAACGCGATTTTTGCTCTCCACGCCGAACGCCTGCACGACGGCCTGTAGGTCGAGCATCTTGTCCACACTGCGGGAAACATATTGGCCGACTTCATCAATGATGAAGATGAGCGCGTGCTTGGGCAGCCGGCGGGCAGCGAGTTCGTACGCGCGACGGGCGAGTTTGTTGGGATCAATGTCCGCGCGTCCCCGTCCGACGCTGGTGACGTACGAATCGGCAGCGGGATAGGTTTTGCGGTCCAGTTCGTGGAGCACGGCGCTGGCCTCATTGAGCGCGAGACCCAAGAGGCGGCGCTTTTCCCACGGCTCACCATGAAGCTGTTGAAACTTTTTTTGGAACGCATCGAGTTTGTTGTCACCTTCGAGAGTGATTTCCAATTCCGCCAAGTCGAAATCCTCCGCGTAACCGAGTTCGCGGAGCAAAGCCTTGTAAATGATTTCGGTAAGCCGCTCGTTGGCAAGGCGCACGCCACGATCCATCGAGACATCGAAAATGACCGATCGAAAGGGAATCCGGGTGGTGATGGAATCCAGCAACGCGGCAGCCTGGGGATTCTCCAGCTTGGCCTTGAAAAGTTCGGAGGCGGTCTTCGTTCCGACCTTTCGGGCGGAAACGGTGTAGCCGAGGATTTTGGCGAAGAGTGATTTGCCTGAGCCAAAGAAACCTGAAACCCAGATGCCGATGCCTTCGCGCGGGTTGGACGGGCCGGAAGCGATTTCGCCGTAAACGCGGACATACTGTTCGCGGAGATAATCGGTGGGAATATATTCCTCCAATTCGATCAGCACGGCCTTTTCGTCGGCTTGTTCGACCTTGATGACTTCCTCGATGGTGCGGTCAATGGGTTTGGCAAAAATCTCGCGAATAATTTTCATGATTGGACTCCGTAAACTTTGACGCGGTAGTTGTAAACGCCGAGGCCGCCCGCCCCCGGTTGATTGTAAAAGCTGAGGTCCGTGGCGCGCTCTGCCGTGCCGGGATAGAAAAAGATGGTGGGCACCATTGTGTGGGTGTGCATTTCATCCAGAAGCACTGAACAGCGGTAGATGGCCGGGGCGAAACCACCGGCGCGCACAAGGAAAACCACGTCCTTGGCCGGCGTGAGGCCTTTCATGGCGGCCAGCACTTCATCCGCGATCGGCCGGAAGTGCTTATTGGCGATGAGGCTGTGAAGATGGTTTTGCGCGGCCTCGAAACCGCGCGTTTTCTCCACCGTGTAAAGCTCGGCCAATTCCTTGGGCGCGGCAACGACGTTCCAAACCAACCGAGCCAGGGAGATGAACCGAACGCGTTTGCCGTGATTGTGTTCCAAGCCAAAGCCGAAAAGGCGGAGTCGTTTGCGCAATTCGTATTCCTCGGCCGGGTGGTATCGGAAAATGGCAAAAGGGAGATCGTGGTAGGCGCTGATCCGCAGCGGCTTGGCCACCAGGTCTTCTGCCAGGGTCTCAAGATTTTTTTCCAACGAGTACATGGGCGTATGCTTCGTGCTGCCGGGCCGGGAAATCTATTCTGTAGATTCGGCCGGCAGAGTAAAAGCTTAGAAAACCGCGCTGGTGGGCTTCCAGGAAAAGTCGTTCGACCAAACTCGGCGTGAGCAGGAACAGTTTCCAGTCCGAATGGTTCACCAACAATTCCCCATCGAAGCCAAACTGGCGGAGACAAAATGCGAGGTAGCAAAACGACTCGATGGGGAGGTGAACCGGGGCGATGCGTTTGCGCGTCCCACCTTCAAGAATGTGAAAATCGCGCAGCGCAGCAAGCAAACCGCGCGCAACTTTCAAAGTGACGGTTGGCGTCCACTGCTGATGTGTGCGCTTGAGTTGGTTGCTAATCCAGCCGGTGGTTTCCTCAATGCGAACCGAACCGTCCCCGGAACGGGCGATGTGGATCAGTTCCTGAGTGACAAAATCGTAAAGCAGGCAGTCACTGCGCGCCGTCACCCAATAATAGATGGGGCGAAGCACTTCGGGATCGGCGTTGGCATCCTCAAGAAAGCGAACCAGCCTCCACGCATCGGGGGGATCGCCATGAAGGAATCGGGGGTTGAAGGCCCGGATGAACGTGTCTTTTGAACGTGCCAGCGTTTTCTTGCGAAGCAGATTACGGGCAGGCGATGGACTGGCTTCATTCCCACCATTGACCCAAGACCGCACGAGGAGACGCATGTCATCCAAAAGCGCTCCGCCTTTCTGGAGGCGCGTGTGATAGGAGTGGAGGGTTTTGGACATTTTTCCCTGCACAGTTTTATGCGATTGGCGTACAGGCGCAAGCGGGAACCGGCCTGATTTTTTTCATTTTCAGGCCTTTTGATCTATGTGCGGGCTTTCTGCGAACAGTCATAAAAAATCAAGTTTGTTGTCGGGTGCGGGCTGCACAGCGGGAGCGGCTTGTTTGAGCGCGGCGGCTTGGTCGCCCCGGCGGACGGTGAGCTGGCGGGTTTGCTCCAACGGGAGGAGCTTTTGGAGGAGTGGGAGCGAGTCGTCCACGGTGGTGCTGAAATAGGCCCACTTGGTGGCGCGGGTGAGGGCGACGAAAACGAGGCGTTCGAGGCGGTCGGCGGTGACACGCTGGAACGAGCTGGACACGAGCCGGGGCATGAGGACGGAGTCGAACGTCAGACCTTTGGCACTGTGGAAAGCCATGAGTTTGGGCCGGCTGCTGTTGAAGTCGTGCGTGGGGAGCGCATTTTTGCCGGAGCGCTGCTTGGGAACTTCGACTTCTATGCCGGCTTCAGTGAGTCCCTGGGCAAAGCCGAAGACCTGGCGGTTTTGGGGGAAGAGAATGGCGATGCGGTCATTCATCAACTGACGCTCGCGGACCATTTGATAGAGCATCTGCTTTTCGTCCTCGAAATTGCGCGCATAGTAAAGCAGAGGCGTCTGGCGCTCGGTTTGGACGGTGCGTTTCTGCTGGCGGAAGGCTTCGCGGTCGGCGGGATCGGGGATGAGGGGCGCGGCAACTTCGACCAGGTAGGGGCAGACTCGGAACGCTTCGATGAGGTTGAGGTTTCGTTTTTTGAGCCCCAGCTTGGAAAGGATTGCCTCCTCAGTGGAGCCGTTGTCGTAAATCTGCTGCTTATTATCAATGCAGACGGTGACGTGGCGGGCGATGCGGGACAGGACCGTGAAGACCTCTTCCGGCAGGTCTTGACCTTCGTCCACAAGGACGAAGTCGTAGAGGGGCAGGCTAATGTGGCTGCTGGAAATCTTGTCTAAGACGGCGCGGCGGACTGCGTCGAAATCCGGTTGTTTCCTGGCGGCGTCCCAGGGCAAGCGGCTGTTGACGTGCTGCTGGTAAAAGAGCCGGCACCAGTGGTCGAACGTGAGAACGGCGTCGTCCGGCAGATTCAGAAGGGAAAGGGCGGACTTGATGTAATCTTTGAGAACGTTGGTGTAAACGAAGATGCGGAAGCGGTCAGGCGCGACGTGGCACTCGTCCGCGAGATAGCGGGCGCGGTGCAGGAGGATTTGGGTTTTGCCTGAGCCGGGGCCGCCAAGAATGGCGCGGTGTTCAGCCGGGCTGAGTTCGATGGCCCGGATTTGGTCGGGGGTCAATTCATTGCGTGGTATGAGCCAGCTCATCGCGCATCGATGGTGGGAGAGAGATCGGGCAATTGACCAGCGGCGGTAGCCGGCTGGCCGGAAAGTTGCCTGCGGCGCTTTTGTTCAGCGGTGGCTTCGTCGAGCTTTGCCTTGTCGCCCGCCATGCGGGCGGCGGTGGCGTACCAGCCGAGTTCCCAATCGGACATGGCGCGGGGGCCGGAGAAACAGGCGAGAGCCTTGGCGAGGGTGTCATCACGCTCTTGGGTGAAACTTTGGCCTTCGGCGATGGCGGCTTTGAGGGTGAGCGTTGGGCCGTCGATGCGCCGGCTGAGGCATTCGTTGACGGTCTCCATGGCGTCGGCGAACTGGCGCCGGCTTTTCTGAGCGAGGGCCAGATTGAAGAGCGGTCCTGCCCAAGTGCATGTACGGGCGCATTCGCGGTAGCACTTTTCCTGCTTCTCCACGTTGCCTTGCTCGCCGTAGTAGATGCCGAGGAGAAGCAGGGCTTCCGGGTCGGGCTGGTTTTTCATGAGCAGGACGCGTTGGAGGTAGGAGATGGCTTTCTCGGTCTGCTGCAATTCGGCGTAATCGCGGGCGACTTGGATGATTGTGGCGTGAACGCGCTCCGGGGGGACTTTGCCGGTGCGGAGATCCTCCTCGGCCTGCTGGATTTTGAGGCGAGTGGCGTGGGGATTGACGACGTTGGAAAGGGGATTCTCGATGCGGACGAGGAAGGGGTTATCGTCGTCGTCGGCAGCCAGGGTGAGTTTGAATTCGAGGACCTGGTTCTCGTCTATGCGGTACTCAAGACACAGGTTGTCCCCTTCGGCGATCGGGGCTGGCATTTCCCAAGTCAAAGTGGCGAGGGTGCGTTCCTGGCCGGCTTCGCTCGCGAGGATTTCGACGAGCAGGTCCGTGGGCTCAAGGAGCGAAGTTTTGGGCACGGCCAAGCGGTACGTTTTTGCCCAAGAGCCTTTCTTGTCTGGGAACGGCAGGGGCGAGCCTTTGGGGACCAACTCGTAAGCGCCGGAACTGGTGCGGATGGCGATGCGGTCATGAGTGGCGACCTGGAAGAGGCTGCGGCCAAACAGAGCGAGCGCTAGGGAATGCCAGGCCGCACCACGGGCGACGGCTACTTGGAGTGATTCGCGGTCGGCGTAGGTGAGCGAGCGGCCTTTTGGGAAGAACTTGGCGACAGCTTTGGCGACTTGGGGGATCATGCTGCTGCCGCCGACCAGGAGGACGAAGTCGAGGTCATCCGGTCCAAGGCCACAGCGGTCGAGGGCGTCTTGGACGGGGGCGAAAATAGAACAGGTGAGACGGTATTCGGTTTCACGGGCGTAGAGGAGTTCGCGCTCGATGAAGGGGGCCAGCAGCGTCTCGAACTGCGCGGCGGTTAGAGACGGGGACTGGAGTTGGAGGGTGCGGCCATTGAGCTGGCAGGCATGGAGGCCGGGTTGTTTTTTGACGAGCACGGTTTTATCGGCATCGGCGTACTGGCCGAAGCTGTCGAGGCGGCTGATTTCGGTGCAGAGGCCAATTTTGAGAGCTTCGGCGACAGCGAGGTAGGCCGGTTCAATGAAGTTTTTCTTGTCCTCGAAGGACAGGTCGTGAGGTTTGAGGCTGTTCTGCTCCAAGATTTGGGGCAACAGCACATCGAAGACGATGGCTCGGTCAATGTCGCCACCGCCCAAACGGTGGTAACGGGAGACAGCCAAGGGAGAGACTTGCAGGCTGCCGGAGGCGTGCCGACTGAGTTGGAGCACGGCCACATCGCAGGTGCCACCGCCGAAGTCGAAAACAAGGAGTTTTTTAGGCGTCTGGAGGCTGTCGGCGATCTCGCCGGAATTCGACATGAGGTAGTCGATAAAAGCGGCAATGGGTTCGTCAAGCAGGTCGCCGCCGGAAATGGAGATGCCGGCGAGCTTGGCGGCTTTGACGGTGTCAAGGCGCTGGGCGGCCTGGAAGGAGGCGGGAACGGTTACGACGGTTCGGACGGCGGGGGTTGGATCCTGGGCGGG
>OCTA010006227.1_pt1 | contig 10203 bp, 12 predicted proteins | sample 1538991 | NCBI WGS metagenome assembly OCTA01 (sample SAMEA3539302, study PRJEB22396) | soil metagenome | biome: tundra; feature: field; material: soil | place: USA | collected 2010-05 | depth 0.15 m | reverse complement strand
TTATGGTTCCGCTTGATCCTAAACTTGTATCCCTTATTTCTTCGATATTATTCTTATAAATTATTATAAACTCAATTGATTGGTCCGCATTGGGCGTACCGTAATAATTAAATTTTACAAGGCTGTCAGAGTTTATACTTGAATAATAAAAATAATTCGCAGATAGCTCCGTGTAACCGCATCCCGCCGAACTATCAGGTATTGAACTATTGCTGCAGACTGTTGGGGTAGGGTAGTAAGCCGCTTCCTTGTACGATTTTATTAACGGCGATACATTTGCTCCGCATGCGTAATTCCAGGTAAAATATTCTTTATAACCCTTATTAAAAGTATATGAATATTGTGCAAGTATATTATTAAAATTATCATAGATCAGTTCCGATGGAGATACTTTCCTTCTTTCCCATATTTGTCTGTTTATATACATACCAAATTTCTGTGATAGATAATGCATCCAGATGCAGTCTTCATATCCCTGTCCTCTGTCAAATGATCTGCCGGGAAATACAATCTGTGAAGATGGCAAATAATTGTAATAATCGTTTACCTGGGTATAAGCAATATCTTCCATCCATGTGGCATCCATTTCACGGAACCATCCTAACTCATTCCAGTTGCTGTACATTATCTGCGTTGCATGTTTGAATTCATGTGCAGCCATTACCTTGGCTGCTCCTTTCTGGTTGCCTTCAGGGTCTGTGTTACTCGGAAATCCAATAAAATTATTGTGTAATACTATATGTGTAAGTTGTCCGGATACTATATTTGTATAACCATAATAAACCATACTTTCAAAACTTACCTGGTATTGACCCGTGCCTATTGGAGGAGCTAGATATCCTAATGAATCAATCTCAACATGCCATGCATAATCAAAGTAGCTTCCTACCCATTCAACGTAATCAGGTATCCCGTTCCCATTATTGTCAGTAGTAGGTACTGCATTCACTCCAGTTACATCATATGTAATCTGAAATTTTCCGGAGGGTGTAATATAAACTGCTGATGTTGATGTCTTCTCAAATGGTTTGTTCAAGTATTGGCTGATCTCGTTAACTGCACTTGTAGACAGCTCATTTTTATGATTATTATATTCCATCACTACTTCAGTTCCGCACTTTATCGGCGTAATATCCTGATCCGCATATTCTGGTGCCAGTTTGCTCTTATCAAAACCATAGTAGAATTTCTGAAGTAACTGGTATTCAAAGCTTATTTTACCGGAACTGTAATCCGATTGGATTCTTGTAAACCCTTTGTTTGTCTCTTTCGCAAAAGAAGTGAAAGTGCATACAAGTAATATGCTCGTAATCAAAAGAATGAATTTCATTCTAACTGCTTATTTCCTTGCTTTTCTTAACATCCTGCTGTAATCAAAAAAGAACCACGCAGATATAACTAAACCTATTGAAAATACTCCCCCTACTATCGATATATTCCTGCTGTTCATAAATCTGGAAATAAACTCTGATGTGGATGATATATATTTAGCCGATTCCCTTATCGCGTTTGATGTCTCTGGATTAAAGTTCCTGATTATTTCAAAACCTACAAACACTACTATTGCTAAACACATTACTAAAAATATCGATACCATACCAATAATAAAATTCTTCTGTTCCTGCCTTGATCTCAGACTTCTCTGTATCTTATTCATAACCAAAGAAGTAAAACTAGATTTAACTTCTAACAGCTTAAGGTTCTTTAATGAAAGGTCTGTATTTTGTAAAGCATTAAGTTCTATCCTGTCCTCCCTTGAATTTTTAATAGACTCCTCTACCTCTCTCATTTCATCTCTGCTTAGTTCACCATCTATATATTTATTTAATTGCTCATCACTCAATGTTTTCATATAATCTCCTTTATGTAATCTTTTGAGATCAAAAGATCCTTTAAAGCGTTTCTCGATCTGTGCAGAATTACCTTTACGCTTGCAACTGTAATATTCATAACCTCACTTATTTCCTCACAGCTCATCCCCTCTAAATAAAACAGGTTAATTACTGAAGCATATTTGGGGGGCAGTTCTTTAATAACGCCATTTATAAACTTATTAAGATCTTCTTTTTCTGAATTATGATAATCATAACTGCTCTGTAAGTCCAGCCTGTCATCAATGGATGAAGTCTCATTCTCTATTTTCCTAACCTTCCCTGATAATCTGGTTAGAGCTGTATTATAAACAATCCTGTAGAACCACGTTGAGAATTTGGCTTCATTCTTGAAGTTCCTTAATCCATTGAAAGCCTTTAAGAAAGAATCCTGAAGTACTTCTTCAGCATCCATTTCATTCTTCAGCATTCTTATAAGCATTGAAAATGCCCTGTTCTTATACTTGTCGATTAATAATGAATAGTCCGAGTCATTGCCATTTCTTATGGATTCAATAATTTCAAAATCGGATGAGTCTTTCATTATTATTAAGACTACAAATTGTTGGAAAAGGTTACTTTATAATTTAATAAAAAATAATAACGGAAATCTGTAACCTTTAATATTATTTCCTTGTCTTAAGAAATAGGAAGGAAAAGATTAAAACAACTAATTATAAAATTAGTCCTAAATAGTTAATAAAGGAGTTAGTCATGGACGCAGGAGTTATTGGTGTTTTTGTACCTATAATATTTTTCATCGTAATCGGTTTGGTTATGGTAACATTCTTCTATCTCAGATCGAAAGAAAAACAGATGCTTATTGAAAAAGGTCTGTCATCCGATGAAATAAAAACATTTTATGAAAGAAAGAAAACTGATCCCTATATATTATTGAAAATCGGAATTGTCTGTATATTCTTTGGACTCGGTCTGGGCTTTGGCTTAATGCTGCAGGAATATACAACTAAGGATTTCTGGGTTCCCTTCCTTTTATTCGTCTCTACAGGAATAGGTTTTGTTTTAGCTAATGTCTTTGGAAGAATAATGTCAAAAAAGGAAGCATAACTCTATAATTATATACAAAAAGCGGCTCATAAAGCCGCTTTTGTTTAACTTTCTTAATCCTGCAATTCAAGCCATCGCTCCGCATCAATAGCTGCCATACAACCTGATCCAGCCGCTGTAACCGCCTGGCGGTAAATCTTATCTGTAACATCTCCGGCTGCAAAAACTCCTGGAATTTTAGTGTATGTCGACCCTGGTTCTACTTTAAGATATCCTGTTTCATCCATATCAAGTATTCCTTTGAACAGATCTGTATTTGGCTTATGCCCGATTGCAATAAATAGTCCGTCAACATCATACTTTTGGGTTGAGTTATCCATTGTATCCTGTAAAATGACCCCTGTCATCGTTTTCCTGTTGTCTTCTTCTTTACCCAGGACTTCCTTTACTACTTTATTTGTAAGGAACTTGATCTTACGATTCTTATGCGCCCTTTCAGTCATAATTTTGGATGCTCTGAATTCATGTCTCCTGTGTACTACGGTTACCTCCGAAGCAAACTTGGTTAGGTAATTTGCTTCTTCCATTGCTGTGTCTCCGCCTCCTACAACCATAATCTTCAAACCCTTAAAGAAAAATCCATCGCATGTTGCACAGGCAGAAACACCAAATCCCATGTACTTTCCTTCGCTTTCAATTCCAAGCAGTTTCGCTGAAGCACCTGTTGCTATAATTACCGCATCTGCACTATGAACATCTTCATAAGTTTTAATTATAAATGGTCTCTTTGCAAAATCAACTTCTGTTACTTCCTGGAATATCGACTTTGCACCAAATCTTTCTGCTTGCTTTCTCATAATGTCCATTAGTTGCGGACCTTGAATACCATCTTCAAATCCGGGAAAATTCTCAACTTCTGTAGTAATTGTCAACTGTCCCCCCGGTTGCAAACCTTCAAACATTACGGGTTTCAAATTAGCCCTTGCTGTATAAAGCGCTGCTGTAAATCCTGCTGGTCCTGATCCGATTATAGCTACATGATGATGTATTATATTATTTTTATTATCTGACATTAAAATCTCCGAAGTAATGAAATCATCTGTTCAAAAATATAAATTATTATACTTATATGATTAAAAATTTAGTGATTAGATTCAATTAGAAATGCTGCGTTTCTTCTAAGTCCTTTTAATTTAGTCCTTTTCACTGCAGAATTTGAATAGATAGAAGTAAAGTTATCCTCAGTCATATTCAATACCATTTCTAAGTTTGGCTCTCTCCTCTCTTCAGTTGCATAAAACTCAGTAGTTAATGTGTCTTGTGAAAACTTAATGTTCCATGGACATACATCCTGGCAAACATCACACCCGAATATCCAGTTATCAAATTTCCCCTTTAATTCAACCGGTATCTCTCCCTTATTTTCTATTGTATGATATGAAATGCATCTGTTTGAATCAACAACATACGGTGCAATGATAGCCTTAGTCGGACATGCATCAATACATGCTATGCACGATCCACAGAAATCTTCTACCTGCTTTGAATATTCAAATATATAGTTGGTTATTATATTGGCTATAAAGAACCAGCTCCCATATTCTTTGTTTATTACATTAGTGTGTTTTCCTTGCCACCCAATGCCTGCTCTTACACTCCATGCTTTATCCATAAAAGGACCTGTATCTACATAAGAAATCCCTTCAAATTTATCGTCTATCTCCTTTAGCTTTTGAATCAATTGAAATAATTTATCCCATATTATAAGATGATAATCCTTTCCCCATGCATACCTGCTAACCTTTCCATTAGATTTAATACCGGAATAGGAATTTGGAGTGTAATAATTTAATCCAAGAGATATTACCGATTTGGCATTTGAAAGTATCTCCCTTACATCCTTTCTCTTCCCCTGGTTCTTCATCATATAATTCATTTCTGCCTGGTAGCCCTTATCAATCCAGGTTAGATAACGCTCATACTCTCTTTCCAGTGGCTCAGCTTTGGCAAAACCTGCTATATCAAAACCATGTTCTTTCGAAACAAATATAACATCATCATTCGTTATCATTCTTTTTTACCATTTCCACTCTTGCTCCTTGAGCAGGACATATATATCATCATCTATGATTTTTGTATCATAACTTATTAACCCGCTCCCTCCCGCTGGTGTTTTACCTGTTCTTAGATTAAACATCCATCCATGAATAGGACAAACAACGCACCTCTCTTCTATAAATCCCTCATATATTTGCGCTGTGTGCTGATGAGGACAGTGGTTGCTAACTGTAAATACCTCACCTTTAATTTTGAATATTGCTATCTCAATATCCTTAACAATAAACCGTTTGCCTTCTTCTTCTTTAAGATCATTGATAGAACAGATTCTGGTAAACCCATCCCCCTTATCATAGCTCATTATATTTTTTCCCCGCTGTAAATCCCTTATCGGTTTTAGTTACAGTCACCATTATTGTTTCAGGATCATGTTCTAAAAATAGCTTCCAATTCTCATCGGCTGCTTTCTGAAGAAGATTTTTCTTTTCTGCTAATGTCACTAGTGGCTGTAGATCATATCCCATAATATAGGGGAGGGGAATATGAGAAGCCGTAGGGAACATATCACAGGAATATAGTAATGTATTCTCAGCATCCGATATTTTAACCAGTTGCTGCCCGAATGTATGCCCGTTTACAACTATAAATTCTATATTGTTATCAAATTTAAAGTTCCCATCAATTAGATCTAAAACTCCATATTCAACAAGCGGAACAAAATTATCCCTTATATAACTCCCCTGGTCCTTTTCTGTTGAATTCATTGCCCATTCTAAATTCTGTTTCTGCACATAATATCTCGCTGAGGGAAAAGTCGGAACTAGCTTGCCATTTTCAATTTTTGTCGATCCCCCTGTATGATCAAAATGAAGATGCGTAAGTATTATATCAGTTATATCTTCTGGATGTAGCCCGGCTTTTAAAAGTTCACTCTCCATTGAATCAGTCTTTTGATCAATATCATATATCGTTCTCGATTTATCATCCCATTTATTCCCCATGCCTGTATCTATTAAAATATTCCTCCCTTTTTTCTGTAACAATAGGTTTCGTGTAACTAGCTTGATCCGGTTTAAACTATCTGGAGGATTGGTTTTCTCCCATAATGGTCTTGGAATAATACCAAACATTGCTCCGCCGTCAAGTTTGAAATAACCTGAATTGATAGCAGTTATTTTATAGTCGCCTATCTGCATTGTTATAAAAGGAAATATTAATAAATTAAGGAAAAATAACCCTAAAAAAAAAGGACACTATCAAAGTGTCCTTTCTCTTTACTGCACCTTTGCAGATTAAAAATTATCTTCCTAACTGATCAAGATGCTCTTTTTTCTTTAGAAGTATATCCTTGTCTTCAACATGATTTGTGTCCAGAATGCATGAATCAACAGGGCATACTTCTACACATTGTGGTGCATCATGGAACCCTGAGCATTCTGTACATTTATCCGGTACTACATAAAAGAAATCATTTGAATAAAATCCATTGGCGCCTGCTGGAGAAGCTGCACCTTCACCATATGTAACTTTCGCTAATTCCCAGTTTACTCCACCCTGGTAAATAGCTGAATTCGGACATTCAGGTTCACATGCTCCGCAATTGATGCATTCTTCTGTTATTTTGTATGCCATATAAATTCTCCTAAATATTATTGTTTGTTTAAAATCTCAGCATTAATAGTACATCAGTTCTACCACGAATATTATGCCAGGTATTTAAAACACAATAAATATTGAAAAATCAGCTCTTTTATTGAAACATTAGAAGGGTTTTTACCGCTATTTAAAAAAGCAATATCAGGATTTTCATTTTTAAGAAAATACAAAATTGTATTTCTTTATCTTCCTAAATTATCTAAGAATTCTTTTTTCTTTAATAAAGAATCTTTGTCTTCTACATGGCTAGTATCTGGTATACAACAATCAACTGGACAAACTGCAGCGCATTGTGGTTCGTCATGGAAACCTACGCACTCTGTGCATTTATCGGGTACTATATAAAAGAAATCGTTTGAGAAGAAACCATTTGCACCCGATGGAGCAGCATCACCATCACCATAAGTTTTACCGGATAATTCCCATGTCGCGCCCCCTTCATAAATTGCTGTATTGGGGCATTCAGGTTCGCATGCACCACAGTTAATGCATTCTTCAGTTATCTTTATTGCCATTAGAAGTCTCCATTATAAATTAAATTCCTAATTCCCCTTACCTGTAAATTTCGAATTGTAAATTAAGCAAAACCTGATTAAAACAGCAATGCAAATATCACTAACCTTACAATATTACCAGCTCCCGGATGATCCACCGCCCCCAAAACTGCCGCCGCCGCCGCTGAATCCTCCCCCTCCGCCGCCAAATCCTCCTCCTCCTCCGAATCCTCCCAAGCCGCCAAAATACATAAATCCGCCCCTTCTCCCGCCTCTCCTTCCTCTTAAAAAAGAAAATAAAATAAATAAGATAATGCCTAAAATTGAAAAAATTGGCGGAAATTGACGTTTTCCGGTCGTTTGGTTCTCAGCTTTGTATTCCCCGGCAATTGTCAGGAATATTGCATCTAATCCGGCATTTACGCCCGAGTAAAAATCATCCCTTACAAAATAGGGCTTTATCACATTTCTGATTATTGAGCTGGAAAGTGCATCCGGAAATACCCCCTCAAGTCCATACCCAACCTCAATTCTTAACTTATGGTCATTTTTTACTACCAGTAAAAGCACGCCATTATTATTCTTTTTTGTCCCGATACTGTTTCCTTTAGCCACATCATACGAATAATCCTCTAAAGGATATCCGTCCAGAGTTCCTACCATTAGAAATACTACCTGGTTTGATGTTGAATCGGAATATGCCTGGAGCTTTGAATTTAAGGAGGCAGTCTCTTCTGGACTAAAAGTGCCGGTTAAATCAGTTGCCCAGGTAGAGAGCTTGGGTATCTCTGGCTTCTGGGCAAATACTGTAATTGTAAAAAGTAAAAATAAAAATAGCTTTTTCATTTATTCCTAAAACTCAACCTTGGGTGCCGTCTCTGAACCCGCTGTTGATTTGAAATATTCCTTGTATCTGAATCCGAAAATTCCTGCGAATATGGCTGTTGGGAATCTCCTTATGCTTACATTGTATTGCTGTACTACCTCATTGAAATTTCTTCTTTCGACAGCTATCCTGTTTTCAGTCCCCTCCAGTTGAGCCTGTAACTGAAGAAAATTCTCATTTGCTTTAAGATTCGGATAGTTTTCAACTGTAACAAGAAGCCTTGAAAGCGCGCCGCTTAAGTTCCCCTGTAATTGCTGAAACTTTGCAAATGCTTGCGGATCATTAAGTACTTCCTTTGTTACATTCATCTGGCTTACTTTGGCTCTTGCTTCTGTAACATCAGTTAATACACTCTTCTCGAAATTTGCATAACCTTTAACTGTGTTTACCAAATTAGGGATAAGATCTGCTCTCCTCTGATATTGATTCTCAACCTGGCTCCAGCTTGAGTTTACTGCTTCATTTAAATTAACAAGCTTGTTATACGACCCTACTCCCCACATTACCAATATCAGTATCAAAAGCAGGATTCCACCGGCAATAGATAATCCGATTATCATCCCTCTTTTCATTTGGACCTCCTATATTTTTTAGAATTGAATAATTTTAATTTATCATGTTTTGATTGAATATCCAATAAAATTATGATGGGATCACCCTAGGGTTTCTCTCCTTGATACACGTTCTGTAGATATATAAGAGCATTATTCGATATTTCTAAATTCTTCTCTATTGCAAACTTCTCGGCATTTTGGTTGTTGCCATTGTAAAATCTTAACCAGAGTAAATCAGCTACCATTATGCCATCAAATATTCTGTTTGCCTGAAAAGCGGTTATAGTGGTGTATCCCCATAAAATGTTCCAACCTAATGATAATATTCCGCTAAAATAATTTCCTGTGTAAAACTGCCCGGCTCCTGGTACAAAGAAAGATAATAATTTTGCTTCTATTACACTGTACTTTTGGTTATCAATACTGTCACAGAACTTATTTAATCCGTTTTCCTTAGATATTCCCGCAAATTGATCCGATGCCTTGTCCCACTCATCTGAAAAAATATATGCCCACCCTCTCCAGTAATTGATCTCCTCTTTTTTCGTTGCAAATCGGGCATCCTTTTCCAAAGCGTCTAATAAAGATAATGCCCTCCCGGTTGTCCTCCGCAGTATATTTATTTTGATCATGTTTAGCCTGCAGTTATATACTTCATCTGGTATAGTTGTCGCAATCTCTGCTCTTGTAAAATAACTTAATGCTTCTGTGAATTTAGCCCCCTTTTTGTAACATTCTCCAATCAATTCATTAGCGGTATAAGAGTACTGTTTCTTATTATCAAAAAAGATAAGCCTTTTAAGTTCTGTTATTGAATTAAAATATTCTTCGTGGGAGTATAATGCATTAGCTTTAGTCAGCTGTTCAGCCAAACGGTCCTGCGGGATTATTGCAGTTACAACAAGAAATATTATGAGTAGTGTACTATTTGCAGAATTCATAATCGGGTACAAAATAATCTTTCTCTTCAAGGAATAGTTTCATGTCTGAGCTTAGTCTAAAGTTTATCTGTGCATTATAAATTTGGGCTGAGGCCGCCGATCCGTATATATTCCCTCCGTAAAAAAATGCCGTCAGTCCTGTAAATAACCATTCTCTGAATTTATGATTTGCCTTAAAATCAGTATAGGCGATATATCCCATCAGACTGGTTACAATGAATGCTATTATCCCATCGCTGTATTCTTTGGTGTATATTTTCCCAGCTCCTGGAATAATAGTGGATAATATTGCCGCAGTTAATTCACTTTTATAAGGAGGATTTGATTTCCTTTCATAAAAATCAGATAGTGCAGCTCTGTTATTCCCTACAAAAGGTGAAATGAATATCTCTTTTGCAGGCAGCGTTTTATAATCAAATAAATATGCGAAGGATTTCAATTGTTTTACCGGATCATAATTATCTTTATCCGGGTCCAATGAATCATAATTGCCATGCAGGAATTGCGATTTATTGTACTCCATTCTTGCATTATTATAGAAGTATGAATTCCTCCCGATTCCTGAAAATCTTGTCGATGATGAATCATACTTTCCCATCTTTAAATATGCTAACCCTATTTTGAATCTTATCGTATCATTAGAAACTGAGTCTGATATTGCCAGGTATTCATATGTAGCTCGTAGATAATCTTTCTGGCAGTAAAGATAATCTGCAAATTGTTTCCTGTTTTCTG
>OCTA010006225.1_pt1 | contig 10208 bp, 18 predicted proteins | sample 1538991 | NCBI WGS metagenome assembly OCTA01 (sample SAMEA3539302, study PRJEB22396) | soil metagenome | biome: tundra; feature: field; material: soil | place: USA | collected 2010-05 | depth 0.15 m | reverse complement strand
AATGATAAACGCGCTCGTTCATCTGGGGGCCCGATAATTCCTAATATACTAATGTGCATCAATGCACGCCAATGCATTGATTTTATCTTCATTCTCTTTAAACTCAACGATATCTATAAGCACATTTTGTCTTACATCATAAGCGTGTACATAACGCGGAAACCTGTCGATTATCTTAAAGTTGTTTTGCATGTCAATATTGAAAACAACACCCTCAACGGCTTCTGCTAAGATACACATGTCTTTCATACGGAAGGCATAGAAGCTATAATGCTTGTCATTGTAAGAGAAGCGTTTGACATAGCCAAACATTGTATCGGTTTCATCATGGATATTGGTTAGATAGCAAGTTTGGCAATTAGAGGTTAATGTGCCTGGAACCTGTAATTTGGCTTTATCGAACTTGCTACTGTTGCATTGTAGGCAGGCTTTCATTTTTTATGTTTCTGATAGTGCATAGCTCTCCATAATTCCAACTCAGTTTTAGTTGGTTTTAGATAACTAAATTTCCACCTATATTTACAGTCTTCTTCTTCTTCTCTTTCAACATACTCAGCTTTGAAAGCTGGTGTCAGATATATAAAGTACTTCTTCATTTATCGTTTTCTTTCATCTGGGCGCGCTCAAGAATCTCAATGGCTGCTTTCAATGCGTCTTGCAAATTGAAATCATCTGGCACTTCACCTCGCATAGTAAGCGTATTGAAAAACGGATCAATGATCAGCTTCAATGAATCATCAACCTGATATGTGGGCGCGGCACATTCATCATCAGCGGGTGTGCCATCTGCATTGAAATATTCTGTTTCTATCTTCACTGTTTTCATGCGTCTTTCCCCATCTTGTTTTGCTCTTCAATTTCGCCGTTGGATAGAACCTGATATTCGAGATCCATCTTGTTCTGTTCAGTTAGAGCTACCTGATCATCGACGCTAATCAGCTCTTGAACCTCGTTCTGCAACTTACGCAGACGGTTTATTCGTATCTTGTAGTTTTGCGCCTTGATGGCAAGAAGAGCTGCTTCGTGCTCTTTCTCCAACTCATCAGCCTCTTGTTTCAGTTGATCGCGCCTAATGCACAATATTGCGGTGATTTTATTATTCATTTGTCTTACCTTTTGGTGGAACTGTCAAGATGCGATCTTGAGCTTCCCCGATAACCTTTCGGTTATAAGGGCGAACTGTGTATTCTACGGTCCCATCTTGTTTCATTAGAGCGAGAAAATTATAGAGAACTTGGTATCTGTCTTCTACCTGCAACCTATCAAGCTCAATTTGCAGCTTGAAAAACTGCCCCGCTGTCAGGCAGCCTATTGCTTGGTATCTGGTATAGTCATCTGGTGATCGTGGCATCTCTCTAACAGTCCATAATATGCCCAGAGACATCAAGAAAAAACTCGCACCATATCAAGTTTCTTTTCAGTAAGATTTGTCATATCTGTCTTGGGCAAGACGATCCAATCTTCCGAAACGCTGGCGGGCATATTCATAACGAATAGCTCTGACGCGATGCGAGCAAACGCAGCCCTCTCATCGGGGCACAATGGATGCAGCCACATCACGCTATACTTACCCACCGACCACTTGCAAGCAAACCAGTCGCACCCGTTGTCGCCATAAAACATTAGAAAATCACAACTGGGACAATCCCACTCATCTGAACCTGTCTGTCCAAGCCTTCGTTTGATTAGAGGTAGCTTGCACTTGGGACACGCCCGTGGATAGCCATAGACTTCATACTCGTGTGTGGTCATATTATAGAGGCAATTATATGCATAGGCATTTTATCTTTGTCTCTAATATCCAATTTGGATTTGAGGTCTTGGTAGCAGTCCCTACATAGGCATAGCGTCTCGCCCTCTTCTTTGATGCAGGTCAAACCTTCTTCTTCATTACACCATTGGCAATAGTCGTGCATGTGTTTATCTTTCTTAATGCCGAATACAAATCGTTTTTGTTATAGACTGGATACCTATTATACTTGCCCGCAACATATCCGGCAGGTTTGCAAAGAGCCTTTATCTTCTTCTGTTTTGTCTGACTGACCTTATTCCATAAACCAAATCTGCTGACTGAAACTGTTCCCGGAATGAACTTGGTTGTGGAACCATTGGCACATTCAATACATAGGGTGTCGATAGCTGGGTTCTTATTGCAACGCTGGCATAGCCCAACTGTCTTGGTTGCAGCACAGGTGCTCTTATTAAAGTCTTTCATTGTCTTGCCTCGAAATGCAAGACTGTCAATGCCCTCTGCCTCAAACCTATCGAATACCTTTACAAATCCAATCCAAGGGTTATGACGAGCAATAGTGCAAAAGTCCAAGAACCTAATCAGCTTATCCCAGCCCAGATGCCTGTAAAGCCTGCGCATATTATTGCAAAAACGATGTTGTGATGGACAGTCAGCCTTCTTACCAGTCTTACCATATGCATCTTCTGCGACGAAGAGCTGAACTGTATTCGTTTTAATTAGAAAATAGCGAAGAGCGGCATAATGGTCTTGCTTACCACTCGTCTGGTTCATAATCTTATCTTTCATCTTATCGAAAGCTACTCTGTTCATATTTACCTCGCGCCCCAACGACTTACTATAACAACTACCTAAAGATAGTATGAGCCTTACGAAAATATCCACACATTCATATCATTTTCTTTTAGCACCACAAACAAAAATGCCACCCATAATCTGAATGATTAGGGTGGCATCGTGTATTAGCGTTAGAGGGGACTAATGAACTGCGAGATCGTCTCAAACAGTATATAACATTATGGATATGATTTTTCATCTATTATGGGCATATCGCGGACTGTTAGTATCATGGTCAAGCACTACTTCCGCGAAGAGATTACAGAGAGCCCGCCATCTGCTACATACCAGTGGAGATACAAAGAGATTGCCGGCATTCTCAACCCCCACTGGGACACCGGAATGGCTCTCTATGCCCCGCAATCGAGCCACAGCGAGCTTTCGGAGGCAGGCGAGGCAACGGGGCGTCTGGCGTTCCAAAGAATGTCAGAACTTGCGGCAACGCAAATGACGCCATATCAGTCGCAGGTCTTCGCCTTGATGTTGGAGGGCAAGAACCAACTCGAAATTACAAGCATTATGTTGAAGGGCGTCAAGACAAATGCAAATGTTCAGAAATGCATCAAGGGCAACCAACACTTCCGAACCAAGAAATACTATGGGGGCATCATTCAGAAGCTGCCCGAGATATGTTTGAGGGACGAAACCTTCCGCCAACTCATAGAAGCTCTCGATGGATACGAAGGAACTCATTTCATGCGAACCACAACGAGATGTTGGTTTCATTCGGAAGATGACTTTCTCGACTGGAAAGAGACAGAGCTGCATACAACATACGGAATACCCATATGGCTCGTGGATGCAATCGAGAAACAAATCATCAAGCATCATATCAACCAACGCTTCCCCAAAACTCTATCCGCAAAGAACGCATCAATCATACAGAAGAAGGTTGGAAGCATATCGGCGAGGGCAATTATACGAATGTATGATGATTTTCGTCAAAAGATAACCAATATTAGAGAACAATAACATGAGCAGAAGTCAGTCATACCAACACATTTTCCACGAGCAAACCTACGACGACAACCAATGGAAGACCATCGAGGCGTTGCAAAACTACACCTCCGTCAAAGACTATCTGACAGCTCACCACGATAATGAAACGGATATAGAATACCTATCTCAACTGGACTATGATCTCCAGCAAAAGATGTGGGAAATCATAATGGAATATGGCACGGAGAACCAAGTGCAAACATGCCAGCTAATCTACGCGGGCAAGACGCAGCAAGAAGCCGCCGACATAATGAATGTTGATCAGACAACCGTCTTCAAGAACCTGCGAGGCAACTATGACTACAAGCAGCAATGCTACTATGGGGGTGTAAGAAACAAACTAACCAAGCAAATCAAGCAATCAAAATCAATTCATGATATTATGAGACAAATTGACAAATGCCAGATAGATGGCAAAGCCCCGCATTATGTTTGCTTCCGTCGTTTGTTCCATACCAATATGGACTACTACCAATGGCTACAGAAGGATCTCCCATGACAACTTATTACATTTTCTTGACTTGGACGGGTATGATTGAGGCATCAATCACAGAACGCCCGGGAACGCTGATTGGGGAGGTGGAATGCTCAACGGAACAGTTAGCCGATACATTGGACTGGATGCAAGCTGCCGTGGATGTCCAAGCCGCCTGCTACCTAACCAAGTGGAAGTGTATGGTGGATAAGCAATATACACCGAAAGACAAATGGCTATTGAATTGATGGATGCAACACTGGCAATGGACATATTTGAGCTGGACTTCCGAGCAACATTCCCAGAAGCGATAGCGGGACATTACATAACAGATATGTATTGGTGCCGAGCCTATAATACCATCGAGCCCAAACAACACAATCATCTATGCTGCACACCAGTCATCTTACGAGTGCCATATCGAATTAATAATGATTTTATTTCTAACCAAGATAGTGTGTTCATCTACAACCACGGTGAGTGGATTACCTATCGCCAGTTTGCTAACAATGCCTAATACGCAACAATAATACGATGAAACGACCTCTACGCGACCGCAAGCCTCCCAAGATTGACAAAATATTACATATCGCCTCTGTCAGACTGGCAGATGAAATTAAGAAGTTTATAGATAACAATGCAGAAATGTCATTAGCGGAGATGCAGAAGTTCTCCGATTTGATGATTGATTTCGCAGCATTGAAGAAGATACTACCTGCGAAGACGAAGAAGGCACTTAAATCAGAAACATTAGAGGATCTATTGAATGAAAAGTAGTAAAACAAAGTTAGACCCCAAGCAACTCAACGATGCACGCAAGTTGCAAGGTATAATCGACCACATTGAACAACAGCCCGCCAAACAGCGAGCAAAAGAAATGAATAAGCGTAAGAAGCTATTCAATAAGGTCGTCCAGCCCATAGATGAGCAAACTGCTATTAGCCTTCGCACCCAGCAAGACGACATCAATAGCCAAGCATCCCTAAATCCGCTGGCTGATATGTGCCATGCCCTCGGTAAATGCTTCCAATGCGGCAAACAGTTCGACCCAACAGAGCACCAACGACAGAAAGACCTGCATAAACCGGGACTTATCTTCTTATGCGAAGGTTGCTGGGTTAGGTTGGAGAATGCCAAGATGGGAGATATGACTGCCCCAATGGATCTACCTTATGCGGCAACCAAGCAATGCGAAGACGAATATCAGGCGATGGCACAACAAATGCAGGCTGCACGGACGATGCCAACCAATTTAATAAAATGATATTTCTCGATGAAAGTATGGTTTGGAACCCCAGAAAACCATCTTTTCGTCCCAATCAACATACATAAACAAAACAATATACTAAATGGTATCCCCAGAACAACTCAAAGCCATTGCCAACTCGCCCTTTGCCCAACAGAAGGCATTCATCTTGAACAAGTCAAGACGCAAGGCGCTATTCGTCCCAAGACGAGGGGCAAAGACATATGCAATTGCTATTTATATTGTTTTAGCTGCATTGATGCATCCCAATGTCAAGATTAGATACCTTGGGCTTACGAGAGAGTCAGCCGAGAACGCATTGTGGAAAGACTGTCTGTTAAAGATATTCATTAGAGCTGGTATGACAGAAGGTAAAGAATATAAATATAACCGTTCCACAAAGACGGTAGAGTTTGATAACCTATCCACCATCCAAATGTCAGGCGCCAACACAAGCTTCAAGGAACCAGCAAAGCTATTGGGCGGTAAGTATTTCATGGCAGTCATTGACGAGTGCCAGCATTATACGGTGGATTTGGAAGAGATCATCATGGAGACGCTTGGACCAGCTGTCTCCGACTATATTGATGATGGAGGCGGGCAGATCATATTGGCTGGCACCGCTGGACCTTATGTTGGCAAGCATTACTGGCATACAGTCAATACTGATCATAAGTTAGGCTGGTCAATTCATTCTTGGGCAGGCGAAGACAATCCCTATATGGCAAAGCAGAAGGCAATCGAAGAGGCTGACTTTCTAAAGCAGTATGGACCTGACTATAAGCTAACTGAATGGTATCGCCAGCAATACCTATGCAAATGGATCTATGACAGCTCGGATCGTATTTATAACTTTATCACATCCAAATGCACGGTATCTGATACAGTTCTTGCCCAGAAGCTTATGATGAACATGGGCGGATACAAATACACTCTCTCAATCGACTTGGGGCATAACGACGCAACCGCCATAACCCTGCTCGCTTGGCATAAGTATGACCCAACTCTCTATATTGTAAGGTCGGAGAAGTATGTCGCCATATCGCTGGACTTCTTGCAAGAGCGCATCCAATGGTTCCGCAAGCAATACAACATTACCTATTTCCCTATTGATAGTGCTGGCATCGGCAAGATGATCGTTGAAGACTATCGCAAGAGAATGCACATCCCATTTGAGTATCCCAAGTCAAAGTCCGACAAGATGTCTTACATACGAATGATGAACAGCGACTTTATGTGCTCAAAGATTAAGGTTATAGAAGCTTCCAACAAAGAACTAATCGAAGAGTGGAATACGATTATGTGCGACAAGAAGGCATTGGAGCAGGGTTATCGCAAAGAAGCGGACAGATACCACAACGATTTGGCAGACAGCTGCTTGTATGGGTTTTCCATTGCCAAACACTACTGGGCAAAGCCTGAACCACCTATATTGGACGCAACGCAGAAAGCTACATTAGAGATTGAGAAGATGATGAAGAAGACGATGCAATTGGACAAACTGAAACAAACGGATGACCCGTTCTCTTTTTGAGGTGATATGCTACTATTAGACTTTAATTGCGAAGAATGCGGACATACCTTCGAGGATCTTCTTACGAAGGGCGAACCGCTGCCTGCTTGTCCCCACTGCAAAGGGACAACCAAACAACTTATTACATTCGCCAAGCACACCACAATGGGCGATTTGCAAACCTCGGCTCGCTCGGATGACTTCCGAGCAAAGACAGAGAGATGGCGCCTTCCAAATGATTGACAATCCGATTACATATGAGCTGGTTCCAAATGCCAACAATAACCCATTCATCGTGAATGCCTATTTGCGCTCTCACTTTGCTGATTTCCCATTCAATCAAGCCGCTTATACACTGTATTCGGTTGAGAGCGAGAAGTTTCTAAAGAAGCTATTGTCTAAATCATTGGTTATGCTGACCCATTTGGAAGATAATAATGATATTAGTTTTAGTTTCGTCATTTACCAATACATCGATAGCCAGCTCGTGCTGCATTATACTTACACCAAGCATGAGTTCAAGCGTCAGGGGCTGATAAAGAATACAATTAACCTAATCTTACCAACACCAGAGACACCAATCATTGCAACTCACTTCCCCAAATCGCCAAAGGTGATGGTAGGTTTGCGAAAACACTTCCCCAACATCGTGTTTGACCCATTTTACTTCACAAGGACCTTCAATGCCGACTATTAAATGCGTCTATATTAAGTCTAACCTACAAATTACAGGTGGATTTAGTGCAACAGACAAACTATTCCCCAGCCAATTCGAGATTGTTGAGCAAGAAGATGGTTCCGTTATGCTCTATCCGCTGGAAGACTCGCCAAAGCAAGAGATGCACAGTATCCCCGCATCAAATGTTGCCTGCATTACCTATGAGCTGCCCATGAAGTCGGAGCTGGCGACGATAACCAATAAATTATCACACAATGAAGAGGTCAAGCCAGCTAAAAAGGCAGGTCGCCCTCGTAAAACAGTGGAGACCGTATGAATAGCGAACAGGCTGAACAGTTGGAGTTCATTAGAGGGCTGTCAAAGATACTCATTGAAAGCAAATTGGAATGTTTGGAAGCATTTGGTGTCAAACTTGCCAAATCCAAGCATATGGACCCAAAAACAGTTCGCATTCGCGGTCAGCAAGTCGAAGAGCAGCCAACTGATGATGAGATTATGAGCTTCGTGCTCGATGAGCCAATGCCAGATACAGATGCTATCAAAGCAGCCCTATCTGCATCGTCAGAACCTAAAAGATCTCGCAGAGTTCGTAAAGAGGTTGTATAATGGCTAACAAAGGCACAAGAAAAGACGATTCAGCTTCTCCAAACATGAGCAAGCAGATGTTCGACAATGTTGGCAAGCCCGTCAAGAGGGTTGGACCAAATCAGAAGAACATGGACGCCAGAGACGATCTGCGTTGGTGGAACAAGCCAGAAGAGAAGATCGCCAGCTGCATTGGTGATATTGTGGCTCGCATTGAAACCGCCAACGGTCAAAGACGCACCAACTTCGTTCGTTTCGCTCATCTCTATGGCAACTATGAAGCATTGGGCTGGCAGAACATTCAGTTGCAGAGCAACTCATCCACCTCTAATAACAAGATTAGGGTAAATGTAATTCAATCAGTTATCGACACTGCGTCCAGTAAGATCGCAAAAGACGATCCCCATCCCTATTTTATAACCAAGGGACAAGACTTCTTTGTTAGATTAGCAGCGGAAGAATGCACCAACTTCGTAGAAGGTGTAATGCAGCACAACAAGTTTGCAGATGTTGCCAACGATGTATTCAGGGACGGCGCGATCTACGGTTCGGGGTTCTGCCATTGGATGATCGAAGATGGAAAGATCAAATGCGAATGGTGCTTCGTTGATGAACTCAAAGTAGATGATTATGATGGAATGATGAAGAGTCCGCGTTCTGTTCATAGGGTCAAGATTGTCAATAAAGAAGTCTTGCAAAGCAGATACCCAGACTGGGCAGACGAGCTATCAAGCTATAAGGCTGATACCTCGGGAGCAAGATTTAGAAAGAAACAGTCAGTCGTAGATATGGTCAGAGTAAGAGAGAGCTGGCATTTGCCTTCCAAGGCAGGCGCCGATGATGGCGTTCATGTTATCTCTGTTGGCGACCTATGCCTCAAAAAAGAACCTTATGACAAGAACTACTTTCCAATTATGCCATGGAGATGGATGGACAAGCCTCTTGGATATTATGGTCGCTCAATTACGGAAGAAATCTATTCCATCCAATTCGAGATCAATAAGCTATTGCAAACGGCGCAGCAAGCCTATGAGCTGGTTGGCGTTCCAATCGTCTTCGTTGAGTCAGGTTCAGAAGTTTCAGATGACGACATAAACCAAAACTTTATTGGTCGTATGGTCAATTATACGGGCACCAAACCTGTTATCGAATGCCCAGAACCATTGCCACCAAGCTTCATGCAGTTCTTGGGAAACTATATGGCTCTTGCCTATAAGATCCCGGGCGTTAGCGAAGCGGCTGCTACTGGCACTAAACCTGCTGGCGTTGAATCCGGCGCTGCCATTAGAGAAGTTGTCGATATTGAAACCGGCAGATTTGCGCAAGTAGGAACACGCTGGGAAGACTGGTATTGCGCCAATGCTATGATCATTCTTGATCTGGCAAAGGACCTACAAAAGCAACTCAAAGAGAAGGGCGATAGTCTCGTAGTCTCCAAGATTTATAAGAAGCAAGTAAGCGACATTGACTTCTCTGATATTGCCGACATCGCCGATAACTTCGCAGTTAGATGCGACCCCGTATCTTCTCTACCAGATACATCAGCTGGTAGAATTGAAACGATTACCGATTACATCAATAACAAATGGATTGGTAAAGAGCGCGGAATGGAAATGCTACAACTTGACCCAGACTTGGATAGAGAAGTAGAGTTGCAGATCGCCTCACTACGCAGAGTAGATAAGATGCTCAATGTTATGGTAAAGAGCGGCACAATGGAACACCCAGATCCATATCTCAAATTGGATCAAGCCTTGGAAGTTTCTTTGCAAGTATATAATCTTGTCCAATCCCAAGGCTGCCCAGATGATAGACTTGCACTACTTCGTGCCTTTATGGACGAGATAGTCGAATTGCAGAAGCAGCCTTCGCCACTACAACAGCCATCTCCGCAAGGACCAATGGCGCCTGCACCACCAGTTGCCGGGGCACCAGCACCACAAGGCGGACCGATGCCACCACCCATGCCTCAACCTATGCCACAATGAATTGTAAATACTGTGATAATGTAGAGCCCATTGTAGGGCGTATGCGCCGCGGAATGTGCAATGCTCACTATAAAAAATGGATGCTATATAGATCGGAAGAGCGTCGTGTAGGGAAAGAGTGTAGATCTCGGTGGTC
>OCTA010006224.1_pt1 | contig 10208 bp, 7 predicted proteins | sample 1538991 | NCBI WGS metagenome assembly OCTA01 (sample SAMEA3539302, study PRJEB22396) | soil metagenome | biome: tundra; feature: field; material: soil | place: USA | collected 2010-05 | depth 0.15 m | reverse complement strand
ATAGTGGAGAGCCTCGATAGCCTGAAGCACCAGTCGGCGCCGGCCTTCCGCCACACTCGCCGGATCGTTGATCACGCGTGAAATAGTCATCTGGGAGACGCCGCCTTTGCGCGCGACATCGGCAATGGTTACCTTCAGACGGGGTGGCGAGGACATCCGCACTAGACGGCCATTACTCCACGCTTGGCCCCAGCGGGCGCGAGGCAGACGTAGCGGTTCGCGGGGGCAACCACGTCGTCCAGCCGACCGGCGGCCGCGGTTAGGAGGCTCCGGCCGTTCAGAAGAGAGACCAACTGCTTGGGCCGCTTCTCACGGCTCATCGGCCAGAGCCGGAGGCCGGGACCACCTGCCAGAATCAATGCGTGGCGCATGGCTTGGGTGAACGACTCCTCCATATGTCCAGCCGGCGGGAGTGAAACGCCTCCTGGTTGGCCAGCAGCGCGATGTCGGCGGCGCTGTAGCGGTCGGCTGCCCCGAACGCCTGCAACTCCTGCGCGCTGGCCGATTCCGGTGCGTACATCCACAGCCACCGCCGGAAGCCAGTGGCCGACCGCTCTGCGGGGAAGATGCGCGCATTCCATAATGCGCGCTCAGCCGAATCGCTCACGCCGGGCCAGACTTCCTCGGCGTCCACGCCCACGACGCGTAGCCAATCCAGCAGCGCACACCCGCAGAACAGGCCGTTCTTGAAGGTGTCGCGGATGCCGTAGCAGCGCGCGAACCAGACATCTTCGCGGGCGCGATTGCGTCCGGGCAGCACCTCCAGACAGGCGCCGCCGGGCAGCGCAAGCGGCGCGTCCACGTCGAGGCCCACCAGAACATTCCCGCCCGGCAAGTCGACGTCCGCCTCGATCCGGCAGGCTTCGAGCCAGGACTGGCAGCCGCGGATGCGGGCCGGCGGCGCGATGCGGCAATTGACCGCAAGCACGGTTGGCGAGGGGGGCGCGCCCCGGTCCTCGGCGACCAGAGTGAGGCCGCTTTCGACCAACTGGCGGGTCGAGCCGAAGTGCAGGAACCGGCAGGACGGGACGATCTGCACGTGCAGCGGAACACGATTCAGAACCGGGAAGAGGCGGCCGAGGGCTTCGCCCGTCCAGCGCGAGCCGCTGGAGCGCGCGCTGCTTACGTATTGATCGGGCGTGGCGGCGCTTCCCAGGGCGCAGCAGATTTCGCGGTATAGATCGATTCCATCGTCGAGCATGCGCTGGCGCGCTTCCGCCGAAAAGTTGAGACCGCCGCCGGAAGTCTCTTCTACACCGAACGCGTCGAGAAGGGCCTCCGCCGCGCCGGCGTCCAGGCTCATGACGGCTACGTCGAGCGCGGTCTGGCCCGCGCGGTTGATCGCGCCCATCCGTTGCTGCTCCTCAACGGACGGCTTTTGCAGATAGACGGACACCGCGTCGCCCTCTCCGATGCAAAACACTCCGTGCCGGCTGGCCTCTTCCGGTGTTGCATAGCAGCCGAGGGCGATGAGGCCGGGCTCGGAGAAACGGACCTGGCTGGCATCGAAGCGGATCAGCGCATCGCCGGCCGCCACGAGCACCTGCCCCCGTCCGGCAGCGCCGGGTGGAAGAGCCAGGAAGTCGGGCACCAGACGATCGAACAAGGTCACCGGCAGGGGCGCGTCGGAGTTGGTGGGCAAAGGAACGAAGATCTTCCCGCACGGAGCGTAGGCGGGGAGACGGCGGGAGTCGCCGCCAGCATGCACGATCAGGACACGAAGCCGGCCCAGGATGGCGGCAACTTGGTCGCGCTGCCCGCGCCGGCGCTCGATCTCGAGAATCCGGACCAGACACAACAGTGTGCTGCCCCCGCTGCCGATCCGCTGGCCCTCGAGATCGGGGACCACCAGGATTTCGCGCACCTGCGGCAGCAGTCCGTATTGCCGGCGCAGCCCCAACTGGAACTCGTAGGCCCCGGCCTGTGCGGCGTTCGACGCTGTCAGAACCAAGTAATCCCAAGCGAAAGGAGGCACGTTCATTGTCGGACATCGAGAACCGGTGGTATGTCGCCGACGAGCGAGATGTCGACGGTTTCGATCTGCGGCCAGCAGGGGAATCCACGGTCCGCGATGACCAGCGTGTTGGTGTGACGGACGCGGCTGAACAACGAGTTGATGGCTGGGTTGAGGATGCCGGTTTTGAGCATGACTTGCATTCCTCCGCTATTGGGTTCTGATTCGCGCCCGGAAGCCGCCCGGGACGTCCTCCTCCGCGACCACCATCAGGTAGCCGCCTCCGCAGCCGGAGTACATGGCGCCGGGATAGCGGGCCTGGAAGTTAGCTAGAAGTGCTTTGAGGTCGATGTGAATCGTGGGGTGGCAAACGGTGTGCGGGAGGATAGCCTCCCAGCACTCCATGCAGGAGTTCATGGAAGCTCCGAGGGCGGCGGCATCTTGGCGAAGGATGGCGTCGTAGCAATCCTTGCCGGTCTGGCCAAGGCGGCGGATCCACCCAGGAGCCAGGTTCTTCACACCCAGCGGATTGTAGCCCTCGGGCCGCTGATTCACCGGCACGAACTGAAGCACCCGCTCGAGCCAACGCGCAATGGCGGGATCGCAGTTGGACTCGATGTGCTCCGGGAATAAGCCGCCCTCAAAGGCCACGTCGTAATCGAGGCGGCTAACCCCGGGGTAGATAAGACCGATCATGTCCTGGGAACCAGAGGGCTCGGCTTTGCCGTCGTTTTCGGCGCGGTAGAGCTCGCGGACAAGCTCTTCGCGCCGACGGTTCGGCAGCACCCCGCTCCACAGTTGCAGTGCCACGCGGCGCGTGCCGCTGGCCATCCCGGCGCGGTCCATGAGCCAGCGATCGGGCTCGAGACAGACCACCACCATGGAACCGGGCGTCGACGGATTCCGGCTTGAAACGAAGGGCTGGTCGATCCAGCCGCCCGCCAGAGCCACCCGGTGAGGGATGCTCCCAATGAGTAATTCGAGGCCGGCCTGCTCCGGCGCGACGATGGAGGATTCGGAGTGCATTTTAGTCCGTAACCACGCGCCGGCCGGCCTTGCGATCCGCGAACTGTGTGGCGATCCAGGCATAGGTGTGCTCCATGCCTGTGCGCAGGAGGGTCCGGGGCTCCCAATGAAGGACCTGCTGGATGAAAGTGTTGTCGCTATTGCGGCCGGCGACGCCTTTCGGCGCGGCCGGATCGTAGGTGCGCGCGAGGTGCACGCCGGCGATCTCCTCGACCATGCCGACCAGGTCGCCGATCGAGATCAGTTCGCTCGATCCCAGGTTGATCGGGGTGGCGATGAGGTCTTTCGAGTGCATGATTCGGTCAATGCCTTCGACGCAGTCGTCAATGTAACAGAAGCTCCGGGTTTGCGTGCCGTCACCCCAGATCTCGATCGAGTGCCGGCCCGAGTCGAGGGCCTCGAGCGCCTTGCGGCAGATGGCGGCGGGGGCCTTCTCCCGGCCGCCGAACCAGGTGCCGTATGGTCCGTAAATGTTGTGGAACCGGGCGATGTGCGTCTCCAGTCCGCGCTCCGCCCAGTACTCCTGGCAGAACATCTCCGAGATCAGCTTTTCCCAGCCGTAGCCGCGTTCCGCCATGGCGGGATAGGCGTCGGACTCTTTCAGCGCGCGGACATGCGGGTCCTTCTGCAGGTCGGTATTGTAAGCGCACGCGGATGAGGAAAAGAAATAGCGTTGTACGCCGGCCATCCAGGCGGCCTCGATCAAGTGCGTGTTGATCAGGATGCTGCGCAGACACTGCACCCGGAAACGCTCAATGAAACCCATGCCGCCCATATCTGCTGCGAGATTGTAGACCTCGACCGCGCCCTCGACGGCGCGGATGGCGTTCTGATTCTCGCTCAGATCCATGGAAAGACACTCCACGTCCGGGACACGCTGGTACCACTCGGGCAGAGGCTTGCGGTCGATGGCCCGGATGCGCGTGTAGCCGAGATCGTGGAAATACCGAGTCAGCGCACCGGCGATAAACCCGCCGGCGCCGGCGATGACGATCAGGTCATCGGACCCAAGCCGACGGTCAATGGAAGAATCGATTCGGACATTCATAGTTATCGATTAAGTAAACGTACATCATGATATCCTTGCGGCACGTCGTGTGTCAAGCTGAATCCGGCAGTTGATTTCCTGACCGCTTGGATTCGCCCTTTGTTTGCCGCAGATCCAGCCGCTCCGCAGTTTACGTTCTGGTTACTGGAGCGGCCTCAATGCGGCCAGTTGTTTTCCGAGTACGCGGCGCGGTCTACCAGAAGTACGTTGTGACGATACTCGGAGGCCCGGGCGTATCGTCGACGATCGTCGTGCGCAGCAGCACCTGCAGGTTCTTCTTCGGCCAGTCGCTCGGCGCGTTCGCAGTGAGCCCAGCCATCAAATGCGGAGATGTAAGAAATTCCCCCGCGGCGCGGGTACCGTACTGGGTGATTCCAGCCGCTGCGATCAGAAGCTCGCCAGTCTTGGAGTCGAAGACGCGCGACACGATCGCGTAGTCCTCGGGTGTGCGTCCCTCCGGTGTAAGGTTCGGCAGCGTGTATAACCGGTTATCGGACCGGTCGCGAATCGTCGGGTGCTTGTCGAAGACGAACCGCAGATCATTGGTTGTCTGCAGCGTCCACGCGTTATTGAATGCGCCGATCAAAATCGAAGGCTGGTATCTCAGATCGCCGAACGTGAGATCGGTACCATACCGCATCTGGTAAAGCTTTCCCCTTCGAGTGAACAGCGAAGTGAGCACGACGCTGGCGTACGCATCGCCGATACACGTGTACTGGCCGCGAACGGGTACGAGGTCGTGCGCGGAACTGGTAAGGTCGGGAGACTGAAAAACCGTGGTGGTGGCGTTGTAGACCAGGATCGGCTTCGGGCTAGAAAACACCGGCGCCCAGAACTGGTCGATCACGGACGGCGCAATGGAGGGAACGGTGCGGAGACCGCGTACCACCATGGCGCTCGCAACTGTCACCAACACCGCTAGGAGCACCCACCGCCATCGGGACTTCCCCGAAGCCGGCTTTTGCGTCCCCGTTGGGGTCAGTTGGCCGGCCTTCCATTGGAAGACGGCTCTGTAGGAGCCCAGCGGGATGTCGATCTGGACCGGGCTGTCAGCACGGTTCTGATAGTACTGCGCCAGCCGCTTCCGCACCTCGGCCGCCCGCACCCGAACCACGGGGTCGTCGGCGGGCTCGTAATCAGGGCTGCGGCCGAATACTTCGGTCCCGATGACCCGTTCGCGAAGAAGATCGTTTTCCCCGGCGAGCGTGTGCTCGACTATATACTTCAGAAAGCTCTGGCACTGGCGCGTAGTCCGAAACGGCGCGCCCAGAAGGACCTCGCCCAGCGCTTCCCGGATCCGGACGGCGTCGTCGTGCGATACCACTTCGGAGCTCGTGTGCGGACCCATCGCTGGACTTGCTCTCCACCAAAGTCTACCAAGTACTGTACTCCCCACGGAACCCCCTTTGCAAGCCATGGAGACCACTCCCCCTCAGGGGTAGGGCACAGTAGAGTACCTTGCGAAAACATTCATAAAGAAATACTTTCACACGGACGGGAGGCAGTGTGTGCGTCTCGCCTCAATGCGTTCTCAAGAAAGGGGTCTTCCATGTTACGCAAGTACTTTCCGAGAGTCGGCCTTGGCCTGGCAGCCGCGCTCACGTTACTCCAGCCGGTCGCCCACGCCCAGACGCAGGCATTCAGCGCGTCCTTGGGGGGGGCCGTCCACGATGCTTCCGAAGCGGCCATCCCCGGCGCCAAGGTCACACTGGCGAGCCCAGAAAAAGGCATCGCTCGAACCTTCACAACCGATGCGGACGGACGATTCTCGTTTGCCCTGCTGCCGCCATCGACCTACACGCTGACCGTAGAAGCTAGCGGCTTTTCAACCTACAAGCAGGAAGGCATGGTCCTGAGCGCAGGCCAAGCCTCGAGTCAACCGGTCACCATGCAACTGGGCCAGGTGCAGTCGGACATCACGGTCACTGCTCAGGCGGCCATCCTCGCCGCCGACAACGCCAACGTTTCCTCGGACTTGACGGCGCAGCAGATTGACCAGCTTCCGGTGGATTTCCGCAACGTTTTTGGTCTCGTGCTGATGAACTCCTCAGTAAACAACGCGTCGCAGTTCCAGGTGGTCAATGGAGGAGGACAATCGGGGACCGCCGATCAGGATATCTCCTTCCTCAACTTTGGGGGCGGCTTCTTTGGAACCAGCGCCTACCTGCTCGACGGCCACTGGGACACCGCTGCCGACTGGGGCGGGGTGATTTATGTGCCTTCCATGGAGGCGGTGCAGGAGGCGAGAATCCAGACCAATTCCTTCACCGCGCAATTCGGCTGGAGCACCGGCAACATGTACAACGTAATCACCAAGTCCGGTACCAGCAGCTTTCACGGGGACGCGTTCGAGTTCCTTCGCAATTCCGACCTCGACGCTAACTTCTTCTTCAATAACGCCAACGGCATTCCCAGGACGACTTTCAGGCGCAACCAGTTTGGTATTGCCGGCGGCGGGCCGCTGTACATCCCCGGCATCTACAAGCAGCGCAACAAGACCTTCTTCTTCGCGTATTACGAAGGTCTGCGCCAGGGTACTCCGGCTCCCTTAACCGCCACCATGCCGACAACGGCCGAGAAAAGTGGAGATTTCTCCGCCATCTCCCAGGTGTTGTACAACCCCTTCACCACGGTGCAGACCGCCAGCGGGTTTTCGCGTACGCCGTTCGCGGGCAACAAAATCCCGACAAACCTGATCAGCCACGTTGCGGCCAAGCTTCTCGCGTACTATCCAGCTCCGACAAACAGCGCGCTGACCAACAACTTTTCGGCCTCAGCCAGTGCTGCGGCGACCTCCGACGAATATGGCATCCGGCTCGACCATAACGTCACCGACAACCTGCGCATCTTCGCGCGCTGGTCGAATAAAGCCGAGTCTAAGACGGAAGAGGCACCGTATTACGGCGCCAGCAATCCGGCCGGACCGGGATCGTCAAACCCCAACAACCGCCTGGATGGCGCCGCCGGTTTAACATGGGTGTTCAATCCGACGACGGTTTTCAGCCTCAATGCCGGCTACAATCACTGGTTCGAAGGCAATGTGCTCCAGAGCTACCCGTTTGATATGACCTCACTCGGCCTGCCCGCCTTCATCAACCAAACCTCGAACCAGTTCCCGGTTGTGTCTTTGAGCGGCTATGCCCCGCTGGGTCCACAGAACGGAGCGGGCACCGGCGGCTTCCCCCGCAACGATTTGACCTGGTCGGCCGACGTCAACAAGGTCAAAGGTTCCCACTCCCTGTCGATAGGCTTCATGGAAGTAGTGAGCCAGACTGGCGGCGGACGTATTTATCCCACCACGTTCAACTTTGGTTCCGTCTCCACGGCGGGACCGGACCCCGAGACTGCGAACCCGAGCGGTAGCGGCAACTCCATCGCCTCGCTCCTGCTCGGAGTCGGGACAGGCGGCTCGACTGGCGTCTCCGTGCGGCCGTTCACCTCCAAGCATTACCTCGGCACCCACCTGCAGGACGACTGGAAAGTCACTCGTCGGATGACGCTGAATCTGGGTATCCGCTGGGAATACCAATCCGCGCCCACGGACCGCTTCAATGAGCAGAACTATTTCGACTTCAACGCCACCAATCCGATCAGTTCGGCGCTCGGCTCGACGGTCAAAGGCACGGTGGTCTACAATGGCGTCGGCGGCGTCGGGCGCGGACTTTACAACCCGACCAAGAACGACTTCGCTCCGCGGATCGGCCTCGCCTATCAGGCTACGGACAAGCTGGTCGTCAGGGCCGGATTCGGCATCTACTTCGTGCCTTCCTATATGGGAGGGGGAGCAGACCAGGGTTATGGGCAGAGCACGCCCTGGGTAACCACAACATCCGACGGGTACACCCCGCTGAACAACCTCGACAATCCGTTCCCCAATGGCGCGCTTCCGCAAACCGGCAACGCGCTGGGCGCTATGACCAACGTCGGCTACGGCACGAGCGGTTCGCAGTACAACCGGCCCGACCCGTACATGGAGCAGTGGATGGCCGGAGTCCAGTATGCCCTGACCAAGAACGACCTGATCGATGTCAGCTACGTGGGGAATCATGGCCTCAAACTGGCACAGGGCGGCCTGAACTTTGACCAGTTGCCGACAGCGGACCTTTCGCTCGGAAACCAACTGTTGCAGCAGGTCCCCAACCCGTATTACGGCAAGATCTCCGGCAGCGGTTGCGGCCTTTCGAGTCCGACGGTCGCCTATGGGCAGTTGCTGCTTCCCTATCCGGAATTTTGCAGCGTCTCGATAGCGCAGCCGCTGGACAGCTTTTCGCATTACAACGCTCTCGAGATGAGCTTCACTCACCGCTGGAGTTCGGGGCTGAGCCTGCTGGCTTCGTACACATACTCCCGGTTCATCGACAATACCGCTTATACCACTAGCTGGTTGGGCCAGTCGCCCATTCGCGACAACTACAACCTGGCCGCCGAGAAATCGCTGGACGCCGCGGACACCCCGAACAGCCTGGTGATCACCTACATCTACGAACTCCCGATCGGAAAAGGCAAAAAGGCTGGAACAAACATGAACCCCGTGGCCAACGCGATTATCGGCGGTTGGCAGATCTCGGGAGTCACCACCTTCAAGAGCGGCTTCCCGATTGGTATCACGGACGGCGACAACAACACCAACTCGTTTGGCGGTAGCCAGAGGCCAAACCTGGTGGGCGACCCGACCCTCGGCAACAAGAGTATCTATGAGTGGTTCAATACGAAGGCGTTCGCGCAACCCGCGCCGTTCACTTTCGGCAACGCGCCGCGCTACATGGGCAATGTTCGAGCTCCTGGCCTGGAACAATTCGACATCGGAGTGCAGAAGTGGTTCAAGTTCACCGAGAACCTGAAGCTCCAGTTCCGTGCCGAGATGTTCAACGCGTTCAACCGGGTGAACTTCTACGCGCCCGATGGCAACCTTACGGATTCGGCGTTTGGAACAATCTCGGCTTCCCTTCCTCCACGCGATATTCAATTTGGGTTGAAGTTGTACTGGTAAGCGCGTGCGCGCAGTACTCACGATAGCCCTGGCGGCTTCGACTCTGGCTGTTGCGCAGCCGGATCGGGACGCCAGGTTCGAATCGCTCCTGGCCGAGGCTCACAACGCCCAGGCCAGGAGCGACTTTTTGGGCGCCGCGGCCAGCTATCGCCAGGCCGTAGCGATCCGTCCGGATATCGCCGAACTCTGGAGCAATCTCGGGCTCATGCAGCACCAGTCCGCGGAATATACGGAGGCGGTGGAGGCGTTTGGCAAAGCTCTTCGGCTGAACCAGTCGTTGTTCGTTCCGAATCTGTTTCTTGGTCTCGACCTTCTGCAACTGAAACGCCCGGGTGAGGCAATTCCGTACCTTCTGGCATCGGAAAAACTCCAGCCGCAGGATCCGCAGCCGGCCTTGGCTCTGGGGCGTACGTTCCATGCGCTGTGGGAACCGGAGAAGTCCGGGAGATGGTACCGGCGGGCAGTCGTGCTGGCGCCCCGGAATGGCGAGGCGTGGTACGGCCTGGGACTCGCGTATTTTGGTATGGCGGAGGCGGCGGGAGCGAAGTTGACAGGTTCGTTTGGCGGCTCCGCATACGACGCGGAGCTGACGGCCGGCGTGCTTGCCGAGCAGGGGCGTCTGACAGAAGGCATCCATGCTTACCGCGACCTCCTCGCGTTGAAAGAGCCTTCACCCCCGTGCTCACACAGTTCCTACGGTTTCGTCCTGCTCAGGAACGGCAACGCGGAAGAAGCTCAACAGGAGTTCCAGCGCGACCTGGCATCGTGCCCCGCGGCGCGCGTGGGGGCGGCCCGCCTTCTCTTCGAAAGCGGCGAGCGCGAAAAGGGGCTGACCATGCTGGCTGAACTCGCGAAACAGGACCAGGCAGTCTTCAGCGCCTCGCTGCCCCGCTTCTGGGAGGGCCTCGACGCCCAACAACTCGAGGCGCTGCTCGCCAAACTCAGGCAATCGGCGGATGCCATCGCTCGAGTGGTGGAGGCGGCGGTCCAGGAAGGCGCCCGTTCCACGCCCGTGCTCCAGCCGGAAAACCCGCTTCCCGATCTCGCCGGACTTATGAAGGACGATCTGAAACGCCGCGCGAGCGGTGCGTTTTTCGCGGGCGACTTACGGACAACGGCTCTGGCCAGCGACCGTCTTCGGCAGAAGTATCCGAACGATCCGGCGGGCTGGTACTGGGCGGTGCGGGCCA
>OCTA010006222.1_pt1 | contig 10211 bp, 7 predicted proteins | sample 1538991 | NCBI WGS metagenome assembly OCTA01 (sample SAMEA3539302, study PRJEB22396) | soil metagenome | biome: tundra; feature: field; material: soil | place: USA | collected 2010-05 | depth 0.15 m | reverse complement strand
GCCCCCGACATCATGTGCGCACTCCAAAGAGCAACAGCAGAATCAACGTGATGAATACGTACGCGAGATACAAATGAATGCTGCCGGACTGCAACCGGCGCATCCACGAGGCAACGGTCAAGACACCGTCCCGCAGAGGCTTGTACAAGTGAGTTTCAAAGGCGGGCTCCACCTCCGATGCGAAGCGGATCGCGGTCGGGTAGTAGGCGGAGACCTCGAACTCCGCCTGAATCTCCCGGCGCGGCCGGAACAGCACGGCGAAAATCATGCGGAGCGGTTTCGAAAAAGCGGTGGCTGTATATTCGTTCTCGGCGGTTAAACCCGGCTGACCGCAATCCCAGGCTGGGCCAATGGTCTTCACGGATTGCCGGCTCCACGCCAGTCGCAACAGGAGCGGCAGCACACCCAGTGCGACCAGCAATAAAGCTATTACCGCAGTGGAAATACTTCCGTTTCGAACGGAACCGGGAACTAGCAGCAGGCCATTCCCAGCTACGAGACTCTTGCTCGCGGAGACTCCGAAAGCCTGGACGGTGATGGAGTCGAACGCCGGCAAAAACCAGGTTGCGCCCAGGCCGAGCAAGATACAGGCAAGCGCGAGCAGCGCCATTCCAGACTGCATCGAAAACGGCACTTCGCGCGCGTTCCCGGCTGCCTCACTGCGGGGTAATGCCAGGAACGTTATGCCGAAAGCCTTGACGAAACAGGCTGCCGCGAGCGCCGCTGTTAAGGCGAGCAAAGCGCCCGCAATCGGAAAGGCAACGCGAGTTAGTGTCGGTGTTGCGCCAAACCCGGCGAGCAATGCTTGATACGTTAACCACTCGCTGACGAAGCCGTTCAGCGGCGGCAGACCGGAGATGGCGATCGCGCCAATCAGAAAGAACAAGGCGGTGCGCGGCATACGCTTGATCAATCCGCCCATCTCCTCCATGTTCCGCGTATGCGTTGCGTGGAGAACTCCACCGGCCCCAAGGAACAGCAGGCATTTGAAAACGCCGTGATTCAGTGTATGGAACAAGCCCGCGACCAGGGCTAATGCGGCAAGCTGCGGATGTCCAAAGGAGCGGAACAGCATGGCCGAGCCGAAGCCCATGAGTATGATGCCGATGTTTTCAATGCTGTGATATCCAAGCAAGCGCTTGAGATCGTGCTCCATCAGCGCGTAGAGGACGCCGATGAGCGCCGACACCACTCCCGCCACTAGCACGGTCATGCCAGCCCAGACCGGCAGCGCGCCGTAAAAATCGAAGAACACCCGAGCCATCCCATAGATCCCGCTCTTAATGACGATTCCAGAGAGAATTGCCGAGATGTTGCTGGGCGCCACCGGATGAGCGGCGGGCAGCCAGATATGTAACGGAACAACGCCGGCTTTGACGCCAAAGCCTACCAGGAACAGCAGGAACGCAATGGCTCCGAGTAAGCCTGGAACGTGCTCGCCAATATTGTGCATGGCGGAGAATTCGAGGCTGCCCGCAGCGGAGGCAAGCAGCAGGAAGCCGATGAAAAGCATCGCGGTGCCGCCCCGCGACATGAAGAAGTAGAGCAATCCCGCGTCCGTGGACTCGACCGATTCATGATCGAACACCACGAGGAAATAGGCGGCGATGGTCATCAATTCCCAAACGATCAGGAAGAACAGAACGTTCGATGCCGTGAAGACCAGGGTCAACGAAAGCAGAAGCAGGTTAAAGAAGAAGCAGAATAAACCGGGGCTCTTGCGCGCCGACCCGCGGGGAATGTAGCCGAGAGAATATATCGAGACGCAGGCGGCAAGCAGCGATAGCGCCAGGTTGAAGTAGGCCGAGAGCGGATCGAGCCGCACGGCGCAAGTTAGATAGGGCAGACCGGACGGAAGAGACCAGGCCAAGTTGGAATTTGCGAAGAGCGCCAGAGCCGACGCGGAGAATTCCAGCAGCGCTGCGGTTAGCGAGACCAGGCAGAGGAGTCCCGATATCCACGATCCTGTTTTCTTCGATGCATGCCCGGCGAGTCCGCCGACGGCTCCCAAGACATAAGCGAGAATTCCCGCTGTGTACAAGTCACGAATTGACCAGAGCGGGTTCATCTGTCGCCCTCAAACCTGCCAACGCCCGGAAGGTTCGATCCGATCAGTCGCTGGTAGAACTGAGGAAAGATCAATTGCTCTCTAAGTATATTCGAGCTTTGGAATCTTCCTATTTAATGCTAGGACTCTGGATGCACGAAAGGCTCACGATAAGGCCGCCGCAGGAGTGCGTTCGCTTCCTCGTCGCCCACAACTTGGCGCCGGACCGAATTCCACTGGAGAGTGCGTCCGAGCCGCATAGCATTGTTCGCGAGGATACATGACGCCGTCGATATGTGGCCTTGCTCGATATCCGCCACCGGCTTCGAGCGCTCCTCGACGGACTTCAGGAAATTGAGCATGTGATAGCGAATCGCCGGTGCAACGTGCCGCTCAAGATCCTTCTCCGTGCGATCTTCCGGATACTTTTCGTATTCGTAAGTGACATCGCGATGGATAGTATGGCCGCCGAGTGGAGTGTAGTCGTATCCATACACGTCCACCTTCAGCGTGCCCTTGTCGCCATAGTAAGTCGCGCCCCATGGATGCTTGGGGTCGTTCGCTTCACCCCAACTGCGATGCTGCCAGACGACACGAAGATCGTCATAATCGAACGTGGCGGTCTGCGTGTCCGTGGTGTTCGCCTTCGCTCCTTTATCGACAAAGATGCCGCCGGTGGAGGCGATGCGGGTTGGCCAGCCAAGGTCGAGAAACCAGCGCGTCATATCGAGCATGTGGACGCACATGTCTCCGACTATCCCGTTGCAATACTCCATGAACAAGCGCCAACTGCGCGGATGCACAAGCGGATTGTAGGGCCGCATTGGCGCCGGACCGGTCCACATCTCGTAATCCAGATTGGGCGGCGGCGCCGTGTCCGGCGGGTTTTCGATGGAGCGCATGTGGTAGTAACAATAGATTTCAACCAAGCCGATCTTGCCGAGTTTGCCGGTCTTGATATATCGTTCACGCGCCTCGGCGATGTGCGGCGTGCTGCGGCGCTGCGTTCCCACTTGCACGACTCGCCCATACTTGCGCGCTGCGGCGAGCATCGCCTCGCCCTCTACTACATCGACGCTGATTGGTTTCTGCACATAAATATCGACGCCCGACTTCGCAGCCTCAATCATGGCGAGCGCGTGCCAGTGATCCGGAGTTGCGATCAGGACGATGTCCAGGTCTTTCTCCTTCAGCATCTCTCTATAGTCGGCGTAAGTTCGCGGCGTCTTCTTCGAGGATTGGCGGTTGCCGATGATTCCGGCCGCCTCGCTCAACATCCGTTTGTCAACATCGCAGAGCGAGACAACCTCCACGGGCGCAATCTGGATCAGGCGGATCAGGTCGATCTTGCCGTACCAGCCGCAGCCGATCATGCCAACTCTCCGCGGTTTCCGATCGGCTTCCGCATAGCTTTCGAGCGCGCTCAGGGCGAATCCCGCGGCGGCGGTCTTCAAAAAATGGCGGCGGTCCATAGGGCTAATTCTTTCCTCGCAGGAGGCGGTCCAAGCTGATCGCGCCGCCGCCAGCGAACATCAAGTAGAAGAAAACGAAGCAATCGAGGACGGCCAGTTCGCCATGATTTTGCAGCGGAGTCGCGCCGCCCGGAAAGTGAACCTTGAAATAGGCCACTGCCATCTCGCCGCACAGTATAAACGCGGTCGGCCGCGTGAACAGGCCCATGATGATGAGCGCTCCGCCAATCAGTTCGAGAAAACCGCCTATGCCCGGCAGCGTTGTCAGCATAGCGTTAACGGGCATCCGGTGGCCGCCGAGCATTCCGAATACTTTTTGCAGCCCGTGGCAGATGAACAGGAATCCCGCTACGATTCGCAGGATGGAAAGAGCGTAGGATGCCGCTGCAGAGCCTCTATTCTGTGCTTTCATATTTTTTCCAGTGAAGCTAGTCCGTCAGCGCTCGTTGTAGATCGGCTTTCAAGTCGTCGATATCTTCGACACCCACGGACAGCCGGATCAGCGTATCCGAAATGCCGAGCGCGCGTCTCTGTTCGACGGGGACCGACGCGTGCGTCATGATGGCGGGATGTTCGATTAAGCTTTCGACGCCGCCCAGGCTTTCGGCCAGCGCAAAAACGCGGCAGCGCTCCAGGGTTCTGCGGGCGTACTCAAGATCGCCTTTCAAAACCACCGAAATCATTCCGCCGAAGGTCGTCATTTGACGCTTTGCAAGGTGGTGCTGGGGATGACTCTCAAGTCCCGGGTACAGCACGCGCTCAACGGAAGGATGCCCCTCCAGACAATGCGCCAACTGCATGGCGTTCTCCGAATGCCGCTGCATGCGCAAGTGCAGCGTCTTTAATCCCCGCAATGCGAGGAAGGAATCGAACGGCCCCGCGATCGCGCCCACGGCGTTTTGCAGAAAGCCCAGCCGCTCTCCTAACTCCGCATCCGATGTCACGGCCACACCGCCAACGATATCCGAATGGCCCCCGATATATTTGGTCGCCGAGTGAACTACGATGTTGAAACCGACCTCCAAGGGTCGCTGCAGGAATGGACTGGCAAAGGTGTTGTCCGCGACCGCCAGCAAACCGCGTTCCTTCGCCACTGCGCTCGTCGCTTCCAGATCGATGATCTTCAGCAACGGATTCGAGGGTGTCTCCACCCAGATCATGCGTGTATTGGGCTTGAGCGCGGCTCGTACGGCAGCCGGATCGGACATGTCGATGAAACTAAATTCCAGACCCGCCGACCTGCGCCTTACCCGTTCGAACAAACGGAAAGTGCCGCCATACAGATCGTCGCTGGCGACAACATGATCTCCCGTGTCGAGCAGATCGAGGATGGTTGACATGGCCGCCAGTCCCGATGCGAAAGCAAACCCGCGTTGCCCGCCTTCAAGATCGGCAACGCAGCGCTCGTAGGCAAAGCGCGTGGGGTTCTGGGAGCGCGAATACTCAAACCCTTTATGAACACCCGGGCTCTCCTGAACATAAGTAGAGGTGGCGTAAATGGGCGTCATGATCGCGCCCGTCGTGGGGTCCGGTGTCTGCCCGGCGTGAATGGCCCGCGTTCCAAATTTGTGCTTCATGTAGATGGTTACAGAATTTTTCGTCGGAGATGACTCAGTAGATCGGAGCGGGTGATCAAGCCCAGGAAAGCGTTCCCGTCCGTGACCAGCGCGACCAATCCGCCGTTGAGGATGTCGTAAACCGATTGCATGTCCGCTTCAACGGGAATCGTTTTGAGACGGCTGGTCATTGCCTCGCGCACCGGCGAGCGGAAGCGGTCCTCGGCGTCATGGACGGCCAGCAGCAAATCCGATTCATCGAGAACGCCAACGCATTGCCCGTTTTCGATCACTGGGACCTGCGAAATATCGGCCATGCGCATACGCTGAAACGCCGTCAACAGCGTGTCGTCGGGAGCAACCGTAATCACGGAGCCTTCCTCGTAGCGCCTGGATATCAACTCGCGCAGCGTTCCGGTGGCGGGCCGTTCCCGGTATCCCTGATCGAGCATCCAGTAATCGTTGTACATCTTCGAGAGATACTTCGCGCCCGTATCGCAAACGAAGGTGACAACGCGCTTGGGCGACTGTTGTTCACGACAGTAGTGCAAGGCGGAGGCGAGCAGGGTTCCCGAAGACGGTCCGCCAAAAATGCCGGTTAAGCGCAGCAGGTCGCGGGCGGTTTGAAAGCTTTCTTTGTCGGAAATACTGTAGGCCGCGCGAACCCGCGAAACGTCCGCGATAGCCGGCAGACAACTCTGGCCGATCCCTTCAACGGCATAGCTTCCTTGCGGCCCGTGCTTCCCCGTGCGCACCAGTTCCGCCAGCACCGAACCAACGGGGTCAGCCAGGACCATCTCCGAATCCGGCTGCACGCGCGCAAAGAACCGGCTGAGGCCAGTCATGGTTCCGCCAGAGCCAATGCCGCATACAATCGCATCCACCCGGTGTTCCATCTGGTCCCAAACTTCCGGCCCGGTTCCTATTTCATGGGCCAGCGGATTGGCGGGATTCGCAAACTGATCGATGTGATACGCGCCAGTTTCCTTTGCGATACGGGCAGCCATGTCCTGGTAATACATCGGATGCCCAGCCGACACGTCGGAGCGGGTCAAGCGTATATCCGCGCCCAGGGCCTTGGCATGGGCGATCTTTTCCGGCGACATCTTGTCGGGAATCACCAGGATCATGCGATAGCCCTTGACCGCGGCAACCAACGCCAATCCGATCCCGGTGTTTCCGGCGGTGGCTTCGATGATTGTGTCGCCCGGCTTGATCCGGCCCGCTCGCTCCGCGTCCTCGATCATGGACACGGCCATGCGATCCTTTATCGATCCGCCGGGGTTCTGCGACTCCAGCTTAAGGAACAACTCGCACTGGCCAGTGTCGAATTTGGTCAGCTTTACCAGCGGCGTGTTGCCGATCAGATGCAGGCTCGGAGGCGCCACCTCAGCCATGTATGTCTTTGTAGGCGACCAGGCAGCGTTCGGCGGTTTCTATTTCCGGGTGGTCGCTGCCTTCCTGTTCGACTAAGTAGTACTCGGCCCCGCCCACACTTTCCGCGGCGGCAAAGATTTTCTTCCAGGGGGCGATGCCTTCGCCGAAGAGCACGCGGTAGCCTTTTTGCGGCGCCCAGTCCTTCAAATGAAGCGAACGGATGCGTCCCGGATGATTTTCGATCCACGCCACGGGATCGTTCCCGGTTTCAAGGCAGGTGCCGACATCCAGCTGCAGCATGATGCTCTTGTCCGTGTTAGCGGCCAGCAGTTCCAGCGGCTTTTGACCGTCCACCGGTTTCCACTCCAGGTCGTGGTTGTGATAACCAGCGTGCAAACCATCCCGCTTCATGCGATCGTTCGCTTGATCTAGAATGCCGGCAACGTGCTTCCAGCCGTCGATCCCATCGACTGTGCCGGGATGCGCCAGGACGATGTACTTCGCGCCCAGAATCTTGTTCAGCTCGATAGCTTTGCCGATTCCGTCGGACGAAAACGAGGTTATGCTGTTATGGGTGGAGTAGCAGCGGACGCCCAAGTCGTCGAGCTTTTTGCGGACCTGTTTGCCGTAATCGGGCGTCCAATCGTAGTAGGTCGAGTAGAACTCGACACATTCATAACCCATTTTCGCGACTGCCGCGACCGTGCCCATGAGATCCTTCTTCAGTTCATCGCGAACCGAGTACAATTCGAGCCCAACGGGAATCCTTTTGTTAGCGGCTCGAAGCGCGATAGGGGCGGAGGCGAGTACGGTCAGGAATGATCGGCGTGTTGACACGCCCATAGGATATCGAAAGTTGTTGTGGGTGCTGTTGTGCATGTTGGGCGTCGCGTCTCGTCCAGCGTTCGCGCAAATACAAAGCGGCGAACTGCGGGTGACGGTGTCCGACCCGAGCGGTTTGCCCCTGCCCGCTAACATTTCGCTGCTTAGCGAAGCATCTCGAACGGAACGTGACAGCAAGACCGGCGACACCGGCCAGTACGCCTTTCATCATCTTCCGCTCGGTACATATCGGCTGCGGATAGAACATGCCGGCTTCAATTCGTACTCGTCGATGATAGAGATCCGCTCGGCCGTGCCGAAGGACGTGCATGTGCAGCTCAGTTTAAAGACGGCTTCGATAGAGGTGGTTGTCAGCGACAGCGCAACTCTCCTCGATCCGCACCGGACGGGAGTGGATTATGCGATCGGTTCCCGGCAACTGCGCGAACAGCAGTCGCCTACGCCGGGACGAGGCGTTCTCGATCTCATCGACATGCAACCGGGCTGGCTCTTTGAAGCGAACGGCGTTCTGCATCCGCGCGGCGCCGAGTACCAGACGCAGTTTGTGGTGGACGGGATGCCTTTGGAGGAGAATCAGTCTCCAGGCTTCGCGCCAGGGCTTGAGTCTAACGACGTGAGCGAGATAACGGTACTCACGGGCAACTACCCGGCTGAGTACGGACGCAAGCTTGGGGGCATCGTCGAAGTGACGACGGCGCGCGATCTCATTCCGGGATTCCACGGAACGGCGGAACTGGGAGGCGGAAGCTTCGACACGCAAACGGGATTCGTCTCCGGAACGTACGGATGGAAGAGCAGTTCCCTGACTGTCGATGCAGCGGGCAGCCGCACGGATCGCTATCTTGATCCGCCGGTGCTTGGCAACTTCACGAACACGGGAACGCTCGATAGTCTCGGCGCTTCCTACAACTGGGATGCCGGCGAATCGGACCGCGTCTACCTGTCCGTTCATCGCAGCCAGTCGCGATTCGAAGTGCCTAACGAGAACCTGCAACAGTCCGTGGGACAACGACAGGACCGCACCACGCCGGAGGACTCGGGCCAAGTTGGATGGAGTCATGTTTTCTCATCTAAGATGCTGCTGGACCTCAGAGCCTCGGTGGAGGACTTGTCGGCAAATCTGTGGTCGAATCCGCTTTCGACTCCGATCATTGCGGCGCAAGGGCGCGGCTTCCGGCGCAACTACTTCAATAGCAGCTTATCCGTTCAAGAGAAGCATCACGACCTGAAATTCGGCGGCGATGCCATCTATGCGGCCGTGACAGAAGGACTGCAATATCAGATCGCCGATCCATCGTTCTTCGACCCGGACACGCCGCTCGCGTTCAATTTCCTGGGCCATCGCCTTGACCGTGAACAATCGCTCTTCGCACAGGACACCTGGCGCTTCGGCAATCTCACAGCCAGCGCGGGGCTGCGCTGGGATCACTATTCGTTCGTGGTGAACAGCCACGCTTTCAGCCCAAGGCTGGGCGTTGCCTGGTACGTGCCGCGGGTGGAACTCGTGCTGCGGTTTTCCTACGACCGGGTGTTTCAAACGCCTGCGATCGAGAACCTGCTGCTGGCTAGTTCGCCCGAGGTAGATCAACTAAGCCCGGAGGTTTTGCGCATCCCGGTGAGACCTTCTCGCGGCAACTACTTCGAAGCCGGCTTCAGCGAGGGAATTGCGAAGAAGGCGCGGCTGGACGTCAGTTTCTATCGGCGGACATTTGCGAACTTCGCCGACGACGACGTGTTTCTCAACACCGGGATTAGCTTCCCGATTGCCTTTCAAAGCGCTGAGATTCAGGGCGTGGACGTTAAGCTGGACCTGCCGCGCTGGGGCAAACTGTCCGGCTTTCTGAGCTATTCGAACATGCTGGGCATCGCCCGTTTGCCGGTAGCCGGAGGGTTATTTCTAGGAAGCGATGCGAGCGGCGTGCTGGGAGCAACTTCCAGTTTCCCGATCTCACAGGACCAGCGGAACACGGCACGTGGGCGCGTCCGCTACGAAATCAACTCGCGTTTGTGGTTCGCCTTCGAGGGGCAGTACGGCAGCGGGTTGCCGGTTGAGACAAACGACGCCGATCTCAGCGATCTTGAGGCGCAATATGGTCCGAGGATTTTGGATCGCTTGAACTTGTCGGCCGGGCGTGTGCGGCCTAACTTCTCACTCGATCTAAGCGTGGGCGCGGAACTGTGGAAGCACGAACGCTCAGCGCTGCAACTTCAGGGCGAAATTAACAACCTCACAAACCGGCTGAACGTGATCGACTTCGCCGGTCTATTTTCGGGCACGGCGCTTGCCTCGCTTCGGAGTGGCGACTTGCGGTTGAGCTGGAGATTCTGATCTCGCCGTTTCCTGGGGAGAGCCGATCTTACTCAGGATGCGGTCCTTGATCCAGTGCTCGTCCCACCACTCAATGGGGTTTACCTGAACGCCCGCGATCAACATGCTGAAGTGGACGTGGTCGCCGAACGCCATGCCTGTCGATCCGCTTACTCCCAGATGCTGCTGTTTTTGCACCATGTCGCCAACCTTCACGTCGATCTTGCTCATGTGCCCGTAGAGTGTTTGGAGCGAGTAGCCGTGGTCCAGAACTACGCAGTTGCCGTAGATGCCGAGACGGTCGGCGTAGATCACCTTGCCGGAGTTGGCGGCGGTGACCGACATGTTCGTGGTCTGCGCCAGATCGAATCCCAAATGGATTTGCTCATCCACTCTCTTGCCCTGGTAAAAATAGGTTCTGTCATCGGCGAAGTACGATTCCCGAGTGCCCTTGATGGGGATAAACGGACCGGACCATAGGATGCGGTGCTCAGTGTTTTTGCGTAGATCGTAGATCGTTTGGTTGTCCACTTTCCGCATTTCGCGGTTGATTTTCACGAAGCGGTCGATCAAGCTGCCGGTGCCTTCGGGATCAAGTTCGCCAACCA
>OCTA010006221.1_pt1 | contig 10212 bp, 9 predicted proteins | sample 1538991 | NCBI WGS metagenome assembly OCTA01 (sample SAMEA3539302, study PRJEB22396) | soil metagenome | biome: tundra; feature: field; material: soil | place: USA | collected 2010-05 | depth 0.15 m | reverse complement strand
GCGGGCACTTTTGTCTACACCAGCAGCACGTCGGTGTATCCCCAGACTGACGGCGGGGTCGTCGATGAAACAGCCTCAACCGAAGGAGCGAGTGAGAACGGCCGGATCTTGCTCGAGACCGAAGCCTTGCTCCGGGAAGCGGGCGAGGCGAGCGGCCGATGGTTCATCTTGCGGCTGGCGGGCATCTACCGTCCGGGGCGGCATCATCTGCTCGACCAGATCCGGGACGGGGCAACCGAGATGGCGGGAAGCGGCGCGCATCGTCTCAATCTGGCGCACCGCGACGACATCGTGGCGGCCATTTGGGCGGCCTTCACCGCGCCGGCAGCCGTGCGCAACCGGATTTTCAATGTGGCCGACGACGCCGCCGCGACGAAGACCGGGGTCGTGGAGTGGCTTGCGGCCGCGGTCAACCGGACACCGCCGCGCTTCTCCGGCGGCTTGGCCAGCACCCGGCGCGAGTTTGCTGGGCCGCCGGACCGGCTGATCAGCAATGCCCGGCTCAAGGCGGAGCTTGGCTGGCGGCCAAAGTACCCGTCTTTCCGCGAAGGGTACCGCCAGATTCTCGACCATTTGCCGTCTTGAGCGCAACCTGAGTGGTGCTTGGCAGGGCAAATCGGTGGGATAGGGGTATGGCAAATTAGCCTGTCCCTTATCGTGCATTGCCATCGAAAAACCCGCCGGGACGGCGGATTCCACCGTGGTCAACTAAATCATTCCGGCCAGGAAAATGGCAAATCAGCCTGTCCCTTACCGTCCGCACTTGTCTACGAGCGACGCGGTTTTCGGAGGCCGCGCCGATAATGGTCAATGTCATCTATTAAATGACAAAAGTGGCGGGGCGCCGCCATCGAAGTTTTGTCATTTAATAGATGACATGCCGGATTGGACCGCCAGTAATGTCTTGCAGATTACGGAGTGTCATTAGTGTTCGTAGGTGGTCCGTGGCGGCTAAACCTGAACCCTGATTTTTCCCATGCCCGGTGTCGGCAAGCTCCTCAAACAAGCCCAGAAGATGCAGCGCCAGATGGAATCGCTCCAGGCGCAGCTTGAAACCAAGGAGATCGATGTCACGGCCGGCGGCGGGGCCGTGGCGGTGAAGATCAGCGCCTCCGGCAAGTTTCTCGCGCTGAAGCTCAATCCCGAATTTCTCAAGGAGGATCCCAAATTCGTGGAAGAGACGCTGCTCCTGGCGCTGCAGGACGCCACGAAGCAGGCCAAGGCGCAGAATGATGCCGAGATGCAGAAAATCACCTCGGCCTTCCAGGTGCCAGGTTTCGGCTGACGCCGAAACCTTGATGTTTCCATAGGGCGAGAACACCGGCGCAAAAACCTAACAGGGAGTTCATGGTTCGGATTTCCAGGTCAATTACGGCCATCCAAGTCCTGATTTCTGGACCTGTCAGCCAACTGGCGGCAGCGCACCTTTCCAATCGGCAGTCGGCAATCCGAAATCCTAAATTATCGTGACCCCCGCGTTCGAGAAGCTGCAGAAGCACCTTAAGCAGTTGCCCGGGGTGGGCTACCGCTCCGCGGAACGGATTGCACTCCATCTGCTGGTCGAACGGCCGGAACGGCTGCCCGCCTTGGTGGAGGCGTTGCAGGCGGCCGCGGCGGCGGTGCACCGGTGTGCGCGGTGCGGCAATCTGGCGGAGGGAGAGCGGTGCGCGATCTGCGCCGACGAAAAAAGACTGTCCGGCGTGGTCTGTGTCGTCGAACAGGTGCCCGACCTGGTCGCGATCGAGCGTTCCGGGGCATTCCGCGGCACCTACCACGTGCTCCATGGCAAGCTGTCGCCGATTTCGGGGGTCGGTCCGGAGCATCTGAATCTCGCGTCGCTGGTCGCCCGCATCGAAGCCGGGGAGATCCAGGAACTCATCCTGGCCTTGTCCAACGACGTGGAAGGTGAAGCCACCTGTCATTATCTGGTGGATCAGGTGCCGGCGGGCCGGGTGAAGCTGACGCGCATCGGCTTTGGCCTGCCGAGCGGCGGCGGCGTGCTGTACGCGGACTCGGTGACGCTCAAGAGCGCACTGGACGGGCGACGGAGCTACACGTAGCCTGGCGCCGCCTCTGGTTCTCGTAGCCGCGAGCGCCCGCGAGTGGTCGGGGAGATCCAATCCGGGCTAAGGCTTGGCCCTTCTTTGGGAAATCCCCGTTATTTCAGGAGGTACGGACGAGGATCGATCAAGTGCAGCCCAGGGACCCGCCGGAACTCAGCGGCGTTGAGTGTGACCAGCGAATATTCGTATTGAAGGGCGGTGGCGGCAATCAACAGGTCGTGGGGGCCAATCACCTGACCGGATTTTTCCAGGGCCGCCCACAGGACGGCGTGCCGGCGAGCCACCGAGACGTCGAAGTCGATGGCCTCGATTTCGGCGAGCACGGCTTCGACAAACCGGGAGCGCTCTTTCTTCCGGGCGGTCGGCTGAGCCCGTTCGACGCCATGCAGCAATTCGGCCGCGGTAATGGCGGCGATGAAAAACAGTTCGTCTCCGTGATCGGTGTAGAGACGCGACAAATCCAGCCGCTGCTTTTCAGCGGCGATCAAGATGGAGGTGTCAAGGATCAAGCCCACTTCGATTTGAGAGCGGGCAGACTGCGCCGCGACTCGGCGAGGTCAGCCTCGAAGGCCGCGGCTTCGTCCGCGCTCAGACGGGCGATCGCGCGCCACCGCGCTGCCAGTTCGTGGCCCGTCTTGGATTGCCGGGCGGGGATGACTTCCACAACCGGTTTGCCGCCTCTGAGCAGGGTGGTGCGTTCGCCTCGATAGTGCACGCGATTGACGAAGTCGGAAAAATTGCGGGCCGCTTGGGTGACCGTGATCGTCTTCATCTCGAATCAGAGAATCCGATTATCGGATTAGGTCAACGGGAAACGGCGCCGGGCCGTCGCGCCCTACCGATCGACGACGCGTCTGTGGTAGGGACGGACCGCCGGGCCGTCCGGGAACACCGACGGATGGCGCATCGGCGGGCCTGGCAGGTCCCGCCCGACCCATCGATCCGCGCTGCATCGTCGTGGCGGCGAGCAATCTCGCGGACGCCGGCGAATGCTTGGGGTCGTCGTTGTGAACGTTCCCGTCAGTACCTGGTCGGCCAAAGCTGGTGTTTCCAACTGTTATAGCCGGGGACGGGTACTGACACGCCTTGAAGGACCAGGACCTGGTCGCCCAAGCTCAGATCGGTGAATTCGACGCGGCGATAGGACATCACCTTGGGGGTGAGGGGAGGGAAGTGGCCGTTTTGGAAGATCACGTCAAATCCCCAGGTGCGTGTGGGCGCGCTGTAATACCGCTGGGCCCAAGGTCCGGTGGCAGTCTTGCTGTCATACATTGAGACGAGCGAGCCGCGGATGGCGACGGTAGAGTTCCAGTATTCTAGGAAGCGGGGCAGGTTGTGCACGCCGCCGCTGAAACCGGTGTCCGAGGTGGGCACGATGCCCGTGATAAAGGCCGCGGCTACCTCCATGGAGCCGGAAGCATTGGGCTTAACTGTGGAGTAGCTGTTGTAGGCGCTGGTGCTGCTAGTATTGGTCGTCGGAGCCGCGCTGCCTTTGGTGGGGTCGGCCGTGGCGAAGTAATTCGGCGAAAGAAGGGTAATGGCATCCGCCGCGAGGGCGACAGGGACTTCCGCGCTGAGGGGCGTGCCGTTGGCATCCGTCTTGCCGTCGTCGGGCGTGGTCGCCGCGCTGGACGGGATGCTGCCGTCGGCATTGAAATTGCCGAGAACATACAGGGGCGCATTCGTGGCCAAAGTGAGTCCACTGACGCCGTTGACCGTGGGAATCAAGCTGCTGCCCGAAGCAACCTTGCCATTGGCGAGCGCGACGCTGGTTTGGGCGGCGGGAGTGCCGTCGGATTTCGTCACCTGCACATAGATAGTCCCATTCCACCCCGATGTGCTGCCCGCGCTAGCAGCAGGATCATAACCGGTTTCGCTGGTGCCCGAGCCCCAAACATGGTTCGAGGCGTCGGTGATGGCATTGCTGTCCTTGGTGCTGCCATTTGTTTCGTCTAACGCGGCGTGAAGCTTGGTCATGTCAATCTGCACAAGGTTGATGCCGGCGAACTCGCGCTGGTCGTACATTCCTTGTGTGACGGTGGCGCCGCTTGTGCTGACCGTGGTGGTTGGGGTGCCAGAAAAGGTATTGGTTGTCGCGCCGCCGCCCACGCTAGCCAACGCGGCGTTGGATGAGGAGTACGAGTAGGCACCTGTCGTTGTGGCCGCTATCCCCCCTGTAAGCGCGAAGGTCCCGCCAGTCACCGGGGATACGATGCCAGAACCGTTCTGGGTAGCCGTGCCAGACTGGGTTAACGTGGCCCCTGTCGTGGTTTTGGTTGTGAGCGCGTATTTTGTCACGCCGCTTACGATCTGGGAAGCTGTAGTGTAAGACACCTGTTGTCCGGGCCCTGTTGCCTGGGCGGGCACATTGGCGCTGAAGGCAATAAACGTCGCCAAGCCCGCCGGTGCGGAGCCCAACAAGATGCCGCCGTTTGGACCCACTTGGTTGGCAGGTGTGCCCGTCGGAGCCGAACCCGGCCAGCCATAAAGGTTGACTGCGGCGCTGTCTTGCGCGCCGTTGGTTCCGGGCGTCACCACGACCTGCACATACAGGCCGGCTTGGTTGGAGAGCTTTTGCTTCTCGACCTCATTCTTGGCGGCATAATAAGGATCGCTGCTCGACAGGCTCGTGTTGGGCGGGTCGATCATGGAGTGGGGCCCATATCCAACCGAATCGGCTGCGTCAGTATTTGCCAAAATCGGATTCGACGCATCGCCACTGACCTGTCCGCCAGCCCCGACTGGATTATAGGCCGCCACGTCCATCGCCTCGGTCTGCAAGTTGCCCCCCCAAACCGTCAAAGCGTTATCGTGGAAAGCGGATGACAATTTGGATTGAAGCTGACCAGTGCCATCTGGGGCGAGCGCTGGGATGCTGGTGTTGGAATATACTCCTTTAGAGCTAAAGAGGGAGCTGTCGGTCCCCATGGTGCTGTCTTGCCAAGTGCCGTCAGAGCCCTTCAGGTTGACCAGAGTGCCGAGGGTGGTCATAAAGTTCAGCGGGTCGTTGCCCAGCGGCTCCCCTGGATTGTCTCCCGAGGTCATATGGTATCCACGGCCCTCGGCCGCCGCGTTCACATTACCCCAGGCGTGATAAACGTCGCCCGAGGCAGAAACCGGACCCCGGAAATTGATGTAAGATGCGGTGCCCATCTCGACGGTCCCCTGGGAGCTGATGATCAGGTTGCCGTTGACGTGAACGGGTCCGTAAATGTCGAACATCGGTCCCGGCGCGGCCTCGAGATCGTTATTGCTGTAAAAGATGGCGTTGGCGAAAAGCGGGGCGCCGCGGACCGAGACGTTCTCCGTCAGGTAAACCGTGACCGGAGAGAAGCCGGTGGACGGGGGCGGACGCACGGTCGCCTTGGCGAGCACCCGGATGTCGCGACGGTAAACATACTGGCCCTTCAGGGTCTCGCCCGCATTGTTGGGGTCCTTAGGATCGACAAAATACAAGGCGCCGCCTGCGGGGAGGGGATTAGCCGTGCCGCCGATGACCTCGAGACTACTGGTGTCGACATTGCTGCCGGTGAAGAAAGAGGCGGGCGGCAGCGCCAGCGGTGTCGAGCCGCCCGGGTCGAACGAGGGTGGGTTGGCGTGGCTGCTGAATTGAGAGGCGATCTGGGAGAAACCGTATTCGGCGACGGCTTCGGCCGCGTTGCGGGCTTCCAGCCAGTAAGTGGCGCGCATCGTCAGCCGGCGCTCAGTAAGCGACCAACCGAGGACAGAGGCGACCAGCATCGAAAGGATGAAGATGTAGAGCAGAACCGTGATCAAAGCGGAGCCGCGCGAGCGGTGCGGCCGTGAAGAGGAGAGAAGCGGATTCATAGGATGGTGGAAATCAACCGCGGGGAGAAACGGTGAAATTGTAGGTGTTGGCGGCCTTCCTGATCAGATTGCCATTCTCCGTGAACTGTCCGTTGACCATGACGCTTGAGTTTCGGTAATTGTAGAAGATCCGGCAGATCGTGCCGGTGGCGGGATCGGTCAGAAAGCCCGTGGCGGTCTGGACCGCGATGGTTGTGGAGGTAGTGCCGGTTGGCGCGTATTTGTTGAGCAAATCATACATCGTATAGACCGGTGGAGTGGCGCCGGCATTGGTGGGAGAACCGATGACGACTGCCGGACTGATCGCGACATCGAACCTCCGCACCGAGCCGCTGTTGGTGGGGATACTCTTGGTTGGATCAGTTGGATCCGGGGTATCCCGGTAATAGCCAATCAGACGGTTGACGGTAGTCACGCCACTTGACGGATTGGTACTGGCAAAAACCAGAAGAAGAAAGTCGCCGGACTGATTGTTTGGCAGCCAGGCATCGGTCGTGACTCCGGCGGTGGTCTTGCTGCGGGTGGCGAAATCCGGGTAGATCTCGAAATAATTCGAATAGACGGCGTCGGTCGTCATGTCGTTGGTGAACTTCCGCATGTCATGGTTCAGGAGCAGCCGGCCGCTTTCATAATAGTAGGTGTTGAGCGCCTGGTAGGTGAAAATGACCGTCCCCGCGACCGCGAGGCCAAGGACGGCCAACGCGACCATCATTTCCACCAGGGAGAAGCCGCGCGCGGGCAGAGGGGAACGGAGGAGACGTGTTTGCATGGTTACATGGTTGGAACTTTGGAGCGGATGGTCCGGACTGACCCCATGAAATAGCGGATCTTGGCGCCGTCTTTGAGCTGCCAGGTGTAGATAATGGTAATTCCGTAAACGTCCGCGGCGTTGGTTGACCCGCCGGAAAGGCCGGTAAGATTCTGGACCCAAACCCAGAGATTGAGATGAAGATCCCCGGGATAGGGGGTGGAGGTCGGGTATAGACCGAGCGGCGGATCATACGTCCGATTGGCTCCTGGCCAGGTGATGGCCCAAGTCGACGGCGATCCCTGCCCTTGCGTCCCGCTCCGGTCGGGAAAGTCCTTCAGATTGTCCACCGCGCCGGCGGGAACGCTGGAAGCGTCACCAGGTATGAACGAGCTAAGGTTGGTCGGTGGGGTCCCGGTCGAGGGTGCCAGGGGGTCATCATGGGTATCGTCGAATTTTGTAGGAATGGGGGTGGGGGTCGGACCGGTAGCATTGATGAGGTCCGGCAGACCCATGGTCTTCATCTGTTCGATGTAACCCTGGACAACCATTACGGCCGAAGTCTGGACAATGCTGCCATCCGTCAGGCGGCGCGACTGAAGCAGGGCCGCAAGAATGCCGCCGAGGCAGAGCGCGAGGACGCTGAGCGCGATGGCCACCTCGACCAGTGTCAGGCCGCGGGAACTCCGGCGGCCAGAAGGGAGGCCAGGATCCTTGTCCGGCTTGAAGGACCGGGCCTCCGACAAGCCGCCCGCATCGCGCGATGCCGGGACGGGCCGGCAAACAGGTGAAACAAGGGCCGAGAGAGAGGTCCGGCTGGAGTGGGATGGCATAGGATGCGCTTTCTTAGCGCCTACCTTTATACCACTCCGGGCCGCCTGGCAGAAGAGCCGGACGTCCGGGAAAAAGTCCCTAGGTGGCTAGGGGCCAAAGCCTCTAGTCCGCATATTTCCTGGCGTGGCTGGCGCCGCAACCAAAGACGATTCGGAAAATAACGGCGCGATTCGGCGACCGCGCCCCACAACTTTCGACATTGCGATGATGTAGGGCGATCCCGCCCCACATCTGGCTGCATCTTTACGGCTGAGAGTCAGTTTCCCGCATCCGCGGGAGACTGGGCGTAAAATGCCGCGGCCTGGGCCCGGTTCGAAACGCGGAGTTTGTCAAACACGTTGCTGAGATAATTTTTCACCGTCTTCTCCGTCAGCCCGAGTTTCGCGCCAATTTCCTTGTTGGTAAGGCCGTCGGCGAGCAGCGCGAGCACGCGCCGTTCCTGCGGCGACAGCACGGCGAGCCGCTCCGTCGCCGTCGGTTCCTGGCCGCGTTTCATCAGTCTGACCATCTGGTCCGTGAGGGACGGATCCACCACGGAATGTCCGGCCGCCACGCGGATGATCGCGGCGACGAGCGACGCGCCGTCGTTCTCCTTGAGCAGATAGCCGTGGGCGCCGAAGGCGATCGCTTCATGAACGTTGCGCTCGTCCGCGGCCGAGGTGAGAATCAACACGCGGGTTTCCGGGCGGCGCCGCACGATGTCGCGGCAGACCGCGAGACCCGACCGGTCGGGCAGCCGCAAATCGAGCAGCACCACGTCGGGCGTGTGGTGCATGACGGCCGCCAATCCCAGCTCGGCGGTGCCGGCTTCCCCCACGATCTCGACCGCGACATTCCCCTCCAGCACGGCGCGCAGCCCCGCGCGAATCAGCGGGCTGTCGTCTACAATGACCAGGCGGATGGGATGGGAGGGGGTGCTCATGCGGCAGGGCGATTCATCCGAGCATTGGCGAGCGGAGCAAACCACGGGCGGGACGCCCGAGGCAGGTAGCATGGGCATCCTGCCGATGTCGGAAGATTTGCCGAACCACGGGCGGGACCCAGCCTTCGCCGAAGGCTCCGGCGGGCAGGCTGCCCGTGCCACTTTCGAACAACTTCGCAATCCACCGAAATGTTGTTCGCATCATGGCGCCGACCCAATCGGCAGCGTCAGCAGAACGCGAGCGCCTTTTCCGGGGGCGGAGGTGATCTTCAGCGAGCCACCCAGAGCCGCGGCGCGCGCCTGCATGTTGGCGAGCCCGTGGCCCTGGCCGCCGGACGCCGCGAAATCGAATCCGGTGCCGTCGTCCTGCACGGCGAGAACCACGCACGCTTCGCCCCGGCGCGCCTGCAGCGCGATGGTCCGGGCGCGACCGTGCCGGACGCTGTTGCTGACGGCTTCACGAAGAATGCTCACGACCTCGGTGGTGTGCTCCGGTGCGATCAGATCGGTCGCTTCCGGGTCAAGATCCTGCACCAGTTTCGGGCCACCGGTTCGTGACTGGGCGCCGAGCATCGCCGCGATCGCCTCCAGGAACGGTTCGTGGCGGACGGCGTCGGGTTCCAGATCCTTGAGGTAGGAACGGACTTCATGATTTAGGCGGCGCAACTCCGCGATACACTGGTCGAGTCGCGGCCCGGTCGCGGTGGCTGCCTCGCCGGCCACGTTGCGCCTGACCGCCTCGAGGGAGAGACTGACGGCGTACAGGGTTTGACAGATGTTGTCATGGAGGTCGCGGCCCAGTTGCACGCGCGCCTGCATCGACCGGTCCAGCAGGGTGCGGCTGACCTGCAGGTCCTCCTCGGCCCGGTGGCGGGCGCCCGATTCTTGTTTGAGCGCTTCGCTGCGCTCGACGGAGATCCGGGCGAAATGCTCCACGCCCAGCATTTCGGAGCGGACGCCGCGCCAGGGGGCGCGCGATCCCGGTTCGCCGGCGGGCCGGTGGTAGAAGGAAAGGAGGACGGACACGGCGATCAACACCAACGCCAGCAGGACGACGGCGAGGAGCATCTCCTGGTGCAGGCCGATCAGCCGGCTGGCCGCCGGCGCGGCGAAAGTGACCCGGGCGTGAAGCCCGGCAGCGCCGGGAAACGGATAATCAAAGGCGAGGAGACCCGGTGCGTGGAGTTCCCCGAATATGGGCGAGACGCCCGTGGATTGCGGGGACAGAGACAAGCTGCCCATGCCACTATCGCGGACCAGGGTCACCGTGCCGCTCAGCAACCCGCCCAGTTCGCGCTGAAAGGCGTCGTCCCAGGTTTCCGGGGCCCGCTGCGTGATCGCCAGGGCCTGAACAAACTGCGCCCGCCGTGCCGCGACGGCATCGGCCTGGAGACGCCGCGTCTCCTTTTGCAGCCACGCCTCTCCCGCCATTGCCACCGCGAGGAAAGTCAGCAGGGGAATGAGCGCGAGACTGAGGTGGCGGGTAAACGGCTGCATGGGGTTGACCGGCGTTCTGGTATAGGAGAACGGCGGAAGAGTGCAATCCGCGCCTGCGAGGATGAAAGTGGCCCGGGCAGGCCGCCCGTGAATTGGGAAAATGGCGCAGACATGGGCAAGATGCCCATGCCACGTTCTGCAAAACCCCGGACCTGGGCGAGACGCCCATGCCACGCGCGGTCCGCTACGGCGGTATCGACATTCTTCCCCGGCGCACTACGGTCTGAACCCTTTCCGTCATGAAGTCGTTCTATATCACCACCGCCATCGACTACGTCAACGGGTCGCCGCACCTCGGTCATGCCAGATCGGAAGAGCAC
>OCTA010006218.1_pt1 | contig 10215 bp, 9 predicted proteins | sample 1538991 | NCBI WGS metagenome assembly OCTA01 (sample SAMEA3539302, study PRJEB22396) | soil metagenome | biome: tundra; feature: field; material: soil | place: USA | collected 2010-05 | depth 0.15 m | reverse complement strand
CTCACTCGTAGTGCAGCGACACAATCGGGTCCACTCGCGTGGCGCGCAGCGATGGCACTAAACAAGCGCCTACCCCAGCCAGCGCCAGCAAGACTACCACTCCCGTAAGCGTCAAGGGATCGAACGTGGACACACCCGCGAACTGGCTGCGCATGAGTCTCAGGAGGGCAAAGGCCGTCACCAACCCTGCCCCAACGCCTGCCAGGATCACTCGCATGCCGCCCATTATCACCCATCCCTGTATGTTCCCGGTGCTCGCCCCCAGCGCCATGCGAATGCCGATTTCACGGTTCTGTTGCGAGACCGTGTAACTGACTACGCTGTACACTCCTACGACCACCAGGATCAGCCCAATCGCGGCGAACACGCCAAAAATCTGGAGCCCGAAGCGCGGCTTGGCGTATTCGTTCTCATTGAGCGCCGTCTCTAAAGTCGCCGTTTGTTGCGGGTGAACCGTCGGGTCCATGGTCAGAATCTCGGATTCAAGAATCTTGACGAAAGGCCCGGGATCGCCGGCCGCCCGAATGTAGACGATGTACTCGCCCAGACCGCTGATCGTGACCGGCCCGTAAGTCTCGGGCAGGGTCGCTTCCCTCACGCCGTGGTTCTTAACGTCCGAACTAATGCCGACGATCTCAAACCAAGGGTCGGCAACCGGTTCGGGGAGCTGCTGCAGGCGGAGCAGTTTGATCCGCTTGCCAATCGGATCTTCTCCCTGGAAGTACTGTCTGGTCAGCGTTTCATTCACCACCACTACTTTGCGTTTACTCGCGATATCGGCTGCATTCAAAAATCGTCCGCGCAGCAGCCTTACGCCCAAGGTCCGAAAGAACTGCTCGTCCACAAAGCCCATCTCGCCCTTCCACTTATCGGAGTGGGGCTTGCCGGCGATCTCGAAATCCGTGTCGATCCCGCCAAACGGTGGAAAGTCGAGGGCAGCCGAGGCGCTCACCACGCCGGCATGGCTCTGCAGCCGCGCCGTGAGTTCCCGGGCAAAGCGGGCCTGTTGCTCCGTTGTTTTATACTTCTTGCCGAGCGCCACGTCGCTCACGACCAGATGCTCCGGCCGCATGCCAAGATCCGCATTGCGTTCCAGGATGAAACTCCGCATCGTGAGCCCGGCGCCGGTCAACAACACCAGCGAGAGCGCCACCTCGCACACGATGAGCGCGTTGCGCACCCTGCCGCGCCGAAACCCGCTGTTGCCTCGGCCGCCCGCCTTGAGCGGCTCGCTTAAATTCCTGGTGAACGAGCCCAGCGTGGGAGCCAGCCCAAACAGCAGCGCGGTAAAAATGCAAACGGCGATGGTCGCCAGCAACACGCGGCCATTCAGGCTAATCACCGCCTCATCGGGGAAAGTAAACTGCGGCAGCGCGGCCACTAAAGCTTTCAGTCCGCCCCAGGCAAACAAGCATCCAACGGCGGCCCCCGCGAGCGCCAGCAACATGCTCTCCACCAGCAACTGCCGCACGACCTTCCAACGCCCCGCGCCTAAGCTGCTGCGAATGGCAAATTCCTTTTCCCGCGCCGTGGCTTTTGCCAACAGCAGGTTCGCCACATTCGCGCAAGCAATCAACAACAGCAGCCCAACCGCGGCCAGCAGGGTGTACAGCGTCTCGCGGAACTTCCCGACCACGTTGTCCGTCAGCGTTTGCAGCCCGGCCCTGAACTTTTTCGGATAAACCTTCGGATACAGTTTTGAGAAGCGCTGCGCTAATAACGCAATATCCGGTTGCGCGGATTTCACCGTCAGCCCTGGCTTCAGATGTCCGAGCAGAAAGAAAAACGGCGCGTTCGGATCCGTCTCCGCATGATTTGGAGTATCGGGCATCCAAAGATCCGCGCCCCAGAGGGCAAACCGCTTCGGCATGATGCCGATCAACGTTCTCGGAACGCCTTCCAGCGTGAACGTTTTTCCCAGGATGGACGTATCGCCCGAAAACCGTTTTTGCCAGACCTTGTAGCTCAACACAAACACTGGAGCCGCGCCCGGTTTCGCATCCACAGGCAAGAAGTAGCGTCCCAGCAGCGGCCCCACGCCTAAAGCCTGGAAGGCGTTGCCCGTGACATCCGCTCCGTCAAAAGATTCAGTCGCGCCTTTCCCCGTCCATAGCACCCGCTCCCGCCGGATCCCAATGGACCAGTCGAAAACATTGTTCTGCAGCTGGTAATCGAGAAACTCAGGCTGCTGGAAAAACTCGCGCCCGTACTCATTGTTGCTCGTTGCGTCGCGAATCTGAATCGCTGCCAGCCGCGACCCGTCCGTGTACGGGAAAGGCTCCAGCAGCACGTTGTCGATGACACTGAAGATGACAGTTGCGGAACCTATGCCCAGGGCAAGCGCTATAACCGCCGTAATCAGGAAACTGCGGTCTTTCAGTAGTGTCCGAATCCCAAATCTAACGTCCTGCAGCAGCCCGTTCATGAATCTGACTACGCAATACGCCTGAAAAAGGTGCAACTTTTTTTCGCGCGATCAGCCGGACGCGCCGGCGTGGTGCGCCAAGCCGGGTTCTAAACCACGAATTGCCATCTCATCCCGATACGAGTTCGTAAAGCGGTTAATCCGGTCCAGCAGCCCTCGGAACAGAAGCTGCGAATCGACCTCGCGCAGCTCCTTGTCCGAAAGGGACTTGAAATACAGCTTCCATTCCGCTTCGACCGCCGCGTTGAAAATCTCGGCATCCAGCACGCTTTCCGCCTGCAGCCTGAACTTCGCGGGAACCAAGACGCGATACTCAAAGTCCGGACGCTTTGTTGCCCTTTGCGGCTCGGGTTCGCTTTCGTGTGCATCGACATAACATGGGATACCCATGGTCTGCAGAATTTCCCGGGCCGTTTCGGCATCTTCGACCGCTTCGTTTCCCGGATACGGGACGAAGGTGCAGGCACAAGCGGCGGAATCGATCCAGCCGGGCTTGGCTTCGTAGGTCCCATCGGGCTGCCGCCGGTTAACGGGATCTGTCTCCTCCTCGCCTCCGCTTTCTTCATCGCCCGTCAATGCTCGCCGCTTTAGCTCCTCGTCGAAGAGCTTTTGCGCTGCGGGGACCAAATTGGCTCTCTCAACGTCCAGCAGCGCGGCATCTGACAGCAAGGCGTAGTGTTCACGCAAATGTTCGGAATCCGCTAACAAGACACACCCCCTTTACAACCGGGTGAAGTTCGGCCAGTTTTCTTCTTCGACGATTATATCCGTTGTGGACTCACTCTCGCGCAAGCAGGTCAGACTTTTGCAGGCTCAACAATATGAAATAAACTGTCGGCCATGGCGCGGGAGGTTTCGGTTTGATCGCGGAGATCCTGGGTAGCGCTGTCGATTTCCTCGGAAGTGGCGGCGTGCGTCTGGGTAAGTTGGCTGATCTGTGAGACGGCCGCATTGATTTGCCCCAAAGACTCGCTTTGGTTCCGGAATGAATCTCCAAAATGCTCCAGACCGCGGCTTAGTTTTTGGGCTTTCTCAACGATCCCACTGAAGGAACTCGTGAGCCGGGCTCCGATCTCCGATCCGAGGGCGCTGCTTTCGAGCGAATGGAGGATAAGCGTTGACGTCTCGTGAGCGGCTCCGGTAGAGCGCTGAGCCAGGAGGCGCACCTCGGCGGCAACCACGCTAAAGCCGGTCCCGGCCGCTCCCGCGTGAGCTGCCTCGACGGCGGCGTTCAGGGCAAGGATGTTGGTCTGGAAGGCAATTCCCTCGATAGTTTTGACGATCTTCTGCACTTCACGCGCGGATTGCATAATGTGGGCAATGGCTCCGTTCATGTCATCTACAAGGCTGGATCCGCCGGCGAGGAGATCGGTGACTTCGCGGACGAGTTGTCGCATATCGGCGGCGCCGCGCGTGTTCTGCGCTATTTGGACGGTCAGGTCTCCAAGCGACGCGCTGGCTTCTTCGAGAGATGCCGCTTGCTTCGAGAATCCGATCGCGCTGGAGTGGGCTCCGGAAGCGATTTGCGCAACCGAAGCGCTGGTTTCTCCGGTGCAACGGAGAAGGCTGCCGGCGGCCTGTCGGATGGGAACCGAGATAGAAAGCGCCATGCGATAGCAAAGCACAAGCGTAACTGCGAAAAGCAGCAGCGTCACAAGCAGAGCAAGATTGCGAAGCTGGTTGAAGTTGGCTTCGATGTCATCGACCCATACTCCCGAGCCGACCACCCAACCCCAGGGGGCATAGAGTTTGACGTACGAGACTTTCGGCAGGGGTTGGCTTGAACCGGGTTTTGCCCACACGTAATGAATCACCCCGCCGCCATGCGCCCGGGCCAGGCGCACGCCTTCAACAAAGAGCAGGACGCCGTTCGGATCGCGATAGTTCGACAGGTCCTTGCCGTTCATCTGGGGCTTGGATGGATGCATGATCATTTTCGGGCTTAGATCGTTGATCCAAACGTAATTGGTCTGGTCGTAGCGCGCATGCTGCAAGGCGTTCTTGGCGGCGGCCTGCGCGGCGGCCAGCGGCATGGCGCCGGACTGAGCTTGCTGGCCGTAATAGTCAAGAATCCCGACGGCCGATTCAACGATGTGCCGGGTCGCCTCCGTCCGCATACCGTACCCCTGTTCACGAACGCGAGGGAGCATCCAGACGAGGAGAACGGCGGGAAAGCAAACGGCGATCAGAGCGCCGAGGAGCAGAATACGAGATGAAAGGCCGATTCTTGAAAGCATTGGATTGGAGAGTCACCGGGCGCAGGAAGCCTGCCGGGCGAGCGCGGAAGAATTAGCGCACGCCAAAGCTTTCGGCGCCTGACAATTTGAGTTTTGTAAAAAGCTCCTCGTTCAGTAGTCGTGGGCGCGGCGATGTCGTCTCGCAAGAATGCGCGGCTGAGGAGTAGGGAATTTCCGTAGTCCTTGTACGATCGCCTGCCGGCATCTCCCGAAGCCTTTCTTCCATTTCTCTCCCTTTAGCGAAATGGGGGGACATCGGGGCCGGTGCAATTCCGTGAGTGATCGGAGAAGATAGACTCATCCGATCCGCGCAGTTCCAATGGGAGGATGAGAAATGGCAAAAGGAGGCATGGAGTCATTCATTGCGCGCTGGCCGTTTCTGTCAGGGGGCGGCGAGATGGGAGCTCAGGTCCGCGACAAGGATTGGAGTGAAACTCCGTTAGGCGCAATCGACGACTGGCCGCAGAGTCTGCGCACTTCGGTCAGCACCTGCCTGAACTCCCGCTTCGCCATCTTGATCTGGTGGGGACCGGAACTGGTGATGCTCTACAACGATGCTTACAGACAGATCCTGGGAGCGAAACATCCGGCGGCGCTCGGGATGGCCGGACGGGACTGCTGGCCGGAAGTCTGGCCCATCATCGGACCGATGCTCGAAGGCGTGACCGAGCGCGGAGAGGCGACCTGGTCGGACGACTTGCTGCTGCTGCTGGAGCGTCATGGCTATCCGGAAGAATGCTACTTCACGTTTTCGTATAGCCCTATCCGGGACGAGTCTGGCGGCATTGGCGGCATATTTACGCCGGTTCACGAGACAACCGCGCGGGTGATTGGACAACGCCGGCTGGAGACGTTGGAACGGCTGGGGAACATCAGTCTGAAAGGGAAGCGGGTGGATGAGACGTGCCACCTGGCGGCGCAAGCGATCTCTTTCAACAATGCGGACGTCCCGTTTGCGGCTATTTATCCGGTGGATGCCGCTGGCGCGCAGGCGAACTTGGTTGCGCATTGCGGAATCGGGGTGGGCACGACCGCAACGCCCGCCTCAATCTCCCTGCGCGACGGGGCCTACAGCGAATTGGGAGCGGCGGCGCGAACGGGCCGCCTGGAGGTTCTGCCGAATCGCGATTTATCTTTGCCCGGCGGCGCTTGGCCGGTTCCGCCGAGTGCGATTATTTTGCAGCCGGTTCTTGCGCCAAATCAGAAGGCGACAAAGGGACTGCTTATCACGGGGCAGAACCCGCGCAAACAGTTGGACAGAGACTACAGGGTTTTCCTGGAGTTGCTTGCCCAGCAACTCGGCCATGCCATTGCGGAAGCCGAGGCGTTCGAGCAAGAGCGCCAGCGCGCCGAGACATTGGCGGCGTTAGATCGCGCGAAAACCGCGTTCTTCTCGAACGTGAGTCATGAGTTTCGGACGCCGCTGACCTTGATGCTGGGACCGCTGGAGGAGATACTCGACCGTCCGGCGGAGCACACTAGGCCGGAGGACAGGCAGCTTCTCCTCCTGGTTGAGCGCAACGCGCTGCGGCTGCAGAAGCTGGTCAACGCGCTGCTCGATTTTTCGCGCATCGAAGCGGGCCGGATAGCGGCGCAATTCGAGCCGGTCGATCTGGCGTCTTTTACGACGGAACTCGCCGCCAGTTTCCGCTCCGCCATGGAGCGCGCTGGTCTCACATTCACCGTCGATTGCCCGCCTTTGCGGCAGGCTGTCTACGTAGATGAAGCGATGTGGGAGAAGATCGTTTTGAATCTGCTCTCGAATGCGCTCAAGCACACATTCGAAGGCTCGGTCACGGTCCGGCTCGCGGAGCGTGGCGAGTGGGTGGATCTCGCCATTTCAGATACCGGAACAGGCATTCCGGAGGCCGAACTGCCTCACATCTTCGAACGCTTCCGGCGGGTGGACGGCAGCCGCGCGCGCACCCATGAAGGCACGGGCATTGGTCTGGCGCTGGTGCAGGAATTGGCGCGCTTACACGGCGGAGATGTTGGCGTGACGAGCATTCTGAACCAAGGCAGCACGTTTACCGTTTGCGTTCCGTTCGGGAAGGAGCATCTGCCGGCTGACCGCGTGAAGAGCACATTGGTTTCGGAGCCCGCTCCGGTTTATGCCAAGGCGTACGTGGAAGAAGCGTTGATCTGGCTGCCGCAAAGGGACGAAGCCGCCCGCATCGGGGTAGCGCGCCGCAAGGAAGCCGCCCGGGAGATGGGCATGAATGGCCCAGCCCGAATTCTGCTGGTTGAAGACAACGCCGACATGCGCGATTACGTTGTGCGGCTGCTGGAGCAAGAATACGACGTGATGGCAGCTGCCAACGGCATGGAAGCGCTGGAAACGGCAGTGGCGGAAAAACCGGACCTGATCCTTTCGGACATCATGTTGCCGAAGTTAGATGGCTTCGGGCTGCTGAGGGAGTTGCGCAACCGGCCGGAAACGCGCGCCACGCCCGTGGTGTTCCTGTCCGCTCGCGCGGGAGAAGAGGAGAGCGCGGAGGGGCGCGAAGCCGGAGCCGACGACTACATCGTCAAACCCTTTACTGCGCGCGAGCTTACCGCGCGCTTACGCGGGACTCTCCGCATCCATCGTGAGCGGCGACGCGCCACGGAGCACATGAATCAGATCTTCGCCCAGGCTCCGGTGGCCATTTGCGTTTTCCGCGGCCCGGACTTCGTGTATGAGCTGGCGAACCCGTCCTATGAGGATCTGGTGCGCGGCCGGCAGATTGTGGGACGGAAGCTGGCGGACGTGATTCCGAATCTGGAGGAGGAAGTCTGGGCCGCTTTGCGGCGAGCCCTGGAAACGGGGGGTGCCGTCGGTAAAAAGGGAATGGCACGTGCCGTACGACTCGGATGGCGACGGCGAACCCGAAGACCACTGGTTGAATGCGGTCTGTCATCCGTTGCGGGACCCGGACGAGAGCATCTGGGGCGTGATCAATGTCGTTCACGACATTACTCAACTGGTGCGGGCGCGCAAAGAATTGGAGCGGGTCAACAGAGAACTGGAGGAATTTGCGTACGTTGCCAGTCACGATCTGCAAGAGCCGCTGAGGATGGTGAACGCGTACAGTCAACTGCTGGTGCGGCGCATTGGAAGCGTGAGCCATGAGGAGGCCCAGAAGGATGTCGATTTCATCGGGTCGGGCGTCCGCTGGATGGAGCGCCTGATCCAGGATCTGCTTTCCTATGCGCGCACCGTGCACACCGAGACGACCAGAGGGGAATCGGTGCGGCTGACCGACGCCCTCAACCAGGCGCTTGAAAGCCTGACCGTGCAAATGGAAGAGAAGCGGGCGAGCGTTGAAGCCGGGCCGCTGCCCGCCGTGCTCGGGGAGCGGACACAGTTGACGCAGCTGTTTCAAAACCTGCTGTCGAACGCGCTGAAGTATTCCCGGCCGGACGTTCCGCCGTGCATTCGGATTGAGGCGAGACGCGATGGAGCGGAATGGATCGTAGTCGTCAGGGACAACGGAATCGGGTTTAAGCAAGAGTACGCGAAGCGTGTATTCGGCCTTTTCAAAAGGCTTCATCACGGGGAGTATGCGGGGACGGGTTTGGGGCTGGCGATTTGCAAGCGGATTGTCGAACATTTCGGCGGGCGCATTTGGGTGGAAAGCGAGCCGGGAGAAGGGTCGGCTTTCTTCTTCGCTTTGCGGGCAGCGGAATGAGGGCGCGGCGGTAATGAGGATCAAAGCGCTCTGTTACACTGTATTGAGTAGTTCCGCTCTATCGTCGCGCTTGCGTATTTCACGTTTGCGTGTTGCCGTTGCGGTCCCAATAATTTTCAGGACATTCTTACTATGCCCAAGATGAAGACACACAAAGGCGCGTCCAAGCGCTTCAAAAAGACGGGTACGGGCAAAATCACCCGGCGGCATGCGTTCGCCCGCCACATCTTGACCTCTAAGCCGCGCTCCCGAAAGCGCAAACTAGGTCATGGCGTAGTGGCCGATTCCACCGACCAGGCGAAGCTGCGCAGCATGCTTCCTTATTAGATAGAAAAAGATTGGCAAGTAGGAGCAGTGCGCCGCACGTGCCTGCCGCCTCGTGCAATGAACCGCCCGATGTTCACCAAGTGAAAAGGAGAAAACGTGCCTAGAGTAAAAAGAGGAACCAACCGGCGGGATTACCGCCACAAGACCCTGCGGCTTGCCAAGGGTTACTTCCTTACCAAATCCAAGCTGAATCGTTCCGCGCAGGAGGCTGTTGAGAAGGCGCTGCGGTACGGATACGTTGGCCGCAAACTAAAGAAACGCGATTTCCGCTCGCTATGGATCGTGCGCATCAATGCCGCCTGCCGCACGGCGGACATTTCGTATAGCAAGTTCATCCACGGTTTGAAGCGCGCCGGAATCGAACTGAACAGGAAGGTGCTGGCGGACATTGCGATCAACGACGCGGCCGGTTTCGTTTCCCTGGTGCAAAAGGCGAAGGCCGCGCATCAGGCCCAGGTCCAGTAGCTCTCTCGACTGGTTCGTTCCAAATAGCCGATAATAATCTGAACGCGTATTGGGCAATTTCTCCGCTCTTGCGCTACTTTGGAAAGACCATGGAAGCCGTTCAAGAACAAGAACTCGACACATTGTCCAGCCTCGAAGAGCGCATCACACGCGCGGTCCAGGCGATTACCAGCCTTAGAAGCGAGAACCAGCACCTTCAGGAACGCCTGAAATCGACCGAAGCGGAACTGGATGCGACCAAGACCGCACGGGACGAAGCGCAAGCGCTCTCAACAGAGTTTCAGCATGAGAATGGCGCGCTCCAAGAAAGGCTGAAACAGGCGCAGGATGAATTGGGCGGTCTGCATGACGAGCGCAAGCAAGTCAGAGGGCGCATCGAGAAATTGCTCGGACAGTTGGATTTACTGACCGCTAGCTAAGACTTTACCCGGATTGACTGATGGATACCCCGGACGCTCCCAAGCAAACTGTCCGGGTTACTATTTTCAACCAGACCTACACTCTGTCGAGTTCGGGCGATCCAGGCGACACGCAGGAACTGGCGCAGGAGATCGACGAGTTGATGTCCGAGATCGCCCGGCGCGCTGGGAATCTGGATTCTACGCGGACCGCCGTGCTCGCTTGCCTGCACCTTGCGGATCGGCTTCGCACAGCCGAGAAAGAACTCAGGGCGCTGCGCGATTCGGTCGATCACAAGACCAAGAGCTTCGCGCTGTTGCTGGACCAAGTGCTTACCAGCCCCAGCGCTGAAGTAATCTAAATCACGAATTGGACGGAGCACGCAGGCCAGAATTCCCCCGGAGGAGGCCCGCTCCGCCACTGACCTCGGGATTTTAACAGTTGAGCGAAGTTCCCCCGGTTCAGATAAACGGATTACTGCTCGCCCGCCAGACTCACAGCAGTGGATTCGGCGTCGGTGGTCGATGTAGCGCTAAAGACAGCCGACGTACCCCACATGGCTCTTGTGGCAGTCGTGGTCGTGCCCCAAATGGCCCGCGTGCCCCACATAGCCCGGTCCGCGTTCACGACGGATGAGCCCCAAACGGATTGCGTCCCCCACATGGCCCTGGTTCCCCACATGGCTCTGTTT
>OCTA010006217.1_pt1 | contig 10218 bp, 8 predicted proteins | sample 1538991 | NCBI WGS metagenome assembly OCTA01 (sample SAMEA3539302, study PRJEB22396) | soil metagenome | biome: tundra; feature: field; material: soil | place: USA | collected 2010-05 | depth 0.15 m | reverse complement strand
AACAGAGCATGGAGGGGTGGCAGAGCGGTTGAATGCGGCGGTCTCGAAAACCGTTTCGGGGGAGATTCCTCCGACGAGGGTTCGAATCCCTCCCCCTCCGTTGTAGAGCCAGATTTGGCTTGCTTGCTGGGAAAAGGACTCACGAGCCGCGCCCAAAGAGGCCGTGTGCGTGCGTCAACCGACGTCAACGCACGCCCCATTTCTAGGGCTTTCATTCCCCCAGCCATTCCCCCGAGAGGTTTCACGGAGCCTCCTCCACACGCTTGAGAAGCACGTCCGAGGCGAGGGGACCCATCCTGCCCCGCGGTCACGAATGCCACTGCCCCCCGGCTCACTCTCGAATGGAATAAATCGGCGATCGCGTGCAGCCAAGCCCCACTCTGCCGCGCTCGTGCCGGCGGCTGGGCGTAAAAATCCCTGCTCTGATCCTTTCGCGTCCAAGCCACCCAAGCCCTCCAGCTGTACGTCGAACTGCGTCCACTCCACTCGGTCTCCGATGAGCTGCTTGGTGACGCGCGCACGCTGCCTGTAGCTGGCGCTTGCGCTGCTCGGGCCACTGTGCATCCTCTGCGAAGAGCTCCACGCGGGGAGTCGCTCGTGGCCCGAAGGACTGCAGGCGCAGCCCTCGACGAGGACCGGGCGTGCGAGCTGGACCGATGGCCAAGACGCGGACCGAGGCGGGAGCGTTCGGCCCGAGGGCGCCCCGCCGACTGGCGGCGACCGACATCAGATTCAGTTGACTGGCTGCTCCGGAGTCGGGATACCTATGGTGCCGTAGGATCCGGCACGTGTACAGCGAGATCGCCAGCAACAAGCGACGCAGCGTCATCTTCATCGTCCTGTTCTTCGTGATATGGCTGGCCATCGGAGCTGCCTGTGGCTTCCTCTTCAAGGCCGTCTACCGCCACTCGGCCAACACCGGCTTCGCGACCGTCCCGCCGACCAACTACGGCTGGACCCCGGTCATCGTCGGTATGGTGATCTGTGGTCTCTTGGCCGTCGGCGGGGTTCTCTACTCGCTGAGCGCGGGAGCGAGGCTGGTGCTCCGGGTCTCGGGGGCCGTGCCGGCAGACCCAGCCCAGTACCAGCAGCTGCACAACCTGGTGGAGGCCCTGGCCATCGGCGAGGGGATTCCCAAGCCCGCCGTCTACGTGATCAACGACCCCTCGCCCAACGCCTTCGCCACCGGGATCAGCACGAACAAGGCATCCATCACCTTCACCACGGGGCTGCTCGCCATCATGAACCGCGAGGAGCTCGAGGGTGTCACCAGCCACGAGATGAGCCACATCAAGAACCACGACATCCGTCTGCTGCTCGTGGTGGGCACCATGATCGGCATGGCCGCCCTGCTGGCCAGCATCCTGTGGCGGAGCGCATTCTTTGCCGGAGGCGGGCGGGGTAGCAGCAGGGGCAGCCAGGTCATGCTCGTGGTCTTCGCTGCGGGCGCGCTGCTCGCCGTAGTCGGCTTCATCTTCGGTCCACTCATTCGCCTGGCACTCTCACGCCGCCGCGAGTCGCTGGCCGACGTGAGTGGCGTGGAGCTCACCCGCAACCCGGCGGGGCTGTTGAGCGCCCTGAAGAAGCTGCAACAGAACGACAAGCCATTCAAGAAGATGAACCACGCCACCGCGGCGATGTGCATCGACGACCCGTTGCAGCACCACGAGGCTTGGTACCACCGTCTCTACGACACCCACCCACCCATCGAGGAGCGGATCGCTGAACTCGAGAAGCTCTCCTCGGGCCAGTCTCTCTGACCGCTCGCCCAGCCCAACCGATCGGGCAGCCCACCCGATCGTCTCAGCCGGCGGGCGGAAGCCCCTCGGGAGCCGTGGCGGCGGGCGGAAGCCCCTCGGGGCCACCGGCAAGCGGGGGTCCCGAGGGTGCAGGACCGGCCGCGCCCGGGCCAGAACCGGAGAAATTGACCTGAGGCACGGCCCGGTCGTCCTCGTCGGTAGCGAAGAACGCCACCGCCTTGAAGCCGAAGGGCCCAGCGATCAGGTTGCGCGGAAACGTCTGTAGCCCGATGTTGTAGTCCCGAGCGCTGGTGTTGTAGTAGCGGCGGGCGAACTCGATCTTGTCCTCGGTGGCAGTCAGCGTCTCTTGCAGCTGGAGGAAGCTCTCGACCGCCCGCAGCTGCGGGTAGTTCTCGGCGACAGCGAACAGCGAACGCAATGCCCCGGACAGAGCGTTCTCAGCCGGGGCGATTTGGCCCGGGTCGCCCGTCGCCCCGGCAGTGACCGCATTGGCCCGAGCCTGGGTGACCGCCTCGAAGGTCCCCTGCTCGTGGGCGGCGTAGCCCTGCACTGTCGACACCAGGTTGGGGATGAGGTCGTGGCGGCGCTTGAGCTCGACGTCGATCTCGGACCACGCCTCCTGGGTCCGGTTGCGCTTCTTGACCAGGCCGTTGTACGCGGCCCACAAGCCGAGGGCGAGGAGTACGACGACGATGACGATGATCAGGACAACCATTGTGGAGCGGACCCCCTCGGAGCTTCGGTGGCGCGAACTCTATCGGCTGTGTCCCCGAGCGGCAACGGGCCGAGGTCGATGATCCAGACCCTGGTCGGTCCCCGAGCGACACCGTCAGCCGGCCCCGGCAGTGCCAATGTCGCAACTGAGCACCGCACCGGACGTTCTGCTCCGCGCTTGTGGCCCGAATAGGCTTTCGTCGATGGGACCGAGAGAAGGTGGGAATGTGTGATGACCAATGAATGGGGTCCCCTCGGGGCACTGGCCGGCGAATGGGAGGGCGAGGGAGGACTCGACACGGCGTTCTCACATGCCGAGAACAAGGTGCTCGGTACCCCGTACCTCGAGAAGTGCACATTGAAACCGTTCGGCCCGGTCGACAACGGAAGTCAGCACCTCTATGGCCTCGACTACAGGAGTGCCATGTGGCGCGGCGATGAGGAGAACCCCTTCCACACCGAGGTCGGCTATTGGCTGTGCGACGCGGCGACAGGTGAGGTCATGCGGGGCTTCGTCGTCCCTCGCGGTATTACGGTGCTCGCCGGGGGAACCGTCGACACCGATGCCACCGAGTTCACACTGAAGGCCGCTCAGGGCGGAGCGCAGTACAACATCGGCGAGAACCTGTACCTTGCGAAGAACGCCAGCACGTTGAGCTACGAGGTGACCGTCACGGTGGGCGATGACACCTGGTCCTACGACGAGACCACGATGTTGCGGATGAACGAGTTCGACGAGCCGTTCGCACACACCGACCACAACACCCTTCGACGGGTGGGCTGAAACCGGAGCGATTCCGCGATGGTGGCGCCGTACCTGGCCACCGAGGCTTTGAAGTGTCTCGTCAAGTGGCCCAGATCGGCCGGTTGATCTCGCCGTCACCACCTCTGGTCGGTCTCGTCCTGATCGCCGGAGACTCGCTCGAATGGCTTCGGTGGCGTCGTCCGCCAGCACAAGACGGCACCTGGTTGGCGAAACGAAGACGTTTCGGTGGATTGAGGATAAGAGCTTGTGGAGGTAGTCGTAGCGGGGGTCGTCCCATCCAGTCGACAGATCAGCTCAACCGAGGACGTGGCGTGTGCCGCCGCAGCTTGAACGGGATCTCCCGGCCAAAGTTCACGGACGCTCGGTCGAGCCGTACCACTGGCTATGCGGTCATCGGCATCGACGGCGTTGGCGGGCCAACTCCTGGATAGGCTGGGAGTGTTGTCGTCAGCAAGGAGCCAGAAGTGGACTTCGCATTCTCTCCCAAGGTTGAGGAACTGCGCGGGCGGTTGCTCGACTTTATGGATAGCCACGTCTATCCGGCAGAGCAGGTTTACGCGGAGCAGGTGGCGGCAGCGGGCAGTCCGTACTCTCACCCGCCCATCATCGAGGAGCTGAAGGCCGAGGCCCGCAACCGGGGGCTGTGGAACCTCTTCCAGCCCAACGAGAAGTGGGGGGCCGGGCTGACCAACCTGGAGTACGCCCCACTGGCCGAGGTCACCGGGCGTAGCCCCGCCATCGCTCCCGAGGCGCTCAATTGCTCGGCGCCCGATACCGGCAACATGGAGCTACTGACTGAGTTCGGCACCCCGGTGCAGCAAGACGAGTGGTTGGTTCCTCTCCTGGCCGGGGAGATCCGCTCCTGTTTTGGGATGACCGAGCCCGATGTGGCCAGCTCGGACGCGACGAACATCCGCAGCCGCATCGAGCGTGACGGCAACCACTACGTCATCAACGGGCGCAAGTGGTGGACGACGGGGGCCATGAGCGACCGCTGCAAGCTGTGCATCTTCATGGGGGTCACCGACGCCGACGCCGACCCGTACCACCGCCAGAGCATGATTCTGGTCCCCCTCGATGCCCCTGGCGTCACGGTGCTGCGACCTCTGTCGGTCTTCGGCTACGAGGAGGGCGGGGGGGATGCGGAGATCCTGTTCGAGAACGTGCGGGTCCCGGCCACCAACCTGCTCGGTGAGGAGGGCAGCGGCTTCGCTCTTGCCCAGGCCCGGCTCGGCCCGGGCCGCATCCACCACTGCATGCGCGCTCTAGGTATGGCCGAACGGGCGTTCGATCTCATGTGCCAGCGGGCCCAGTCACGGAAAGCATTCGGCAAGCGGCTGGCTGAACAGGGGGTCGTCGGCGACATGATCGCCGAGTCGCGCATCGAGATAGAGCAGGCCCGCCTGCTGGTGCTCAAGACGGCGTGGTTGATGGACACCGTGGGCAACAAAGGGGCGCGTATCGAGATCTCAGCGATCAAGGTTGCCGCCCCCCGGGTGGCGTGCCAGGTGATCGATCGGGCTATCCAGGTGCACGGTGGGGCCGGGGTCTGCCAGGACTTCCCCTTGGCGCGGATGTTCTCCGCCGCCCGCACCCTGCGCATCGCCGACGGTCCCGACGAGGTGCACAAGATGGCCATCGCTCGCCGCGAGCTTCGCCGGTTCGAAGTCGACCGGTCCAACTGACCGCTTCAGGTCTCGGCGCCGTTGAAGCAGCTCGTCACCGACAGCTTGGAAGACGAGAGGGGCGAGACGAAGTGATCGACCAGGTCTACGTAGAGACGCCGCCGCCGTCCCGTAGCGCATGTCGTTCTCGGACGGGCACGATTCCTGTCACACGGCGCGGTGGGTGATGCGTCGCCCGGAGAAGGCCGGAGACGTGATGGCGACCCAGTGGTCTTTTGCTCCGCCCACCCACGGTGCGAGTACAAGTGCCCGGATGCGTTCGGACCAAGTGCCCGGAGCATCGGTGATCTCCTGACCAATGCCTTGCACGAGGACACTCCACCCTTCTCGGTACAAGAGATCGGTTGAATCGATCTCAAAGGCCACGTGACCGTGCGTGGCCCAGGTGAGCTTGGTGCCGGGATCGGTCCGAAAGACCACGATTCGCCCTTCGAGGATATAGTTCACGGGAAAGATCAGTGGCTGGTTGTCACGGACGACGGCGATGCATCCAACCGAGCGAAAGCCGAGTAGCTCAAGGCACTTGTCCTCGGGCAGCACTTCCATCGTGGTCACCATGGGGATGCTAGTTCCCGACTTGGAGTCATTGCCGCCTGCTGGCATCGTGTAAGTCTCCGTCGGTCCGGTGACGCGCGCCGCACCTCGTCGAACTCTTAGGTACCACCCGATTCGGAAACACCGTGTGGTCAGGCCAATCCTCAGTCGATTACGTCCTGGTTCAGGCCGCGCAAGAGCGTCACAAGTGGAGGGAGCGGCGTTGACCACCCGCTCCCGCTCCCGCTCCCGCACCCACGGTTCACTTGGATCGATGCCTTTGTGGGCTACGAATCCGTCGCTACCCCACCAGTCGGTTACGCTTGTCACCTGGTCGGCCAAGGTGCGCTGGTCGGCGTTGCGCGCCGCTTGCCGGGCCGGACGGACACCCTGAGCAGGTCCCGAGGTACCCGCTTGGGTTCGGCTGTCCGGGCTGGGACTGCCAGTCACAGCCGATCGCGAAGGGATAGCCTGGACACCAGGTGTCCGTCCTTTAGGAGGAACGAATGAGCGAATCTCTCACCAAGCCACGTGCCAAGTTCCACTCGATGGACGAGGGCACCAAAGCCGACTGGGACATCATCGCCACCGAGGCGATGTATGCCGCCGTCGGGCTACCGGATCGGGTGCTGGATCACCTTCGGTTGTTGGGTGGGGACTACGGGGGATTTGCTGTCGACCGCCTCGAACACAGCCTGCAGACCGCCACCCGCGCCCAACGCGCCGGGCGCGACGACGAGTACGTGTTTTGCGCGCTTCTGCACGACATCGGCGACACGCTTGGATCGTTCAACCACGCTGACATCGCCGCGGCAGTAGTGAAGCCGTTCGTGAGCGAGCAGAACCACTGGATGGTCGAGAAGCACGGGATCTTCCAGGGATATTTCTTCTTCCACCATCTCGGTCTCGACCGCGACTCCCGTGAGCAGTTCCGGGGGAACGAGTACTTCGATTACACCGCGGAGTTCTGTGCCGAATACGACCAACCAGCCTTCGATCCCGCTTATGACACGATGCCGCTCGAACACTTTGAGCCGCTTCTGCGCCAGATGATGGCGGCGCCGCGATCCAGCATCTACGTAAAGGATCCTGCCGCTGAGCTCACCCCCACCTGATCTGTGCTCTGGCTGACCCGACGAAGGCCCGGCAGGCCCCTGACCAGAGAACCGCGGCTCTTCGTGGCCGGTTCTACCCCGTGCGATCCGACATGGGGTCAGCTGACGCTACGCAGGGAGGGGACACCCGAACGGGGCCCCGAGGTGGTGGTACCGATGCGCACCGCCGGTCGGCCGTTGAGCAATCGCCACCGGTCCTCGACCTGTTCGAGAAAGCCGAGCCCGACATCGAGGTAGCGGAGGACCTCTGACTGTCCCTGGGGACGAGCGAACATCCAGGCGTGACCGCCGGGAACCCACTGCACCTTCATGCCGGAAAGTGCCGCGAACTCATCGGCCGTTTCGCGGTTGACGATCCGGTCGAATACCCCCCAGATGGGGAGGACCGGGATGTCACCTCGCTCGGCAATGGCCTCCACTTCGGCCCGCAGGTCCATGTCCAGCAGCATGCTGCCCACCGGCAGGGTCCAACCGAGTGCCCGGATATTGCGCCGGGCATCGGGGAGTATGGAGCGAACGGTGGAGTACATGCGGCCCACGAAAAAGTCGGGGCCTTCAACGAGCAAGGAGAAGGTGAAGTCGGCGAGGGCGGCGATCTCCGGTGCGATCGGGGCCAACAGGGCGGGGATCAGTCCGTGCCGCTGTTTCCACGCCGGGGTGGCGACACCGTCCCGGTAGATGATTCCGAGGGTGAGCTCGGGATGGGTGGCAGCGTACTGGACGGCCACCGCACCGCCCATCGAATGCCCGAGGACCACAGCGGGACCGGCTCCGACATGGTCGACGATGGCGGTGATCTGATCTGCCAAATCCGCCATGGAAACATGGCCCCATTCGAGCGGATCACTGCCGCCGAATCCGGGGAGGCTGGGCGTGATGATCCTCCAACCGAGGGTCTCGGCCAACCGGGCACTCTCTCGCCAGTACATCCCACCGCCGGCAAAGAAACCGTGCAGGTTGATGGCCCACACCGGCGGACTCCCGACACCGTCGGGCCCGACGACCTTCTCGTTGTCCGACACCGCAAAGCGCAACTGGCGCCTGTCCACCGAAATGACTCCCGGCACCATACGGACGCTGGACTTCATCGACCGCCGGAGTGCCTTGGGGAAGCTGGTGGCCGGAATCCGGTCGGGGTGGCGCCGTGCCGTGGTTCGCAGTCCAGTCACCGTGGCGGATCGGGAGGTGGAACTGTCACTCATGGTGACCTGAATGATAGCCCTCGACCACCTCTTCACGGGTGATCAAGAAGCTCCTTGGACTCCGATGATCTGGCCCATACGGCTGAGTACCTGGGTGGCATCCTCGACGATCTGTGCCACCAGCGTGGCGGCGGGAATCAGTGTCCGGATGGCCCCCACCCCCTGCCCGGTCGGGTAGCACTCGCGGTTCGGATCGATGTCCGGTGTGTCTTCGCCTCCACCCAGGTGGAACGTCCCGTCGGCGACCGATCGCCCGAGTTGCTCGGGGAAGGCAGTGAGCTCACCGGGGTTCTTCTCGAAGAAAGCGGTGTACTCGTTCCGTATCACCCGCATCGTCTTTCCTGAGTACGCCCGACTCACCACCGTGCCGTCTTCTGCGGTATTGATGAGCGCATCCTTGTACCCGGAGACCCCGTGGGCCTCAGGAGTGGCGATGAAGCGGGTCCCGATCCACACACCATCGGCACCGAGTGCCAATGCCGCCGCCAATCCCCGGCCGTCGAAGATGCCCCCCGCCGCCACTACGGGAACTTGGCCACCCACCGCGTCGACCACCTGGGGAACCAACGGCATGGTGGCCACGGTGCCGGTATGCCCGCCGGCTTCAGTGCCCTGGGCTACCACGATGTCGCACCCGGCGTCGACGGCCCGACGGGCGTGGTCAACCTTCCCGCACATGTTGACCACCAACAGCCCGCGGCGGTGGCACAGGTCCACCACATCACTGGGAACCCCGAGCCCGGCCACGAAGACGGTGGCGCCACCTTCGATGATCTGTTCGACCTGGGCCTCCATGCCCCCGGGCATGGCTGTCAAGAGGTCGACGCCGAAAGGCTTCGAGGTGGTTTCCCGCACCTCTTTCATCTCGGCCACCATGCGATCGGGGCCCATGGTGGAGGCACCGAGGCAACCGAACCCACCGGCTTCGGACACCGCGGCCACCAAGGGGGCGTAGGCAACGCCACCCATGCCGGCCAACATCACCGGGTGTTCGATTCCGAGTATCTCGGTCAGCCGTGTCTGCATCAATGACTCCTCTGTGGTGACGCTGCACTGTAGACCTCGCCTTGGACGACACCGAACAAGCTGACTGATGGTCCATCAGCTTCAATTTGGTCAACGGGCGTCGGCCCCGTTGACGAGGACGGTCAACCCGCAGGGGCTGGCGCTGTAGCCCCCGATCTCGGTCCACCCGTCGGCGTCGCTCCCGGCGGGCCGGACGCATGATCGATCACGAAGTCGCGCTGGCGCACCAGAGCGAATGCCGCCACCGATCCGGCGAAGGAGACCACCGTGGAGATGATCATGAGGTGGTTGAAGGTAGAGGTGAACCCGACCTGGTAGGCGTGGAGCAGCGCGTGGCGTACACCGGGCACGGGAATGTTGGCGGCGGCCTGGCGCACCCCCCCCTCGGTGATGGCCTGGTTGAGGCGGGTCCCACCCTGGATGATGATCTGGTGACCACTGGCCGATCCGGCCAGGGCGCTGAGTGTCTTCGACTGAATCTGACTCTGGTAGACGGCACCGAGCCCGGCGATACCGGTAGCGATCCCCACTTGCCGGAACGTGTTGGCCGACCCCGAAGCCATGCCGCTGCGTTCGTGCGGTACCACGGCCACCGAGGCCGACGCCATCACCGGGTTGGCGATTCCCATGCCGAGCCCGGCCACGATGAAGCCAGGCAGGAGAACCGTCCAGGTGGAGTCGGCGGCGGTGTTGGCCATCAAGAGGCAGCCGATCGACACCAGCAGTAGCCCCAGCCCCATCAGGTACCGAGACTGAACCCGTACCGTCAACTTTCCCGCCACCGGTGCGACCACAAATGCCAGCAGGGTAATGGGGAGGAACCGGACCCCGGCGGCGAGAGGGCCGTACCCGAGGACATCCTGCAAGTAGAGCGTCTGGTACAGGAACATGGCGAAGATCGACGCGGAGATGGCGAAGGAGGCGAAGGAAACGCCGACCATGGCCGGCCGACGGAAGAGCGAGAGGTCGAGCATGGGGTCCTTCTGCCGTAGCTCGGCCACCAGAAAGACAACCATCAGCACACCGGACCCGACGAGCATCCCCACGATGGTGGTGCTCGACCATCCTTCGCTGTTGCCCCGGACCAGAGCGAAGACCAACAGAAACAGCGAGAGGGAAAACGAGATCACCCCGATCCAGTCGATCCGTCGGGTGTTCGGGTCCTTCGACTCCTCGATGCGGGTCAGGGTGGTGAAGATGGCCACCACCCCGATCGGGAGGTTGACGAAGAAGATCCACCGCCATCCGATGCCACTGGTGATGACGCCTCCGATGAGGGGCCCGACCGCCACCGCCCCCCCGATCACCGCACCGTAGATCCCGAAGGCGGTGCCACGGTCCCTGCCCCGGAAGGCCTGGGCGATCAGGGCCAGCGAGGTGGCGAACATGATGGCGCCGCCGAGACCCTGCGCGCCG
>OCTA010006214.1_pt1 | contig 10220 bp, 13 predicted proteins | sample 1538991 | NCBI WGS metagenome assembly OCTA01 (sample SAMEA3539302, study PRJEB22396) | soil metagenome | biome: tundra; feature: field; material: soil | place: USA | collected 2010-05 | depth 0.15 m | reverse complement strand
GCACCGCCAGAAGGGCCGGCCAACGGGGCTCGCCGTGCGAAGCGATACCCCAGGCGACGACGTCGTCGCGGCTGCGCTTTGGCGCATCGTCCATGCGGCCAACGTACCGAACAAGCGGCCGTGGAAAGGGGATGGGACGTCGGCGTCGAAGGAGACCAGGCAGCGGCGGGGGGAGTAGACCAGATCCGGATCCGCCCGTAACCGGCCTGGCCCGATCGCGTCCGGTAGGTGAAGGCCGCACCCGATGGCGCTGCGAGCCGCCGTTGGAGCCGGCGCCCAATGTGCGTGCGATCCGTTTACGAGGTGGCCCAGTTCGCCTTCGTTGACTCGCAAGGAGTGGAGGGAGGGTTCACGTCACCACCGACTGAGACCGGCTTCCAGGTCTACAAGCAAGTGCCGTAGCGCCGGGCGACAGTCCCCATCCGGAGCATCGGGTCGCAACGCGCTCAGGCGATCAGCCGGGGTGTTCTGGCCACCGCAGAGTGCCCCAAGAAATCGGGTCAAACTCAGGTCGGCTTATCGCCCAGTTCTGCCGGTCGGGGCCGCTCGCGAGCGCAGAACGTGAGCACCGAACAACGTCTCTGACGGGAGAGCGATCGCGACAGAGACGGTTCTAGTGCGCGTGTGGACTTGGTTTAGCCGCAGCCTTTCAACGCGTTCACGAGCTGGCTGAGGATGGAGAGTGCGCATTCGCGCCCTGAGTCCCTGGGGATCGCGACGGCCACGACCCGCTGGCTGACACGGACTTGCGACCGCGATTACGCCACTCTTTCCGGTGCCGGTCGGCATCCGCACGAACACAAACATCCCGGCTCGGCCCTTCCTGACGGACAATCACTTTGATCATCGCGCGGTTCTCAATGACCGTTGACAGCGACCGATGGCGCCAGGGTTTGAATAACGGTCATTCGATGACTGACCGAACGGACACCGGAAGTAACGTCAGCTCCGAACAGGCAGAACGTTGTGATAATTAGAACGAGCGAGGTTTTCACGTTTGGCGGTGACCAGGCACTTCTGACCAAGTTTGCGGCACGACTCGCGGGTTATGGAGCGCTCTCCCACAGCGCCATTCAGCGGTCCCAGCGGGGATCGGCCTCGACGATGCCGAGACTGAGGGACTCGAGCTCGGCGACGAGGGAACGCAGCCGTCGCTCGTTATCGATCCAAGGGCCGTAGTCGTCCAGCTGCTCGTCGCTCATGAGCCGGGTGACGGTCTTGGCCGTCACCTTGCGGGTCCACTGGTGATAGGGACCGTGCAATACCGGGGGTTCAGCGTGGCAGCGGCAGTTGGGCTTGCCGCAGCGCGCCAGGCGCTCGGTCATCGTCCCGGGCAGGACAAAGCCGACCTCGGCGAGGGCACGGGCGATGCGGCGAGCCTCAGCTTGCTGGGCGGGGGTGGGTGGCACCGCTCAACCTTGGCACCGGGGATCCACCAGCTGGGTCATATCCGTAAGTATATCTATTGTATGACAGAGATGGACCTGTCCGCCTGGGTCCCCCGCGGCGTAGACGAGCGCGCCGGTGCCTTCGCCCGGGCGGTGGTCGCCCGGGTCGACCCGCCGTCGTGGTCCCGGGCCCGCTCGTTGTTGTGGGCGGCCAGCCGCCTGGGTGCCTTTGCGCTTTGTTGCGGGCTGGACCCCGAGCCCTCCGTCGTGCTCTCGAGCGCGCTGATCGAGCGCTTCATCTTGGTCGGGACCCAGAGCTGGTCGCCTGCGGCGCGCCGCACCCTGCGCTCGGACCTCTCCTTTTTGGCAAAGCGGGTTCTTAGTCCCGCGCCGGGCCCGATCCCGCTCGGGCGCGAGCGGGCGAAGGCCCCCTACAGCGAGTCCGAGCTCGCGGCCTATCTGGCGCTGGCCGATGCCCAACCCACCGTTGCCAGACGCCAACGCGCCTCGGGGCTGATCGCCCTCGGGGCGGGGGCGGGACTGATCGGGGCCGACCTGCGCCTTGTAAGCGGCGACGACGTCATCGAGCGATCCGGCGGTGTCCTCGTCCTTGTGAGGGGGCGCTCTCCCCGGGTCGTCCCGGTGCGGGCCGAGCTTCACCCTCGAGCACTCGATGCCGCCCGCTTTGTGGGCGCGGGGTTCATCGTGGGTGGGGCCGAGCCGAACCGGCGCAACGTGACGAGCCCTCTCATCGCCTCGCTGGCGGGCGGATGCGACCTGCCGAGGCTGTCTTTGGCCCGACTGCGTTCAACCTGGGTGTCGCGCTGCGCGGCCGACATCGGCCTGGCCACTTTCATGGCGGCCGCCGGTGTGCGCTGCTCCCAGCGCCTGGGCGACGTGGTGGCAGACCTCGACCCGGGCGACGAGGCCCATGCGGTGAGGCTCTTAGGCGGGGGCAGGTGAATAGTCCGGCGACACCGGCACGCCTTTTGGCTGTCATCGACGCCTCGGGGGTGCCAGGGCGCCTCGAGGCTTTGCTCCCCGTCGGGGTGCGGCCCCGACAGCTCAGCGTGCGCACGCTGCTCGCAGGCATGCTCCTCACCTTGGCCGACGGACGACCGGCGCACCTGTCTCGGGTGCACGGGGCACTTGTGGGACTCGACGACGAGAACCGCCGTCATCTGGGCGTCGTCTGCGAGTCGAAGCACGGTCCCCACACCTTGACCTACCGCCAGGTCGAATACACCTTCTCCCTCCTAAGAGACGTGCTGAGCAAAGACGTTCCCGACGGCGCACCCAAAGAGACGCTCCAAGAGGTCCTCGACGCCCTCCTCGAGGCCAGTGTCAGCGAGCAGGACACGGCCCGCTCCAGCTCGCTCGCGGTCGACTGGACCGACATCGAGAGCTTCTCCACGAGGCACACCAAGCCAGACGGCACCTATGCCGACAAAGAGGCGTCGTGGGGGCACCGCAAAGGCGGCGGTCCCGGCGAGAAAGACGAACTGTTCTTCGGCTATTACCTCTCTCTCGCCACCATGGTCGAAGACGACGCCGGGGCACCCGTCCCCGAGCTGGTGCGGCGCATGGCGCTCACCTCCCCTGACCACGACCCGGTCCCGGCCTTCGTGGACGTCCTCGAACGGCTCGTGTTTTCCGGGGTGGCGATCGGTGACGTGGTGGCGGACTCGGGCTACGCGTACCGGGTGCCCGCGCACTTCGCCCTGCGGATGCGGGCTCTCGGCGCCGGCTTGGTCATGGACCTGCACCCGAGCGACCGGGGCACCCAGGGCACCTACGGCGGGGCGATCTGTTTCAACGGTGCCCTCTACTGCCCGGCCACCCCGAGGGCGCTGTTTTTGATCGAACCGCTTTCGCGTCAGGCAAGCGAGGAGGAGACGAAAGTCCACGACGCCCACTCAGCCGAGCTTCAGCGCTACAAGCTTGGCAAGACGAGCGCTTGCGACGCCGACGGATATCATCGCGTCGCCTGCCCGGCGGTCCTGAGCAAGGTGCGCTGCCCGGTGCGGGAGGCCTCCTTGGCGCTTTCCTTCTCCCGTCCTGAGATCCTCACCCCTCCTTCGCACCTGCCAGCGTGCTGTGTCCAAAAGACGATCACCGTCCCACCCGCGGTCAACGCCAAGACGGCCCAGCGCCACGACTATCCCTCTGCCGCCCACCGGCGTTCCTACGCGAGGCGCAGCGCGGTGGAGCGCTCCAACGCCAGGATCAAAGACCCCGCCACCACAGACGTCGCCCGCGGCTGGTGCCGTCTCATGGGGCTCGTCCCGATGAGCCTCTTCCTCGCCTGTGCACTTGTCGTGCGCAACCTGGCCGTCGCCGACGCCTTCGAGGAGCGCCAAGTCGAAAACGCCCGTCGCCGTGCCGCAGGCCTCGCACCGAGGACTCGCCGACGGCGGCGCAAGCCCATCGCCGAGCTCGTCGGCACCGCTTCGGCCAACGTCCCGGCCTGATCAACACCGCCCTCTGGGTCGCCACCGCCCGGGCGAACGCGGCCGCGCACCGGCGTCCGGCGAATGATGGTCAGCCAGGCGGCTGCGGCCCCGCGATACAGCCCTTTGCTACAAACAAACGTGAAAATCGGTTAGGTCTAAACGTGAAGACCTCACGAGCGGAGAGGGAGGGATTTGAACCCTCGGACCCGGTCTCCCAGGTCAACTCATTAGCAGTGAGTCCGATTCGGCCGCTCTCGCACCTCTCCACCAGGGCTTTTGCGTTTCATCGAGGGACAATTTTCCATGCTCTGTCCATAATTGCTGCGCGCGACCCGTGCTGGAGAGCATACGCGAACGCCCGACGGGCGTTCGGCAGTTGCGACGGAGTTGCCGCCGTCGGCCACGTCGGAGGAGTTTAACCTCTTTACCTAAGTTTTACGAAATCTGTTAAACTCCGTTTAGGCTGACAAGGAGGCTGGGTGGATCCCCGAGACAATCCGTACACTCCCAACGCCGGCGCCCAGCCACCGGCTCTGGCTGGGCGGGAGGATGAGCTGACCAACTTCGACGTCCTCCTGGCACGGCTCGAGCGCGGAGCCACGGAGCAGTCGATGATCATCACGGGGCTACGCGGGGTCGGCAAGACCGTGCTGTTGGGAGCGTTTCGTTCGAAGGCTGAGGCCCGGCAATGGGCTACGGCCGAGGCCGAGATCACCAAGAACTCGGAGTTCGGGGCAAACATAGGCCAGCTCGCACGCCGCGTCCTGCTCCAGATCGCGCCGCGCGCCCGCTGGGAAGACCGCGCCTGGCGCGCCGCCTCAGTGCTCAAGTCCTTCAGCCTGACGCTGCGTCCGGATGGATCACTGAACGCGGGTCTGGACCTTGACGCCGCAGAGGGGCTCGCAGACAGCGGCGACTTCAGCGAGGACCTTACCGACCTCTTCGTTGCCCTCGGTGAGGCGGCGCGGGCACATGGCACTGGGGTGGTCTTCCTTTTCGACGAGGTGCAGTTCCTCGGCATCACCCAGTTTGAGGCGTTGATAGCCGCGCTTCACAAGACTGTCCAGCGAAGTCTGCCGATCACGCTCGTCGCTGCAGGGCTACCTCAGATCCCCAAGTTGGCCGGCGAGGCCAAGTCATACGCGGAGCGCCTCTTCACGTTCCCCGCGATCGGCAAGTTGGACAGTCCGGACGCCACCGCTGCCCTCGTAGCCCCAGCCGGGGCGTTGAGTGTCGCCTACACCGACGATGCCGTGGCGGCGATCGTCCGCTACACGGAGGGGTATCCCTACTTTCTCCAGGAGTACGGCAAGATCGTCTGGGACGAGGCAGCCGAATCACCTATCACCGAATCCGACGTGATCGCTGCCCAGCCACTCGTCGAGGAGAAGCTCGATGGCAGCTTCTTTCGCGTGCGGGCCGAGCGTACGACCGAACTAGAGCTTGCCTACCTACGTGCCATGGCTGAGCTCGGGCCAAATCCTCAGACTGCCTCCAGCGTGGCCGTGGTTCTGGGACGGACCTCCGAGCAACTAGCACCAATCCGGTCGAGGTTGGTCGAAAAGGGGTTGCTATACACACCCGGTTACGGGCTGGCGGCCTTTACGGTCCCGCAGTTCGACCGGTACCTGATCCGCAACCATCCGCTGATCGTGCCTGCACCGAGGGCCCGGAGGAAGCAGGCGGGTCGCTAACCGTGCAGGTGGCGTTCCCAAGGTCGGGCCCGGTCTACCTGATGGGAAGCTACTACGACCCGCCAATGCTCCAGGCCCGCAGGCGGGCAATTTCGTTCACTGCGTTGTTCCGTGCTTGCCAGCGACCCGGCAGCGTTCTGGGACACCCCTTTGGCCGTTCCCTATTGCGACCTGCAATAGCGTGTGCCGCGTGGTGATCGACAAGAACAAGCACCCACGCTGCGGGCTCAGATGGCGTGCGGGGTCGTGGCCGCACCACTGTTCATCACCGCCTTCACGGCGATCGGGGCAAAGCGGCCGGGGTACGACTGGCGTCGACACATGGCGAGCTCGCTCGCCACAGGTGATCGAGGGTGGCAGCAATGCGCGAACTTCGGGTTGCCGGAGTGCTCTTTTTCATTGCCGCTCGAGGTCTTGGCCGCTGTCCTCGCCGAAGCGTGGGCCCACGAGTGGTCCCAGCGCTGGTTGCGGCTGCCAGCCTCGGTCTGATCGGCTCAGGCCTGTTCATCACCGATCCGGGTGCCAAGCGTGGAGAGCGTCGCGCATGAGCAGCCACCTGAGCCGCCAGAACGAGGGCCGGGGCTTTGGAAGCGCTCGGATGGCCGGGATGAATCCGGTGAAGACGACCACGACGCCAACGAGATAGATACCTACGCCGACGGCCAGAATCGTGAGTCCAGTACCTGTTGACCACACACGAGTGACGAGACCGCCGACCGCGACGAACAAGCCGAGCCCTGCTAACCGGAGCCCCCGAACTGCCAGTCTCCAGTGTGCGCTGCCGCGCAGGCCGGTCGCGTCGTCCTCGCCAGCCTGGCCGCTGCTGGGCCCCAAAACCATGCACCAACCGTAACCTCGCGGCAAAGAAAAACCGATGGTGCCTGTGAACGGTTGGTGAGTGCCCCGGGTGAATGGGTGGAACCGGCGATGCGGAGCATCCTGGGGCTGCCCCGCATCGGCACGTACCGGACATGGTCAACCGAAGTGGCCCCAGCGCGTGGCGACAATGAGAAGCACGCCAGCGCAAGCGAGCGCAATGCCTGCCACAATCGTTCTCGCCGTACGCATCTTGAAGGCCGGGATCTGAGCGACGACAAGCCCTACACCGGAAAACAGGATCAGCAAGAAGCCGACCTCGGCGAGTGTGACACCCCTTTGGCCGCTGAACGCAAGCACGGGAGCAATGGTAGTTATCTCGACCGCTCGGTACTGCCGACTACCGAGCGGGAATTACTTTGCTCCCAGGACTATCCGGCGGTATGGGGCAGTCCTCGCGTGAGCCGTTTTTGGGCGGGGTCTCGACACGCGCTCACCAAGTCAGCCGATCGGCGAACCCCTCAATGATGGTGGCGAGCTTCGATGGAGCACCAACATTGGGACGTGACCTTGTCGCTCGAGGATGACGACCGAGTCAACGCGAGGAAGGACCTTTCGCAACGAGTCAAGACGCATGCGGAGGTGACGAGGACTTCGAGCACCACCGAGGAGGAGGGCTGGCACGTTGAGATCGCGGTAGCGGTCAATTCCCACCCCGAGGGATTCGAGCGCTACATCGTCGGCGATCTGGCTGGCCGCGAGTCGCTTCATTCGTCTCCACAAAGGAACGAACAGTCGCAGCAAGGTGACTTGGTATCCGGGTACGCGGACGATCTCGCGCAGGTGGATTGTGATTGCGAGTCCCGGCTCTTGGCGCTCGATGGCCTCTCGTGCTCGGCGGAGCGCGTCTCCACCGAGCGGGCTCGAGACGGCGACGGGTGGTTCATAAAGCACGAGACCCACGAACGCCTCTGGCGAAGCGATCGCGGCTTCAAGTGCTACCACGGCTCCCGACGAGTGCCCAACCAACAGGAGCCCTTCATGGACGGCGGAAGCGACGGCGACTACGTCAGCCACCTCGCCGGCCATCGACTCCATCGGGATCTCGCCGCTGGCCGGTCGGTAGGGCCGGCGATCGAAGCGGAGCACACGAAACCGGGTGGTCAGACGACGAGCTACCAAAGTCCATGCTTGGGAGGTGCCGCCTCCGGGGTGGACGATGAGGATCGGACGTCCTTCGCCTTCGTCGGTAACTGCGAAGCGCGTCCCATCATCTGAGGCGACTTCGAAGGATCGACCAATCACATGACGAGGATACGAGCGAAGTCTTCGCTGTCCCCGACAGTTACGTCAAAGACACCCCCGATCGCGCTCTAGATAAGTGCCGTTCATGGGCACGCGCGAATACCGAACGCGCGCACCGAATATCGACCAGTACGGACGGCTTCTCGCGACAGAGCGACGGGTCCGCGCACGTCAGATAATCTGCGTCGCGAGTTCGGTCACCGCGCGACACCACAGCACCGACTGGCGCGCGAGGATGCCGGCGTGCGGCGCAGCATCGGCATCGCCTTGGCAGCGATCGTCGCTGCCGCGTCTGGTCTCGGCGCGAGCGTTTCGACCGGCGGAGCACCGCATCAACCGAGAGTCGCAGCGTCGCCGTTCCGCGCCCACGACCTCGGGCCAGACGTCTTCTCTGTCGTCGCCTGTGGCATGCGCACGCGCTGCCTCGCCCTCGGCCCAGGCGGCTGGCAGGCGACGAGCGATGATGGCGGCCGTAGCTGGAAGCTCTCACTCGATTCGCGTCTTGTCGGGCTCACCCCCGAGGATCTCGCCTGCCCGACGCCACGGCGCTGCGTGGCAATCGCGACTCCGGTTGTCACCTCAACCTTGTCCTCAGACGTCAGTACGCGAGCAGCAGCGCTCGCCGCTCCACCCGATGTCCTACTCGTCAGCACCGACGGGGGGAGTTCCTGGCGTAGCGCCAGAACTCCGGGCCAAATCTGGTTGGGCGGGCTGTCCTGCCCGGCGGAGGCGGTTTGCTACGCGAGCGCCGAGGCGCGCGGGAAGCCGAATCGGCGCTTTCTCATCAGGACCTCGGACGGAGGGCTGACATGGGCCGCGGGCCCGAAAGCGCCGCCAGGGAGCCTCGGCGCGATCTCTTGTCCGAGCATCGATCAGTGCTTCGTGATCGGTGGGCCGTCAGGATTGGCGCTGACCACTGACAGCGGCGCCAGCTGGCAGCTCGAACACGACTCGACGAGATCCGCCGAGGCACTGCCGCTCTCTGTCATCCAGTGCGCGACGCCGAGCCGCTGCCTCGGCCTGGGCGAGGCCGTCGGGCCGCTGCGGCCTGGCAGAGGGTTCCCCTGGATGGCGCTGTACGCCGTCTCCACGACCGACGGCGGCAAAAGCTGGCGTCACGCGCTCGTGCAAGACGACTACTCGCAGATGGTCATGCCGGGCATTACGGCCGCGGGCTGCATGGACGGCGGGAGCTTCTGCGTGGCAGTGGGCGCAAGGGGGACGATCGGTGTCACGAGAGACGGCGGGCTCCACTGGAGCCCGACGGCTGAGAGGCGCGGGCCGTTCGAGGCCCTCGACAGCGCCACCTGCGCGGCGGCAGTTGGATGCTTGATCGCCGGCACGGCACTTGACGGCGGAGGACTCATCGCCTCGGTGCAGACGGCGCCTGTCCGTTCCGATGCGCTGGCCTATTCGGGTTCAAGCGCGCCGGCGCAGTATGCGGTCGTCGCGCGCCTGCACAGCCTTGGGGGCGAGTGGACGTCGCTCTCCTGCCCGGACTCTGGCTACTGCGTCGCCGTAGGAGGCGGCCAGAGTCAGGAGCCGGCGTTGTTCGCTGAGGTCATGACGAGCAGCGACGGCGGATGGAGCTGGACCGAGCAGCGCCCGCCGTCAGGGGTCCTCGGGCTCGCCGCGGTCGACTGTCCGAGCGTGAGCCGATGCTACGCGACCGGGCTTGCCCTGCTGCCGCGAAAGCAGCAGACGCTACTCACGAACGAGGTCGCCGTCGTGCTCGAGTCGGTCAACGGTGGGCGGCTCTGGCGGCGGGTGGGCGCTGCGCAGGGACTCGTCTACCTCAACGCGATCAGCTGCCCGGCACTGGCGACCTGCTTCGCCGTTGGGGACACTGTGACGGGCGAGGACGGCAGCTCTGACGCGGTCGTCGTCACGACCGACGGAGGAGCACGCTGGCACGAGGAGGCGGTGCCAGCGGTGCAGTCGGGCATTCTGCTGAGCGACATCTCCTGTCCGAGCGTCTCGAACTGCTGGGTGGGCGGGGGGTCAGGCCTTTTGGCGACGACCGATGGCGGGCTCACCTGGCAGGAGCTCGACTCGGGCTGGGTCGATTCGCTGAGTTGTCCAAGCGTGCGGCGCTGCGTCGCGATGGGCGTCAGTGGCGGCGAAGGCTGGGAGCTCGTGGGCTCCGGCCTTCGGGATCACTTCGTGACCGGTTCAGCGCCGGCGTTCCAGCCGGGCTCGAGCGGGGTCTGTCCCTCGGCCACGGTGTGTATCGCGGCGGGATCGACGGGCGAGGTGCTGTCGCGCGCGACGGCTTTCGTCAGCCGCGACGGAGGTCGCAGCTGGGCGGACTTGTCCCTTCCATCCCTGGTCGCCACCGCGGGCGGCTTCGAGGCACCGGCCACCTACATCTCGTGGCCACAAATGATCGGCGACACACCGGCCTACACCGCGATCGCCTGTCCGTCTGTCCGTCACTGCGTCGTGCTCGGTAGCGGCGCTGACACGGAGGTCGCGACTAGCAGTTGAACGTCTCGGCGAGATTGGTACGCACTCGTGAACTGCAGATTGGCTCACCTGGGAGGGTCGCGGGTGGTTCGGGATCG
>OCTA010006213.1_pt1 | contig 10221 bp, 6 predicted proteins | sample 1538991 | NCBI WGS metagenome assembly OCTA01 (sample SAMEA3539302, study PRJEB22396) | soil metagenome | biome: tundra; feature: field; material: soil | place: USA | collected 2010-05 | depth 0.15 m | reverse complement strand
AGCGCCGCCGCAGAGTCGGCCGGTCGGGATCGTCCGCCGGCGCGTCGCTCGAATTGCCGCCGCCAGAGGCGGTGTCGGCGCGGCGACGCATGGTTGGCCGATCCGGATCGTCCGCGGGCGTGTCCGCAGTCGTGGAGGGCGTGCCGGGCGCCGGTTCTGCTGCGCCGCCGGAACCGGGCGCCGCCGACCGCGAGGAGAAGTGCGGCTTGCTGGAGTCTTCGTCGTCGACGCCCTGGATCTTGGCCAGCGTCTTGGACGGCTTCAGCGTCGACTTCTTCGGCGGAGCCGGCGGAACGACCTTGCCATAGCCGAACCAGCCGTCGTCCCAGGCGGTCGTCGTCTCGGCCGCCACCATGTGCCGCGAGAACACCAAATCGAGATTTCCCTGAATGATGCCTGCCTTTTGCAACTGGTAGACGTTGCCGGTCAGCAGCGCGAACGGAACCGGCCGGGCCAGGTAAACCGCGGCGTCCACCAGCTTGCCGTCGATGAACAGCGAGACCGGAATCAGCCGGTGGGCACTCGGCTTCGCCATGTCGCCGGTCCACTCGTAGACGCCGACGGCGCGGACAACAGTCTCCGGCTTGGTAACCTTGTGCGTCTGGGCGCCGACCGGGGCGCAGAACGGCGCTATCGCGCACGCGGCAATTCCCAGTGCGCCGAGCACTTTGGTGAGGGTCCGCAAGCCACGCTCCATCCTGACTGGCCTCATGTTCTGCTTAGACGTGATCCAGGTGCTCCTCGTCTCAACCTGCCTCAATTCAGAGTATCGCGAACGGATTCCAGCGCGCTCGACTACCATTACGGCGTGAGCAATCAGTCGACATCCGGCAGCCCTGTGACGACCCATCTGCCGATCCCAATTCTCCAGGTGCAGGACCTCTCGATCGGTTTTGGCGGCCGCGAGGTCGTCCACACCATATCGTTCCAGATCTCGCCCGGCGAGGCGCTCGGGCTGGTCGGCGAGTCCGGGTCGGGCAAGTCGGTGACGTCGCTGGCGGTCCTGCGCCTGCTTCCACCGGAGGCGAGCGTCTCGGGCAGCGTGCTCTTCGCGCCCGATCCGGCGAAGGCTGTCAATCTGCTCGCGTTGCCGGAAGGCGCGATGCGGCGACGGCGCGGGCGCGACGTGGCGATGATCTTCCAGGAGCCGATGACCGCCCTGAACCCCGTAATGCGCGTCGGTGAGCAGATCGCCGAGGCGGTCCGCGCCCACCAGCCAACGCTGCCTTCGAAGACCGTCGCCCGGCTGGTGCTGGACGCGATGCACGAGGTCGCGTTGCCTGAGCCGGAGCGGCGCGCGCGCGACTATCCGCACCAGTTCTCCGGCGGCCAGCAGCAGCGCATTCTCATCGCGATGGCGATCGTGAACCGGCCGCGGCTGCTGATCGCGGACGAGCCCACCACGGCGCTCGACGTGACCGTGCAGGCCCAGATTCTGGCCTTGCTGAAGAAGTTGAGGCAGGCCCACGGACTTTCCATGTTGTTCATTTCGCACGACCTGGCCGTCGTCGCGCAGGCGTGCGACCAGCCCGGCGACCACATCGCGGTAATGCAGAATGGCTGCATCGTCGAGCGGGCTGCGACGCTCGACCTGTTCCGCAACCCGCAACACCCGTACACGCGGAAGCTGCTGGCGTCCGCTCCGACCATGGCCAGCGACCGGACTCGTCCGCTGGCGTCGCTCTGAAGCCGCGGTCTCGAATCCAGCGTTGTCCAACCCAATCGAGGGCGGTGCGATAGACTGGAATTTCGTGCGCCTATGCACGTTGATCCTCTATGCGTGCTCTCATCCTCTCCGACATCCACGCCAACCTGGAAGCCTTGAACGCGGTGCTGGCCGCGTCCGGCGAGTGGGACGTGCTGTGGAACCTGGGCGACATGGTGGGCTACGGCGCCAGTCCCAACGAGGTGCTGGACGTCATTCGGCCGTTGGCGACGCTGACCGTGCGCGGCAACCACGATCGCGCCTGCAGCGGCATCAGCTCCACTCTGCACTTCAACCCGACGGCACGCGCCGCGGCCGCCTGGACCTTCGAGCACCTCACCAAGGAGAACATCGGGTGGCTTCGCGAGCTGCCCAAAGGCCCGCTCCAACCCCACGATCCCCGGCTCGGCGATGCCCAGGTTTCGCTTGCCCACGGTTCCCCGCTCAACGAGGACCAGTACATCCTGAGCATGCGCGATGCCTGGGCGCCCTTGCAGGTGATGATTACCGCGATCACCTTCGTCGGGCACACTCACATCCAGGGCGGCTTCTCGCAGAAAGGTCACGAGTGGCACGAGATTCACCCTCGTTCCCGAGGCGGCAAAGACGCCGAAACGTGGAACATGCCGATCCCGCCGGGCACGCGCAACCTGATCAACCCCGGGTCGGTGGGCCAGCCGCGCGATTACGACTGGCGCGCGGCGTTCGCGATCTACGACAGCGAGGCCTCCGAGATTGTCTACCATCGCGTGCCCTACGACCTGAAGCGAGCGCAAGGCCGCATCCTGATGGCACGGCTGCCAGAGCGGCTGGCGGCCCGACTGCGCGAAGGCCGGTAAGGGGTCGGTCCCCCCCCCGGGGGAGGTATATACCTATATCCATGAAAAAGAGCTACTTGTAGATTCGTGTATATGATTTACCACACGATTCACCGCACTTTGATCACTTTCTTCTGTCGGGTTAAAAGCGAAGACCCGGCGTGATGGCCGGGTCTTCTGTCTCTCTACTTACTGCTTTAATTATACACCTTTGACTGGAACTATTGCGCATCTCTATTTCCTTATGGATCATAGAGTTAGATCATTTGGGGACTTGACATGCGAGTTTTGGCCCATATTTCGAAGATATTTCTTTTCGGGGCGAGATTAGGGGATCATCTGGGAGTGGAACTGGACGATTGAAGTTGCCCAAAAGCAGACTTTACGGGAGTTAGAGAATTGTTTGCGCCTGTTTTCGAGACTATTACGATTCCTCTGAGTTCATTTGCGGACGAATCGTATCTATACCCTCTGCTATTGCAATCGAGGCAATCACCGGCAGCGGCGCCGTGCCCACGCCGTGAATTTCGGAGAAATCAAACAGATATACGGAAGCAAGACAATGCCACTTTATTTGCAAACTTTTGCACGCTTATCATTTTATCGAAATTCAAAGGCTTCCTTGTTGATGGGAAAGCCTATTTTTCGATTGGCGATCAAAATGCAGCTGAATTTGAAAATCCCCTCCGAAGGACGCGCAAATGCAAATGAGCTATAAAGTTTCCCGATCAAGGATTTCGGCGTTGGCATGCTGCCTCGCCTTCAGTTTTGCTTTCGGCGTCGTGGCCTCTGCTCAACAAGCCTGGACGGCGGTTACGCCTCCGCCGCAAGGTCAGCAAGTAGGAACGATGCTGCTTCTAACCGACGGCTCGGTGATGATGGTGAATGGGGTGGGCCCAGGTTGGCTAAGGCTAACGCCGGACGCAAAGGGTAACTATGCCACCGGGTCGTGGACAACAGCCGCGCCGATGAGTGAGGAGCGCCTGTTTTTTGCCTCTCAAATCCTGCCGAGTGGCAAACTCTATGTACTGGGTGGCGAATATTCCGGCCCCGGAACTCCGCGAACCGACACCGCCACTGCGGAGATCTATGATCCCGTGACCAACACCTGGACAACGGCCGCTCCCTACCCCGCTCAGGGTGCCGTCTGCGGTGACGGTAACATCGCCTACGACGCGAACACGGTCACCGGCTCGAACGTGATTACCGGCATCCCCAGCACTGTCAGCTTCTATGTCGGGTGGAGTGTCAGCGGGAATGGAATTCCGGCAGGTGCCACAATCACCAGCATCGATTCGAAGACTCAGATCCATATTTCCAGCAATGCAACAGCCACCGGTACTTCGACGTTGACGTTCACGGGGCCTCATCCCTCCTGCTTCGGAGCGACGGAAACCATGCTGCTACCAGGTGGAACCCAGATCCTGGCGGGAAGCCTTGTAGACACGACCACCCGAATTTACACGATCGCAACCGATAGCTGGGCTCTCGCAAGCCCGAAAGTTTACGATCGCAGCGATGAAGAGGGTTGGGCGATGACGGCTGCTCCAGGAAAGATTGTGGTCTATGACATCTTCCAAAGCATCAACACCGGTCAAGGCTATGCTGAAGCCTACAATCCGGTTACCGGGAATTGGAACAGCGTCAGCCCGGCCGACGGAACAGCTTTAGGCACCCTTCCTTTGCTGACCAGTGACAACCTGGGCGCTGAATTTGGCCCGACGCTCCGCTTGCAGGACGGTCGCATCCTGGAAGTTGGAGCCAATGGAGTAACCGCGCTGTACACGCCCAGCACGAACACATGGGTTGTCGGTCCGACCATCAAGGGAACTCTCAATGGAACGCCGGCTACCTTCGGCGCCGATGACGCTCCCGGCGCCCTCCTGCCAAACGGCCACGTGCTCCTGGCTGCCGATGCCGGTCCAGCAACGCCCGATGCTGGAACGACCGGCAACACCACGGCTGATTCGCCTGTAATTACGAATATTCCGGACACGTCGCAATATCAGGTCGGATGGGGCGTTGCCGATGCCGACGGGAGTGGAACAGTCATTCCCCCCAATACTTCGATACAAAGCATCGATTCGCCGCATCAGGTCACAGTGTCGAATAACGCAAACGTAACGCTGGCCGGCGCGGCCCTTCGGTTTGGCGGTACGTTCAGCGCTCCCACCCAGCTCTTCGACTTCAACCCCGCAGGAGCGGGATCAATTTCCAATGTAACCGCGACCTACCCCGGCAATCTCACCCAGGAATCAGCCTACACCTTCAGAATGCTTGTTCTTCCCACCGGACAGGTGCTCTTCGGGCAGAACCAAAATACGCAGCTCTACCTCTACACCCCCACCGGCACTGCAAGCCCAGCGCTTCGTCCTGTGATCAACAACATCACTTACAACGGTAGCGGCAAGTTCACCATGACCGGAAGGCAGCTAGACGGTCAATCGGCAGGAGCGTCTTACGGGGACGATGTTCAGATGGACTCGAACTATCCCATCGTGCGCCTCGTCAATTCGAGCGGAGCGGTGTATTACTGCCGGACGACGAATTGGTTTGCGGGCCAGGTAGGTCAAGGTACCGCAGTGACCCATACCGTTAACTTCACCCTGAACTCACAGATGCCCGCTGGAAATTACTCCGCGATCGTTAGCGGCGCAGGCATTTCCTCGTTCCCGGTAAGTATTGTCATCACGCAAGCAGAAGTAAACGGTCAATAGTCCTAAGACAACAAGCGTCATAACTTTACGGAGGTTTTAATGAAACGCTGTCTCACTTACTCGATTCCAGTGCTCTTCGCCGCGTCATTGCTTTGGTCGTCCGCAGCTCAAGCTTCAATCATCTTCAGCAACCTCGGACCATCGGGCACCTACGATACTGCGAACTCTCTCATTGTTGGAAATGACTTTGTGGGGGATAACCTCGCTGAGGGTGACACGTTTCAGGCCTCGTCGAACGCTATCTTTGGCGACTTTCAGGTCGCTCTCAGTTGCATCAGCGCTTGCCCGGACCCCTTCACCGTTGCGCTCACCCAGGACAGTGGATCCGATTCCCCAGGAACCGTGATTGAGAGCTTTACCGATTCTGGCCTGTTGCTTGGCACGGCCGGCAACAACAATCCTTTACTTGCGTTTGATTCAGTGTTGCATCCCACTTTGACTGCCGGGACAAGCTATTGGATCACCGTTTCCTCCGATCTAAACGACTCCATCGCCTTCAGCGAAAACATCACCGGAGATACCTCCGATGAAGCCATTTCAACCGATGGAGGAGCCACTTACTTCTCTCCTTCGGGCCTCACGCCCGGAGCGTATCAGGTCGACAGTGCTGCCCAGACCGCAGTGACTCCAGAACCTGATTCGTTCCTTCTTCTTGCCAGCGGGCTGCCACTGTTGGCCTTTGCTCGAAAATTCGCGTCGCGGAAAAATGCCTCATGAAATACCCATCGCGCTAACTTTTGATCGCCGGTCTCCGATCGGAACTCTTCCGCCATGGTGGACAGCCATTGAACCTGCGCGGATGGAGATGTCGATACGGTCCAAGTAAACGCTTGTCTTCCCAATCCGCTAGAACAGCCCTCGATGAACTGGCCCATTCACCGGTAGACCGGTGCTTGCGGCCAACTGCGGACAAGGGGTGACGAACCGGAAAGAATGAATTTCAACTGTTGAGAACGGGGCTTGGCGTGAACTGAGAAACGAAGTTCCCGAAATACGGCGTTTCGGCAACATCGGTTGCCCTGGACTTCAAAATTCCCCCCCCCCACAACATCAGGCGCGGGTGGCGGTGACTTGCAGGTATTCGTTGTGGATGAAGGTGTGGCTGTCGGGATCGGGAGCGACGTTGGCGCCGGACCAGAGCGATTCCAGGTCGGCGGCGAACGCGGCCTGGCCGGCGGGATCGAGGCGGCTGAAGGCGACCTGAGTAGGTCCGAAGTACTTGCGGAAGAAGTCGACGGCTCCGGCGGGGCTGGTGGGCAGGTTGAAGTCGATGGGGATGACCTCGGTCTTGATGTCCGTGAAACCGGCGGCGAGGCGTTGGCGGACAGTGGCGTCGTCGCCCCACAGGATGGGCGGAGGAATGCCGGGCGGCGGCGGGACGTGGAAGCTGCTGAGCTTGAACATCGCGCCGGTGAAGCTGGCGGGGTTCCAGTTCGCCATGGCGAGCAGGCCGCCGGGCTTGAGGACGCGAGCCAGCTCGGAAGCTACCAGTTCGGGGCGCGGCGCGAACATGGCGCCGAACATGGTAACGCCCGCGTCGAAGGACGCGTCGGCATAGCGAAGCTGTTCGGCATCGCCTTCCTCGAAGATCGCCGTCAGGTCATCGATGGCGGCGCGTTCGCGGGCCTGGACGAGCAGATTGGGTGCGATGTCGACCCCGGTGACCAGGCAGCCCTGGCGCGCGAGCGGAATGGCGAGGTTGCCCGTGCCGCAGGCAACGTCGAGCACCGTGATCGAAGCTGGGAGGTCAAGCCGGCGGACGAATGCTTCTGCGTCGCCGGCAATGGTCCTGGCAACAACGCCGAAGTCGCCGGCCATCCAGGTCGCGCGCATGGAGTCTTTGATCTGCTGGATAGACGGTGTGGGAGCAGCCAAAAGGTATCCTCCGGTTAGGTGCCTGAGACGGTTAGGATGCTGGAGGAATGGCTGGCGCGTCAAGTTTGGAGAGTGCGCAAGGGATTGCAGTAGTGGTGGGAAGGGGGCTCGGTGTAACCGCAATACGGGGTTACCAAAAGGTTCAACCTGCAAGTGTGAACGAAAACGCCGGCGGGCCGATAAGGTTATCAATGCGGGGGGAGCTTAGCGGTTCCCATTGCGGCGGCGGCGCTTGGGGGTGGTCATGTAGAAGACTGCCGGGGTGTGGGTTGGCGCGATGCAAGGAAGGGCGCCGAGGCCCCCGTGTTCACTTCGTGAAATGACTCCGAACCGAAATCTCAGCGGGCAGATGCTCGCGGCATGTTCTCGGGTGCCGATCCCACTTTTCCTGCCAGGTCGCGGAGGATGAATTCACAGATCGCCGGGATTGGCCTATGATCGCCTCTCCCGAAGGTTATTGTGTCTGTTCTCGGCTGGTTGGGGTATACGGAGGTCGTCATCTGCCTGGCGGCTTTGTGCTTTCTCGTGGTCAAGGGACAGTGGAAAGACTACTGGGCGCTGGGATCGTTTCTGGCCGTTCGGGTGGTCGCCAATACGACCCTGACGCTGCTGTCGCACTTCGTTGAGCAACGGACCATGCGCACGGCCTATCAGGTTTATTTCTTTGTGTACTGGGTGGCATTCGCGATTGAGTCGGTGCTTACGCTGTTCATCGTCTACGGCGTTTTCCGGCTTACGATGCAGCCGTTGAAAGGGCTGCAGCGGGTCGGAACGATTCTCTTTTCCGTGGTAGCGGGAATCTCCGTTGTAGTGGCCGCGGGGTTGGCTTTCGGCCCACATATGAATGGCTTGCGATACCTGATGACTGCGATCTCGCAACTGGAACGGACCCAGAGCATCCTCACGCTTTGCATGCTGCTGTTCGTCTTTCTTGTCATGCGTCCCGCAGGAATCTCCGGCGGAAGCAAGATCTTTGGTGTGAGCCTGGGCCTGGGAATCCTTGCGATCAATGATCTGGTCGCGGCCGGGTGGTTGGCCTACAACCCTCACATGGCTACCTTGTATAACCTCATCAATGGCGTCGTGATCTGCGCGATTCTCGTCTTGTGGACGGCGTACTTCGCGCTGCCGGAACCGAGGCGGCGGGAGGTCGTTGCCGATTCTCTGTTGTCGCGGTGGAACAAGATGTGTCTGGCCCGGTATGGGGACCCGATTTAGGTCAGAGGATCAGGCCGGGGACAGGGAAGATTGCTCTTCGAGGGCGGTGGCCAGTTCTTCCCACTCCGTTGTGAGGGCGGCGCGGCGGTCGCGGAGCGTATCCAATTCCGCGGCGGTGCGCTGGGATTCTTCGGCGGAGGTGTAGTGGCCGAGGCTTTCTTCGGTGGCCGTGATGCGGGAGTCGATGGTGGCGAGTTCCTGTTCGATGGCTGCGACCCGGTCTTCGAGCTGCTTCAGCTTGATGGGGTTCAGACGCTTGATGGGGGCCTTGGGGGGCGTGGCGATCGCGGATGGTCCGGATGATGCCGTATCCCACATCTCAGAAGCGAGATGTGGGGCACCCGGGATAGTGGCAGTTCCACTTCCCAGGGTCGACGGTGAGGCTGTCGAACCTGGGGCACCCGGACTTGGGGGCTTTAGGCTGGTGGCGAGGGAGATGGTGGTTTTTTCCGGGCCGCCGGACTTGCGGTAGAGGTAGTCCTCGTAGCCGCCCGGGTAGACATGGACATGGCGATCTTCCACCTCGAAGACGCGGGTGGCGAGGCCGTCGATGAAGTAGCGGTCGTGGGAGACGAACAGGACCGTGCCGGTAAAGTTGGCGATGGCTTCCAGCAGGACGTCCTTGGCGCGCAGGTCTAGATGGTTGGTTGGCTCGTCGAGCAGGAGCATGTTGGCGGGGGAGACGAGCATCTTGGCCATGGCGTAGCGGTTGCGCTCGCCGCCGGAGAGGACGCCGAGCTTCTTGAAGACTTCGTCGCCGGAGAACATGAAGCAACCGAGCAGCGAGCGGAGTTCGACGACCGGGACCTTGGGGGCGATGCCGCAGATGTCGTCGAGCATCACGGCGTCGGGGTCGAGGACCTTGTACTGATCCTGCGCAAAATAATCGGCCAACACATTGTGGCCCAGGCGGATGTTGCCCGAGGTGGGCGGCTCGAGACCGGAAAGCATGCGGATCAGCGTGGATTTGCCGGCTCCGTTGGCGCCGACCAGCGCGATACGGTCGCCGCGGTCGATCTGGAAGCTGACGTCTTCGAGGACGTGCTTGGTGCCGCCGTCGGGCATCGGGTAGTCCTTCGAGAGGTTGGAAACCTCGATCACTGTGCGGCCCGAGGCGGGCGGCTGCGGGATGGTGAAGTGGATGGTGGACTCTTCTTCGGGCACCTCGATGCGCTCGATTTTTTCGAGTTCCTTGATGCGCGACTGGACCTGCTTGGCCTTGGTGGCCTGGTAGCGGAAACGGTTGATGAAGGCCTCGAGCGCGTCGATGCGGTCGCGCTGATTCTTGTATGCGGCCATCAGGTTGGTTCGGCGCTCTTCTTTCTGCGTGACGTACTTTTCATAGTTGCCGTGGTAGGTGTGCATGCGCTTGTTCCAGATTTCGATGGTCTTGTTGACGGTCACATCGAGGAAGTAGCGGTCGTGGGAGATGAGGATGTAGGCGTTGGGGTAGTCGTGCAGGTAGTTTTCGAGCCAGTTGCGGGATTCGAGATCGAGGTGGTTGGTGGGCTCGTCGAGAAGTAAGAGGCTGGGCTTCTGGAGGAGGAGCTTGGCGAGGGCGATGCGCATCTGCCAGCCGCCGGAGAACTCTTCCGTCTCGCGGTCCCAATCTTCTTTCAGGAAGCCGAGGCCGCCGAGGACGGCTCCGACCTGCGAGTCGAGGGTGTAGATGTCGTGGACGTGGAGATGGTCGGCGATGTCGGAGTAGCGATCGGCGGCGGCGTGGTACTCGCGGGACTTGGGGTCGGCGGTGGAGAGGGTGTGGGTAATCTCTTCGGCTTCGCGCTCGAGGGCGAAGATGGGGTCGAAGACGGAGAGGCATTCGGCGAAGACAGATCGGAAGAGCGTCGTGTAGGGAAAGAGTGTAGATCTCGGTGGTCGCCGTATC
>OCTA010006211.1_pt1 | contig 10223 bp, 8 predicted proteins | sample 1538991 | NCBI WGS metagenome assembly OCTA01 (sample SAMEA3539302, study PRJEB22396) | soil metagenome | biome: tundra; feature: field; material: soil | place: USA | collected 2010-05 | depth 0.15 m | reverse complement strand
CACGACGCTCTTCCGATCTTTTGGCACGCACTTCTTTAATCCGCCGCGCTATATGCGGCTGCTGGAGCTGATTCCTACACCCGAAGCTGACCCGGCGTTGATCGATGCGGTCACACATTTTTGCGACCAGCAACTGGGCAAGGGCGTGGTGCTCGCTAAAGATACTCCCAACTTCATTGCCAATCGTATCGGAACATTTTCTGTGCTGAACGTGATGCGACTCATGCAAGAAATGGACCTGAGCGTCGAAGAAGTTGATGCGCTAACTGGGCAGGCGGTGGGTTGGCCGCGTTCGGCGACGTTTCGCACGATCGATCTTGTAGGACTCGACATTCTCGGCCACGTGGTCACAAACATGACGGCCAATGTGCGCGACGAACGTAGCGATTTGCAAATCCCTGCGTTTTTTCGCCAGATGTTGGAACGCAAGTTGCTTGGCGACAAAACCAAAGGTGGCTTTTACAAGAAAAACAAAACTGCCGGCGGCAAAGACGACGAGCGTATGGCGATCGACTGGAAGACGCTGGAATATCATCCACGCCAAAAACCGAAATTCGCGGCGCTCGATATGGCGAAAAATGTCGACGACACAGGAACTCGCGTAAGAATGCTGCTCGGCCTGGATGGCGGAGTGCCACAAAAGCCCGACAAAGCGACCACTTTTCTTTGGACGGCGCTCTCCGACCTGTGGACGTATTCCGCCAACCGCATTCCCGAAATTTCCGATTCCGTCGTCGAGATCGATCGAGCAATGCGGCTCGGTTTCAACTGGGAGCTTGGTCCCTTTGAACTCTGGGATGCCGCCGGAGTCGAGGCCACCGTCGCGCGCATGAAGAAGGATGGGCGTCCGGTCGCGGTGAATGTCGAAAAGTTACTCGCGTCGGGGAAAAAGTCGTGGTATGCCGAGGATCCGAAAACAGCTTCTCGTCGTGCGTATTTTGATTTGGCGAGCAGCAACAGCGCGAGCAATCATCTCAAACCGGTCGAAGTCCCCGCAGGTGTCTGGTCGGTCGAAGTCGCGAAAAAGTCGAATGGAGTCGTGAAGAAGAATTCCGGCGCTTCGCTGGTTGACTTGGGCGATGGAGTCGGCTGCATTCAATTCCATTCCAAGATGAACGCGCTTGGCTCCGACATTATTTCGCTGATTCTCCAGACGCTGAAGCCCGGCGGAGCGGGCGACGCGTTTGACGCCTTCGTCATCACGAACGACGCGCAGAACTTTTCGGTCGGCGCGAACCTGATGTTGCTGCTCATGTCGGTGCAGGAAGAAGAGTGGGACGAAGTTGACCTGGCGATCCGGCAATTTCAAGGGATGACGCAGGCGATCAAATTCTCGCCGAAGCCGGCCGTGATCGCACCTTTTGGACTCGCGCTTGGCGGGGGATGTGAAGTTTCTTTGCATGCGGCCGCACGCCAACCACACGCCGAACTCTACATGGGGCTGGTTGAAGTTGGAGTTGGCCTGCTTCCCGGCGGCGGTGGGTGCAAGGAAATGTTGCTGCGAGCAGTGGACAGCGCGGCGTCCATTCGTCCAGACGGACGGCGTGAATCGGTGGAGACGATGGAGGCGATGAAGAAAGTGTTTGAGACGATTGCTACGGCAAAAGTCTCGACATCGGCGCACGAAGCGCGCGGACTCGATTTTCTATCGAGCTCCGACCGAATCACGATGAATCGCGAGCGCGTTCTCTCCGATGCCAAGGCGCGGGCGCTAGAACTCGCGCGGGCGGGATACGAGCCGCCGGTGATGCGGACAAATATTCCGGCCCCCGGCGAAAACATCCTGGCCGCGCTAAAAATGGGCGTCTACCTCATGCGACAAGGCGATTTCATCAGCGATCACGAGTTGAAGTTGGGGACAAAAATCGCAGAGGTTCTTTGCGGAGGAAACATTACTCCGGGCACTCCGATCAGCGAACAATACGTACTCGATTTGGAGCGCGAAGCTTTCAAATCGCTGTGCGGCGAGAAGAAGACGCAAGAGAGAATTCAGTTCACTTTGAAGACTGGCAAGACGCTGAGGAACTAACGGTTGATTCGTCACTATCGAGCGTTGTGGGCGGACGGGCAAGGCGCCCGTTCCTCCACTCAAATCAGACAAGCCACGCATCACTTCGACAAAGCCCGATCCAGCGAGAACGCGCCCGCTCCGCGCAGAAGCAGCGCGACCGCTATGGCGATCGCGAGCAGATGATATTCGAAGCCCTCGCCTTTTTGTGTCCCCATCCAGTTCATGAAGAACCCGTTCTTTATATGAACCATGAAGATCGCTCCGATCATCAGGCAGGCGATTCCAAGCGCCGGGATGCGGGTGAGCAACCCGAAGATCAGTCCAAGGCCGCCGAAGAACTCTGTACAGATGATTAGAAACGCCACCGGCGCAGGCATTCCCATGTGCGTGAACGCTCCCATAGTGCCTTGAAAACCGAAGCCTCCGAACCAGCCCAGCATTTTTTGCGAGCCGTGGGCGAAGAAAACTACTCCGAGAATGACCCGGAGAATGGTAAGGCTCACATCGTCACCAGTACTCATCAGCCTTTTCAGCATTGGTTCCTCCAGCGGGAGCTTGAAACTCCGGCAATTGTCGTTATAACAACATTCTACTTCGATTCCACTACCGAACCGCTCGATTCAACTTTTCTGGCCGCTCGCATTCGCCTCACCTTAGAGTCTTGCGCGTCCATCGAGATGCTTCATCATTACGGCGTATAATTTGAAAACCCCGATTCCAAGGATGGTAATCAATATGTCTTCAGGCAACGGCAATTCCACCAATGGCTCGAATGGCAACGGTCTGAACGAGGTTTTGAAACCGAGAGCAGAGTGGCTGGCGAAGCGCCGAGCCGAGAACACTGACGGAAACTTTTCGCAGATGCGTTACGCGCGTCGCGGTGTGATTACGGAAGAGATGCTCTACGTTGCCCAGCGCGAGAAGATCACTCCGGAATTGGTGCGCGATGAAGTGGCACGCGGCCGCATGATCATCCCCGCGAATATCAACCATCCGGAACTGGAGCCGATGGCGATCGGCATCGAGTCGCTGTGCAAGATCAACGCGAACATTGGCAACTCCGCCGTGACGTCGAACGTTGATGAAGAACTAAAGAAGCTGCATACCGCCGTGCACTACGGTGCCGACACCGTGATGGACCTCTCGACCGGCGGCGATATTCACACGATTCGCGAGGCGATCATCCGCCACTCGCCGGTGCCGATTGGAACGGTTCCGATTTATGAAGCAATCTCGCGCGTGAAGCGGGTCGAAGATCTCGACAAGAACGTAATGCTCGAAGTGATTGAAGAGCAGGCGCAGCAGGGCGTGGATTACATGACGATCCACGCGGGCGTGCTCATTCAATATGTACCCATGGTTTCGAAGCGCATTACGGGAATCGTCAGTCGTGGCGGCGCGATTCTGGCGCAGTGGATGACGCATCACCACAAACAGAATTTTCTTTATGAATGCTTCGAAGACATCTGCAAGATTTTTGCGAAGTATGACGTGAGCTTTTCGCTTGGAGATGGGTTGCGTCCCGGCTGCCTCGCCGATGCGAGCGATGAAGCGCAATTTGCGGAGTTAAAAACTTTGGGCGACCTGACTCGCATCGCCTGGAAGTATGACGTGCAGGTCATGATCGAAGGCCCGGGCCATATTCCGCTGCATAAGATTAAAGAGCAGGTGGAAAAAGAAAACGAGTGGTGCGACGAGGCTCCTTTCTACACGCTGGGGCCGCTGGTCACTGACATCGCTCCCGGCTACGACCACATCACGTCGGCCATCGGAGCGGCGATGATCGGCTGGTACGGCGCATCGATGCTGTGTTATGTAACTCCCAAAGAGCATTTGGGACTGCCGAACGAGAAAGATGTAAAAGACGGAATCATTGCGTACAAGATTGCCGCACACGCCGCGGACATAGCCCGTGAGCGGCCCGGAGCGCGTGATCGCGACGACGCCCTCAGTTACGCGCGCTATAAGTTCGATTGGGAAAAACAGTTTGAGTTATCACTCGACCCCGAGACGGCGCGCTCGATGCACGACGAGACTTTGCCGGAAGAAGGATACAAGACGGCGGCGTTCTGCTCCATGTGCGGCCCGAAGTTCTGCTCGATGAATTACTCGTCGAAAGTCGATGAGTATAACAAGCAGGTGCACGGGCTGGAAAAGAAGGATTATTCGGGGCTGGTGGAGAAGTTGGTTTCGATCAAATAGAAACACGACGAAAGAATATCCTGTTCAAGCTTCGTTCGGCTGCCGTCGTAGCAAGTCGCGGGATCGATTTCGACGCGCCTCTTAGGCTGACCGCCGCGATCTGGCTCGCGACGCTTGTACTGTACGCGGCCCCCGACGTTTCTTCGCGCACCCGGTCTGGATCAGAACCTCGGCGGGAATTTCCAGCTTGCGGTGCAGGTTGCGAATCATGTTGAGCGACAAAGGGCGGGCTCCGCGCATGACTTCATAGACCCGCGTTCGCTGCCCAATGATTCCGATCAACGCCTTGTAGTCCTTGCCTTCCTGTTCCAGTCGGAACTTGATCGCGTCGATCGGGTTGGGCAGGTCCATTGGGTAATGCTTGCGCTCGAAAGCCTCTACCAGAGTGACCAGCACGTCCAATTCGTCTCCAGCGGCGGTCCCCTGCGACGATCCCCACAGCCGTTCAATTCGTTGCAACGCTGCGGTATGGTCGTGTTCTGTTCTAATTGGTTTAATTTCCATATTTCACCGTTTTCACATCGATCTTGTCGTAATCGGCGTGCGTGCCAAGCCACTTGATGAATACAATTTTGCGCTGGTAGTCGATCGCGACCACCAACCGGTGAGAATTGCCCTTGATGTTGAACACGACGCGCTCGTTCCCGACAATACTGACATTGGCGTAGGCTCGAGTCACATCTGCGGGTGTCTTCCAGTTGGCACTCTGAACCTCCTGAAACCAGGCATCCAAAGCGGACTTAACCGCCTTTTGATCCTTGCCGCCTTGAAGCGCCGCGACAAAACTCCTTAGCGTTTTACGCGCAATGATTCGCACAGCTAGTTTCCGGACTAAGATCGATTGTAGCACTGTGCCCGTAATGGGCACAAGCAACGACGAACGAGGCGGGGCCAGGCGAGAACGCCTGGAGCTTCATACGAGGGTTACTCTGTCTAACCTCGAAAATCGGCAGCGCCGTTCCACACCAGCTGCACTGCAATCGCCAGGATTAGAAATCCGAAGATGCGATTGATTGCTCCAACTGTGCCTGGGCCGAGGCGCTTAACGAATGGGCCTCCAAGAAGCAGGAACAAATAGACGGTCATGCCGAGGGCGACGATTCCGATCACCATCCCCACATACGAAAGAAGGTGGTCGACATGGGCGGCCAGGCCCATGACTACTCCGATGGAGCCGGGGCCGGAGAGCATCGGCATCGCCATTGGGGTCAGCGAAATATCTTCTTTCGTCAGGGCCTCGCTGCTCTCTGCGATCGTCATGCGGCTCGAGCCCGTGACCATGCCCCACGCCGTGTTTGCAACGATTAGCCCGCCTGCGATTTTTAATACCGGTAGTGAGATGCCGAAGAAGTTCAGGACAAAGCGTCCGAAGAGCATAAAAATAACGAGGATAGCGATGACGTCGACGGCAATTTTTAATGCCGTGTGGCGGCGCTCCGCTTGCGTGTAGTTGGTGGTAAGGGAAAAAAATAATGGGACCCCGCCGAGCGGATTGACAATGGGAAAGAGCGCGAGGAAAGTAGCGGTCGCCGCGGTGGGCAGGTCGTGTAGAAGATGTCCGATGGCGACTTGCGCGTTCATTAGTTTCTATCCGCAGTTTCTTACCGAGGAATTTCGAGTATACCTTGGGGCTCGCGGCAACTGGATTGTTCAGGGATCTGCGGACGTAGCGAATTCTGGAAATTCGCGGCCGGGCGAGGCCCCCGGCTCTCCATCCTATTGAGTGATCGACTTTATTTGGCCGGCTTGGCGACTGGCTTCTCGTCGAGATAGGTAACGGTGTTCGCTGCGATAGCGTCATTGTGTTTGCTCGGCGCGCCACGCGCAGGAATAGCTGACTCGGCATTCTGGGCTGGCTTATAGCGTCCATCTAAATACGTCACGGTGTCATGCGCTACGAAATCATAGGAATGACTACTTGCAATTTTCTTCGCTGAACTAACTTTGGAATCACCCGTGACGCCAAGATTCGTCTCGGAGAATGGTTGAGCGGCGGCATCGGGCTTTTTCCCCGAGTTCGCGGGAGCAGCTACAGGGGCTTCACTTGTAACTTCAGCCGGATTGTTTTTTGTTTCTTTTTGATGGCTGATCTCCGTAGCGGCGTTGCTATCCGTTAACGCTGTCATACCAATTGAAGCAGCCGCAACTTTAGCCGGAACGACTGGTTTCGCAGAAACGGATTGGTTAGTTGAATGGCGAACGCCAAAGCTGAGAGCCAAGGCCAATAGCACAATCGCTGCAAAAGTCAGAGCTGCACCGGCGTAGAAATTCGCCGGTCCGCGTAGACGCTTCTTCCGTAAGGGTGGGACTAATCTCGGACCAGGCGTCGGCGTTGCTGTGGCGGGCAATGCGCTCGCGGCGGCCAATAAAAAGGTCGCGGGGTCCACGGTCGTTGTTCTCGGATTGATTGCCGGCGTTGATGCTCGAACGGGTTGCGGCCGATCGTTCGAGAACGTAATGCTGGGCCTCACCATTGGAGGACATTTCTCTTCTTCAATATCTGATCTGATATCGGGACTATCGGCCTTAGAATCATCAGCCGCGTCTGAGCAGTAAATTGCTTTGGTTAATTCGGCCGATTCCGGCAGCAACGACTTCAAACGATGGACAAAATTAAGTGAAGAAGCGCGCTCGCCATCTCCAGCTTTAACGGTGGCGACCAATTGGTCGTGCGAATAGCTATCTATCCGCAACTCAAGGTCGACAGCGTGATCGGGAATCGAGTCGGGCGAAACGATCTCTACCACGTAACCCCGTTCGATCAATTGCAACGACAATTCGTTCGCACAGACATCAAAGCGCGTGATAATTCTGGCTAGTGCCATAGGTCGCCCCTTGGAAAGAGACTGGCCGACATGTGATGCAGAAAGTCGGAACAAAGTTGGAACAAAGTTGGAACTATGATTAGCGATTTTGTTCCAGAACCGCAGCGGCGCGGTTTAAGGCCGATGCCAGTGCGGCAATCTGTTGTTCGGTCCGACGCAGATCGTTTCCGTCGATAGCCTCGTTCACTCCGGGAATCACAACGGCAGCGTATCCCGTATACTGCCCGGGAGCGTAGATGGCGTGATGATACCAGGGACGGTTCGGCAGTCCCTCGGGAATCAGGAGCGCCCGTTCTGTGTCCAGCAGTTTAGCATTGATGCGGTCGGGCGCGGGCGGCATTTTTCGCTGTTTTTGGAGCATCTTCGCGCCCGCCTCCTGCAAGTGACGTGCGGCTTCGAGAGCATGGGAAAAGTCCGGAGCCTTGTCTCCGAAGCGAAGTTTGCTTTTGTTGCGGGCGGCGTCTAGATAAACGAGAATTTCCTTTCCGTAATTCTCATAATCGTAGGGAAGGATGTCGGCGCTCGCCATGCGCAGCATTTCGAGGCCGTAAATTCGCGCCATCTCTTGCTCGTAGACAAAATCGGGATCGCCGAATTTTTTGAACCAGGCAAAATTATCGAAGACGGAGTGATAGACACCATAATCGCCGCTTGAACTGATGTCGGTGGAAGGCACTCCGAGGTGCTGCAAGAACACTGTGTAGTCGGAGCCGCTACCGAGATCGCCGACGGGCACGTCGCCTTGCGCGGCGTTCGGCGGAGGCCGAAAAGTTGAGGTCTCCTGCGGGTGATTCGTTTCGGCGCTTGGCTCGCTCGCCTTCTTCCACGCGTCATACACGGTGCCGCCTTCGGGCGCGGCCACCGCTTTCGTAATTTCGCGGATAAATTCCTTTAGAGTCGGAGTGCCGGAGGCTCCAAACTTTTTGCCCGATACGGCGACGTCCATGTTGAAATAAGCGGCGGCGTTTTTTAACTCTGGCACATGATCTTCGCCCCACTCGGTCGAACCGATGAGTCCTTCTTCTTCCGCGTCCCAACTGCCGATCACGATGGTGCGCTTCGGCTTCCATCCCGACTTGAGAAGTTCGCCGAAGCCGTGCACGGTCTCAAGCATCGAGGCGGTTCCGCTGTTCGGGTCGACTGCTCCATAGACCCACGCATCGCGATGATTGCCCGCGACCACCCATTCGTCGGGCGAGGATGAACCGCGAATTTTGCCAATCACATCCCAGATAGTGCGGAACTGATAATCCTGCTTGAGGTGTATTTTTATTTTCGCGGGGCCAGGACCGAGGTGGTAGGTGAAGGGCAAGGCTCCTTGCCACTCACGAGGAGAGGGCGGTCCAGCGAGATGTTCGAGAATCGGCGAAGCGTCGGCGTAGGAAATAGGAGTTACGGGAATTTTTGGCAACTGTTGGGATTCGGACGGGGAGAGACGCTTTGAATCGGGCAAGTCGGGACGAGACGCGGCTCCGGGTGTGGTGGGATCGCCGGGAAACTGGAACATGAAGCCAACTGATCCGCGCTGCACGCCAGAGGCCGGGCGCCACGGGCCTTTTGGATAGGCATCTCCGCGATAATAGCCGTCATCTTTTGGATCTGAATAAATGATGACTCCAGCGGCGCCGCGCTCTTGCGCCACAAACTCTTTCACGCCGCGAAAATTCTCTCCGTAGCGGACGATCACGATTTTTCCGCGAACGTCGACGTTCATCTGCTTAAGCTTGTCAAAGTCTGCGGGCGAACCGTAGTTGGCGTAGACGACATCGGCTTCGGCATCGCCTGAAGGGGACATGCCGTTATAGGGAGTCACGACGCGGGGATCGTCCTGATACGGATCGCCGTCGACATGTTCGCGGCGCGGGCCATGCATTTCGACTCCAGCCGGCGCGGTCATATCGACGCGAATTTCAGCGGGATAATTGAGCCAGACTTTATATTCGACGATTTCGGTCTCGAGACCGGCGTCGCGAAATTTCTGGGCTACATATTCGGCGGTAGCTTTGTCTTCGGGAGAGCCGGCGAGGTGGGGTGCTTGCGTCAGAATGCGGAGGTGTTCTTCGGCCAGTTTGGGGTCGGGAACGGCCATGAACTGTTTTTCGACTTGGCGCTCGGCGGGGATGTCGCGGAAGCCGCTGATGGAGGCGTTCGCCGACGTCGCGTCGTGGCCAGGTTTTTCTTTGCCGCTGTTGAGGTCAACTGCCTGCAAATTCGAAGCAATCACTACCGATAACAGAATCGCGCCCGACAGAAATTTCATGAAGCTCCTTATTAGCGAAAGCACTCGCGAACCGCGGCGACAAATTTCACAAGAGGAAGATTGTATCGTGCGCGGGACGGGGCTTAGAACGCGTTACACTAAAAGGTTATGAGCAAGTCGCCAACGGCTCGTTTTTCTGATCGGGTAGAGAATTATGTTCTCTATCGCCCCGGGTACCCACCCGAGGTTCTGGATATTCTTCGCAGTGAATGCGGTCTATTGCCAACTCACATTGTCGCGGATGTAGCGTCTGGCACGGGAGCTTTTACTCGCCTGCTTTTGGACAATGGCAATTCTGTTTTTGCGATCGAACCTAACCTCGAGATGCGCGAAAAGGGCGCTCTGGAGCTTGAATCGTATGACCGGCTGGTGTCGGTTGCCGGGACGGCCGAAGAGACCACTTTGCGTTCCGCGTCGGTTGACTTCGTGACTGCTGCGCAGGCGGCGCACTGGTTCGACTTGCCCCGCACGCGAAAAGAATTCGTCCGCATTTTGAAGCCAGAGGGTTGGTGCGTATTGATATGGAATGAGCGGCGCACAGACTCGACTCCTTTTTTGCGCGAGTATGAGCAATTGCTGCTCACCTACGGCACTGACTACAAAGAAGTGCGACATGAACGCACCACGGCGGTCATTCACGAGTTTTTTGCGCCTGCACCGTATGAAGAGTGGCACTTCGATCTGCAACAGCGGTTTGACTACGAGGGTACTGCGGGACGTCTGCTTTCATCCTCATATGCGCCGCTTGAAGGTCATCGAAACTACGAGCCGATGATGCAAGAGCTCGCGAGAATTTTTCGTGCGCATGCGACAAACGGCCAGATTGAATTTGATTACATAACGCGCGTGTACTATGGGCGTCTGTGATTGGTGATTTGCAATTTGTATTTTGTAATTCCAAACTCTTTTTCTGAATTTTAGAAAG
>OCTA010006210.1_pt1 | contig 10223 bp, 11 predicted proteins | sample 1538991 | NCBI WGS metagenome assembly OCTA01 (sample SAMEA3539302, study PRJEB22396) | soil metagenome | biome: tundra; feature: field; material: soil | place: USA | collected 2010-05 | depth 0.15 m | reverse complement strand
CGCTCCCAAAACCCCGCAAACGAATGTCCAGGTAATTCTTGGACACTACACTAGCGGGATCATTTTCGAAAATACTTTGGGCGTTGACCTGGCTGCCATGGATCGTAGGCTTGGACAAAAGCGGCGCGGCTGGCGATGGCTGGATGGCTGCCGGTCCAGAACTCGACGAAGCGGTTCGGGTTTGGATCAACGAGCGAAGTTTCTCCGAGCACCTGGAACGCGTCGCGAGCGGCGGCGCGCGGGTCGGCGGCGATGCCGTGAATCGCTTCCTGCCCGTAGATGTCGGCTTGGTGCTCGCACCAGCGCGAAAACGCGTTATCGACCGGCTCGACGAAGAACGAGAAGATGCTAACCGCCAGAGCTAACACCCCAAGCGCTGCCCAATCGTGTGTCGAGGGAACGCCCCAAGCCCGTCCAAACCGCCTCACACCCCAATTCACCGCGTGAAAACCTAGCCACAGCAATAGTAAACTCTCGGCGCTGGCAAACGCGACACCGAGCCAGATGTGATTCAACACGTAATGGCCCATCTCGTGCCCGAAGATGAAGGAGATCTCGTCTGGCGTGGCTTTGGCGATTGAGGTGTCCCACACAACCACCCGCTTCGACGCGCCGATGCCCGTCACGTAGGCGTTCAGCTGAGTGGTTTTCGCGCTCGCCTTCATCAGGAACATGCGATCCGGAACTATGGACAAGCCCCCGCGCGCGACAATCTGTTGCAGCCTCGCTGTCAGCGCCGGATTCGATTGCTGGAGCGGCGCAAAGTCGTTCATCAGCGGATCTAGAATCACCGGCGAAATGAACACCGTGAAGACGATGAGGGGAACCGATCCGGCCCAGAACCAAAGCCACCAGCGGCGTGGAAAGCGGAGCAGCAGGAAGAAAAGGAGCATGACCGGGAGGTACAGCATGCCAACTAAGATTAGGGATTCTTTTGTTTGATCCCAAAGCCACCCGCTCCAGCTTTGAATCGAGAGACCATAACTTTCGGACACATAATGCCTATAGGCGTGCACCGGCAGCGTCACCACCCTCAGCGTGAAGACGAAGAGGGGAAGGAATATCAGGCACTGCACCCACCTGTTGTCGCTCGCAGCCACCGCCCAATCACGGAATCTTGCCGGCGCCCGGAATGCAAGCAGCAGCAGGAGAGCCGAGATGGTCCAGGCAGCCGCAACGAAATGCAAAACGGCGCGGATGCGCGAGACCTTAAATGGCGTTTTGAAGCTTTTCGCCGGAAAGATGGTAGGCGGGCGCATTTGAACGCACTTGCGTGGACGACTCGGAGACACTGACTTCAGCCACTTTGGCCGGCGCGGTGGTCTGCGCAAAAACGGCCGCGAACAGCAGCAGAACGATTAACTGGCCCATGATCGATAGGTTCTTGACGAACACGCGCAAAACGGTCGCGGTATCGAGCGCGCCGCCCGAAGAGCGAACGAGTTCCTCGGTTGTTTGGCGGCGCGCATCCGCGCCCTTTGCGCTCCTCACGTAGTCGGGTCGCCGTGAATCTCGACCGCGTTTTCGTCCGCTGTCACAGCCGGCTCGGGAAGTTTGCCGCTCCAGTGACCCAACCCCCAAAAAATCGCGGTGGAAGAACTGAGCAGGCCAGAAACAAGACCGATAGAGCGAATGCTGTAGTGTTGCGACGCCGTGCCGGCCGCCAGCATGGAGAGCAGCATGGTTGACCAATTCATTGTCTCGATTGTCGAAAACACGCGGCCGCGGAAGCGATCGTCCACATGCCTCAGAAGCTGCGACCAGTTTAAGACAGCGCTTACCGCCACCGCCGCGCGCGAGAGGCCCATGAAGAACAATGCCCAGCCCCAGTGCCGCATTTCGCTGAAAACAATATACGCGCCGCCGTGCAGGAGGTAGCAGAAGAACACTGTGCGCTTGTAAGCCTCGAAGTCGATCGTCTTGCCCAGCCGGTTTCCGACGACTCCGCCGATCAAGAGGCCCACTCCGGCGACGCCCCACAATTCACCGAGCCCTTGTGCGCCGCGCTTAAACAGGACTTCGCTAAAGAGCGTAAACAACACTTGCGCCGCGCCGCCGCCGCTCGCCCAGCCAACGGCAATCAATCCAATACCAAGGATGAGCGGACTCGCCACCATGTACGCCAGGCCTTCCCGGTATTCATGCCATGGACGGGCGACTTGGGTCTCGTTCAGACTTCTATGCTCGGCGCGGAAGTGACCTCGCACCGAGATGAGTTGCGAGATGCAGAACGCGGAGACGAAGAACGAGAGCGAGTTAAAGACGAATGCAAGCTGGTAGCCGAATGCCGCAACGGTGGTGCCGCCGAAGAACGCGCCCACCGCTAGCGTCATCCAGCCGGTGGTTTGCGTAAGCGAGTTGGCCGTGTGAAGTTCTTCGTCCGTAGCTATCGAGGGGAGAATGGCGGAGCGCCCACTGGTGAAAAAGGGAGACGCCAGCATTAGCAGCGCGCTCAGCAGATAGAGCAGCCACGTCTGCTTGTAGCCGATGGCCAGAATGAACCCTAGCGCGATAACGCCGCGCGTCAGATCGCTCGCAATCATGATTCGTTTGCGATCGAAACGATCGAGCAAGACGCCGGCGAGCGGACCCGCCAGGACAGCCGGAATGGCGCGCGACAACATGATCCCCGCGACCACCGCGCCGCTGTGGGTAGACGTTATCGCCAGGCTTAGAACCGCTACGTTATTGAAATGGTCGCCAACCTCGCTGACGATCTGACCGACCCATGTATAACGGTAATTCCTGTTGTTCGCCAACAGGCGAGTGAAGTCCGACATCAGCCGAATTGCCGGACCATCTTGCACATGGTGATCGCCTGCCCTAGATGTCTGTGGGTGTGCTCGGCAAGGTGAACCAGCAATCCGATAACGGTGCTTGGAAGTTCCTTTCGGCCAACCTTTCGGGCGTCGTAAAGAGCGCCGGGATCGAGCGTGCGGAGGAGGTCTTCCGAATGGCGCAAGCTTTCATCGACCAGCCGCAGCAAGGCGTCTACCGTCAAGTCCGGCGCGCTCTCTTGTTGCAAAAAAGCGAGCTGCGGCGGCGACAGTTGTCCGTCCAGCAGGTAGGTGGTGATCCGGTCCACGCTGCCCGCCAGATGCTTCAAATGAAAGCCGACCGAAGCCCGGTCAACCTGCCGCCAGACTTGCGCATCGCTCAGGCCGGACGCATGTCTAGCCAAGTCCTCTCGCACCTGCGCGAAGCTGAAAAACAGCGGCATCACAAGCGGATGAACGCCTTCGAGAGGACCTCGCAGCCAAGGCTCGGGAGTGCTCATGCTTACTCTCTTAAAACGCGGTTCGATGGAAAATGTTCACCGAAGGTTGCCGGTGTGGCCCAGCGAGTACCGCCCGGGCTGCGGATAAACGCAGAGACCGTGCGGCTCCCTCCCAACCGGTATGCGCGCTTTCAAATTGCCGTTGGAGGTGTCGAAGACATAGACCTCATTGTTGTAGCGGCCCGAGAGCCAAAGCTCTTTGCCGTCAGCCGAAACCCCGCCCATGTCGGGACTGCCGCCTCCTGGAATCGGCCACTTCGTCGCGAGCTTTCTCGCGGCGAGATCGATCAGTGAAATGGAGCCGCCCGAATGATCGGTCGCCGTGCCGCGATTCGATACGTACATGTACTTCGCGTCGCGGCTGAAGTAGAGCCCGTGCGCGCCAACGCCGGTCTTGATAAAGCCAATCTGCTGGAAACTTTCGCCGTCAACCACATGCACGCCGTTGGCATCCATATTCGCCACATAGAAGACCTTGCCGTCCGGCGAGATGCGGCAGTCCTGTGGCATGCCATCGGGATGCAGTTTCAAATGCGCGAGCACTTTCTGCGATGCCACATCCACCTTTATCAGTTCGCTTGAAAACTCGCAGGTGGCGATCATGTAGCGGCCGTCAATCGAGAAATCCGCATGGTTCACGCCCTTGCAATTGACCGGCAAACGCTTTACCACTTGCATGGTTTGAGCGTCGCGGAAATCCATTCGCATTTCACGCTCCGCCATGATGATCGAGTACTTTCCGTCCGGCGTGAAGTACATGTTGTACGGATCGTCGATCGCCAGAGTCTGCCCCGGTTTGGCGGTCGCCGGATCGATTTCCGTAAGTTGATCGCCAAGGTCCTGGGCTACCCATAGCTTTTTCAAATCCCATGATGGAACCACGTGCTGCGGCTCCAATGGCACTGACCGTCCATTCTTCATCTTTTTGGGAAGCGGGAAATGAGCGACGATCTTGTATGTTTTCGGATCGATTACATCGACGGAATCGCTTTTCGAGTTGGGGACGTAGACGAGCGAAGGAAAACCTTTCACGGCGGGGCTCAGCAGACCCGGCGCATCGGCCGAGTAAAGGTTATTTGGATTTTGCACCGGCGGCATTCCTGGCAGCACATTAATTTGCGCAGCGGCTCGCACAGTCCCGCCGCTTTGAATCAACCATCCAGCCGCGCTTAGGCACACGGCGGCCATCATGAATTTCAAATAAGAACGCATACTCTATAAGTAAAGGTTACTCCGCCGCTTCCTTCCGAAGTCATCGAATATGGCGGAAAAGTTTCCAGTACAATTTAAGGAGGAAATGTTGCGGACTAGCGAGAGCGAAACCGAGATTCTGCTGGGCAACAAGCAGCTTCTGGGCATCTTCTTTGTTGTTGTCATTTTGCTTGGCGTGGCTTTTGGCGGCGGCTACAAACTCGGGCAAGGTTCCAGCAAGAAGACGGCTGCGACGGCCACGGCGGATCAGACCGCATCCGACGCAACGGGCACGGGGGGAGAGACGCACTCGGTGCCTCCATCGGGTTCGGACAGCGCTGCCGGCCCGGCGGAGCAGCCGGTTGGCGAGCCGGTGCGCCAGACCGAGACACACGCCATACAAGCTCCGCCTTCGGGCGAGGATGAGCCGCCGCTTGGATCGGCGCACCGCAAGAAGGCTGTCAAAGTGCCCGTCTCCGAGCCGGAACCAATCCCTCCATCGGCGTCAGCGGCATCCGGTTTCGCGCCGGAAACAGGGCAGACGTTCTTGCAAGTGGCCGCGGTTGGGCGCGATGAAGCCGCGGCGATTGCCGACGTCCTGCACAAAAAGGGCTTTCGCGCCCATGCGGTTCCGAAGCCGGGCAACGCCAAGATTTACCGCGTGCTGATCGGGCCCACGCGCGATGCGGGCGACCTTTCCACGACGCGCGACGCACTGCGCAGGACCGGGTTTCGCGAAGTGATCGTGCAGCGCTATTAAGCTACGGTGCGAACGTAAAGTTCACAACGATATCCGTTACTACCGCGACCGGCTGGCCGCTCAACAGCACTGGGCGATAACCCCACTGCAGAACCGCCTCCCGGGCCGCATTCACGAGTAAAGGATGGCCGCTCACCAGTTCAAGCCTGCTGACGGTTCCATTGGCGCCGATGTGCGCGGTAAAGCGGACGACTCCTTGTACTCCGATGGCTTTTGCAGCGGTCGGGTAGACCGGTTCTACTTTGCGGATGAGGTTTGCTTCGGCGACCCGACCGCCGATGACAACTTCCCGCGAAGCCGAACGCACTTGGCCTGGTGGCGGAGGGGGCGGCGCGATAGGAATGGTCTCCGGATTTCGAGGCGGTCTTAATTCGGACGCTTTCGCGCTCCAGCGGCTCGCTGCCGCAAGGTCTTCGTCGGCATCGGCTTGCGCGTCGCGCAGCATCGCGCGGTCTCGCAGCAATAGATGCGTGCACGTCATGGCGCCGGCGTAGTCCGGGTCAAGCTGAAGGGCCTTCCCGAGATTGGCAATTCCGTCCTCAATCGGAGTTCCATACGTCTTCAGCAATTCCTGTCGTTTGGAGTGGTCGGGGACCGGAACAAGTTGGTCGGGTCGCAGTCCGACTCCTCGCGTGCGCGCTGAACAGCCGGGAACACGTCTGCCCAGGCGATGACGCCTTGCATGTAAAAAGCCTCTTTGTCGGTGCCGTCTATTTGGGCGAGCCGGCGATACAAATCTCGCGCCTCAGCCAGTTGTTTCGCCCTGAGCGCCTCGTCTGGCGGGTTCGGAACTGGCTGATAGTAACTGAGGTTTGCGAGTGAAGACAAGGCGTGCTTGTTGGCGGGATCAAGTTTCAGGACGAGCTGAAAGTTGGCCCGCGCTTTCGAAGACGTCTCCCGATTCGCCAGTGACGGTTCGCCTGGAACCCACTGGATCACATACGCCGATCCCAGGTCGAGAAGTCCCCGCACGTTGGACGGGTCTTGACTGATGGCCCGTTCAAAATCCTGGACGGCTTCAGGGTACTGAGTTTTCTGGTAGGCGCGCTCGCCCTGCTCGACCCAGCTTGCCGCAGGCTGACCGCCTAGCAGCCCGCAGAGCAACAACGAAAGCGGCATCGTCAGCAAGCGCATTCCTCAACATAGCGCTCTACAAGCACGCCCGCATGGGATGATAGTCACAACAACCCCTTGCATGACGGAACCCAAAAAACACCTCGCTCCGGCGACGATGCGGCAAGTGTTTGCCCGCTATCGCAGGTTCCGCGAGGAGTTGTTCCCAGCGCGCCGGGAACTGTTCACGCACTTAAAGGACCGTCAGGATCCGGACATCCTTTTCATCACTTGCTCGGACTCGCGCATAGCCCCCGATCTGGTGATTGGGTCCGAACCCGGCGACCTTTTCGTCTGCCGCAATGCAGGCAATATTATTCCCGCTTACGGCGAGATGATGGGCGGAGTCTCGGCCACCATCGAGTACGCCGTTACCGTGCTGAAGGTGAACGCCATCGTAGTCTGCGGTCATTCGGACTGCGGGGCTATGAAGGCGCTGCTGGAACCCGAGTCTATTGCCGGACTGCCGACTGTCACTTCCTGGCTGCACCACGCCGAAGCCGCGCGGCGCATTGTGGCGGAAGGGCCGGCGGATCGCAGCCGCGAAGACCGGCTCGAAGAACTGATCGAAGAGAACGTACTCGCGCAGCTCGAACATCTCGAAACGCATCCGTGCGTCGTCTCCAGGCTGCGGCGCGGCGATCTGGAGCTATATGGCTGGGTTTACCGCATCCAAACCGGCGAGATTCTTGCCTATGACGCAGTGAAGAGCCGCTTCGTCCCGCTTGACGAATCGATGCCGGTAGCAACAAGCACTCGCCGCCGGCGCGCTTAAACCGCAAGCCTCCCAATCTCGAAAGAAGCAGGAACTCGCCGCGCCGCCAGGCTCGATCCGCTGATGGCGCTGCGTCAGGAATGAAGCTGTTCGACGAAGTACTGGAACAGGCGCAACTGCTCCGGCTGCTTTGAAACCTGATCTTCCGGATGCCACTGCACGCCCACGACAAAGCGTTTGTCGGCGCGCTCCATGCCCTCGACCGTCCCGTCCGCGGGGTCGCGCGCGGAAACGACTAACCCCGCGCCGAAGTGGGCCACCGCCTGATGATGCCGCGAGTTAACCCGAACCCGGGTCCTGCCGAGCGCCTTCGCTAAAGCTGTTCCGGCATCGATCTGAACCTCATGCGCGGGCGCGCCTTTATCTTCGCTCTCCACGTCGTGGCGGGGAGAACCGAGATGCTGGGTGAGAGTGCCGCCGTGATAAACGTTGAGCAGTTGGAGCCCACGGCAGATCGCTAAGATAGGCAAGTCCTTTTCGATAGCATGATTGATCGCATCAAGCTCAATGGCATCCCGTTCGTCGTCCGGTTCGTCGGTCTCGGGAACCGGAGTTTCCCGGTAGCGCGCCGGATTGATATCGGTGCCGCCCATCAGCAAAAGGCCGGCGATACCGTCCAGTTCCACTGGCTTTTCCGTCAGGAACGGAACGGGTTCGGCGCCGGCGGAACGAAGAGCGTCAAGATACGGCGCCACCTTCTTCGAGTTTCGAAACGGGACTAACACACGCATGGCAAATATACTCTCATCTCAACATAAACGAGCCGGCGGCGTACTTCGCCCGTTGCTGGCAGTGGCTCTCGCCAGTGGGGTTTTGGCGTCATCTCATCCGGACTGGAACGCTTTACGGCAGCAGATTGAAAACACGTTGCACGTTTCACCCCAATTGCCGCATGTTGAGGCCAAGACATACGGGAAGTTTTCTCCCGCCAGCGGTGTCGAGGCCGATCGGGTGTCGTACGCCACCGAATACGAACTGCGCGTCCCCGCCATTGTCTATCATCCGAGCGGCGCAACCCTTGCAAAACATCCCGCGCTGATTGTGGTAAATGGCCATAACGAAGACAAATCGAGTTGGGACTCGTATTGGGCCGGCATCCTCTATGCGCGGGCGGGAGCGATTGTTCTCACCTACGATCCTATCGGCGAATACGAACGGAACTCCGAGCGGCGATCGCAGACGAGGCAGCACGACGAGATGGTTGAACCGCGGCGGGAAATGGGCACTCGATTAACTGGATTGATGATTAGCGACATGATGCAGGCGGTGAGTTATTTAACACAACGGCCCGATGTCGATCCAAAGCGTATCGCCGTGATGGGCTTCTCCATGGGTTCGTTTATTTCCACGCTCGAATGCGCGCTCGATACACGCGTGCGTGCCTGCGTGCTGGTGGGCGGAGGCAATCTGGACGGGCCGGGCGGGCACTGGGACACCACGCATGAAATGTGCGAATCCATCGCCTACCGGTCGTTGAGTTTCCTGGGCGATCGCGGGGCGCTCCTGTATGCGCTAAATGCCAAGCGCGGACCAACGCTGGTCTATAACGGATTGGCGGACGGGGTGGAAGATATCCCGCACCATGGGCCGGATTTTTTCGAAGATCTTCGCAAGCGGGCCGTTGCCGAGGCTGGAAGTTCGAAAGATGTTTTCGATTTCGACTTCGCGCCCGGCGGCGGCCACGCGCCCTATTTCTTGACCCGGCCGGTTGCAATCTGGCTGAACGACAAGCTTAAGTTTCCGAACTGGACCAAGAAGCAGCTTGAAGAGTTGCCTACGACTCGCGTGCAAGATTGGGCTGCGAAAAACCATTTGCCAGAGGCGAGTGAGCCTGGGTTTCAACAGAATGCGGGGCCGCTGATGGCGCTAGGCGAAGATATCCCCGCCGTGCCCCGGGCGGATCTGCACGCCGTTCCGGAAGCGGTATGGGATTCTGAACAACAGAGCTACTCATACACCACCTGGGTCGAACGCGCGAAGGCGGCAGTCGCAGCTGGCGCCCCCTAAACAGCATGTTGAAACATCAGGCTGGGAAGGGTTCGCATGATACCCTTTAGTTTCTTAAGCTTATATGTCTGATCGCAAATTGCGGATCGTGCCCATCGGAGGCCTTGGTGAGTTTGGGATGAACTCCATGGCGCTGCGGTATGGCGACGATATTATTGTGATCGACGCCGGGATGATGTTTCCCGACTCCGAACTGCTTGGGGTGGACATTGTCACGCCCGATTTCAGCTATCTTGAGCAGCACGCGGGGATGGTGCGCGGTCTTGTTCTGACGCATGGGCACGAAGACCATATCGGCGGCGTGCCATTTCTTCTGTCGCAATTAAACATCCCAGTCTACGGAACTGAATTCACGCTGGCTCTTGTCGAGCGCCGTCTGGACGAACACGAGATGCTTGAGCAAACCAAGCTGCACATCGTCAAGGCCGGCTCCCGCATAAAACTGGGCTGCTTCGAAATTGAGTTCATCCGCGTGACTCACTCGATTGTCAGCTCGGTTGCGCTCGCGATAACCACTCCGCTAGGTGTGGTGATTCATACGGGCGATTTTAAAGTCGATCCAACGCCCACCGACAACGAAGTTTTCGACCTGCACACGTTCGCGGAGTACGGCAAGCGCGGTGTGCTGCTGCTGCTGTCCGACTCGACGAACGTGGATCGTCCGGGGTACACCGAGAGCGAGCGCGCGGTGCGACCCCGGCTTGAAGAGTTGTTCACGCGTTCGGAGCGCCGCCTGATCATTTCGTGTTTCAGCAGTTCCATCCACCGCTTGCAGCAAATCCTGGATCTCGCGGCCGAAAGCCAGCGCAAGGTCGCGTTCCTGGGCCGCAGCATGTTGAATGTGACCGAGATTGCGCACAACCTGGGTCTGCTGTCGATTCCCGATTCGATTCTGGTGCGTCCGCAGGACATCATGCAGATGGCGCCGGATAAAATCGCGGTCGTGGTTTCGGGAACGCAGGGCGAGCCGATGTCCGCGCTATCCCGCGTTGCCGTCGATAATCACAAGCATCTTTCTTTGCAAAAGGGCGATACGGTCGCGCTAAGTTCGCGCATCATTCCCGGCAACGAAAAAGGCATCTACCGCATGATGAATCACA
>OCTA010006209.1_pt1 | contig 10224 bp, 7 predicted proteins | sample 1538991 | NCBI WGS metagenome assembly OCTA01 (sample SAMEA3539302, study PRJEB22396) | soil metagenome | biome: tundra; feature: field; material: soil | place: USA | collected 2010-05 | depth 0.15 m | reverse complement strand
CCTGTTGCCGGCCTTCGGCCGGCTCTACGTCGTGTCGTGCCGCGCAAGGGGAAGCTGGCGCAGGAACGGGTCGGCCAGGCGGTGGCTGGTCACGCGGATGCGCGCGTCCACGGCGATGACACCGTCGGGGCGGGCGATCACAGGGTTGAGGTCAAGCTCGGCGACCTGCGGCAGCTGGTCGGCGAGCCGCGACATCCTGAGCAGGGTGTCGCGCAGCGCTTGGATGTCGGCGGCCGGCTGGCCGCGGTGACCGAGCAGCAGCGGTGCCGCGCGGATCGAGTGGATCAGGTCGTCGGCGTCGGCGCCGGTGAGGGGAGCGAGGCGGGCCACGCGGTCGCCGAGCTCGTCGGTGGCGACCCCGCCGAGTCCGAACACCACAACGGGGCCGAACACCGGTTCCTGCACGATGCCGACGATGGTCTCGGTTCCTCCCGTGATCATGGGCTCGACGAGCACTCCGGACAGCTGTCCGGCGAACTTGCCCTGGAGACGGTGCATCGCCTCGCGCACCTCGTCGGCCCCGCGCAGGTCCAGTTCGACTGCGCCCGCGTCGGTCTTGTGGAGCAGGCCGGGCACATCAGCCTTGATCACCACATGACCGCCCAGGCCGGCTGCTGCGCCGATCGCTGCGTCGGTGTCTTCGGCCCGGCGGAACTCTACCATCGGAATGCCGTAGCAGCGCAGCAGGTCGTCGGCCTCGCCGGCGGACAGCCAGCCACCGCCCGGCATCCGCGCGAGGAAGGAACCGACGATTGAGCGCGCTTCCGACACCCGGAGGTCCCCGATCTCCGGCACTGTGCCGGCTGGCCGGGATCGCCATGAGCCGTAGCGGGCGGCCCGGGCCAGCGCACGCGCGGCCGCTTCCGGATAGGCGTACGCCGGCACGGCCGGGCCTGCGTCGCCGCCGTGCAGCAGCTGGACTGCCTCGGGCTGGTCCAGCACCACCGCCGCCAGCGGGACCGGCAGCCGCTCGGCCGTGAGCGCGGGAATCAGGTCGGCAGCAGCGGTGGGGATCACCAGCGCGATCACGGCGTCCACGCCGTCCTCGCTGGCGGCGATGCGCAGGGCCTGGCGGAACGCCTCCGCGCTGACGGCCATGGTGGTGTCGACCGGGCCGCCGACAGCCGAGCCGGCGGGCAGCACGTCCCGCAGGCGGCCGCGGGTCTTCGGGCCCGGGGTGGCAACGGCCAGGCCGGCTTCCGCGCATGCGTCGGCAGCCAGCACGCCCGCACCGCCGCCGTTGGACACGATGGAGACCAGGCTGCCCGCCGGGACCGGCTGGGATGCGATCAGCACGGCTGCGTCGAGCAGCTCGCCGAGGCTGGTGGTGGCGATAATCCCCGCCTGCTCGAACAGTGCCTGCCGGGCGATCAGCGGCGCGGCTGCCGCTGCCGTGTGCGAGGCGGCAGCACGCTGCCCCGGCGCCGACCGCCCGGCGTGGACGGTCAGGACAGGGACCTTGGCGGTTACCCGGCGCGCGGTCCGGGCGAACTTGCGCGGATTGCCGAAGGATTCCAGGTAGAGCACGGCCAGCTCGGTGGTGCTGTCCGCCTCCCACCACATCAGCATGTCGCTGCCGCAGACATCGAGCATGCCGCCGACCGAGGCGAAGCAAGAGGTCCCGATTCCCAGCCGGGAAAGGTGCTCCAGAAGCGCCACGCCGACCCCGCCGGACTGGCTGACGAGGCCGGTCTTGCCGGGGGAAGGGTGGTGCCTGGCGAAAGTGGCATCCAGCCCGATCCCCGGCACCGCGACGCCGAAGCAGTCCGGGCCTACCAGGCGCATGCCCCCCCGCCGGCTGGTCTCGAGCAGGCTGGATTCTTGCGCTGGCGTGAGGCCCGAGGTAATCACCACCAGCGATCTGGCTCCGCGCTCCCCGCATTCCTGCGCCACGTCCAGGACGCCCGCCGCTGGTACCGCCACCACCGCGAGGTCGGGGGCCTCCGGCAGCGCGGCGACCGACGGGACGCACGGGATGCCTTCGATGTCGCGGGCGTGCGGATTGACCGCGTACAAGGCGCCGCCGAAACCGGCGTCGCGGATGTTGAGCAGGATCGCCCGGCCGATCGATCCGGGACGGTGGCCGGCGCCGATCACCACGGCCGACCGGGGAGCCAGCAGGGGTTCCAGGCTGGCCACATCTGCGCGTCTCTCCCGGCCGGCCACCGCGTCCAGGTAGGGGCTGGCCTCGCTCAGGGCCGTGCTTTGCGGGATCGGCATGGACACCTCCACCACGCCCTGGTCATACCTGGGCCGCTCAGCCAGCCCCGCGTCGCCGAGCACCCGCAGCACGGCGCTGTTCGCCGACAGTGCCTCGGCGGTGAGGACCTTCACGCCGCGGGCACGGGCCAGCGAGACCAGGTGCTCAAGCAGCAGCGTGGCGATGCCGCGCCCGTGCATGCCGTCGGCGACCGCCAGGGCGGCCTCCGCGGCCCGCGGGTCGGTGGTGGGCTCGTAGCTGGCGACTCCCACCAGCGCATCGCCCAGCAAGCCAAGCAGCGCCCCGTGGTCCGGGCCGGCCTCGCGGCACACCCGCCGGGCCTCTTGCCCGGCGGCCGCCCGGCTCGCGCCGAAGAAGCGGAAGTACAGGTTTTCCGGCGACATCGCCTCGTGCAGTTCCCGGACAGGCCCGTAGTCCGCGGGGCCCGCGGGCCGGATGCTGATGGTGGTGCCGTCGGCCAGCAGCGCATAGGACCGCCCGGCCTCCGCGAGCGCGGTCAACCGATCACCTCCCGCTTCTCCCAAGCGCTTCCGAGTGCCTACGGCCCTGCTGCTGCACCCGCCGGGCGAGGCACAGTCACTCATCCATCATCCCCGGTCGCCGGACCCCGCGCACCGCCTGCCGCCGCAGTTCCACGGCGAGACTTCACACGCTCGCCCAGCCGCGGTGAGGTGATCATCTCGTTCTCCCCGGCGGAGTGACTATTGCGGAACGGATGGGTTAAGGCTCATGGCCCCTCGCGGTCCTTCCGGCGGCCCGGGCACGCCAGCCAGACGCGGCGCGGGCGAGGCTCAGGCGGTCCTGGATGCCGCCGGGACGGCGGCTGCCAGCGGAACGGCTACCTGGCGCGGCGACTGGACTGCGGTGAGCGCCAGCGTGTAGATGATGTCGTGCACCGCGGGCGAGGCTACCGCGAGCCGGACTGCCCCGAAGGGGCCACTCCTTCCGGGCGAAGTCCCGGACGGAGCGTAGCGACCCTTGGTTGCTGGACTTTGACACTTGAGCTGATTTTCGGGGCGGCGTAGCGTCGGGGATGCCCGCTCCACAACTCTGCAGGCAGTGTCCTGACCAGCCACTTTGGATGGCACAGCCGGTCGCATCGCGGGACCGGACTTCGGCGCAGCGGCCGGCGGCCGGCCGATCGTGACCGCAGGTCGGCGCGGGATGGACTGCCGCGGCGGGCTGAGGGGGATTGCGGACCGGCTGAGCCTCGGCGAGTCCTGGCAAGGATCAACAATCTGCCGCCCGCGATCTGGGAGGCTGGGTGCCGATGCCCGCCGATCCCGCCCCCGCCGGCGCCCGCGACGACCTGCCCGGCGTGGAGCGCCTGCTCACCTTGTCCGACGGCGTGGTGGCCATCTCCCTGACCCTGCTGGTCCTGCAGCTCAAGGTGCCGTCCGCCGCGCAGGTTGCTGATCCGACCTCGGCCGCCGAACTCGCCACGCAACTCGGTAAGGGCGCCGACCAGCTGATCAGCTACGTGATCTCGTTCTACGTCATCGCCCAGTTCTGGCTGGTCCACTACCGGGTGTTCCGCCAGGTCGCCGGGCAGCGGGAGGGCCTGGCCTGGTGGAACTTCGCGTTCCTGTTCACCATCACCGTGATGCCGTTCACCAGCGGCCTGCTGGGCGAGTACTCCGCCAATCCGCTCGCCGTCGACGTCTTCGCGCTCAATCTGCTGGCTGCCAGCCTGGCGACCCAGGCGACGCTCGTCTTCGGCCGCCGCAAGCATCTGCTGATCGCCGAGACCGGCGCACGAGAAAGGCAGGCCGCACGGGCGCGCGTGGTGGCGAGCGTGTTCGTCATCGCCGCGTCCATCGGCATTGCGTGGGTGGACACCAGCGCCGCCAAGTACTGCTGGCTGCTGCTTGCTGTCGCGCCGCGGGCCGCGGATCGCTGGTCCGCCCGCCGGGCCCGACTCGACGGCGGTCCACCCGGCGGAATGGGCCGGTAAGCCGCCAAGGCCCGGCTGGCGCATGAGATCGGCAGGGCAGCCGAGATCTTGCGCGACAGCCCGAGACCCTTGATCCGGGCCGCCGCCTTCGAGGACCACGGACGGGCACTGCTGGCCGCTGCCAGAGGAGAGCCGGCCATTGCGGCCGTGGACACCGCTTGGGGTATTCATGCCAGGCTTGGAGCGCATGGCGAAGCACGCCGGGTGCAGCGTCTGCTCCAGCGAGCTGGGGTCCGGCGCAGGCGCTGGAGCAGTGCCCTGGCACGGCCCGTCCAATGGTGGGCGGCGCTCACTGAAACCGAGCAGGGGTCGCCCGCCTGGCAGCCGGCCGGACGGTCACACCAACCGCTCTGCAGCCGCCGAGTTCTTCCTGTCACCGAACACGGTCGCAACCCGTCTCCGATCGATCTTCGGAAAGCTGAGCGTAAAGTCCCGGGCCCAGCTAACCCGCGCCATCCTGCACGAGAACTGAGCTCGTAGCCGGTGCGCCAGACCGTGCCGGATCGGCCCGCCGCAATAGCTCACTCGCGGCCGTTGCTTCTTGCGAAGCTCCGCGAGCTGCCCAGAATCCACCACGGCGGCATGCTGGTCCGAAGGCCATCGAAGATGCGGGGCTGGCAGACGTTGCGCACCGTCTGGTGCTGCACCCGCGTGTGCGCGGACGTGCCGATCAGGTAGAGTTCCGGACCCGCTGTAGATGAGCGGGAGGCCGACGCCGAGGAGCGCCGCGAGCTCAAGGAGGCTGGGGGCATGACGACCGCGGCGAGTGCTCCGGCCGCGCCGGCCAGCGCGAGGGCACCTTGCAGCACGAGCGTGCGCGCGAGGAAGATCCCGAACGAGCTATCGGCCCCAGTCGAGACGAGCCGTCGGTGGCGCGCTCCCGCATCGGGCCCAGAGGAGCCCCGCCGCGAACAGCGCCCAGGCGAGTGCGAGGCTTTCCACGACAACGGCGGGCTGGAAGACCGCGCTCGCCGCCGGTGGGTGCTGTACACCTTGAACGGCAAAATGTCGGCCATTGCACAAACCTCGCAGGGACCCGGCGGCGTTGGGGTCTAACTCGGGTCTAACTGGCCTATGTCCATCGGCAAGGACTTACTATTTCCTGTTTCTGCTCGGTGCGGGCCGGGTTCAAATCCAGCAGCCCGGATGCTTACGTGCTCGCCGTTCCCGGCTGATCCGACCCTCAGCCGGTGCCGCGTCCGATCCGCAGGTGCCCGCGACTCGGTCGCCATGCTGCTCGCCTTGCCGACCCTGCGCCGCGGGCCTGCTCGGTGGCGTCAGACGCCCCGGAAGATCGGCGCGCGCTTCTCGGCGAAGGCCCTCAGCCCCTCGAGATAGTCGCTGCTGTCGTAAGCCTCCCTTCGCAGGCCCTGAATGCGCTCGTACACCTGCGCCGCAATGGGCTGGTAGTCCGTAAGGACACGGAGCTGTTCCTTGATGACCGCAATAGCCATAGGCGACTTCGTCGCCATCCTCGCGGCCAGCTCGAAGGTGAACTGCTCAAGTTCGGCCGACCCCACCAGGTGGTTGACCAGCAGCCATTCCTTGGCTTTCTGGGCATCGAGGGGCGCGGCGGTGAAGAACAGCTCCTTAATGAGATTGATGGGGAGCCGGCCGAGAAAGTGGAGCAACCCGGTGGTGTTGTACGGCAGTCCCAGGTTCGCGGGAGTAATGGCGAATGTCGCCGTCTCGTCGGCGACGACCAGGTCGCAGCTCAGCACCAGGTCGAGCGCTCCGCCCCAGACTGAGCCGTGCACCATGGCTACGACCGGAGCCGGGAAGGTGCGGATGGCGCGGAGCAGTTGCTCGAGGGGCTCGCTGTAAGCGAGCGGATCGCGCCGACCCTGCGGAAGCTCGCCGATGTCATGGCCGGCGGACCAGACGCGCAGTCCCGCCGCGGCGCGCAGCACGACGGCGCGTACCTTCTCGGCTTGCATGCTGCTGAGCGCGGTGACGATGCTAGTGGCAATCTGGCCGCTGAGGGCGTTGCGCCTGCGCTGGTCATCAAGGGTGATGACGCCAACTTGCCCGAGGACATCCGTCCGGACGCCGGCGCTCTGGTGGCCGCCAGCGGCTGCCGTGGCGCCCGCCTGGCCGGCTCCGCCGGGCGCCGCCGGCTGTGCGCCAGACGGATTGCCTCTCAGGCTGGCCAGGGCCACGAAGGCCCGGGCCAGGGCGTCTCTGCCCGACCCGAGCATCGTGGTCACGAGCCCGAGCGCCTCGATCCGCTGGTCGCCGGCGAGCCTGACGGCAACATGGCGCCAGAGCACCTCCTCCAGGACGTTGAATGTTCCCTGGATCTCGGCGATGTCGAAACCGGCCGCGAAACGCTCCGCCGCGATCTGCTGGGACGACGCGATGATCGCCTCGGCGTGGCCCTGGTGCACGCACCGGACCACGAGCCCGAACAGATGCCGCACGTAGCGGCGGCGCTCCTCCGGGCTGGATTCCTGCTGATCTGTCTCATCACGTCGCTCAAGCGCGGCAACCGCTTCATCCACTACTCGATCCTCGGCGCTGGCGAGAAATGCTGACGTCTCCACGAACCGCCGCCTCCCTTCCCTGGCCATGCCCCTCGGGTGTTCATGTCAGGCGCACGCGAGCTTTGGTGTTCTGCCAAGAATTCGCTAGCCGCAAAGCTGTCCGCCGCACGGCTATCCCGGTTACATCCTGACGTGCGGCGGCGCCGGGTGAGACACAGGCGACACCCCTCTCGGAGTCCGGCCGCGCACCTCATCCTCAGCCTGCGCCGACCTGGGCGATCCTGGAAGACATGAATAGCGAGTCGCGCCCCGTGATGATGCCCTGACGGCTACACAGAGTTACGCGGCAGCCGCCGCTCAACTTCCAGCGGTGCCGATCCTAGGTAGCCGCGCGACTACCACTCCCGCGGCCGGTTCCAGGTCGACCAGGCCGCATACGACCAGCTCGGATCACCGCAGGGCGCTCTGTACATCGGCAGCCCGCAGGAGATCATCGACAAGGCTCTGTGGGAGCACAGGCTCTTCGGCCACCAGCGCATCTTTGCCCAGGTCGATCTTGGCGGCCTGCCCTTCCCGATCGTCGCGCGCACCATCGAGCTGCTCGGCGAGGTAATGGCGGTAATACGGGAAGAACGTCTCGCGGGCCTGGCGGTAGAGGCCGACGACCGGCGCGGCGGCGGCGGGAGAGCCGCCGATCAGGGCGAGCGTCATCGGCAGCCCGAAACCGCCGGCCCGGACGGCGCTGGCCGGGTTGCCGCCGACACCGACCCAGATCGGCAGGCGCTCCTGGTGGGCACGTGGCGTGATCTCAGCATCGTTCAGCGCCGGGCGGTACTGGCCCTGCCAGGTCACGCGCTCGTGCTCGTTGACCTGCATGAGCAGTTCGAGGTGCTCGGCGAACAGCGCGTCGTAGTCATCGAGGCTGTAGCCGAACAGCCCGAAGGACTCGGTAGAGGCGCCGCGGCCGACGATGATCTCGCCGCGGCCGCCGGACAGCAAGTCGACGGTGGCGAAGTCCTGATAGACCCGCACCGGGTCGGCGGTAGACAGCAGTGTGGTGCCGCTGGTGACACGAATGCGGTCCGTGGCCTGCGCGATCGCGGCGAGGACAACCGGGGGCGAGGAGACGGCGTAGTCGCTGCGGTGATGCTCGCCGACCGCGAAAACGCCGAGCCCGGCCTCATCGGCCAGCCGGGCCGCCTCGACGATCTCCCGCAGCCGCTGGCCGGCGGAGATCACCGCGCCGGTGACCGGATCAGGAGTGAGCTCGGTGAGCGTGATAAGGCCGAGTTCCACTGGCAGTCCTTCGGGTCAGCGGTCGCTGGATCAGCCGCTGGCGTCCGCTTCCGCGGAAGCGGGCACCGGCGGCGCCTCTGGCGGCGCGCTGGCAAGGTTGCGCCGCCGCCTGGTGATGACGGCGGCGGCCGCCGGGACGACGGCGGCAAGCGCGAGGGCACGCATCCAGGGCTGGTTGAGCCGGTGCCCGAGTGCGTGGTCGAGCGAGAGGGCGCCGGGGCCGGTCAGCGCCAGCGCTGCAGCGCTGGCGCCGAGAACGGCGGGAAACTCGAAGCCGCCGTTGCTGCTGAAGAAGCCGTTCGCCGCGTGCATAGAGGTCGCGACGATCATCGTCCCGGCGATCGCCGCGCCCGCGCCAGCGGTGCCGACGCCAGCGGCGAGCAGGGCTCCGCCCCCGGCCTCGCCGAGGCCGGCCGCGATCGCGTTGACCTTGCCCGGCCGGAAACCTATCCGGTCAAAACCGGCGGCTGTCTTGTCCAGGCCCGCGCCGCCGAACCAGCCGAACAGCTTCTGCGTGCCGTGCGCGACGAGGGTACCGCCGATGCCGAGGCGCAGGGTGAGCAGACCGAGATCGCGTGGCGTCGTCATGACGCGGGGCTCAGGACGTCGTTCATGCCGAGCCCGATCTGATCCTTCGCCCCCGGCGCGTCACCGCGGTCGGGGACCGGTATTTCCGTCGAGGTCATTGACGCTCCTGCTGGTTGATCGTTGTACTAGCGGTTATCGATGGTTCCTCGGTTCCTTTTCGGAACCGTCCCATTGTCGGGCAGGCGGCTCGTCGTGGCAATGAGGCACTCTCCCGTGCCTCGGTTCTGCGGGCCTTCGAGGTTAACCGGGATGGCGTTGCAGCGTGACTACTGTCCGCGATTGGCGGTGGCTGCTGGACGTGCATGGCTCATGGGACACACGGCCGCGGTTTGCGGGGATCCGGCGGCGGTGACCGGCGCGCCGTCGTGATCAAGAGGCCCGCGGTCCCTAAGATCATGGATCTTCTGAAGGAAACATGATCGTCAGGGAGCCGCGGGCACCGTGGTCCAGGATACGGCCTCTGCGCTGTTCGGCGTGGACGGCCTGCGGGTGATCGAGGCCGAGGCGGAGGCCGACGGCAGCATCACTGTCCGGGTGGTCGCCGATCACCCGGCCGCGGCGGCGTGCCCGGAGTGCGGGACGGTTTCCGGTGCCGTGCACGAGTACGTGCTGACTCGCCCGCGTGACCTGCGGCGGGGTCTGGACGAGGTGTCGGTGTGCTGGCTGAAGCGGCGGTGGAAGTGCCAGGCGCCGGCCTGCGGGCGCATGACGTTCACCGAGTCGCTGCCGGCGGTGCCGCCGCGGTGCCGGCTGACCACGCGGCTGCGGCGGCTGGCCGGCGCGGAGGTCGCCGAGCGGGGCTGCACGGTCGCCGAGTCCGCCCGGTGGCAGCGGATGTCGTGGCCGGTGGCCCATCAGGCGTTCGCCGGTCAGGCCGATCGGGTGCTGGCCGCGCCGATGGGGCTGGTGGCGCAGCTGGGGATCGATGAGCACCGCCGCGGACGGCCCCGCTGGCGGATCGATGAGGACAGCGGGGAGTACGTGCTGCTGGCCGATCGCTGGCATACCTGTTTCTTTGACCTGGCCGGGGATCAGGGGCTGCTGGGGCAGGTGGAGGGCCGTACCGCTGATGACGCCGCGTACTGGATGTGGCAGGCCGGCCCGGCGTGGCGGGACGCCGTCGAGGTGGTGGCCATTGACATGTGCTCCATCTACGCGTCCGCGGTGCGCCGGATGCTGCCGCGCGCCCGGCTGGTGGCGGGCCTGTTCCACGTCGTCCCGCTCGCGGTGAAGATGACCGGGGACGTGCGGCGCCGGGTGGTGCGGGCCAGGTACGGGCGGCGGGGCCGGTCGGGCGATCCGGAGTACGGGGTCAAGGGCCTGCTGGTGCGCAACCTGGAGCACCTCGCCCCGGCCCAGTTCGCCAAGGTCATGGACACCCTGGGCGGTGACCGGCGCGGCCAGGAGATCCTGGCCGCGTGGATCGGCAAGGAGAAGCTCCGCGACGTGCTGAACCTGCGGGCCAGGGTCACCGGGTCCACCCCGTGCGAGCGGGACGTGCGGGACCGGCTGTTCCGCTTCTATGACTGGTGCGCCCAGAACGACGACATCCCCGAGCTGGTCACCCTGGCCAGGACCATATCCCGCTGGCAGGACGAGCTGGTGCACGCGGTGCTGACCGGGGTGACGAACGCCAGGTCCGAGAGCCTGAACCGGATCGCCAAGCTCGAGGCCCGCATGGC
>OCTA010006204.1_pt1 | contig 10228 bp, 14 predicted proteins | sample 1538991 | NCBI WGS metagenome assembly OCTA01 (sample SAMEA3539302, study PRJEB22396) | soil metagenome | biome: tundra; feature: field; material: soil | place: USA | collected 2010-05 | depth 0.15 m | reverse complement strand
GCTTGGAGCCTTCCATTGCTCCTTATCGTGACACGAAGCCGCCCAAATGTCCAGCCTTTTCCGCTAATCAATTACGCGGCCTCCTTACCGGTTGGCTCGATGTTTCGGTTTTCGGGCTTGACAATTGTCCAGGCACAGTATAGCATATATATGCTATACTATCAACAATAAAAAGGAGACCTCATGAGCCAGAAACGGATTCAGCAGATCGAGCGGAGGATTGATCGGATCAAGAGGACGCTACTGGAGATCGGTCCGATGCGTCCGGGCTCCCTGACCCGTCAGTACAAGGACCCCCAACACCACGCCGGGGCCTACTGGCAGATCAGCTATACGCGTCGGATGAAGAGCCGCACGGAGTACGTCCGCCGGAAATGGGTGAAGGAGGTTCGCCGCCAGACCGTGACCCACAAGCGGTTCAAACGTCTGGTTGACCAGTGGATCGACCTGAGTATCGAGCACTCACGGCTGATCATGAAGATCGCGGAACCTGGGGCCACCCGATAGGCTGGAAGTCGGTACTCTCAAGTCGTAACACGGCATGGTTATAATCCCGGAGTGACGACCTGGATCAGCGTCTTGCAAGCCTGCTCAAGCGTAGGCAGCCGGAAGGCGCAAGCTTCGCGCACGAACGTATGCTCGTGGACGTTGTCTTGTTCCTCCATCGCCAGGATCACAGGCTTCTGGAGCTGAAACGCCCACGCCAGCTCAAAGCTCGAGCCAATCGATACCCGCGTGGCGCCCAGGAAGTTCGCGAGAACCACATCCGCCCGGCGGACGTCGAAGAAATCGCGGCACACAACCCCCCGCTGGCTGGCCAACGCCATACCCTCGTAGGTATCGCCCAGCACGGGGACGCCTTGCAGGTATCCCTTGCCGCGCATCGGGGAGAGAGGCACAATCCAGGGAGGAAGTAGCGCGGCCACCCGGCGGTAGTATTCCGAGCAGATGTCGAAAGACAGCCCGGTAATCGGCCCGCACAGATAGACGTAGTACTTCCTCGCGGCGATCTTGGCGTACCAAAAGTCTTCGGTAGAAACCATAGCCGCGTCGGCAACTGGCTGAAGCCCGTCGGTACTGAACATCCCCGATGGAAACATATTCTCCTCAATGCCGGAATTCCGGCGCATCCACGACGCCCCGATCTACATCACCGCGGCCGTTCCAACACAATCCCCGTCCCCGTGATACACATCCGCATTCACCGTACCGTCGACGGTCGGAGCGGCTTCGAACGCAGCCCTCTCCATCTGCTCGTCGGAGATCGCCCCGCCGCACCGCGAACAAGTCCGGTCCTTCAGCGGCATCCTAACCACTTGCTGGCGGTAATTCGCCAGCACCTTGGGGTCGGTCACGAAGGTCCTTTCTTCGTCATCCGCGAAAGGATCGCGACTGGGGTTGACGTCCACCTGGACCGGCAACTCAACCACGGCGCACGGCACTCTCTCCGGAACTGGATCCGGGACCAAGATGCTCTGTTGCAGCCACGTCTCCACCGGCAACTTATCTTCGAGCGCCCGTTTTGCCTTTCCTCCCAGGATCCTGTCAAGGACCGCCTCCCAACCCAGAAACCGGTACGTTACGTTGTTCCGGTCGCCGGTCGCCCGGCTAATCGCCGCATTGAACTTCGTCTCGGCGCATAGACCGAACAAGGCGGCTTTAATTTCGGCGGCCTTGCTGAGAACGCCGCCCAGCTCGCGATCGGCGAAGCCACACATGACCAACTCGAACAGGACATTCGAGATCCGCGCCTTGGCGCCGGGCTTCTTACGGAAGACGTCCTTACCAAAGACGGCATCCGACAGGTATACGGCGTTCAGGAACGCATTCTTCATGCTGCGGCCGAAAGCCTCCGTGTAGTTGCCCTCCTGCCAGAACGCCATCTCGCTGCTGATAAAGCCTTCCAAACTGTTCCCGGATGTCTTGGAGTACCCAGCAATCCCTTGGCGATAGAACGCCAGGAATCGGACGACCAGTTGCGTGGATTCCATCCGCAATGCCAGGCTCTTGCTGATGAGCTTCTTGAACTCCGGCAGGTCCGCCAGCTCCTTGCAAAGGTCGTTGAACGGACCCTGATAGGAGGCATTGCGAATCTCCTGCGCAGTCAGCCGCACGGTGTTCTGGTTCAGCAGTTCGAACAACGCCGCTACCGCCTGATTATCCAGCCCCACGGCTGCGATGATGCCCAACTTATAGTTGAGGAACGCCATCTGCATCGGCGCAGGGAAGTCGTCGAATTTCAACCCATTGAGCATAGGCAGCCGTTCGCAACCAGTCAGCCGGAAATCCTCGCCCTCGCTCCACGGATTCTCGTTGCGGTAGAAGCACGACAGCGCCATACAACGCTGTCTCCCGTCCACCATCTCGTCGCGCGATCGTTTGTTGGCCGGTGTCCGCCGGACATAGATCTCGGGAATGGCGACATTCAACATCACCGACTCGATCAGCCGGCAGGCCACGTCTTTCTTCCACACGAAATTGCGCTGATAGGGAGGTCGCAGCTCGAACCGGCCGGCATCGCATCGCTCGAACATCATGTCCAAACTCAGCAACTCCCGGTCGGTCATCGAACCGAACGCGCGTACCTGCTCTACGAACACATTGATTATCGAAACTGATGGCTCTTCCATAAACTCCTCTACGCAGCGAACCGGCTGCGGTTGTTCTCGCCCTCGGCTTCCATGCCGACCTTCTTCTTGCACATGTTGACCCGCGAATCGATACTCTCGATAAGGTCCTCCAGACGTCGCTGGACGGCTTCGAAAGGCCCGCAAAGCGTCTTCTTCCACGCATCGCGCACGGCCTCGGTGGTGCCCTTCTCCACCGGAAGCGAGAACTGGCTCGACTTCGAGTAGGAGACGAACCCATCTACCAGGTACAAGTAGCGGGAGACGCGATTGCGCCAGACCTCGACAAACGCCATGTGCTGAAGGGTCGACGGTACATCCGGCGACATGATGTTCTTCTCCAGCACCGCCTCAAGCGGCTTAATGCGGTCGACGAACTCCCCTTCGAACTGCACAAAAGCGGCCTGGAGCTGCTCCGGCGTAACGATCTTCAAAATCTCGCGAATACTTCCGACCATGATTTGATCTCCGCTGCTATACCTGGCACCGTACCGAGCCCATCAGGGCATTCCCGAGCAGGATGGCATCCGCCGGCGTCAATGTCAGGCGAACCGGCGCGGCGCTCCCTCTCCGCGCGCTGCGCAGCTCGATCGCCACACAGCCCTCGGACTCGGACGCGGACCGAACAACCTGCACATCATGCAAATGAAAGTGCTTGTTGCCGTATGCGTGTTCCACTTGGGATTTTCCTAAACCAGTCACAGCAGTCCCCTTTCAGATACAGCTACGCGGCCGCCTCTTCCTCGGCGTCGACCGACAGCATGTCGGCTATGAGGTGCGTGTACTCCGGGTACTCGACGGAAATGCACTTGGCCTTGTGCGGGCAATAAGCGCATTGCCAGGCGCCCACGTGCGTCTTCCCTTTCACGCGCTTCTGCCAATCCTTGTACTTGGTTTTGCCGATGATTCCGGCCTCTCCGAGTACCTGGATTTTCTCTGGCGCGTACTTCCACTCGTACTCTGCCGGCGGCCAGAAGCGCGAGTGCAACGCCCGAACTCGACGGAATACTTCGTCCCAAAAACTCCTATCGGCAACTTCCAAATCTATTTCGTTCCGAACTGTACCGTCTACTCCAGGCGGAAGAAGTCCTTCCTTGGCCATCTGCTCCCGCACCATCTCGACATTCCTAAGGTAATGATCCTGAAGGATCTTGTACCTCTCGTAAATGCTTTCGACGGTGAACAGCTTCTGGGGCATTCCATCGATCTCGGGATAGTGCAGCCCGTCCAGGGGGTCCTGGCTCAACCCGATGTCGAACTCGCGAGTAGCGCAATCGTCGCGGGTTTCGTAGGTCATTTTCACCGCAACCAGGCCATCCTGACCCAAATCGAGGTTGGCGAAATCTACTTCAATACGGTTGCGATCGTACTCCTTCTTCAAATTCCAATACACGGCGCCGCCGGTGTCGCCGGCCTCTTCGAGCACCAGCATCATGCGCGCCAGCTCCTGCTTGCGGTCCCAGGATTCACGGATAATGCGTTTCAGCTTTACGCCGTTGCCGAACTCGTTCAAGTAGATGACGGACTGCATCACGCCCTCCAGCTTCGGGCGACCTTCCTTGATCACCTTCTTGTTCGACACGTAGCCGTAGATTGTTTTGTTCTCTACGATATACAGCTTGTTGTCGTCGGGATCGCACACCACCAGATCGAGCTCCAGTGGCAGGTCGATGTCGGCCACGTGATAACGCACGCCGCAAGCGACGAACACGCCGGCGTCCTTCGCCAGGGTGATGATGTCGAGCTCCATGGCACGGCCGGTGCGGAAGCGCCGCGCGCCGATGACGTCGATCGTGTTGGTCTGCGGCTCGCCGGTCAGCCGCCAGTAGCTTTTGCGGTGGCAGCCCCCGATGATGTCGCTTTCGCGCTGGGCGAACAGGACCGCGGAGGCCTCGCTCGGCCAGACCCGCGGCGTGCGGACGCATACGCGGTCCGCGTTTCCTGAGACAACAGCGCTCCATCGAGCAGCGGAAACAGTTTCACAATAGAATCTCCCATCTTCACGAAATCTCAGCACTACGACCCCTGAGCTGGGCTTTACGAACGGTTCCCGCGCAATCCCGGGAACACTTTCTCCAGGAACTTGCGCGCTCCGGACCGCGGCCGGTTGGCCCACCAGATCCAGATACCGGGCGTCAGCTTGAACACGACGCTGCCGGCGATATGCGCCCCGCGGTTGCGCCACCGCCCCGCGGCGCACAGACGGCAGCCTTCGTTGTGCCACCGGTGGCGGCTACAGATCGAATACCAATCCTGCCGCCAGGGTCCGAAGCCCTTCGACTTTCCGGTTTCCCTGTCAGTCGTCGACATAGAACCTCAGCGAGCCGTCCTCGTTGAGCGACTCCGCGAGCCACTGGTCCGCCAGCGCCTTCATGTTCTGAACCAGCGCCACCGCAGGGTTCGATCCGCTGTCCTCGGCCGCCGCCAAGCCGTACCGTTCGAAATCGGTGTCGTCAAGACTCTTCACCGCCTCGAGGAAGGCCTTCCCGTCCGCCACCCAGAACATGGTCTTATCGCCATAACTCTGGTCGTCGCAGGCCAGCTCCTTCTCATCCGCGATCTCGGTCAGGATGCCGACCAGGTTGTACGAGTCGACAAAGGTCGCGGAATGCGCGCCCCACACTTCTTTAACTGGTCGAAAATCAGACATTTGGGATCTCCTTCGCAAGGCTTTGCCGGTGAGACTCCGCAGCAGCCTTGACTTGTTCCAACGTGTCGCCTTGAGCGATGATTCCGAATTTATAGGTCAAACGGTACCCGCTCTGGACACCTTCTGGCAGGTTGGCCTGCCGAAACGTACCGATGGTATATGGGCCGCTGTACCAGTAGCATCCTACCTTCGCGGCTTCCCACTTCAACTCGTCAGCCATCTCGAACTCCTTGGAATAAGGGGCAGTTTTCCGCCCCCCACCCTCACTAGTCCCGCTCGTATGCCCCCGCGGCGCCGCCATAGCTGGCCGCGGATTCGATCGCGGCGGTCTTCTCCCGCGCCTGATCCAGCCGCGAGCGCCACTCCGCCGGGCAATAGTCGTCGTTGTTGCTATACCCCAGCGCTAGGTCGATCTGCGTCTCGACTTGCCGCGTATTCGGCCGGTACGAGTCCATGGCATGATTCCAGTCGTCCAGCTCGATGAGCGGATTCTTGGTCTCGGTGCGCAAGAACTCGATGGTCTCCCTCCGGGTCAACTTCTTCGCCGCGGCCTGGTCCTTGGCCGTCTTCGACACGCGCTGCGCGGCGTTACCGAAGGCCATCTTGACCAGGCGCTCCACTTCGGCGCCGGTCCAGACGCGCGGACTGAAGATCAGCCGGCCCAGTCCGTTGTTGGGCGTCTTGAGCGTTTCCACCAGGGACTTGAGCACCCGCACGCCGGTCTTCTTACAGACCGCAGCCAGCAGGGATTTACGCCCCTTGGCGTCACTCGGATGCGGCGGCAACGCCGGAATGACGTCGTCAAATCTTCCCGCGCGGATGAAAGCCTCATCGAGCAGGTCCGGCCGGTTGGTGGCGGCCAGTACAATCACCTTTCCCCAGCGGGCATCCTCCGACTGGCGGCCGCTCGAAAACGCCGAATCGATCTCGTCGGCGAAGACGATGCAAGGCGCCATGGCCTCGATGGCCTCGTAGAGCCTCTCGGTATTGCGCTCCGTTTCTCCGACAATCCCGCCATACAGCTTGGAAAAATCCACGTACACGAAGTTGATGCGGCAAACGGCGGCCAGCAGCTCGCCGTACCAGGTCTTCCCCGTGCCGGGCGGCCCCACCAGCAGGAAGCCGCGGGTCGTTCGCCGGCGGTCTCCCAGCAGCATCGGCTCCATCACCCACTGCTCGGCGTACAGCTTGAGCAGATCGTGGCCGCCCAGCAGGTTCCACACCGCGGCGCGCTGCTTCTCCTCGGGTTGGCCCTTAGTTTCCGGGCACAACGTCGTCGGAATCGGCTGGCGGATGTCGAGAATGTCGCCATACTCGGCGGCCAGGGACTTCTTCTTGTGGTCCGCGATCATGGGCAAGTCCACCGGCACATCCTGGAGCCAGCTTTCCATGAAGACGCCCTCGATCTGCACTCGGCTCATACCGGCGGTGTTATTCGCCAGAATGTCCCAGGTCAGGTCGTCGGCCAGGGTGATGCTCGTGCGAGCGGCGCCGTTAATCAAGGCCGGCTTGACCTTGATGTAGCTCTCGAAACCCTCCAGCCATTCTCTGCGCTCCTCGAGCGTCGGCCGTTTCACGCGGATGGCCGCCACGCGTGAGTCTCCGGACCGCAGGGATTCCTGCAAGTCTTGCAACCGCTGGGCGATCAGGATGATCTTGTTGCGCGGCGCGATCGCGCCGTTGAGCGCCCAGTTCTCGATGTAGGCGATCGGCGTCCGGTCCATGGTCAGGCTAGATACCTGGCCGGCGGGGAAGCACATCTTGGCGTCGTAAAACAACACCGTAAGGTTGATCTCCGGCCGCTCCGCCAGCTCCTTGGTGACCGCGGCGCGCAGGGAGGTCTTCAAATCCTTGTCGGCCAGTTTGGTGCGCAGCGGCTGGTTCTGCGCAAAGCGCATCGCCGACAGCTTGAAATAATCGTTCAGCAGGATCAGCGTGCCGGGCAGATCTTTCGGCTGCAACTGTTCGTCCTTCGCCTCGGCATATCGCGGATCCTTTCGGACGATGTCCGCAAAAGCCTGGAAGCTGCCCGTAGTGGCGAATACCAAGCCGTCCGGAACGGTGAAACGGGCCGCTACATTGGTCGCCCGGGGAGCCTGGATGTTGACCTTCTTGCCGGTGTTCTGAACCTCCTGAGAGACTTTCTCGGTCAGCCAAAACTTGTCGTAGCGCGTAAACAGCGTCATTCCCAGGTCGCCACGAATCCCGGTGTTATCCGGGTAGTCGTTCACGTTGCCGTGCAACGCGAAAACGTGCGCCCGGTTGGCGCGATAAAAATTGTCGATGTCGACGATGAAAGCGGGCCACTTGGCCGTCCCATCCGGGGCTTTCTTCTCATCCTCTTCGATTTCGACAGGCTCGTCGGCGATGCCAGCATCGTCCGGCGCCGCCACTTCTGGTTCGAGGACAGCAACGTCCCCATTCTCGTCTGCAAACATGGTTGAAACTCCTAACCCCTGCGCTATCTTCATTTTGAAGTACTCGACGTCGCCCAGATATTTAAGATTGCCCGCAGCGTCGGTAAAATACAAACCTGTGGGCGGTGGAAGCGGAAAATCGAACGCCACTTAACCTCCGGCCGGCGCACTATTCAATTCCGCGCGTACTTTCTTGCGAGCTTCCTCGGCCTTTTTACCAATCGTATTGGGCCCTTCGGCGTTCATGCCATACAGTTCGGCAGGCCCGGTCGTCGTAGGCATCTCCGCCAGGATGTGCTCATGACTCAAGTAATACTTCAAGTACTCCACCAGGGCTTGATCGAATTGCTCTGGATCTGCGAGGTCGTATTTCCGGCCCGCCATAGTCCAGGCGGGATCCCGCTCAACACGCTCCATGTCGAGCTGGATGCCGCCGATCAGTTCGAAACGCACCGTCTTCAGGTCTTTCCTATTGCGCACGCGGTTCTCCTTGCGGTCTCAGTATCCAAACCCTGAGCTGGCTATTGTTGCGGAAAGCCTGTAATCACGGCTTTGCCGGTCTCTCCCGAAATGATCAACTCGACCCGCTGTTCCGCGAAGTCCGCCGGCGTGTAGCGGCCGCTGAACAAGACCAGCTTCTGGTTCGCCGAAGCCAGCATGGGAGCCATACTGCGCTGCAACTGGTTGTAGCGGCCCATGACCGCCCAATCGAGCCTGGTCTTCAGCCATTGCCAGGCCTCGGCCCTCTTGTACTTCGCCGCGCGCGCGTTGGACCCCACGCTCCACTGGAAACCTCCGGCCTCCAGTTCCCCCTCGGAGTAGCCGGTAAACAGGCCGATCGACAGGTCCGGACGATCTTCCCGGATGCTGTAAACCAGCAGATCGAGTCCGTCGTCGAGCTGCTCGAGCGGCTCGCCGCCGGAAAATGTCACGCCTTCGATCCCCTGGCGCCAGACAACCAGGTCGTGCATCGATTCCCAGGCTCCCTGCCCGCGCTTGTGCGTCTTGGGATTCTGACAGCCGGCGCATTGAAGTGAACAGCCTTGAAAGAAGATGACGGCCCGGTTTCCCGGGCCATTCACCGAACTGCTTGCGATCTTCGCGTGGATCTGCATTACATCACCTGTTGCTTGGGAGCCATCTCCAGAACCGTGGCGCCCCTCTGATTCGCCAGCTTCATCTTCAGGTCCATGTTGTCGACATACAGGTCGACGACGTAATCGGCCTCGATCTTGGCCCGCATGCAACAGGTGAAGCAACTGATCGCCATATACCGCTCCGTATAGTGCGGATCGAGTTCCACGGCGGCCTCGACGCTGTCGTGGAACTCCTTCCGGAACTTGCGCTCGTACTTACCGTCGAGAACCACGTGGGGGTTGCCGCAAGCCGGGCACTTGTACGGGTTCTCCGCGGCCTGCGACTGCTTCACTAGGGCGTCCCGCAGCGGCGACTTATCTGCGGGCAAGGTTCTGTACCGCCGTCTGGACCTCGTGAAACTCCGGCTTCTTGCGTTCGGCGACGCGAACTCCCATACCCTCGAAATCCTTCTGGATACGCTGGCAGGCCGGACCTTTCACCCCTTCCACATCGACACTGAACCCCGAGCCGTCTCCGTGGATCGTTACGATTATCGTTGGTTTTGCCATGGCTAACTCCTGGTGAACCCCACCTGCTGCGCCTGGGTGTAAACCGGCGGCGCCGTCGCGGTGATGCGAACATCCATCGTGCCGGCGGCGTTCTTGACCTCTTCCCGGTGGAAGTTGGTATAGCCCTGGGCCGTCAGATCCTTGACCGCCTTCTTCTCCAGGTAGGTCTTGTTGACCTTCGCCAGCCAGTCTTTGCCATAGCCAATCTGGCTGTCGTACTGGGAAACGACCGCGGCGAACTTCCCGTCCTCGGTACGCCGGAACCCGATGTCGTTGGAAGACCCCGACAACGTCTTCCGGGGCAAGATAACCTGCGCGCGTTCCGCGCGCTGGTCGTCCTGATACCCGTAGAGCCGGTCCCCCTTGACCTGATCCTTCGCCAGGACCGGCTTATGGCCCAGCGTTCCCAGGCTCTCGACCAGGCAGTCCCGGTCGTCCATCTTCGTCTGATAGTCGTCAAACTTCGACATTTACTGTTCCTTCCGCAGGCAGCTCGATGGCCGCCTGCACCACAGAATTGAACTCGATCTGGCTCCAGTCCTGCTTCGACACCAGCACGACCGGAGGCGTCTTGCCGGCCGCGTCCGCCGCGAGACCGCAATTCGCCATTACCTTCCCAAGGACCACATCGGCAACTTTCGGATTCGTATCCAATCGTTGCTGGAACTGCTCCCACTGCGGGCGCTCCGCGCCGAAGAAGAGCTTCAGAATTCCCATCAGGCGCAAAGCCTGCTGCGCATCCGTCCGGCTGAAGCAATCCACCCCGCGGACGTACCTGCACCGCCCGACCGAGCGCATGCCGAACTGGCACATGTGGTAAGCCTCGAGAAAATACTGCGCCCGCTGGCCATCCCCCAGGTCGATGAACGACGAGTGGTACTCAGGCAC
>OCTA010006203.1_pt1 | contig 10231 bp, 8 predicted proteins | sample 1538991 | NCBI WGS metagenome assembly OCTA01 (sample SAMEA3539302, study PRJEB22396) | soil metagenome | biome: tundra; feature: field; material: soil | place: USA | collected 2010-05 | depth 0.15 m | reverse complement strand
GGGGTCGATCGGCAGGTAGGGGACCTCCCAGAATGCGCCTTCGGGGTTCTTCGCGCGCGCCTGCATGCCCTTGTTGATCGCGTCCTGGTGCGAGCCCGAGAAGGACGTGTAGACGAGATCGCCCGTGTAGGGATGGCGTGGGCTGGTCGGGAGCTGGTTGCAGTACTCGACGACGCGGCGCAGCTCGTCGATGTCGGAGAAGTCGAGCTCCGGATCGACGCCCTGGCTGAACAGGTTCATCGCCAGCGTGACCAGATCGACGTTGCCGGTGCGCTCGCCGTTACCGAACAGCGTTCCCTCGATGCGCTCGGCGCCGGCCATCAGTGCCAGCTCGGCCGCGGCGACGGCGGTGCCGCGATCGTTGTGCGGATGGATCGAGATGATCGCCCGCTCGCGATCGCTCAGGTCGCGGCAGAACCGCTCGATCTGGTCGGCGTGGATGTTGGGGGTGGACATCTCGACCGTGGCCGGGAGGTTGAGAATCGCCCTGCGCTCGGGCGTCGGCTGCCAGACGTCGAGCACCGCCTCGCAAACTTCGACCGCGTAGTCCAGCTCGGTGCCGGTGAAGCTCTCCGGCGAGTACTCGAAGCGAATGTCGGTCTCGGGAACCGTCTCGACGCCGCGCAGGCACCAGGCGGCGCCGTCCACCGCGATCTTCTTCACCCCCACGCGATCGGCGCGGAAGACGATGCGCCGCTGCAGCTCGGAGGTCGAGTTGTAGAGATGGACGATCGCCGCCCGCGCGCCGCGGATGCTCTCGAAGGTGCGCTCGATTAGCTCTTCCCGGGCCTGGGTCAGCACCATGATCGTGACGTCGTCGGGGATCAGGTCCTTCTCGATCAGCTGGCGCATGAAGTCGTAGTCGGTCTGCGACGCCGCCGGGAAGCCGACCTCGATCTCCTTGAAGCCGATCGTGAGGAGGAGGTCGAATAGCCGCTGCTTGCGCGCCGGATCCATCGGATCGATCAGCGCCTGGTTGCCGTCGCGAAGGTCGACCGAGCACCAGATCGGCGCTTTCGCAATCGTCTTCGACGGCCAGGTTCTGTCTGGCAGCTCGACCGGCGGATAAGGCCGGTACTTCTCGATTCGCATTCGACTCATCTCGTTTCCTCGTTGGTCACTGTTTTCGGCCACAAAAAAGCCCCCAAGCCCTTAGGCGGTGGAGGCGGAAAGGCGACCGGACCGGGGTTTATCTACCCGGCGGCCGCCAAGCTAAGCAGGAGGGTCTGGCTTTTCGTTGGAGCGATCATCGGTTATGAGGGTATCTGCGCCGGCACTTCCGCGCAAGAAAGTGCCGCTAATACCGTCCGCTAAGAACGTGCCGCGTAGCGCGCGGGAACGGGCAGTAAGCGCTTCTCTGCACGGTTCTCCCGCCCGGGCCAACGTAGTCTTTGATACTTCTTTGCCACGAGGGCGCCTGCCCCGAAGGGGTGGCGTCGTTCGAACAACCGTCGAGCTGTGACAATGGCAGGAGACATGAGCGCAGAGGCGCTTCGCTCGCGCGCCGCCGTAGTGCGGTTGGCGTGCGCATTCTTTTCGGGAGCCTTTCGGGCCGAGCGCCCGCGCTGCCGAACCACCGATCGGGTGGGCAGGCTTCACCTCCAAAGCAAGAGCCACAGACTCGACGTATGCGCGTAAACACGAACGAAAGGGACAGATAGATGCGCTACGTCTGGGATTTTGACGAGCCGTCGGAAGGCGGAAAGGCACTACTCGGCGGCAAGGGCGCCGGCCTGGCGGAGATGACGCAGATCGGGATGCCCGTCTGCGGCGGATTCACCGTCTCGACCGATGCCTGTCGCGCCTACATGAAAGAGAGCAAGGTTCCGGCAGGGCTGGACAAGGAAGTGGACGAGGCCATCGTTCGCCTCGAGAAGAAGTCGGGCAAGAAGTTCGGCGATCTGAAGGATCCGCTGCTCGTATCGGTGCGCTCCGGCGCCGCCGTCTCGATGCCGGGGATGATGGACACCATCCTCAACCTCGGTCTCAACGACGCCGCGGCGGCCGGGCTGGCCGAGACGACGGGCAACTCCCGCTTCGCCTACGACTGCTATCGCCGCCTGGTCCAGATGTACGGCGAGGTCGTCGACGGCATCGAGCCGAACCTGTTCGAGGACGCACTGACCGGGATGAAGGAGAAGCGAGGGGTCAAGAACGACGCCGAGCTCAATGCCGACGATCTGAAGGAGCTGGCCGACACCTTCATCGCCATCTACGAGAAGGAGAGGGGCCGCAAGTTCCCGCAGGATCCGCGCGAGCAGCTGATGCACTCGGTCGAAGCCGTCTTCGATTCCTGGGAGACTCCGCGCGCCCGCGTCTACCGCGATCACGCCGGCATTCCGCACGACCTCGGCACGGCGGTCAACGTCTGCCAGATGGTGTTCGGAAACCGCGGCGACAACTGCGGTACCGGCGTCTGCTTCACGCGTAACCCGTCCACCGGCGAGCAGGGCCTGTACGGCGAGTTCCTACTCAACGCTCAGGGCGAAGACGTCGTCGCCGGCATCCGCACGCCGCAGCCGCTCGAGCAGATGGAGAAGCCCTTCCCGCAGGCCTTCAAGGAGCTGGTCGAGTCGATGAAGACGCTCGAGCAGCATTACCACGACATGCAGGACATGGAGTTCACGGTCGACGAGGGCAAGCTCTACCTGCTCCAGACCCGGTCGGCCAAGCGCACCGCCAAGGCCGCGCTCAAGGCCGCCATCTCGATGGTCGGAGAGGGCCTGATCGACAAGGAAGAGGCCGTCAAGCGGATCAACCCCGATCAGCTCGACCAGCTTCTGCACCCGATGATCGACCCCAAGGCCAAGATCGAAGTTGCCGCCAAGGGCCTGAATGCGTCTCCGGGCGCGGCCTCGGGCAAGGCCGTCTTCGACGCCGACACCGCCGCCGAGCTCGGTAAGACCGAGAGCGTCATCCTGATTCGTCCCGAGACGACTCCCGACGACATCCACGGCATGCTCGTGTCGAAGGGCGTCCTGACGACGCGCGGCGGCATGACCTCGCACGCCTCGGTCGTCGCCCGCGGACTCGGCATTCCCTGCGTCGCCGGTTGCGAGGCGCTGGTGCTCGACCTCGACGCGAAGAAGGCGAGCCTGAACGGCAAGACCGTCAGCGAGGGCGACATCATCACCATCGACGGCGGCAACGGCAGCATCATCATCGGCGAGGTACCTCTGGTTCCGCCGTCGATCAACGACGACTTCCGCGTCATCCTGGAGTGGGCCGACGGCTTCCGCCGCCTCGGCGTCCGCGCCAACGGCGACACGCCCGACGATGCCATCAAGGCGCGCGAGTTCGGCGCCGAGGGCATCGGCCTGTGCCGCACCGAGCACATGTTCATGGCGCAGGAGCGGCTCCCGGTCGTGCAGGAGATGATCCTGGCCACCACCACCGAGGCTCGCGTGAAGGCGCTCGACAAGCTGCTGCCGATGCAGCAGTCCGACTTCGAGGGCATCTTCGAGGCGATGGAGGGCCTGCCGGTCACCGTCCGGCTGCTCGACCCGCCGCTGCACGAGTTCCTGCCCAAGCTGGAGGAGACCGACGACCCGGTCGTGCGCGAGCGCATTGTCGCGCTGCACGAGTTCAACCCGATGCTCGGAACGCGCGGCTCGCGCCTCGGCATCCTCTATCCGGAGATCTACGAGATGCAGGTGCGGGCGATCGTGCGCGCTTCGATTGCAGTCGAGAAGCGCACGGGCAAGAGGCCGCTGGCCGAGATCATGCACCCGCTGATCGGCTTCGGCGAGGAGCTCAAGCGCATGCGCGACCTGACCGACCGGGTGATCGCAGAGGAGAAGGCCGGCGAGTTCCCGATCGGCACGATGATCGAGTTGCCGCGGGCCTGCGTCCGCGCCGACGAGATCGCCGAGCACGCCGACTTCTTCTCCTTCGGCACCAACGACCTGACCCAGACGACGATGGGCATCTCGCGCGACGACGCCGAGGGCAAGTTCCTGACCAAGTACATCGAGGACGGCGTGATCGCGCAGAACCCGTTCGCCTCGCTCGACCAGGGTGGCGTCGGCGACCTGATGAAGCTGGCCCTGAAGCGCGGGCGCGGCGTCAAGGAGAACCTCAAGGCCGGCATCTGCGGCGAGCACGGCGGCGATCCCGTCTCCGTGACCTTCTGCCACAACATCGGCCTGAACTACGTCTCCTGCTCGCCCTTCCGCGTTCCGCTGGCACGGTTGGCCGCGGCGCAGGCGGCTCTCAACGAGGCGGCATACGCTGCAGCCGGGCTCTCGCTCCGCGAGGCCCAGGCCATGTCGCACGAGTAGTCCGCGTAGAGACGAAGAGGTAGTACCTGGGGCGCCGCCGATGGGCGGCGCCCCTTAGCTTTCCCGCCCGGACGGCGACCGGGTTGGCGGCCCGGGTTATGGAAACCGCTTCAACCCCTCCCGCCGCTCGCGCCAATCCGGCAAGAAGCGATCCATCAACGCCCGGAAGCGCGCGCCGTGCGAGGCCTCGAGGAGATGGACCAACTCGTGGACGAGCACGTACTCGAGGTACTCGGGCGACCTTCTGGCGAGCTCGCTGTTGAGGCGGATGGTGCGGGCGGCGGGATTGCAGCTTCCCCAACGGTTCTTCATCCGCTGTACGAACAGCCGCTGTAGCTCAACGCCCAGCAACCGTTCCCACACGGCCACCAGCGGCGGTGCGGCCCGGTGCAGCTGCTCGCGGTGCCAAGCCTCGACAATCGCCTGCCTCTTGGCCGTACAGGCTCCCGGGCGGGCGACCAGGAGCATCCCGGCGTCGGTCAACTCGATGTAGGGCGCCCTGTTCGCATACACGACCCGCAGCGGATGGGGCCGCCCCCAGGCGTAATGGATCTCACCGTCGACGTAGTTGCGGGGTGTCGCTCGCTCGAGCTCACGGAGCCTGGCCCGCTGCTTTTCGATCCAGGCGAGCTTGGAGGCAGCGAAGGCGCGGATCTGGTCGAGGCTCATCCGCCGCGGCGCCGAGATGCGCACCTCGCCCGCCGGCGGATCGACCCTCAGGTAGATGTTCTTTATGTTCTTGCGAGTCAGGACCGCGGTTATGTCGCCCAACTCGATCTGCGTGACCAATGTTGCTCGCTCCGCGGCTCGTGCCGCTTCTGGCTGCTACTGCGCGCTACTAAGCATCTCAGAGAAGCCGGTCGGCCCCACCCGGAACGGTCGGTACAGACTGCCTCGTGCCCAGCTTGCGGCCGTTGTGATCGAGCCCGATCTCCTGCTCGCCGACCCTGAAGCCGACGTAGAACTACTCGTCTGCATACGGTTCGACGCCCAGAAGAGCGCTGTAAAGCGCCTTCGCTCGGGCCACGCCCTCGACCGGATAGTTGAACTGCTTGATGCCCTAGCTCATGAACGACCACTCCTCCTCGCTCGATCCGGCTTCTCGGACCGCGCTCCGCAATCGACACGTCGAAGGTCGTGCGTCCTTCGCGTCAAAGGCAATCGAGCCAAAACCGTGCTGAAAGCGCCACGTGTTTACTCGCGGTGTCAGACGTCGGTCAGAAGAATCGCATTGCGTCAAGCGGCCTTTGCGTCAGAACTGTGACGCCGTTCGCGACGATAGCGTCAGTCGAGCGCGATCTCAATATCCTCGAGCACGACGCCCTGAGCGTTCGGATCGGTCAGATCGTCGGACAGCTCGGCCTCGATCTTGCAGCCCTCGGCGATGCTGCCGGCGGCGGCGTCGACCCAGTGCTCCTCGAAGTGCTCGGGCGTGAAGTGCGAGAGGGCGCCCAGCTTGACCTTGATCCGGACGACGCGCTTGGCGTCGTTGTCCGCGGCGACGTGGAGGACGGTTGCGACCAGGTCGCGGATTGTCGCCTGCTCGTGCATCAGAGAAGTGCCTCGACTTCCTTCGCGATCTCTTCGACGATAGCGGGCACGGCCGCGGCGACCGCGGGGGAGAGAGGCTCGCCCGGGGCGTAGCTCGCGCCCTCGATGCCGAAGAAGAGCGCCGTCGCGGGCAGCCGCTTGAGCGCGCGCGCCAGCTCGATCGTGTCGCCGAGCGAGAAGTGGTGGGTCGAGCCCTGTAGAACGGCGTGCGGGACGACCTCGGCGTTCAGATCGACGCGGTGGACAGTGCCGGGCTCGGCGCTCGAGTGCACGGCGTCCACGATCAGCACCGCGTCACAGCCCTCCCACTCATCCATCAAGCTCGACTGCTCGGCCTCCGTGGCGAGCACGCGCACGGACTCTGGAAGCCGCCCGCGCAAGGCGCTTGCGACTTCCAGTCCTACCGCGTCGTCGCCGCGCCAGCTGTTGCCGGTGCCGACGACGAGTATTCGATTCATCCCCGCTCGATCTCGAGCTTCAGGAAGTGCGTCGCGCAGGAGATGCAGGGGTCGTAGTTGCGGATCGCCTGCTCGCAGCGGAGCGTCAGCTCCTCGTTCGAGAGATCCATGAACTGGCCCACGAAGCCGCGCAGGTCGGCCTCGATCTGCGGCTGGTTCTGCGCCGTCGGCGGCGTGATCGTGGCGTCGAGGATGATCCCCTTGGCGTCGATCTCGTAGCGATGGCAGAGCGTTCCGCGCGGCGCCTCGCTAGCGCCGCAGGCCTTGCCCGCTTTCGGCGCGACCTCGATGCTCGCCTCGGCGGGCTGCTCGTACTCGCGGATCAGGCGTAGCGCCTCGACGCAGACCTCGACCAGCTCGACCGCGCGGACGAGGATGCTCTTGAACGGGTTCTTGACCACCTTCGGCAGGCCGATTCCCTCAGCGGCCGCCTTGGCCTCGTCCGAGAGCAGGTCGTACCAGAGTGCGTAACGAGCCAGCGGGCCGACCAGATAGGAGCCGCGCTCCTTGAGGTGACCCTGCAGCGCGTTCGCGTGCTTGACGTGCTCCTCGACGACGTGCTCGTAGAACTCGTCGATCGGAATGTCGAGCCCCTTGTCGGAGACGAAGCGCTCGCCCCCCTCGATCGGGTAGACGCCGCCGGCGTCGAGCGCGGCGAACTCGTAGTCCATCTCGAAGTCGGGGAAGTCGAGCGTGTTCGCCCACTTGACGGTTTCGAGCGAGGTCTCCAGCGCCCACTCCAGATCGGGCACCATCGCCTCCAGCTCGGCCTTGGTCGGGGCCTTGTAGAAGCCGCCCACCTTGACGTTGATCGGGTGGATCTCGCGACCGCCGACGACGGTCATCACGTGGTTGCCGATCTTCTTCAGGCGCAGCGCCGTCTCGACCACCTCGGGCGCGTCCTTGGCGATCTCGATCGCGCTCGGATAGCCGAGGAAGTCGGGTGCGTGCAGCATGTAGATGTGGAGCGCGTGGCTCTCGATCCACTCGCCGCAGTAGAGCAGGCGCCTGAGCGCCTTGATCTCGGGCTCGACCGTGACGCCGCAGATCGATTCCATCGAGTTGATCGCCGCGGTCTGATAGGCGACCGGGCAGATGCCGCAGATGCGAGCGGTGATGTCGGGCGCCTCGGTGAAGTAGCGGCCGCGCAGGAAGGCCTCGAAGAAGCGAGGCGGCTCGAAGATGTTGAGCTTGACCTCCTCGATCTCATTGCCTTTGAGACGGATGAGCATTCCACCCTCGCCCTCGACTCGGGCCAGGTAATCGGTCTTGATGGTGCGGGTCTCATCCGCCATGACGGGCACTCTCCTCGCGGAACGCGGGCTTATAGCCGTTGAAGGTACGGAAAGCGCGCAGCAGAGTGTCCTCGCTGGCGCCCATCTCGCTCCAGCGCTTGGCCAGCGAGACGGTGTTCGGGCTTTCCTTGGGGCCGAAGCAGCCGTAGCAACCGCGCTCGAACGCCGGGCAGATCGCGCCGCAACCGGCCTGCGTCACCGGGCCCAGGCAAGGCGTGCCGAGCACCTGCACGCACGGCGTCTGGCGCCGCTTGCACTCGGTGCAGACCGCGTCCGAGGGCACGTTCGGGCGCCGGCCTGCGAGCACGGCGAGAAGCGCGTCCACCAGCTGCGCCTTGGAGATCGGGCAGCCCTGCAGCTCCAGATCGACGCTGATGTGATCGGAGTGGGGTGTCGAGGTATCCAGCGTGTCGAGAAACTCCGGATGCGCATAAACAATGTTGGCGTAATCCTCGACCTTGGCAAAGTTGCGCAGGGCCTGGATGCCGCCGGCGGTTGCGCAGGCGCCGATCGCCACGACCAGGCCGGACTTCTCGCGAATCTCCTTGATCCGCTCGGCCTCTTCGGGCGTGGTGACCGAGCCCTCGACCAGCGAGACGTCCCACGGGCCTTCGATCTCGGCCCGGGTAGCTTCGGGGAAGTAGGCGATCTGGACGCGGCCGAGGATCCCGAGCAGCTCGTCTTCACAGTCGAGCAGCGTGAGTTGGCAGCCGTCACAGGACGAGAACTTCCAAACTGCGATCGTCGGTCCCATCAGAGCTCCTTCACTGCTAGCAATTTCTCGACCTTGTCCCACGTGTAGCAGGCGCCGTCGCGGCAGACGAGCGTCGGGCCGATCTGGCAGTGGCCGCAAAGGCCGACACCGCAGCGCATGGTGCGCTCCATCGAGACGTTGATCGACTCGGCCGGCAGGTCGCGCTTGATCAGCTCCAGCGCGACGAACTTCATCATGATCTCCGGACCGACCACGAAGGCCTGGGCGTCGTCGGCATCGAACTCGGCGGGCGGGATCAGCTTGGTGACCAGGCCGACCTTGCCCTTCCAGTCGGTGTCGCCGGCGTCGACGGTGATGTCGAGGTCGACGTCGTAGTTGCGCTGCCACTCTTTGACCTCGTCGAGAAAGACCAGGTCGGAAGGCGTGCGGGCTCCGTAGAGAAGCGCGAAGCGACCGTAGTCCTTGCGGTTCTTGAGCACGTGGTAGATGGCCGGGCGAAGCGGTGGAAGACCGATGCCGCCGGCGACGACGACAACGTCCTTGCCCTTCGCCTCGACGATCGGCCAGGTGTTGCCGAACGGTCCGCGAACCCCGACGATCGTGCCGACCTCGGACGCGCAGAGCGCCTTGGTGACGGCGCCGACCGCGCGGATCGTGTGCACGAGCCGCTCGTCGGTCTCGAAGTTGCCGGCGTTCGAGATCGGCACCTCGCCGACTCCGAAGGCGTAGAGCATGTTGAACTGGCCGGGGCCTGGGACGATTGGAGCGCCGTCAACGGGCTCCAGCTCGAGCGTCCAGGTGTCGTACGTGTCTTGCCGCTTGGCCGTCACCGCGTACGGGACGGGCGTCATGGCGTCGAGCGCGCCGGCGGTCTCAGTGAGAGTCTGTGCCATAGAAATCAAGGAGTCGGAAGCGGGTCGCCTGCAGGCGCCCGGCGAGGACCTGGGCAAAGCGAGTGAGCAGCGCGTAGCCGAGCACCGGATCGTCGTCGCACTTGCCGCGCAGGCAGGCGCCGTCGAAGGCGACTGCTCGCACGAGCTCGGTGGCGGTTACATCGTACTTCCACTCGTAGGGCGGAATCAGCCATGAGAAGCCAAGCGGCTGGCCCGCTTCGGTGGTGTCTATCCGTACCGCCTTTTTGTTGGGGACTTCGAGGTCAAGCGCAACCTCGCCCATGCGGATGAGATAGAAAACATCGGCCGGGTCACCGGCTCTGGCGATCTTCTGACCTTCCTCGAAGTGAACGTTCTGGGCGCAGCCGACGATGAACTCGAGCTGCTCCTGTGTGAGTCCGGCGAACACCGGGCTTTCGGCGATGACGGCATCCAATGTCTTCACGACTTTGCCTCCTGGGTCGCGCGGATTGCGACAACTTCTTCGCGAATATCGATTCCGACCGGGCACCAGGTGATGCAGCGGCCGCAACCCACGCAGCCCTGCGTGTCGAACTGGTCGTTCCAGGTCGCAAGCTTGTGGATCAACCACTGGCGGTAACGGGACTGTCCCGAGCGACGCGTGCCACCACCGTGCATCTCCGAGTACTGGAGGGTGAAGCACGAGTCCCAGCGCCGCGTGCGCTCGCTGCCGTCCGGGCTGAGGTCGTTGGCGTCGTCAACGGTCGTGCAGAAGCAAGTGGGGCAGGCGAGCGTGCAGTTGGTGCAGGCCAGGCAGCGCGCCGCGACGTCGTCGTAGCGCGGATGCTCGAGATTGGCGAGCAGTAGATCGTGCACGTCCGAGCGGTCGAGCGTGATGCCCATCTTCTCGCGGGCCGCGTCGGTCACCTTCTCCGCAGCGGCCATGTCCGCATCCGCGGCGGGCTGCTGGGGAAGCTCGGCGAGCAGCTTGGCGCCCTCGTCGGTGCCCGCCTCGGCGACGAAGCGGTGCGTTCCGAGATCGGAAGAGCACACGTCTGAACTCCAGTCACTGACCAAT
>OCTA010006202.1_pt1 | contig 10231 bp, 9 predicted proteins | sample 1538991 | NCBI WGS metagenome assembly OCTA01 (sample SAMEA3539302, study PRJEB22396) | soil metagenome | biome: tundra; feature: field; material: soil | place: USA | collected 2010-05 | depth 0.15 m | reverse complement strand
AATCTTCGAGCTTGAATCCTGGAAATCGCGGTCCTGGAAATCGTCCGTCAACTGCTCGTTGACCAGATCCACGAAGTACGGAGCGTCCGCCGATTCTATGCCCTGCTTGGCGATGGCAACCGGCGTCTCCGTGGCCCACTCGTACTCGGACTTCTTGATGTACCCGTTGTCCAGCATCATGCGGAGCACGACGTTCCGGCGTGTCCGGGCGCGCTCCGGCCAGCGCACCGGGTTGCGGAAGCTGGGCTCTTGGATCAGTCCCGCGAGCGTCGCCGCTTCAGGCAGATTCAGATGGCGAATGTCCTTGCCGAAGTAGGCTTGGGCCGCTTCGCCGAAACCACGAATGGAGAACGAACCGCGCCGTCCCAGATCCACTTCGTTGGCGTAGTATTCGAGGATCTTTTCCTTGGTGAGCTTGCGCTCCAAATGGATGGAGATCATGAGTTCCGCGAATTTCCGCCCGAAGGTCTTTCGATGATCGAGCCACAGCATCCAGGCAAGCTGCTGGGTGAGAGTGGAAGCGCCTTCCGTCTTGCGGCCTTCTCTGACGTCCACCAGCACCGCCTTCACGATGCGGATGGGGTCGAAGCCGGAGTGCTGGAAGAAACGCTTGTCCTCGGCGGAGATCAGGGCGTTGACAAGCACCGGCGGCAGATCTTCGTAGCGAACCAGGCGTCGCTTCTCGCGATTCTTGTCGTAAAGACTGCTGAGGAGCGCCGGCTCGAGCGTATACTCTGTGCGCTCCGAATTGTCGGTCAAGTCGATGATGGAGGAGACCTTCCCATCTTCGAAGAGGATCACGCCGGGCTGCCCGCTGGTATAAGCTTGCGGACCGGGAAAAATCTCGATGGCGTCCGGGCGCAGGTGATACCAGCCGCTGGTGTTGGCGCGCGCGTCTTCGACATAGCCGCTCTCGCGCAACCTTTCCGCAAGCTGCAAGGGAGTTCCACTGTCGCCGACGCCGAGCACCTGTGGAGCCGCGTAAAGCATCGACGATTTCGGAAAAGGTCCATGCGCGAGCTTCTCGTCGGCGAGACGCGAATACTTGGCATAGAAGAAGGAAAGAACGGCTAGCCCCGCGATGAATACGGCACCGAGTCCGATTAGTAAGAATCTTTTAATTCTGTTTGAGCTGATGAAGGGGCCGCTGGAAGCCGGGGCGGCTGGGAGTTTTATGCGTACGGGCAAAGATATGGCCTGATGAAGGGTGTCTGTAATGGTGGACGCCCGTCAATGTCCTAAGTTACTCTCGGGCTTGCTGATAAGATTCTAACTCTTTCCAAATATTGTCGCTGTGCGGCTGCCAATCAGGCATCTGACGTCCGGTAATTTGCAGGTTTTCGATGCTGAGCGTTCCGTGGCCGAACGGACAGATCAGTTCGGTCTGCGGCCGTCCAAAGGTAACCAGATGGCCCCAGGAACCCCTGCTCACCGGCATGATGAGACGACGCATGCACGTGCGGCAGCGGCGCCGGTGATCCCACAGAATCAGCGACAGCGATCCCGCGCCCAAAAACCATACGGCAAAGATGGCGCAAGTGAATGGAAGGTCGTGCATAAACATCGTCTGCCGACCGGTCCAGGGACGGGGAGGTAACGGAAACGTGCGCTCGACGGCGAACTGGATTCTATACATGGCCAGGAACCAAACGGCCATTTTGCCTGTCAGAAACAGCCAGTACCGCATGAGACTATTAGACTCCTTCCCAATCGAGCGAGTTCCGGCGGCGAAGCTCCACGCAATGCCGCTCAGCTACGTATAAGATTCCTGGCCAGGAAAAGAAGATTCGCCGGACGCTCAGCCAGGCGGCGCATGAAATAGGGATACCAGGCATCGCCGTATGGAATGTAGAGACGCAGCCGGTAGCCTTTGGTCACGAGTTCGCGCTGCAAGTCGCGGCGGATGCCATAGAGCATTTGAAACTCGAAGCGGTCCGGCGGAATCCGGTTCTGCCGCACGTGGGCAAGGGCGGTCCTGACGATCTTTTCATCATGGCTGGCGATGGCGGGACGGCTTCCCGAATCGAGAAGCAGTTTCATCAGATGCACGTAGTTCCGGTCCACCTCGGCTTTGCTTGGGTAGGCGATGGCGGCGGGTTCGCGATAGGCTCCTTTGCAGAGGCGGACGGGAATGCCCCGCGCCGACAGTTCCTGGATGTCTTCCTGGCTGCGATGGAGGTAAGCCTGGATCACAGCTCGCACGCAGCCTGGATGGCGGTCGTTTAAGCCGTGAACGATCCGTAGCGTGCGATCGGTATATTCGCTTCCTTCCATATCGATTTCCACGCCCGATCCAGACTGGCGGGCGCATTCCACAAGCTCCCCGACATTATTCAGGCAGGCTTCTTCCGACAGGTCGAGACCAAATTGCGTGAGCTTTAGAGATACGGTGGCCGGCAGGCGCTTCGCTTCCAGTTCGCGCAGGGCGGCCAGGTAAGTGTCGCGCGAACCCGCCGCTTCCGTGAGAGACGTTACGTTTTCACCCAGAAAATCCAGAGTCGCAAGAATGTTCTCCGACGCGAGTTTCTGGATGACGCGGACTTCGTCTTCAAGAGTGCGACCCGCCACAAAACGCGCGGTGAGCTTGCGGGAAAGCGGCGACTGCTCCATCCAGTGCCGCAGCCGCTTCTGTCGAGAAAGGTAGAGGAGGCTTTTCCGCAGCATGAGTAAGATTGGCGCTTGGTGCGCGATGGGCGCGCCATCTTCATCTTAGAGCAGGCTCGACAAGACGCTAAGATTACCAGCATGGCCGCTAATCGATCACCGGCGGATACCGTTCTGCCGCATGTGCATTATCGGAACGTCCCCGCTGCCGTCGCCTGGCTTAACAAGGCGTTCGGTTTCAGTGAACATTACCGCTATGGCGAACCGGGCGGAGCGGTCAGCGGCGCGCAAATGCGCCTGGGCAAAGCGCGCATCATGCTGAAGGATTCGCGCGGCCGCCCAACTCCCGCCGACCTGGGTTACGGAACGCAGTCCCTGACCGTGTTCGTCGATGACGTGGACGTCCACTTCGCCACAGCGAAGTCTGCCGGAGCCACGATTGTGGAGGATCTTCACGAGATGGCTTACGGTGAACGCCAGTACGTATCCTATGACCTGGACGGGCACCATTTGGCTGTTCTCGCAGCACGCGCGCGACGTGAGTCCCGACGAATGGGGAGCAACGTTGGCCAACCCCTAAACCAGACAACAGAAAGACCGCCTACAGTAAACTTGTAGGTGGAGTTTTACGTGAAGAAGATACTAGTATCGGCCATGCTACTGGCCGCCTCGGCGGGTTTCTTTGTATCGGCCGCGGAGAGCCCGCGGAAGGCGCCTGAATTCTCCTTTTCCGTTCCGGGCAAGGGACCGCAACTGCTGAGTCAATATGTGGGAAAAGTCGTGGCCTTAGAGTTCATATTCACGACCTGCCCGCATTGTCAGGCTGCCTCTCACTACATGACGCAGTTGCAGAGCAAGTACGCCGACCGCGGATTACAGGTGATTGACATCGCCGTCAACCCAAACGCCGACTTGCTGGTTGAAAACTTCGTCAAGGAGTTCCAGGTGAACTTCCCGGTGGGCTGGGCAACCAGCGATCAGATGACCACGTTCATGGGCTTCCCGCCGCAAAGATACGTGGTTCCGCAGCTTGTGCTGATAGATAGAAAAGGCTTCATGCATTGGCCGACCCCGAACAGTACGGACGATGGCACTTGGGAAAAGCTGATGAACCAGGACGCCGTTCGCGAACACATAGAGCAACTGCTGGCGCAACCGGCGTCGGCGCACGCTGCGGCGGGTGCGGTCAAGATCTCACAGGCCAAGAAGCCGTCGTAGCATTCGCCTCTTCGGGACGCGCGCAAAACGGCCGCAGTATCAAGCGCACCGCCTGAAGAGCTAGCGAATCCCTCCGTTGTTTGGCGGTGCGCGTCCGCGCCCTTTGCGCTTCTGAGGGGCTCATTCGAATTCTCCCCAATTCCTGGCGTTACCATGCGGAGATGAAAGCGACTGTTCAGATTTCGCTTGACCTGATCGATCTCCGTTCGGCTTTGGACGCCGCCGAGATCGCGGTTCGAGCCGGAGTGGACTGGCTGGAAGCGGGGACCCCGCTGCTGCTGGCGGAGGGAGCGCGCGCCGTCCGCGAATTGCACGCGCGGTTCCCAGATGTTCCAATCGTGGCCGATGTGAAGGCCATGGACGGCGGTTGGCTTGAAACCGAACTGATGGTGAAAGCCGGCGCCAGTATGGTGGTCGTCATGGGGCAAGCGCATGACGAAACCGTCGAGCTGGCCGCGCAAGCCGCGCACGAGTTCGGGGCCGAACTGATGGGGGACAACATGAACATGCCCGATCCGGTCTCCGGCGCCAAGAAGCTGGAAGAACTCGGCTGCGATTACATTGTGCATCACACCGGCTACGACATGCGGACGCTGCGGCGCACCCGAGGTCTACCGGTCCCAACGCCTCTCGATAGATTGCGCGAAGTGGTCGGCGCCGTTTCCGTTCCCGTACAAGCCGTCGGAGGATTGACGCTTGAACAAGCAACCGCGACACCGCGTTATGGGGCTCCGCTGGTAGTGGTTGGCGCGCCGCTGGTGATCGATGGCTTGGCGTTCCGTTCGGCGGGTGGCGATGTTGAAGCGACCTTACGGCTGGTCTGCGAAACGGTGCACGCCTTCGGTGACGTGCGGGTGGCGCGCGAGGCTCGCGTATGAGGGGGCGGATGACGGCACTGGTCAACTATGCACGGGAGCCGCTATCGGTCGAACTGCGGGAAGCGCCGGTGCCGGAGATTGGCGAGCGCGACGTGCTCCTGCGAGTCGGAGCGGTGAGTGTTTGCGGGAGCGACCTGCATCAATGGCGCGGGTCGCATGGCTGGGCGGTTAACTATCCCTGCATCCTGGGTCATGAGTTTGCGGGCACTATCGCCCGTGCTGGCGCCCGAATTTCCGACTTCAAAGAAGGCGACCGGGTGGTGAGCGAGACGGCGGCTGTCATCGACGAAGCTTCGCCTCTCAGCCGCGCCGGGCTCTATAACCTCGATCCAACCCGCCGCGGCTTCGGTTATGGAGTGGATGGCGCAATGACCGAGTATGTGCGCGTGCCGGAGCGCTGCCTGCACCGCATTCCGGAGAGTTTGCCATTCCACAAAGCCGCGCTCACCGAACCGTGTTGCGTCGCTTACAACGCGGTCTGCGTGAATGGGCGCGTGAGGCCCGGAGACAGTGTGCTGGTGCTGGGCCCGGGTCCGATTGGATTGCTCTGCGCGCAAATGGCGAAGCTGAGCGGGGCCGGCCGCGTGATCGTGGCGGGCTTGCCCAGCGATCGCCATCGTCTCACCGTGGCCCGGCAGTTGGGCGCGGATGTCGCGCTGGAAGGCGGAATCGCAGAGTATGTGTCGCAGCTTGGGGATGGCCTTGGAGTGGATGTGGCGATTGACGCGGCGGGAGTTTCAGGTACTTTGCAGATGGCGCTTCAGGCCGTGCGGCCAGCCGGGCAGATCATCAAAGTAGGCTGGGGACCTCAGCCGCTGCAGTTCAGCCTCGACCCGCTTGTTCAAAAGAACGTAACGCTGGCGGGCAGCTTCTCTCATAATTGGCCCGTTTGGGAACGCGTGATCTCGATGATTGTATCTGGCCAGATCAACCTTGGTCCCGTGATCAGCCACGTCTGCGAGCTAGAGAGTTGGCTCGATTGCTTCGAAAAGATGGAGCGAGGCGAATACGTCAAGGCCGTCCTGACACCGTAGCGGGTCTAGCCGGCCCCTCAACTCCGGCTCCACTGGTCCATCGGCGTTGTAAAGCGGCGCGAGATAGATGCCATGCCGTGCCGCAATGGTTTCGATCTCGCGAACCCGCTCTTGAGTGATGAACCCTCTTCCCTGCGAGAAGGGCTCGAACCGGCGCTCCAGAGCGAGAGCCATGCCTTCGAGCAAACATCCATGGACCACATCGGGGAATGGATGCCGATTCAAAACTCCACGAAAATCGGGTGTGAATCTCAATCCCCCGGTGATCTGTCCCAGACCTCCGAAGAAGATTTTGGCGCCAGGCATGGCCGCGTTTGGGGACAGGTTCTTCGGGTAGCCCGCATCGCAAACGATTGCGCCGGGCGCGATCCAGCCCAACAGCAGCGAGGGAGATGGCAGACTCGCCGCGCAGATGACGATGTCCGCCGCGACGGAGAATTGCTGGAGGCTGGTTGCGATCTCCACCTGAAGGTTATCCGACTTAAACTCCGCTGACTTAAACTCCGCGGCGAGTCTGCGCAGCCGCTCCATGTTGCGCGCGCAGAGCAGCACGCGGTTCACGAAAGGCGCCAAACAACGGGCACAGCCGGAACCCAAATCGCCTGTCGCTCCTACGATGAGCAGGGTCGATCCGGAGAGGTTTCGACCCTCTAGCGCGCACATCTTCTTGATGCCCTGAACGATGAAACCGACCGTCAACGTATTGCCGGTCGTGAAGACGGTGCCGTGTCTTTGGGGAAGCTGATCGAAGTTGCCCTCGATCAGAATGGAACTGAATCCGCCGAGACTCACGATCTTCGCACCCGCCTTGATCGCATAAGATGCCGCCCCCCGCACGCGGGCGATATTGTCGCGCATGTGGGCGGCCTCCAGACGGTCGGGAGGAATGAAGGAGTCGATGTAGAGGCCGCGCGCCTTTGCGCCGGTGATCGATCCCACTTCGACGTGACAGACTGCTCTGGGCGGAATCCACGGCAGGATGTCTCTGATCTCGTCGTCCGGCAGAGGCGTATGCTCCGGCCCGCGCAGGACAGCGAGCACGTCCGCGGCCGCTCGCCAGCTCTCCTGATGTCCAACCAGGGCGAAATCGGCATCAATCAATGACGCGCCCTCGCTCGGCTACACCGGCAGCTGAGCCACCCATGCAAGTGTTACCTCCCCGGGCAGACCCAGCATGTCCAGCGTCTTCAGATACTGTTGCAGCGACACTCCGCGCAACTCGGCTGGAGTCAAGCTGACCGCGGGCAGCGATGGCTTCACACAGCTGCCGTGGCACACTTCGCAATGCCCGTGCCTGCATTCCTTCGCCAGCATCTCCGCGAGCGTGGTCATCACATCAAGATGCAGCCGGTAGACCTTGTCGTCGAAGCGCTGCCCATCTAAGGCCCGCTCCGCTCTCAGGATCGCCATCGCGTGCTCAACGTGCTCCTCTTCCTCGGCTGCGATGGAGGCAAACGTCCTGCCGAGACTCCCCGGCGCCACCTTCCCGACACGCGTATAGCTTGCCACCGCGAAGGATTCGAGCATGATCTCCTGGACAATCAGGCAGCCGATGAAGTCGCGCTCTGCGATGCGGCGCAGGAAGGCGTCGCGGAGCCGCTTCCAATACTTTGCGTCGACATTACTGGGGACGTCCACTCCAAGCTTGCGGCCCTCGGCGGCGAACGCGGCGGCATGCCAATTTTCACCCGCCGCGTGCTCCAAGGCATCGGCCACTTCCGCAGGATCGTCGCATATCTCCGCTAAGGAGGTGTAGTTCAGCGCGGCCATTAATTCGCCTGTCCTTGCCTGCGCCAGGACGTCCTGCCAAATGGGGGCGGTGGGTGAGAGAGAAGTACGTTCAGCGGAAAGTGAGCAGTTCAGATCGACAACGTGTTCCATGTGTTCTCCAGGCCGTTAGTGGAATTCGTTCAAGTCACGTGCAAGCGCCCACGCTTTTCTACGCACAAGCGTGGGGAAAAGTTCAACCGATGAGGAAAGTCGGCTCCGTTATTCTTCGCGCAGCAGGTTTGCAGGATCGATGTGAAGGGTGCGCCGCACTGGACTGACAACCGCTAGCAATCCGGCTAGCAGAATCGTAAACGCAACGGCGGCGAGTACAACTGGGTCTTGCGCCGATGCCTGGTAGACGATCGCCGAGAGCACCCGGCTGGTGGCAAGACCAAGCAGCATCCCCACGACCGACCCGCTGGCGAGCAGCAGCAGCATACGGCCAAGCGCCGTCGAGAGAATCTGTTTCGCCGACGCGCCGAGCGCGACACGAATGCTCAGCTCGCGCAGTCGTTTGCTGACGGTGTATGAGGCGAGGCCGAAGGTTCCGGTGATCGATAGCAGGAGTCCAAAAGCGCCGAACAGGCCGAGAGCGACGGTGGCTACCTGGGCTGGAAAGAGCGACATGGCAAGCTGGCTGTTCCAGTCGCCCGATTCCCGGATGGGAACCGCCGGGTCGAGATCGTGGACGGCTTTGCGAATGGCGGCTGCCATACCGGCCATGCTCGGCCCGGAGGAATCTGGCCGGGTCCGCACGATGAGCGCGGTTCTGGTAGTCGCATCCTGCGCGACCGGGAAGAACGCCGCGGCTTGCGGATCTTCAGTGAGAAACGCGTGCTTTCCGTCTGCCATGATGCCTACGATCTGGATGGAGACACCGGAGCTGTTTTTGAAATAGCGTCCGACGGCGTGCTCGGAGTGGAAGAGCCGCCGGGCGAACTCCTGATTCACAATGGCAACCGCCGGCGTCTTAGCAGAGTCGCTAACACTAACATTGCGTCCCGCGAGCAGCGGTGTTCCAGCGGCGGTCAGATAGCCGGGTGAGACATCGTAGTGATAGGTATCAAACGCCTTGTTTGACGGCCTGAGATCGACAGTTTGTCGAGGGAAGACAGCAGAGGTGTATTCTTCGAGACAGAGGGGCGTGGTGTTCGCGTAGCCTGCCGCCTCTACTCCCGGGAACTGCGAGACCCTTTCCAGCAGGCGGCGCTGGAAACGATCGGCCGCCTCGCTCGAATAGCCAGCCTGTCTGAGATCGAAGCGCGTACTCACCGCGTTCCTTGGATTGAAACCCAGGTCCATAGTCAGCGCTTTGCCCAGGCCGCGCAGCGAGACAAAGGCAGCGGTCACGGTGACGCAGCAGAGCGCGATCTGCGCCGCCAGCAGCAGATCCCGAAGCGCCCAGCGGCGTCCTCGAACAGACTGACTGCTGCCGCCCTTGATGGCATCGTTCGGATCGGTCTTGAAGATCTGCCACAGTGGCATCACTCCGAACAGAGCGCCGGCGAGCGCCGAGATAAGCAGAGCCATCAGGATCAACGATGGCTGCGGCAGGACGGCGAACCTGAAAGAGAGGTGAGAGGGCGGATGCCAGGCAGCCAGGCCGCTGAGGGCGATCCACGATAAATCGCAGGCGCATGCGCCCCCCAGGACGGAAATCACAAAGGCTTCGACAAGGACTTGGCGGACAATGCGCCAGCGGCTCGATCCAATGGCTATGCGGATGGCAATCTCGCGCGTGCGGTCCGCAGTGCGCGCGGCGAACAAGCCCCCGAGGTTGGCGCAGGCGGCGAGCAGAACGATAGCGGCCAGCCCCATCACTCCAGCCAGAAAACCGCGCACCGCCGGGCCCAGGAAGTCGCCCATCAGGCCGGGCTGAGCCAGTTTGAATCCCAGCCCCTCTTCTTCCTTCGGGTACTGCCGCTTGATGCGGGCGGCAATCGTATTCAATTCAGCCTGCACCTGGGGCAGAGTGATACGGTCCTTGATGCGCACGATTGACCAGACATGCCGATTGCTCCGCTGCTCAAGCCAGTTGTCCCCCTCGAGCGATGCTTCGTTCGCCAACGGCACGAAAACGTCAGACTCGAAGAATCTTTCGGTCCCCTGGAAGCCTTCCGGGGTAACGCCAACGATGGTGTACGGATGCTTGTTAATGCGAACCGTTTTTCCCACGACGTTGGGATCCGCGCCGAAATCGCTCTTCCATGTTGGCCAGGAAAGCACGGCGGCTTCGGAAGCTCCGGGATGGTCGTCGTCGGCGCGCCGCAGCAGCCGCCCGAGGAACGGCTTGATGGCGACAGCCTCGAAGTATTGTCCGCTGACATAGCATCCCCAGACTGGCCGAGCGACGCCGTTAGCTTCGAGGTCAAAATCCGCCAGGATAAAAGCGGCAACCGCCGAGAACACCGTGTTGTCATCGCGGACGTCGCGCACTTCCGGATAGGCGAAAATCGGGAAGGTTTGATTGGCGCGCGCGAGCGTCATGACGCGGTCTGGTTGAGGAACATCCAGCGGCCGGAGAATCAATGCTTGCAGGACGCCGAAAACGATGACATTGGCCGTAATCCCCAGCGCCAGGATGAGGACAGCCGTGATGGCAAAGCCGGGAGAACGGCGCATCTGGCGAAGGGCGAATCGCAGGTCTTGCAGCAGGGTATTCATGGGCGGCCTCCAGTCTCTGGTAAAAGTACGAAAACCATGTTGCAAGTGCGGGACCTAATCCGC
>OCTA010006201.1_pt1 | contig 10231 bp, 6 predicted proteins | sample 1538991 | NCBI WGS metagenome assembly OCTA01 (sample SAMEA3539302, study PRJEB22396) | soil metagenome | biome: tundra; feature: field; material: soil | place: USA | collected 2010-05 | depth 0.15 m | reverse complement strand
GGCATTGCCATCGACTCTCTCGGCAGCGCCTACATCGCAGGCTATACGTCATCGGTCGCTTTCCCGGTCACCTCGGGTGGGTTTCAGAAATCGTACGGCGGTGGCGTTCAGGATGCATTCGTGGCCAAATTGAATTCGAGCGGCTCGGGATTGATTTATTGCACGTACCTGGGAGGTATCGGAAACGACGTTGCGAACGGCATCGCCGTGGATGCGGCCGGACAGGCGTACGTTGTCGGGTACACCGATTCGACCGACTTTCCCACACGAAGTCCGATCTATGCGAATAGCGGGGGGCAGGGTGACGGATTCGTCGCGAAGTTGACTCCGGCCGGCGATAGCCTCGCGTTTTCTACATATCTGGGGGGCAGCCTGGTGGATATTGCCACTGCGGTGGCCCTCGATTCGACCGGCAACGTCTACGTCACCGGGACGACGCTATCGGCGAACTTCCCCGTAACCGGTGGCGCCTTTCAAACAGTCAACCACGGTTCCTACGACGCCTTCATATCGAAGATGGATTCCCTGGGAACCACGATGCTCTACTCGACATACCTCGGTGGCGAGGGTTCGGACCAATCTTCCAGCATTGCGGTTGACGCTAATGGCGTAGCATACATTGCGGGGTTCACCTATTCCTATCACTTCCCGCTGCAAGGTCCTATCCAACCCGCCACGCACGGAGGGCAGGAGGCCTTTGCCGCAGCGGTGGGGTCCGCTGGATCGTCACTGGTCTGGTCCACCTATCTAGGAGGTGCGGCTGACGACCAGGCGACGGGAGTTGCGGTGGATGCTCTGGGGGACGTTTATGTGGTGGGTTCGACGTTTTCGAGCGATTTTCCGGTCACGTCTGGAGCGTACCGGACTGTCTATTCGGGTGGGGACGGGTTTGTGGTGAAGCTGGGTACCCCGGTGCCTCAGGCGGTATCGGTGACGCCTTCGTCAGGAAACGGTGCCAGCCAGACTTTCGCCTTCCAATTCTCCGACGCACTTGGATCCCGGGACATCGCAGTGGCCGGGATGCTCATTAACGGGTCCCTCAGTTCGGTTCAGGGTTGCGAAGTCCAGTATGCCTCGGCGGCAAATCAATTCACGTTGCTCAACGATGCCGGTACGGGCCCAGTGGGCGTGGCAACACCCGGAAGCACCACCATACTGTGGAACAGCCAATGTGAGCTCAGCGCGGCTGGGTCTGGTACGGTACAATCGGGCAATTCGTTAACGGTTACGATTCAGGTGCGATTTAGTTTTGGTTTCACCGGAAGCAAGACCTGGTGGTCTCAGTCGCGGAACAACACCGGTGTCGCTTCGTCATGGCAACTGATGGGCACTTGGACCGTTGCGATAACACCGGGGGATTTCGACGGCAATGGGGTCACAGACCTGATCTTGCAGAACGATAGCACTCGGGCTGCGGGCGTTTGGTACCTGAACGGGCCGGATGCGACGGATCTGCTGTTCATCGACTATCCGGCCCCCGGGTCGTATCCGGGGTGGACCTTAGTCGCCGTGGCCGACATGGACGGCAACGGGGTTCCAGACCTGATCTGGCAGAACGACGTAATGCGGACGGTGGGAGTCTGGTACATGGGCGGTCCCCACGGCACGAACATTCTCTACATCGACTACCCGGCGCCAGGAGCCTACTTGGGGTGGACACTGGTCTCTGTACACGACATGAACGGCGATGGCATACCCGACCTGATCTGGCAAAATGACTCTACGCGGGAGGTGGGCGTCTGGCTGCTCAGTGGTCCAACCGCCACGTCGGTTCTGGCGTTCGAGAGTGTGTCTTCCAGTAATCCCGGTTGGACACTCGTGGGCGTAGGCGATTTCGATGGAAACGGAGTTCCAGACCTGGTCTGGCAGAATGACTCCACACGGGCAGTTCAGGTCTGGTACATGGGAGGTGCGCAAGGAATGAATGTGCTCTCCGCCGCCTGGTTGGCCCCTGGCAGCTATCTGGGCTGGAAAGTTGTAGCCATCTCCGACTTGGACCACAATGGCGTGCCTGACCTGGTTTGGCAGAACGATTCTACACGCTCTGTTGGCACGTGGTACATGGGCGGGGTCAAGGGGGCCACCGTGCTATACTTCGGCTCGCAAGCGACAGGGAACTATCCAGGCTGGCGGGCGATCGGGCCCAAGTAAGTTACCCGGCGACCTTGACGACGGCATGCCCGTTGAGATTATGCAGGACGATGAGCCCGGGCAGTCCCCGAATCTCTTGGTCCACCAAGGTTGCGACGCCTTCGCAGCCGAAGAGACCGTAATCGTCGAAAACGACGACACCACCGTTGCAGATTCGGGGCCAGGCCCAGTGAAATACTTCTTTTGCCGATTGGTAGACATCTACGTCAATGTGGCAGAAACGGAATCCGGTGCTCTCGGGAATCAGGTGTGCCGTGGCATCGGGGAAAATGCCCTGAAGAATGCTGGCATTGTCGACGCCGAGCGTACCGAGCAGTTCTTCCACCAAGTGCCGTGAAGTGTCGCTATGCTCGCCACCCACATAGCCCCGATTCTTCCGCCCGGCCTTGACGACGCCTTCGAGACGGGCGTTCTCTACGCTGCCTATTTTGGCGGCAGTGCGAGGGACTCGGCCCGCAGGGTGGCGGTCGATTCCGCCGGGAATGCATACATCACCGGATTCACGAATTCCTCGGATTTTCCCGTTACTACCGGGGCATACCGGAGCCCATCTCGCGGCCAGGCGGATGCATTTGCGATCAAGGTGAACGCATCCGGTTCGGCGCTGGTGTACTCAGCGCTGATCGGTGGCGGGGGATCGAACTTTGCGACTGGCATCGCCATCGACCCTGCCGGCAGTGCCTACATCGCTGGCTATACGTCATCGGTCGCTTTCCCGGTCACGTCGAGTGGGCTTCAGAAACTCTTTGGTGGTGGCCTTCAGGATGCATTCGTGGCCAAATTGAATTCGGGCGGCTCGGCACTGATTTATTGCACCTACCTGGGAGGCACCGGAAACGACGTTGCGAACGGCATCGCGGTGGATGCGGCCGGGCAGGCGTACATTGTCGGGTACACCGATTCCGCCAATTTCCCAACGCGGAGTCCGATCTATGCGAGTGCCGGGGGGCAGGGCGACGCATTTGTCGCGAAGTTGACTCCCGCCGGCGATGGCCTCGTGTTTTCCACGTATCTGGGGGGCAGTTCGGTGGACATTGCCACGGCGGTAGCTCTGGATTCGAGCGGCAACGTCTACGTCACCGGAACGACCCTGTCGGCAAACTTTCCCGTGACCGGCGGTGCCTTTCAAACGGTCAATCAGGGTTCCTCTGACGCCTTTGTAACGAAAATGGGCACGCAGGGAGCCAGTATCCTCTACTCCACATACGTCGGTGGCGAGGGCTCGGACCAATCCTCCAGCATTGCGGTTGACACAGTTGGCACGGCTAATCCGGCTATCTTCTCCCGCACGTCCGCACTACTCCTCGCTCGCTACGTTCCAATTCCTCATGCCGTTGCTGCCGTAGCGTTTGATTCACCCAGCCGTATACCTCATCCCGACTCTGACCCTTGAATCCGAACTCTCCACTACCGTCTAAAAATCCCTGAATCTGCTCAGGCTCAATCGTTCCGGCATGCGCGATCGCTCCTCCAGGCCAGGCTCATCTTGTATGAAACAACACTTTGCGAGAAAAACCTGTGCAGATGTGGAATAATGGTTCTCTAGCTGGGCTTCTGAAGGAGTTCCTTTCTCGTGAAGGCTGTGATTTTGTGTGGTGGTCTGGGCACGCGTCTGCGTGAGGAGACAGAATTCCGTCCTAAGCCGATGGTGGAGGTAGGCGGACGCCCCATCCTATGGCACATCATGAAAACCTACGCCCACTATGGGTTTCGTGAGTTTGTGCTGTGCCTTGGGTATCGCGGGAACGACATCAAAGAGTACTTCCTGAATTACGAAGCGATGAATAGCGATTTCTCCATACGCCTGGGGGAGAAATCGAAGATTCAGTATCTTGGAGCTCATGCCGAGCAGGGATTCAACGTCACTCTAGCCGACACTGGATTGGATTGCATGACGGGAGGGCGGATCCACAAGATCGAGCGTTACATCGACGGCGACATTTTCCTTTTGACATATGGCGACGGGCTGATCGACGTCAACATCGCCGAGGTCGTGAGATTCCATAAGAGCCACGGACGGATCGCCACGGTGACTGCTGTCGCCCCGATTTCGCGTTTTGGCTTGATCGACCTCGCCGATAATGACCGCGTCAGCAGCTTCAACGAAAAGCCCAAGACCGAGGGCTGGATGAACGCCGGCTACTTCGTGCTCAATCGCCAGGTGTTCGGATATCTCGGTGGCGACGACTGCATCTTCGAGCGCGATCCCCTGGAGCATCTGGCGCGCGACGGACAGCTGATGGCCTACCGCCACGACGGGTTTTTCTACGCCATGGACACCTTCCGAGAGTACCAGCACCTCAACGAACTGTGGAGCAGCGGCGTGGCACCGTGGAGGGCTTGGGCGTGAACGGTTTCTGGCGGGATCGGGGGGTGTTGGTGACCGGTGCCACCGGTCTTGTGGGAGCGTGGCTGACGCGACGCTTGGTAGATGCCGGCGCCGACGTGGTCTGTGTGGTCCGCGACTGGGTGCCAGAGAGTGAACTGGTGCGGACGGGCTCGCTCGATCGCGTCAAAGTAGTGCGCGGCGACATCCGGCACCGGGATGTTTTAGAGCGGACCATCGGTGAATACGAAACCGACACGGTGTTTCATCTGGCGGCGCAGACGATCGTGGGCATCGCCAACCGGGATCCGATTTCGACGTTTGAATGCAATATCCAGGGAACGTGGAATCTGTTGGAGGCATGCCGGCGGGCTCCACTGGTGAAATCGATCGTGATCGCTTCTTCCGACAAGGCTTATGGCGATCAGTCAACACTGCCGTATTCGGAAGACGCGCCCCTGCAGGGGCGGCATCCCTACGACGTAAGCAAGAGTTGCGCCGACCTAATCGCGCAGGCTTACGCGAAGACCTGGGGAGTACCGGTGGCGGTGACGCGTTGCGGCAATTTTTACGGCGGCGGCGATCTCAATTGGAACCGTATCATACCTGGCACGATCCGCACGATCTTGCGTGGCGAACGCCCGCTGATTCGCTCCGACGGGCACTCCATCCGCGACTATTTTTACGTGGAAGACGGCGCCGCAGCCTACATGCTGCTGGCCGAAATGCTTCATGACCGGGAGGACCTGCGCGGAGCGGCGTTCAATTTCTCCAACGGGATCCAAGTGACGGTGCTGGACCTGGTGCGTTGCATCCTGCAGGCGATGGGGTCCAGTTTGGAGCCCGATGTGCGCAATGAGGCGGTCAACGAAATCCGGCATCAGTATCTGACTGCCGAACGCGCCAGGAAGACACTGAATTGGTCTCCCCTGTTTACCCTCGAGCAGGGCCTGGAGCGCACCATAGCCTGGTACCGGGAGTTCTTGGGTGACACAACGTAAACAGGAGTTGCGCCGGCAGATTCTGGACCTGGTGGGCGAATACTGTGGGGAGGCGTTTCCGCCGGTCTGCTTCGTACCGGGGGAATCGGCCGTGCCGATTTCCGGCAAGGTGTTCGACGGCGTGGAGATGCGCCTGCTAGTGGATTCGGCGCTGGATTTTTGGCTCACCACGGGGCGCTTCGCCGAGCAGTTCGAAAAGGAGTTCGCGCGCTGGTTTGGGATTCGCGAATGCGTGCTGGTCAACTCCGGATCGTCGGCCAACTTGTTGGCCGTGTCGGCGCTCACATCGCCCAAACTGGGCGACCACCGCCTCCAACCCGGCGACGAAGTGATCACACTCGCCGCCGGTTTCCCGACCACGGTGAATCCCATCATCCAGAACAATCTGGTGCCGGTGTTCATCGATGTCACGCTGCCTACCTACAATGTTGACGTGACGCAATTGGAGCAGGCGCTTTCGCCGCGCACGCGCGCTCTGTTCTTCGCGCATACTTTAGGAAACCCGTTCGACCTAGATGCAGTCCAGGCGTTCGCCACGCGTCACGACCTGTGGCTGGTCGAGGATGCCTGCGATGCCGTGGGCGCCACGTATCGGGGACGGAAGGTGGGCACTTTCGGCGACTTGGCCACCACCAGCTTCTATCCCGCGCACCACATCACCATGGGCGAAGGCGGCAGTGTACTGATGGAGAAACCGCTACTCCGCACCCTGGTGGAATCGTTCCGCGACTGGGGGCGCGATTGCTGGTGCGCCCCCGGCAAGGATAACACATGCGGCAAGCGCTTCGACTGGCAGCTTGGCGAACTGCCTTGCGGCTACGATCACAAGTACACCTACTCCCACATCGGCTACAATCTGAAGCTGACCGATATGCAGGCAGCTGTGGGCGTCGCCCAGTTGCAAAAGCTGGGCGGCTTCATCGAAGCGCGGCATCGAAATTTCAATTCGCTGCGCGAGGGTCTGCGCGATTTGGAGGAGTTTTTCGTCCTGCCGGAAGCCACGGATGGCGCCGAGCCGAGTTGGTTCGGTTTCCCGATCGCGGTGCGCGCCGGAGGACCGTTGACGCGGAACCAGGTGATCCGCGAACTGGAGAAACGCAAGATCGCCACGCGCCTGTTGTTCGGCGGCAACCTGGTCCGGCAGCCGGCTTATCAGAATGTGGCACATCGGATTGCGGGGCCGCTTATCAACACTGATTTTGTGATGAACCAGGTGTTCTGGATCGGCGTGTATCCCGGCATCACGCCGGCGATGTTGGAGTACGTGTTGACGAGCTTCCACGCGATTCCCAAGGCGGTACACTGCTTGAGCTGAGACAGTGACCATGGAGAATCCACTGGCGCGCGATCTGGACCATGTCCTCGCCCACACCGAAGCGTTGTGGGCGCCGGTTCGCGGCGAGCGCTTTTTCCTGACCGGAGGCACCGGGTTCGTGGGCACGTGGCTGACTGAGACTCTGCTCTGGGCTAACCGCCGCCTGTCGCTGGGCATTTCGGCGGTGTTGCTGACGCGCAATCCGGAAGCGTTTCGAAAGCGTTCACCGCATCTGGCGGGCGACCCGGCGGTTACGTTGTGGGCTGGCGAGGGCGCGAATTTTCAGTACCCCGGTGGAGCGTTCCCCCTGGTGGTTCACGCGGCCACGGAGCGGTATTTCCCTCCCGATCGGGAGCACCCGGCATCCACACTGGACCGCGACGTGGCGGCGACGCGGCGTGTGCTGGAACTGGCGAGCACGCACGCTACCCGTCGCGTGCTGTTCACCAGTTCGGGTGCGGTGTACGGCAAGCAGCCACCCACACTGTCGCACGTTTCCGAGGATTATCCGGGCGCGCCATTACCCACCGATACGAGTTCAGCTTACGCGCACGGCAAACGGATCTCGGAGTTTCTCTGCAGCACCTGGAGCGAAGTGTACGGGTTCGACGCTGTGATCGGCCGCCTGTTTGCGTTCGTGGGCCCGCTGCTGCCACTGGACGCGAATTACGCGGTGGGGAATTTCATCCGCGACGCCCTGGCGGGCGGCCCGGTGCGGATTGCAGGTGATGGAACTCCTTACCGCTCGTACCTGTACGCGGCGGACTTGGCGATCTGGCTGTGGACGATCCTACTGCGGGGCGACAGGGGCGCCGCATACAACGTGGGGTCGGCCGAGGAAATCTCGATCGTGGATCTGGCGTGCCGTGTGGCGGCCGTGGTTTCGCCGACCGCGGAGATTCACGTTGCGAAGCAGGCCGTGCCGGGTCAGCCGGCAATGCGCTACGTGCCGGCGACGGACAGGGCGGAGGGACTCGGACTGCGCACTTGGATTTCATTGGAGGACGGTGTCCGGCGAACCTTGGAATGGCACCAGCGGAGATGAGGACTCCAGTCTGAGCCGCAGTCATGATAATTGATAATGCGTGCTTTCAAGGTAATTTTAATCTGACTATATTGTAGGACTGCCGCGCACGGGGGATTTCGTCACACCGATACACGGGCGCACCAAAGCCGGTTCAGCGGGTTCGCAGGACGAGGTCTCCCTTCGAATCGAGTCGAACTCCTTCCGCCCCTTCAACCGGGACGAAGCACAAATTCATACTCCAGGCGCCGTTGCCGGCTGGAATAGAGAATGTTCACGCCTGGCTAGCGTTAAATGTCGCGAAACTCTACACGAGCGAAACCTGGCACTCCTGTGCGCCATCTCGCCTCATCAGCGCCAACAGGATAATTGGCCTCGGCAGACGGATTCGATCCGACCAGCTTCATCTGGACCACTTAGCCGTCGGCCTGGAATCTGACTGCGGCTGGCGTCATATAGGCCGCGTGCCCGGCGGCTCGGCGGAGGAACGTTGCGTCAGCCCCTGTTGCTCACATTCGGCTCGAATCGAAGGGAAGCGTCAGTTCCGAAGCCAGCCCCGAGCGCCGCGAAGCCGATCGCTATCAGGCACAACCCGGTCCTGCCCGTCATTTTGTTGCCTCCACTGCCTACATCGGCGGAATACCCCGTGTAGATCGCAGCACAATGAGAAATATTTCCGCTTTCTACGAAAGGACGGCCAGAGTGCTACGGTGAGCCAACGAGAAGTTGCTGGAGCGTCGGGCGGCTGTCGCCGATGAGATCGTGCGCTGCCCGCGGGCGGGCGAGCGCCAACAAACCGTTTCCGTGGCGTCAGAGTGTTATGCTGAACAGTTCGCAACAATGACCCAGAAGATGAACATCAAGCGAGTTGTCCCTGAGGCCGCATATCGACCCGACGTTGACGGCCTTCGCTCCGTCGCTGTCATCGCGGTGCTTCTTTTCCACGGATTCCCAAAGCTATTTCCGGGCGGATTCGTCGGCGTCGATGTCTTCTTTGTTATCTCGGGATTTCTTATTACTGGAATCATTAGTCGCGGTGTAGAATCCGGATCGTTTACCTTTGGCGGCTTCTATCGCCGGCGTATCCGGCGTATCTTTCCAGCCCTCTCACTAGTGCTTGCGTGCTGCCTGATTGCCGGTTGGGTCCTTCTCAACAGCGCAGATCTTGCGCAACTAGGCAAACACACGGCTGGAGCTGCCGCGTTCTCTGCAAACTTCTTCTATTGGGCGGAATCCGGCTATTTCGACACCACCGCCGCCGCGAAGCCCTTGCTGCATCTTTGGTCCCTTGGCATTGAAGAGCAATTCTATCTACTGTGGCCGCTCTTTATTGTAACCACCCAACGGAGAGGCAAGAGCCTTGCGGCAGTCCTGGCTGTAATCGCTCTCTCGTTTCTCGCGTGTTTGTTGACGACTGCTCCGCTGTCCGCTGCGGCATTCTATTCTCCGGCTTCCCGCATGTGGGAACTGGCCCTCGGCGGAGTTTTGGCTCTTACCGTTGCAAGGAACAGGACCGGCAAGGATGGGAAGGAGCCAGCCAATCGGATCGGCAAGCGCTCCTGGCCGGCCGAACTCGGTTCTGTTGCCGGCTTCGCTCTCATCGTTGCGGCCGTCTGGGCGTTTGACTCCACCACCCCGTACCCGGGTTGGCGAGCATTATTGCCGACGCTCGGAGCGGGGCTGGTCATTGCCGCGGGCGCGTCCACATTCGTGAATCGCCGGCTGCTCTCGCATCCGGTAATGGTCTTTATCGGCCTGATCAGTTATCCCCTCTATCTGTGGCATTGGCCCCTTCTCTCCTTTGCGCATATCCTCGGACTGGGCATTGTGCCTCCGTCATTGACAATTGGACTCCTGGTTGCCAGCGTGGTCCTTGCGGCCGGGACGTACCTGCTCATAGAATCGCCCTTGCATCGGACCTCGGCGGGTTGGAGGTTGGCCGTGGGGTTGGCGTCCATTATGGTGTGCGTGGGCCTCGCCGGCGGCGCCGTTTATAGGCACGGGGAACGGACCGTGATGGCCCAGCCGGCTACGGTAATGCCGGACCTTCGTCCGCGGATTGCGCAAGATGCTGCTGCTACCCGGCCCCTTGCTCCTGCGGACACCGCCGCAAACTCGCCTGCTGGGCCAGTGGCGCCTCCGCATCCAGAGGATCGTCGGGAGTCCGACGTGGCGCATAAGTCAGCGACCGGTGTGGCGCCGAAGGCATTGCCCCCTGTTGTGCCAAGGGTGAGGTGTGACACTATCAATGGCGTTCCGAAACCGTGTGAATGGATCTTAGACGCACCCGAGAGCGCTGCGGCTGCGGGAACCGCGGCGCCTTCCCCCTTGGCGCTTTACCGGAAACACATCGTCGAGGCGGCCCCATCGGGCGATCTTAGCCCATATCTGATTGGGATCGGCATGACGCGAAG
>OCTA010006200.1_pt1 | contig 10232 bp, 10 predicted proteins | sample 1538991 | NCBI WGS metagenome assembly OCTA01 (sample SAMEA3539302, study PRJEB22396) | soil metagenome | biome: tundra; feature: field; material: soil | place: USA | collected 2010-05 | depth 0.15 m | reverse complement strand
CGTGCATGCCCGCCACAGCCGGCCCCGCGTCCGAGGGGCGGCGGGGCGCGGCGATCAGCACGGGACGGTGGAACTGCTTCCAGCGCTCGTGCCAGTCGTCGGGTATCTCGCTGGTGGAGATCTCCACCAGCGCCTCGCCCACGACGGCTCTCACGTCCGGTAGGTCGGGCAGCTCCCCGGGAGCGCCGTAGACGGCGTACTCCACGGTCCCCCCTTCGCCGTGCACCTCTTCCACGCCCGCGGGCGCCAGCTCCAGCAGCTCCGCCAGCACCAGCTCGGCCTGCTCGCGGCTGACGCGTACCGCCAGCCGGATCACGCCGCCTGGCTGCCGAGCGCGCGACGCAGCTTGGCGAACATCGACTCCTGCGAGCGCAGGTTCTCCTCGGTCAGGCTGTCATTCAAACGGTCCATCAGCTCCCGCTGCTCAGCGCTCAGGCGCCGCGGCACGACGACGTTGACCACCACCCGCAGATCCCCCTGTCGACCGCGCCTGAGCCCGGGCATGCCGGCTCCCCTGACGGTCAGCACCTCGCCCGGCTGGGTTCCCGACGGCAGCTCGATCGACGCGGTGCCCTCCAGCGTGGGGACCTCCAACGTGGCGCCCAAGGCGGCCAGTGGGGCTGCCACGTCCAGCGCCGTGATCAGGTCGTCGCCCTCGCGCACGAAGCGCTCGTCCTCGCGCACGCTGACCAGCACATACAGGTCGCCCGCCGGGGCCCCCGCTTCGCCCTCGTGACCGCGGCCGCCGACCCTGATGCGCTGCGAGTCGGATATGCCCGCCGGGACATCGACCTCCACCTCCTGCCTGGCGGCCAGCCGGCCTCGACCGCGGCACTCGCGGCACGGCTGCTTGGGCACCCGGCCGTCGCCGTGACAGACGTCGCAGACGATCGTGCGCATCATCTGCCCGAAGGGCGTGCGCGTGACGGCCTGCAGCTGACCTGCCCCGCCGCAGCGCTCACACGTCTCGATCGGGGTGCCGGGCTCGGCGCCGTTGCCGTGACAGCGCTCGCAGCGCTTGACCGCGTCGTAGGCCGCCTGCACCTTTGCACCGTGCGCTGCTTCGATCAGGTCGATCTCGACGGCGACGCCAATGTCCCCGCCCTGCGCCGGTCCGGGCCTATCGGAGGTGCTCCCGCCTCCGAAGAAGGCGTTGAACAGCTCGCTGATCGAGCCGAAGCCCTCGAAGTTGGGAGCGTACCCCCCGGATCTGAGCCCGTCGTGGCCGTGGCGGTCATAGGTGGCCCGGCGCTCCGCGTCAGAGAGGATCTCGTACGCCTCGGCCGCCTCCTTGAACTTCTCCTCGGCGTCGGGGTCGTGCGCGTTGACGTCCGGGTGCAGCTCCCGCGCGAGCATGCGAAAGGCTTTCTTGATCTGCTGCTCGGAGGCGTCCCGGCCGACGCCGAGCACCTCATAGGGGTCGCGGGGCATAGCTGTCGACTCAGGTCTCGGCGTAGGTGTCCTCGACGAAGCGGGACAGCTCGTTGGCGGCCTCGCGCACGGTCGCGATCGCGCCCGCGTAGTCCATGCGCACCGGACCGATCAGCGAGACGGTTCCCAGCTTGCGGCGAGCCATCCCGTAGCCGGTCGCCACGAGGGCGAGCGAGTGCATGGCGGGCAACTCGTTCTCGTGGCCGATCCTCACGTAGATGCCCGGCTCCCCGAGCGCCGTGCGCAGCACGCGCAACAGCGCCACGCGGCGCTCGAGCAGGCCGATCAGCTCGTTGACGTTGGTGGCGTCTGCTATCTGCGCGCTCTCGAACAGGCGCGCGGTCCCCTCCACGTAGAGGGCGTCCTCGCCCTCGCGGGCCAGATCGCCGAAGGCGGGTGCGAAGCGCTCCAGGAAGGCTAGCTCGCGCGCGGACAGGCTGGGATCGACCAAGCGCTGCTGGAGCATGCGCGCCCCGAGCTCCAGCCCCACCAGACGCTCGTTGAGGTACTCCGCCGCCCACGACACCAGCCCTGCGTCCACCGCGCGCTCGAACGTGGCGAGCATCTTGGAGACGCTCCCCGTCGAGGTGATGATCACCACCAGGACCACCTGCGGCTGCAGGGCCAGCACCTCGATGTGGCGGATGCTCGCCGTGTTCATGGAGGGCGCCGATACCACCGCCAGCAGGTTGGTCATCTGCGACAGCGTCTCCGTCGTCGCGCGCATCGCCTCGTCCAGCTCTGTGCGTATCAGCGACAGCTCCAGCCGCTGACGGGGAACAGGCAGCGGCTGGGTGGCGCTGAGCATGCGATCGACGACGTAGCGATGGCCCGCGTCAGTGGGCACGCGCCCGGCAGACACGTGCGGGTGGGCGAGCAGGCCGTACTCCTCGAGCAGAGACAGTTCGTTGCGCACGGTCGAGGGCCCGCAGTCGAGGTCAGGGTCAGCTGCGATCGAGCGCGAGGCAACGGGCTGCGCGGTGCGCAGGTAGTCATCGACGACCTTGCACAGAATCCGCTCCTGGCGGGAGGTGAGCATCGATCTGATTGTAGGCGCCGCGCCACGGGCGCCACAGGCCTCAGCAGCTAGGACGCGAGCTCCGCCTCGGCGTTGCGGATGATCTGCTTGCCCGCCTGCTCGGCGACCGTGTCGATCAGCACGCTGCCATCGGAGACCTCGCGCACGGTTCCGCTCACCACGACCTCCTGCTCGGGCATACCCATGCCGCGGAACTGGACGGACAGGCGCTTGAGCTGCTCGGGGCCGCCCGCCGCCTCGGTCTGCGCGCGCGCCACCTGCGCCATCGTCCACAGGCCGTGCAGGATCCGTCCGGGCAGCCCCACGGCTCGGGCGAACTCCTCGTCGATGTGGATCGGGTTGAAGTCACCTGAGGCGCCCGCGTAGCGCACCGTCAGGAACTTGTCGGGCGTGATCCTCAGCTCGGGGATCTGCTCGCCCGCCTGGAAATCTGCCATCAGGCTCACACTCCTCGGACGATGTTCGTCCAGGTTCCGCGACATACCTGCTCGCCGCGCTGGTTGGTGGAGATCGACTCGAACACGTAGTAGCCGCGCCCATCCCGTTCGGAGATGTCCTTGACGCTGGCCGTGGTGGTGATCTCATCGCCAGCCACCACCGGAGGGCCCCATACGAACTCCTGGCCGCCGTGGACCATCATCGCGAAGTTGAGCTCGATCTCGGGGTCGAAGATCGGCGGACCCACGGACGGCGCGCTGTAGACGACCGCGAACATGGGCGGCGCCACCACGTCGGCGTAGCCCGCCGCGCGTGCGGCCTCCACGTCCAGGTACACGGGGTCGGTCTCACCGACCGCCCGTGCGTACTCCTTGATCTTCTCCCGGCCGACCGCGTACAGCACGGGCTCGTACTTCTTGCCGATCGCTTTGGTGTTGACTGGCATCGCAGAGGCTCCTTGCCGGCGGGCTGGTGTCTGGCTGCCGTGCAGCTGCTGTTGGGACGGCTGTGCGGCTATGCGGCGCGCCAGTCTACGCGGACCGCGCACGGCCGTGCGTCCAGGCTCGGCGGCTCATGCGATGAGCGGCCCTTAAACGCAAAATCCCTTCGGGGCCCCGAAGGCGGGGGCGCTGCGTCGAGCGCCCCCGCCTCTGTCTCGGCCGTGCCGGGAGCGGGCACAGCCTGCCGCCGGGGTCGGTCCTAGAAGACCAGCTCGCCGTCCTCGACACCCGCGCCGACACCGGCCAGCTCGCGGCCATCCGCGCCGTCGCCGTCGCCGTCGCCGCCGGAGCGCCGCTCACCCGGGCTGTCGAGGAACTGGACCGTGTCGAACACACCCACCACAGCCTCGGGCTCGGCCCGATCGCCGCGATAGGGCTCGATCACCAGCCGCACGTAGCGACGGCAACGGCGCTGGAGGCCGCGCACGATCGCAATCGCGATGCCCGAGGCAGCAGCCAACACGACGAACGCTCTCAGCGGCGCGACTCCCGATACCGGCGCCCAGCCCCATATGGCACGAGCGTCGCCACTGAGGCTGCCCAACACGGCACGCGACGACAGGTGCAGCCGGCCGTCGGTCGCATGTCCTCGAAGCAGGCGTCCCGGCCCGCCATCGATGAACCATGCGATCAGCGCAACGCCCCCGAGCGCGGCGACGAGACCGAGCATCCGCCACAGTAGAAAGCGCAGCACCTCCCCTGCTCATCCGACGGGCTGCGGGAGGGCGGGACGAAGCGCGCGCCATCAGGCGATTTGAACGATCGCGCCGGCGCACCGGGCGCCGCAGACGCCAGCGTCAGGCGTTCAGCGCGGGCGTGTGGCGCGCTCGACCTGCGCGCCGCGCGCGGTCAGGTGCCACGCATTTGCGGCTCCCTTCTCCTGACCCTCGCCACGGTTCTCGACCAGGTTCAGCCGCGCCAGCCGGTTCAGCAGCTTGGAGATCTGGCCCTGGTCGATGATCCCCGAGCCTTCCGCGATCTCACGATTGCTGGCACCCGGATGCTCCGCGATGACCATCAGCACCCGCACCGTGCGGTAGGTGAGGCGCATGTTGAGCCCTTCGAGCGGGTCCCTGCTCCTGGCCTGCGTCCGCGGCTGCCTGTCCCGCGCGACCTCAGGGGTGGGCCTGCCCAGTTCCCGACTCGCCGCTCTCGAACCGAGATATGGCAGCACGATCATGCTCATCAGCGGACCGAGCAGCTCTGTCAGCGGCTCATCTCCATCCTCGAGCAGGCGGGTGTGGAGCACGGCGAACACACCACCCACGATGCCTTCCGCCGTGACTGCGGGCGGTTCCCGCGTCGTGTGCGTGAGGAAGCGCCCCTGATCGATGACCGTCGCGATCTCATCGAGCACCTGCGCACGACGCTCGAGCACCTTCTCGCCCGCGGCAAGCGCCTCAACGACGCAGAGCTTGGCCAGTCCTGGCTCTTGGTCCATGAACATCAGCAGGCGAGCCAGTGCCGCACGGACGCCCTCGTGCCATGCGCCCTCGCGCTCGTATGCCTCACGCGCGACGAGCGTGGCCTGGGAGAGCGCCTGTTCGAACGCGGCCAGGAAGCAGTCCTCCCGATCGGCAAACACGTCGTAGAAGGTCTTGCGAGAGACCCGGGCCCGGCTGATGACCTGTGCAACGGTCATACGCGAGTAGCCGACATCCTCGACCGCATCCACCGCTGCTGCGAGCATTCGACTGCGTTGAATCTCCGTGACCTGCCCGCGGGGCAGGCCGTTCGGGCCGGGGCGCAGCCGTGAAGTTGCGGCACGTGTCTTGTACATGAACGCCATTTCGTTTCCGCCTAATCCTCGGTTTCCCCAGTATATGAAGGGCCCTTCGGTCCGCCCGGGCCAGCGCGCCCAATCGGAGCGAGCGCGCGGGCAAGCGGCAGACCCGCTGGAACGGGTGGTAAAGACTCATTGGTCTGGACGCTCAAGTCGAGCCGCGTCTCCGACTTTTTCCACTAGTTCGAATGCTCACGCCCGCGTTCGATTGGACAAACAGGGCGAGTAGCCCACCGGCACGATCCTCCGGCAGGGTCCGGACGGAATCGCGCAGGTGCGCCGCGAAGGCTAAAGCAACTGCGGGCTTGCGCCGAAGCGCTAAGCATGTCCAAGTATCGCAGGAGTCTGTGCATCGCCTCGGTGCTGGCGCTGCTCGTGGTGCCGTCCCTGTCAGGCTGCGCGGGTGCGGGGCCCCCGGGCGCCGCGCGCGCGCAGGCGGGCGTGATGGGGGAACTCTTCGAACAGCTCAAAAAGGAAGACGACGAAGCCGAAACCCAGGAAATGGCTGCGCTCAGAGAAGCCGGCCAGCAACAGCACGAACAGCAAGGCGAACAAGAACACGAATGGCGCTGACCCCCGGGTCGCACGCCTCAAGCGCACCGAGCGACAGGCCGATAGCGAGAACAGGAAGGCCGACAGGTCATCCGGGTAGGGGGCGGCCGCAGGGGCTATTGCTCATTCTCCGGCCCCGGGCCGCCCTGAAACCCCGCCGTGGCAGATCATCCAAGCCCCGTGAACAGCCGGCCATACTGGTCGAGATGACGATCGCCGAGGAACTCGGCTGCGGCTCGTTTATGGGCGTTCCTCCCGAGTCGCGCCGCCTCCTGGGGTTCCCGCAGCAGCCGCTCGACCGCGGCGCCAAAGGCGGGGAGATCGTGCGGGTCTTCGATCAGTAGCCCGTGCTCGCCGTCTGTGACCTGATCGCTGATCCCGCCGACGGCGCTTGCAACGATCGGTCGTGACTTCCACATCGCCTCGGTGACCGTCAGACCGAAGCCCTCGGCCAGGCTCTTCTGTACCACTACGCTGGCATGCCGTTGCAGCGCGTTTATGATCGCCGCATTCTCATCGGGGTCGGCCATCGGCACGCACGCCAGGTGGACCCGGCCGCGGATCGCGTGCGGCAGTTGACGCCAACGACGGACGCAGTCGTCGTAGACCTCGACAGCCTCCGGGTCGTCCGCCACCCCGGTCACGCTCGGCCCCGCGAGAACCAGATGGGCGCCGAGCGCGGGATCGACGTGTTTGGCAAACCCCTCCATGACCCCGGTCATGTCCTTCATGTAGTCCCACCGCGAGGCTTGGATGACCAGTGGCGCGTCGGGCTGGGCTGCTGGTCCGTTCTGCACGATGTCGACATGACGGTTGATCCGTCCCGGCGAGCCATCTCGCCGGGTGAAGGGAACGACGGGCGGGCTGCCGTCGCCGTCGAGGAGGCCAACGTAGCCGAGCGCCAGGCGGATGTTGCGGTGCAACATCGGCTCGTTCTTCGCCGAGAACGGATCGATCGACGGCGGGATCACATGGATCCTGGCGGGTTCTGCCCACGGCGGGGCAAAGGCTGAACGCGACACAACGTAGGCGTCTGCGTCCTGCAGGTACGGCCCCAGAAACGCCCACGCACGCTCGGTCCACTGGTTGGGCTCGTCGCGCCCGACGTGGCAGCGCCAGACCACTCGGGAGCCCGCGCCCTTCAGTACCGCTAGGAGCCCGGCGGGCTGCGGATCGTGGATCAGGACCAAGTCGCCCGGCCGGATCAGTGCGAGCAACTGTTCGCCATTTCGATGCAACACCCGCTCGTAGTGGCTCCTCTCAGCCTCGCCGAGCGAGCCTAGATCACCTGGGGAGCCATAGAGCCCGTTGTGAATCCGCTTCGTGATCGCGAAGAACTCTGGATCGCCCTCGATCACCAGCCAACGCGCATCGATACCTCCGCCACGGACGTAGGCCAGGAGGGTCTGCAGCATCTCCGCGACGCCACCGCCCGTCGCCGTCGAGCTGACGTTCAGCACCGCATGCCCGGCAAGCGCAGACTCCGCCGCATCCGCCACCGCCTCGAAGCGGGCCATCCGTTCCGCTCCGATCAGTGACTCAAGCCGCGCGGCGTCCAGAGCCTGAACGTCCACCTCCTGCAATCTTGAGTTTGTCTGCCCGCTCATTGTGCTTCGGTTCGACCTCGCCGCGCGTCCTCATTGGTCTCGTCTCGCTTCCCAACCGCACCCTGGACGGTCCTCCGATCCGGCACATCCGCCGACCGCTGCACATGGGGCCCGTAGCTTCTACGGAGTAGAGGGCCGTAGCGAGCCTTTGCTCGCAGGTCGTCCAGGCGTCCTATGGACAATGGGTTGAGTACCGAGGCGGGCGCGGCGATGGCCGGCCTGTGGTGGCGGCTACGCGTCAGCGGCGGGTGGGTCGGCGTCCACTCTGTGGCGAGCCTCGTTTGCGGCGCTTTGGCGACGAGCTTTCGCATCCGCGGCCTGGCGGCGTGTCTCGTTCTCGCCAGCCTGGCGGCGAGCTTCGGCGTCCGCGGCCTGGCGGCGTGTCTCGTTCTCGGCGGCCTGGCTGCGTGCCGCGCTCTCCGACGCCTGGCCACGCGCGTCATTCTCCGCCGTCCGGCGCAACTCGCTGCCCCGCCAAGCACTTTCCCCGGCGTTGTCGCGCGGCCCGGCGTTGTCGCGCGGGCTCCCGGAACTCCGCCGCAGATGCCTGAAGATGCCCGACATGATGAGCCCAGTCTAGACCCGACCGGCATGCGCGTCGCACCCGTGCCCACGTACCGACCACGACTCGCCGCGTGAGTACCGCTGCGGGGATTCGCACCCGGGTTTCCGCCCTGAGAGAGCTTACGGAGAGGGGTAGCCCCTAGCGCCCATCGTCGCCCGGCATTCCCCGAAAGCCCCTGCCAATGGACACTTTCTCGGGCAGGCTCCTGGCCCGTTCGCGCCCTCCCGCGCCCGCCGTTTACCGAGGCCGCAGGGTCCGCGCCTGGGTCACAGACCCCTGCGGAGCGTCGTCTGGGAGTGCCGGAGCTACGGTCTCCGGATTGGCCTCTCTCGCGCCCACCGCTGGAACGTAGAGCCAGCCGAGACTGCCCTGGTGCGTAGGCGCCAGCTCATGATGGTGATTCCCCGCCTCCGCAGGCCTGGAATCGCCCCGTCCGGTCCACCTCCACGCCGTGGAGCTGTCTGCGAGCCGCAAGGCAGGCGACGTGGCCGCCCGTCGGCCGTGACAGACTGCGCCGAGTGCGGCGCTGAGGATGCGGGCGCCGGCGCGACATGAATGAGCGAGAGGCGCACATCCAGACGGAGGGCCCCGACCAGCGCGAGCGCCTGGAGCGGCGCGCGGCTGCCCGGCAGCAGCGCCGGCGCCGGCGCCTGATCGCGGCGGGGCTGCTCGCGGCCTTCGGCGTCCTCGCGCTGAGCCTCGCGCTGAGCGGCTCCCCGGGCTCGCACGGCAAAGGCGCGCACACGAGATCAGGGGGGTCGGCCATCGTGCCCGGCGGTCCACTGGCTCCGGCATCGGTCGGCGGCCTCGCGGCGCTGTGGGCGCCCCAACACGTCGTGGGGACGCAGCCGGGTACGGCGGCGGCCTACGCAGTGGCATCCAGGCGGAGCGGCCTTCCCGGCGATCTGATGATCGCCGACCGCGGCAACAACCGGATCCTCGTGGTCGATCCGGGCGGCCGTGTCATCTTCAGCTACCCGCGCCCCGGCGACCGCGTCCGCCTGTTCTACGACGACGACACGTTCGTGGAGCCGGGCGGCGAATACGTCATCGCCAACGAGGAGGACAATCACGCGATCGTCGAGCTCAGCCTGAAGGACCGCAGCGTGAAAGTGCTGTTCGGCCACCCCGGCGAACCCGGCTCGGACTCCACCCACGTCAACACGCCTGATGACGCCTACATGCTGCCCGACGGCTCCTTCACCGTCGCCGACGCCTCCAACTGCCGCATCCTGTTCATCCGCGCGCACCGCATCGTGCGCAGCTACGGTCGCGCCGGCGTGTGCCGTCATGACCCGCCGCGGTCCTTCACGGAAGTCAACGGCGACACGCCGGTGCCGGGGGGCGGCGTGATGGTGAGCGAGATCGGAGGCAATTGGATCGACGAAATCGGACCCGAAGGCAGGCTTCGCTGGGCCAGAAAGGCCCCGGTCGGCTATCCCTCGGACCCCCAGCCGCTACCGGGTGGTCGCGTGCTGCTCGCCGACTACTCGAACCCCGGCCACGTGCTGATCATCGACCGACGCGGAAAGGTGTTGTGGCGCTACGGGCCCGCGGGCGGCTATGGCCGACTCGATCATCCCTCACTGGCAATGGGGCTCCCCAATGGGGATGTCGCGGTCAACGACGACTATCGCCACCGCGTCGTGATCATCGATCCCCGCACCAACAGGATCGTGTGGAAATACGGTCACACCGACAGTCCCGGAGCCGCTGCCGGGCATCTCAATACACCGGACGGCATGGACTTCGTCCCGATCGCCGCAGACGGCACGCCTGACTATGCGGCCGTGGTGCACCCGTAGGCGGTGAGCGTCTGAGCTCCCCCGGATCCGAGCGGCTGGCGCGACGGCGCCTCGCCAGTGAGCGCAAGAGGCGTCGACGACGTGCGGGAGCCGCGCTGGCGCTCGCGGCCTTCGTCGCACTCCTCGGATGGCTGGCATCGGGCGGCAGCTCAAACCGCCACGCGGGCACTGGGCGACCGCCCGCTGCCGACACGTCGGCGCATGGCTCAGGAGGGGTGCACCTCGTCGTGTCAGCCGCCGGCCAGCTGCCGGCCGCGGTACAGGACGCGGCGGCCGCTCCCGTGGCGGGAACGGGCGCCCTGCTGATCGGCGGCCTGGACAGCGCCGAAGCTTCGGTCGCGGACGTTGTTCAGATCGAAGGCGGCACGGCCAAGACGGTCGCGACCCTCCCCACCGCCCTGCACGACGCCTGCGCGAGCGCGGTCGGTGGCGCGGTCTACGTCTTCGGCGGTGGCCAGCAGGTGTCCTTCTCGCAGATCCTCCGGGTGGCAGGGAGCCGGCCGGAGGATCTG
>OCTA010006199.1_pt1 | contig 10233 bp, 8 predicted proteins | sample 1538991 | NCBI WGS metagenome assembly OCTA01 (sample SAMEA3539302, study PRJEB22396) | soil metagenome | biome: tundra; feature: field; material: soil | place: USA | collected 2010-05 | depth 0.15 m | reverse complement strand
GGTCTCGCTCAGGGTGATCTCCAGCAGGCACGGCCCGTCCGCCACCAGCGGCAAAGCGGCGTTGCCGTCGCTCCAGCGCCACAGCGCGCCGTCAGAGTCGTATTCCGCGTCATGCCAGCCATCCGTCAGCGCCGGATGATCCGCGCCCACCACGATCTCGCCGGAGCGGTCCCGCAGTACCATCGAGCGAACCGCCACGCCGAGTCGCCTCGAGTCATCCAGCCACGGCCACAACTCTCCTGGATTGCCGGAACGGGAGAGCAGGCGAACGGAAGCCGCGCCCTCGGGAATCATGAAGCAAACCGTCTCCGGCGAACTCGCGCCTTGCCTGGTTCCCGCCTGGGCGGCGAGAGGGCGCATCGCACGCCCATCCACCAGCAGGCGTATCCGTGGATCCGTGGTCGTCGTATGCGCCGGCGGGGTGAAACCAAGGGCTACCGCGCGCGCGGCGAAGCGATCCCATACCGGCTTCACCGCCTCTGGCCGCACCATCAAGGGAGCGCAGGCGTCCGTCTCCCAGCAACGCAGGTGCTCGTTGATGCCGAACTCGGGGTGCAGCAGCATGGCGACCCCGGCGTTGCTGAAATAGGCGCGATTGCCGGTATCCAGATAACTTTCGGCCGGCACGCCCTCGGCGATCAGCACCGTGTGCCGGTGGAGTTCGAGGTGATGATAGGCGATCGTGCTCAGGCCGAGGTCGCGGACGATGGTCATGCCGTTGATCAGCAGCTTCGCCGGGAACAGCGCGCCATTGATGAACAGGCAGTGATCGGGAGACAGCAACAGGTCGCGCCGTGGCAGGTTGTCACCCAGTGAACCTTGGCGGAAACGGATGGGGGCGACCGCGGCGAGGTCGGGGTGCCCCGTGAGGTCGATGGTGCGCTCGCCGGCCCAGATCACCGCCCGCGGCACGAGGCATCCACCTTCGGACGTCATCACCACGTCGCCCGGTTGGAGGGTTTCGATGGGCACCTCGCCGTCCGGGGTCAGGATCGCGGTGCCCGCGCCGTAACACGCCTGGTTCGTGATGAATACGTTGGTGCCACCGGTTGGGTCGGGGACGTAGTTGACGAACTGGCCCGCGTAATTGCCAAGGATCTGGATCGATTGGCTGCCGGCGTCGGTGAAGATGTTGATCGTCGCGCTGGTGGAGGTGACGTTGGTCAGCGTCGCGCTCGCGTTCGCCCCCACGTTCAGGAAGTCGATGTAGGAGGTCTCGTCGTTCTCCCCGTTGCCGACATAAAGGCCCTTGACTGCCGCGTTGAACGTGAACAGTGCGCCGACGTCCAGCACACCGGTTCCGCTGGCGGCCGAGAACGTGACGGTGCCACCGCCGACCGCGTCGGCGAACGCCAGCGTGGCATTGGGGTCGATCTGAAACCTCGTCGTGTCACCCGGGGCGACCTGAACCGAATTGCCGATCTGAAACACACCGCCCTCGGCGATGATGGTTCCCGAGCCCATGATCTCGGTGGGAGTCGTGCCGATGTTCTCGATGGAGTCTTTGAGCGCGCCTTCCAACCGCCCGACCGATCCGAGATCGATCGTGCCGCCGCCGCCGCCGGTCTCGCCCATCGACAGCACCGAACCGCCCACGGCGGTCCCGAGGTTCAACAGGCTGTCGAGGGTCAGCGTGCTCGCCACGTCCAACGCGCCGTTGCCGTCGGCGAGCAGCAAGGTCGCCTGAAAGTCGCTGAGGTTGATTGAATTCGCCATGTCCGGCGCGGCCGTGCCGCCGGCGCCGATGTCGTTGATCGTGAACAGGTTGGTGCCGGTGATCAGGTAGTCGTTACCCGGCGCGGTGGTGAACGAGGCACTGGTCGGATTGTCCACGCCAGGTGCAACCCAGTCCGCCGCGGTCTCCCACGCGGTCAGACCACCGGGTGTTGTGGCGGTCCACGTGAATGTCGCCATGCGCCGCGCGCTCCCTGGCCGGTCCTCGGGTTTTGGCCTGGCGCGATCGCGACATGGGCCGGCCAAACCGGGACGGGAGTGCTGTCGTCACATTTTGGGGTTTGCAGGCCGGTTTCAGATGAGGAGGGGGCAGGATATGGTCATTTCCCATCCTAACTCGCCGAAGGATGATCTTGCGAAGATGAAAATCTTCGATGCCATGGGTCTTCGGTTCCAGCCTTTACTCCCTCTGATGGCCGCATGACGTGAGAACGAAGCCAGGGGAGTAAAACCGCCTGGAATTCGCTTCCGCATCGGCATGCATTCGCGACCGCATTCTGGTCAATCAAGTACGGGCTTTCCGACATAGTGGCTGCTCGTGAACGCGTGCCCATCATGGTCGTGGAAACCAACCTGGTGCATCTCGGCGAAGGTTGGAGCGTGATGCCGGGGACAGTAGTGCGTCACGATACTTTTGCGGGTGAGCGACGGGGAAACCGGTCCGCCGCCATGTACCAGATCGGCGTGCCAGATCAGCACGTCGCCCCGTCCCGGCCGGAAAATCTCCCGTTTCAGGCCATACTCGACGGCGTTCCGCTCCAGCCAGCAAATCTTTTCAGCGATTTGCTCGCTCATATCATTCGATTGATTGATGCGTGATGCTTCATGGATGCTCTTATAATGCTTGTCGTAATAAAAATCGGGCAACCGATGGCTACCAGGGTAGTAAAATAGCTCCCCCCCTCCTTCGGTCACGTCTTCCAGCGCGATCCACGACGCCGCGAAACTGGTGGCGCAGGTATATGGCACATAAGATGTGTCTTGATGAACCGCATCCTCGGAGCCGCGCAAAAAGCCCAGGGATTGCGTGGCGAACGCCTTGGATTCGAAGATCAGCGCGAGGAATTCGCAAATCGCGGGCGCGAATATCAGCCGCCGGATTGGTTTCGACATATAATGGATGTCCAGGGCCTTGGCGGGCCGCGGCAACATTTCTGGCCGCCACGGCGCCGCCTCCGTCACGAGGCCGCGGCAGGTGAACCGCAAATCGGGTATTCCACCCTGATAAGCCCGGTCGAGATCGGCCAAGGCCGCCTCGAGCAACGCATCCGGAACTGCCGCCTTCAGGGCCACATAACCATCGCGAACGAACATGTTCAGACGTTCCGCCTGGACATCAGATATCTGGCCGGTCGCCTGGCGACCCTGGACTCGATCGATCGCGTCCGCGGCATCAATCCATAGCCCGCCCGCGGCGTTGATCGGCCGCGCCGCCGCTGGATGGGGTAAATAGCCGCGCCCGCGCCCCAACAGAACGTAATGATCGATCGGACTTTCGGCGCGGCCTTCCCGCAGTTCCATGACGGCGAGTGCGTAGGAGCGCAGATAAAATGCCTCATCGAAAAGGCAGAGGTGGCGGCCTTCGTTCCGGCCGTGTTCGCTGTAATGTGCCCAACCGCGAGAGAATTCGCCGGATCGGACCGCTTCGGCGACGCCGGGATAGAGCGTCAAATAATCGCTTTCGACAAACGCCAGCCGGTCATCGAGTAACGTCCGCCGCCGCATCCGAACCACCTTTTCCGCTCCGGAAAGTGAATGACAAAAGGGGGCATCAGCCTGATCGGCTGCTGTGAAGGTGTTTACATCGGGGTTCCTTGGATGAACAGCCACCTTGGCGCCACGAGCAGGCGGCAAAGGTCAGGTCGGTTCCGATCGTGAGGAGACCACACCGGCGATTTTTCACCACCGCGCCGAGCATGGATCGCATTTAGCGCGCGAATCGATTCGACATCGTGAATTGGAAGAGAGGAATTAGGGCGACCCGCCGCGGGCAGCTCAATTTCACCTAAGTACCCTGTTTCGCAAATATGATGCCGAGGTTCGTGTTTGGGAGGGGGGTTTCATAGCGCAAAATCCTCTCGTACATCAGGGAGTCTCGCAATACATCAGTATGTGCGCTCCCGTAATACGTCACCGAACTTGCGAATCGCAGTACTAAGCCCAGAAATGGAGTCAGGAAATGGCCAGCGATGTCGAGATGTTGATCCGTCAGATGGCTGTAGGACACCACACTGATTTGGACCGCACCGAAGACCGCGGCGAACTTATCGATAATCGCCACACCCCGAAACTCGGAGGCGTCAGGTCTGGTCATTTGCTTCGCCAGGAATTCCGGAAACACGGTCGTTTCGACAAACTTTATGGTTTCCTGCCTGTGGCTGAGTGATTTGTCACGCCCATTGACTTGAGGCACCGGTATTCGTGTTAAGCATCCGCGAGCATGTTAGATGGTCGCAAGGCCAACGGTTGTGTCGATTCAATCATTGGCGGACCCAACGTTAGAAATGCTACAAGGGCGCCTTCGGTCGACCTTGTCGTAAATCAGGCTACTGTGACGATAATGACTGCATCGGCCCATATTATTGCCGCTTCCGTTGTTGGGCGGCGATTGGCGGTTTGGCATCTGAGGTCTGTTTGGTTGGCGATTGAATGACCAGAATCGCTTGTATCCTCGGGATGCACCGCAGTGGGACGAGTTGTCTCGCGGGCAGCCTCGAAGAGGCTGGGCTCCGCCTTGGGGACGTCAACACAGCCGCGACACACAATCTGAAGGGCAACCGCGAGAACAAGCGCATATGGGAATTGCATGACTCGGTGTTGCTGTTCAGTGGCGGAAACTGGTGGCAGCCTCCTGAGCGGGTAAGTTGGTCTGATGCACATCGGGCGGAGCGGGATGCGATCATTCGATCGTATGAGGATGCGCCGACCTGGGGGTTCAAGGACCCACGGACGTTGCTCGTCGTCGATTTTTGGCGGGAAGCGGTTTCGAACCTCATGTTCGTGGGTACATTTCGTCACCCGAGCTTTGTCGCGGAATCGCTGCATCGAAGGGAAGGCCGCCCGGTAGATTACTGGCTCGACGTTTGGGCGCGTTATAACGCACGACTTCTCGAACTCTACGAGGCCGACCCATTCCCCATCGTGAACTTCGACCTGGCCGAAGAGGCCTATCGCCGCTCGCTCGTTGTCATCATGGACGGCCTTTGTCTCGAGGCGCCGGCACGCATGGAATTCTTCGAGCCTGGTCTCCGCCATCATGACGCGTCGCCGTTGCCCCAACTGCCTGATAGAGTGAGCCATCTTTATCAGTCACTCTGCCGCATCGCGCTCGAACCTGGGCCAGTCCCCACCTAGGGATCTCAGCGGGGATTTCTCGTAACGGAATGCGACGGCTGTTTGCTGCGTGCGAACGAGAGATGGGGCGGTAGCTCGGGCTTTGAGAGGGATCGCTCACAGTTGTAAACCCGACTTGCTTAATCCCATGGCTCTGTTCTCCCGTTCAAAGGTAGTCCACCGCCCCTGGCTGGAACCGAAGACCCATGGCGTCAAGCAATTTCATCTTCTCAAGATCATCCTTCGGTGAGTTGGGATGACAAACTACCATATCCTGTAACGGGGCGGCGAATAATCCATGCCGCCAGAACTTATCATGCGGCAGTGCCAATACCTGAAGCCCTCCCCGTCGAAGTTCACCCTTGATTGGGGACTTTACGCATTTGGCGAACGCGGCCTCAAGGCTCCCACGATCGTACTTGGAGGTATCGGTTGGAAGCATCCAATCAGCGTGCTCACAGTGCCAACTGGGATCCCCTTCAAGCAGGGCAAGGTTCATCGCGACCTGATCGCAAAACAACAACCGCTGCTCCTCAATGCACCGTTCGAGGAAACTTATCGTTTTGGTCCCGCTGCGAAAGGAGATAAAGCCACCGCATGCCGCGAATCCCCAGATCCCCGCAATGGCTGGCGGATGGTAAACAATCCTTTGGAACGCGACGGAGGTGTCCCGCAAATACGGCATTGGATCATGCAGCCACACAGCATCGGCGTCTGACAGAACAACACTATACCCAGCCTTTACCAGGAACCGGGCCACGGGAAATTTGAACGCGCTCACCGCGAGCCCCTTCGCGGAAAATCCGGTTGCGCTCACAAAAGACACATCAAACTGGCTTTCGTCAATTTCAGCGAGGATATTGTGAATGCCTCGTTCATCAAGTAGCGCGGAGGTGAATTGATCGCCGGCTATTATAATATAATTATCCAAACCAAGCCTTTGCATCGCGTGGATCCAATTAAGGCCGGTTTCGATATATTCTTTAGAAATGATGGAGAAACTAAGTTCATTTCTGCTTGCCGCCGCCGCCGCTATGTTTGAGAGTCTGCGGAGATCCATTACAGCGCCCAAATCATGAAGCGGCATGGCGACCCGCGTTAGCGACGATGGCCACATGAGATCAACTGCCAGCTCGGCGCGGATGTTGGCCTTCAATTCGCGATTCGGAACCGACTTCGGATCAATGACCGGGCCCGTGACCTGATCCGATGGCATGAATCTCAACCTGTTGGGCAAGGTTAGCCGGTAATGTGAATAACGTCGGGTGATGTAGGCCAATTGATCCAGACTGGTCAAGGGGCTGCCTGACCAGCTGCCTATGTGACCCGCGTCGATGCCGCGACGCCACGAGGCGGTTGAGATCCCCGGCAAAGACATTCTGGACGCGACAGGTAGTCAACCAGGTCGAGGACCGCGTTGCTCAAATGATTGGAGCTTCCGATCCGACGAACAGAGTTCGAGCCAGGTGGCATATGGCACGCGGACCATCGGGAACCTCACCGTCAGCGAGGCCTACAAGACCGAAAAATCCATAGCGAAAGTGAGCCGCCCCTCAATGGACGTCGCCCGAACGGCACTCATCCGTGGTTACAGTCTGTCAAGGAGGCAGTGTCGCCTCGCTTCGCGACAGGTTCATCGCGGTGACGAAGGCCTGATCGCCTGCATGTTCCGCCGACCGGAACGTCGACCGTAACGGGGCCGTTTGGCATATCTGATCATCTGTCCGATGTTACCGGCCGCCACGCGACAATCCCGGGCAACGAACTGTCTGATGGCCGAACCCGGCGGCAGTTGGGCGCGCCCCGCACGGGCGCTCAGCCAGATCAATTATGGTCGACGTAGAACCAGCCGCCGCGGCCCCCGCTCTGGCCAGTGTAAATTTTTGCGACAAACCGAACGGCGTGTCACGCCATCCGCCGCGTCCGTCAGGCGGCGGACTTCTTATTGGCCTGGCGACGGCGCTTGAGGCCAAGCCCTACCAATCCCGCGCCAAGCAACGCCAGACTGGTGGGCTCCGGCGTATTGACGGTCGCATTGAGGGTCATCATAAAGAGTTCATTGTTTGGCGACGGAGCGCCGGAGGTACTATTGTTGTCCACGCCGCCAATGATACCGGTGTCTGTGGAGTTCGAGCCGGAGGTGTACCATCCGCTCAGGGGTACGCCCGTGGTGCCGACGGCGGAAGAAGCGATTTCTGCCCATTTCGCCACGGTGGCAGTGCCGCCGTTGCCGTTATTCGGGTCGTTGGCAGCGGTTAGCTCGATCCACCAGGTTCCGGCCCCGATGCTGTGAGACGTGGCCAAGGTGATATTGTTAGCGAGCGAGCCAGCAGTCCCGTTCCCCTGCAGCGTGGTGTCCAAAATAGTACCAAGTAATATCTTATTATTCAGAGTGAGGCCGGTCGCGGTCGGAAGACTCGGCGATCCAGTTCCTGGAACCAGATACACCAGAACCGACCCAGCGTCGGACTGAAGCCCAGAAACAGTGGTGTTAACGGTCAGCTGGACCTCCACGGACGTGAGGGTTTCACTGGTTGCGGTTGTGAAGTCAGCCCCAAGCGGTGCATGAAAACCCGCGTTGGGGGCTTGTATCAGATTGCTTCCACCAACGGCGAGGTGGGTCTGGCCGGTAATAGTGTCATACAGAACCGCCGCGTTCGCCGAACCGGCCGCGACAAGTCCAAACAATCCAGCCGCCATTCCAAAAATCTTCATCGTGCGATTCCTATTAAGCTTACCAGGCTACACCGGTCAGATAGAACCAAGCAAACCCCATGCCAAGACAAAGAGTGGCGTTAATTCAATGACTTACGGGTGCCGTCGCGTGCGTCGGCCTCGAAACTGTAAAGTTTTCCGACGGTTGCAAGCGATGCCAGGCCGCATGGATCAAGTGCTCCCATCTAATAGCCGGAATTCCTCTCGGCGTGGCGTCCCCTCGCCACGTACACGAGCGTTACACGATGAATGGTTACAACCGCCGGACCCGAGACGCCCGTCCATGGTATTTCGGCCGAGCCGCCCGTCCGGCGTGATACCGCGGGACCAACCTGTTCCGCGTCGCACCAACCGGTGATGAGCCGCGGATCGTCGGCCGGGATCACAATCTCACCAGCGCGAGACCGTATGACGATTTGACTGACCTCGACACCCTGGCGGCGGGATTCGCCACCGCGAGGCAGGCTGGACCCGGCGGAATCATCACCACCCGATGCCAGCGTTACCCGGCCCACGCCAGCCGGCACGACAAAGCTGTAGACCCCTTGACCGGTGACGGTTGGACGAATGGCGACGCCGTCGGCCGAAAGCCGAACGCCCTCCTCGCGCGCGATCATCGCGACAGCCGGTGTGGGGCCATTTGGTTTCGAGGGAGAGAATGGTCGCGGCCAAAGCAGCCTGGCCAGTTCAAGGTTCGCCGCGGGCGGCGCACCACCATGAGCGAGCCGCTCCGGGTCGTCCGAGGCGTCTGGATCCGCGCCAGCCAGGTCGTAGCCCAGGGCGAGGATCAGGTCGCCGTACAACGCCTCGAACCGGGCAATCCGCACCGGGGACAAGATGTCGCGCCATTTGGATATCGTGCGGGAATGTATCTGTGGCCGGCTGGCGATCGCCGCCCCGTCCATGCGGTTGACATCTTCCGATCTGGCCACTTCCAGCGCTGCCTTACTCTGCTCCGGGGTGAAGCCGAAATGACTGAAGATCCCAAGCATCGCGCCATCGAAATCCGCCATCACGTCTTCCAGCTTCACATCCGTCGCGTCCGCGCCGGCCAGCTCCCAGTCACGCATCGCCTCGAGCGTACAGCCGGTGTAGCCCGCCAGTTCGAAATCGAGGCCGTCAGTCAACGAACGGTCGAGTAGATTTTGCCGGTATGATTTGCCCCCCAGTCGTTCGAGATAGTCGCGCTTCCAGTCCTCTGGCCGATGCGCGAACGAATAATCGACCTTGGGCCACTGGATCGGGGGTGTCAGGTCCAGGTCGGTGTTGGTGCACCATCCCTCATGGCAATGCCGGTGGTACAGGTAGCCGGAAACCCAGATATCACGCGGATCACGAACCATGCGGATTGCTCGATAGGGCCGGTCGAGCGGCCCGCGTTCAAGGCGACGCGGTAGCAGAGAATGGGGCAGCAGAACGACATCCGGCTCAAGATCCAACCGATCGACGAGCCCAAACTGATTGGCGAGGGAAAGCTTCAGTCTTTCACAGACCTTGGTCATGACATGCAGAAGCAGGCTCGTCCCGGACTTGTGGTAGGAGAACACAATCAATTGCGGCGAAACCCTGGGCATCCATCGCTAACTCCGCTGCGCGACGCATTGATCCGATGCAAGCGGGATCAATTGCAATTCGCGAATGTCGGGCCGCGCGGCGGCTGCCCTTCGACACCTTACCTGTTAGCCCAGGTGGCGTTCAACAGACCGAACCGGAGGGCGCTGGCGCCGTCTGACCGTGCGCTTCAGGTTGTCGGTGAGTTTCAGGTTGTCGGTGAGTTTCAGCGGGGAGACCGCCCGAAGCGAGTAGCCAATTCGAAAGGGCCGGACATGGCTCGCCACCCCGGTCAGACTTCCCGCTCTCTCATGCAGCTCGCCATCACCCGCGGGTTATGCTCCAGTCGCAGTTCCGAATCGGCATGCTCGGAACAGGCCGCCATACTTTCGAATGAAGGCCGCACAGGTCGCGGAACCTCGTGGCAGTCACGCGCGTCGCCTGGCTCAGCGCACAATGACGGGAAATAGACATACACGATGCCGGCGGCATCCAAACTCGCGGCGGGGCCGGCCCTGTGCGTCACCAGGACACTGGCGACAGTCAGTGCCGCGCCGAATGAAAGACAGAATTGCATGGTCATGAGACGTTTAATATTCACGGCCGATCTCCACCAATGATCAATGATCCTCTCCGTCCGCCGCCGGAGGGGGCCCCGCCACCAGCGGTGCCAACCTCGCCCGCAACGCCGCCAGCGCGCCGTCCAATGAGCGGAAGCCGCCCAGTTTGCGGTATTCGTCCCAGCGGAACTGATCCAACCGCACGCTCCCCTGGCTGCGATGCAGCACGAACGCCGGCCCGATAAGGTCATTCGCTCCTTCCGGGATCACCACGATCGTCGTCTCATCCGGACTGGCGTGATTCAATTCAGCCGACCAGCCGGGAGCCATCTCCGCCAGA
>OCTA010006198.1_pt1 | contig 10235 bp, 6 predicted proteins | sample 1538991 | NCBI WGS metagenome assembly OCTA01 (sample SAMEA3539302, study PRJEB22396) | soil metagenome | biome: tundra; feature: field; material: soil | place: USA | collected 2010-05 | depth 0.15 m | reverse complement strand
GCGAGACTCCGCAGCGGCACGCGCCGGAGACCATGGCCGGAGGGGTGGCCGTCCTAGACTACGACCGCGATGGCAGGCCCGACATCTTTTTCACCAACGGTGCGGACATCAACACCCTCAAGAAGAGTTCGCCCAAGTACTGGAATCGCCTCTTCCACAACAACGGCGACGGTACATTCACTGACGTGACCGAAAAGGCAGGCCTCGTGGGAACTGGGTTCGATGTCGGCGTGGCAATCGGCGACTACGACAACGACGGTTACGACGACATTTTTGTGGCCGGGGTCTACCGGAACACGCTCTATCACAACAATGGCGACGGTACGTTCACCGACGTCACCGAAAAGGCAGGTCTGGCCCACCCCGACAAACAATACGGACCGCTCTGGTCGGTGGCAGCCGCATGGGTTGACATCAATAACGATGGCCTGATCGATCTGTTCGTCGTCAATTACGTGTCTTGGGACGGCACGAAGGAGCCCGACTGCAAATACGTTGGGAAGCCCGAGTACTGCCATCCGAAGTTCTACAAGGAACTGCCGAGCCAGCTCTTCCTGAACAACGGCAATGGCACGTTTACCGACATCTCCCAGCAAGCTGGAATCCGCGCGCATCCGGGAAAGGGTATGTCCGTGGGGATTGCCGATTACGACAACGATGGCCTGCCCGATATCTTTGTCACCAACGACAAACTCTTCAACTTCCTTTATCACAACAAAGGCCACAACCGCTTCGAGGAGGTTGGATTCGAACTCGGAGTCGCTTTGCCCGAGCACGGCAACCTGATATCCGGGATGGGGTGCGACTTCCGCGATTTGAACAACGACGGTTATCCGGATATTGCCCTGGCCGCGCTTCAGAACGAAACCTTTCCCATCTATCAGAACGTTTCGGGGACTTCGTTTCAAGACGTCACGGCGCGGAGCAAGATGACCATGCTCAGCAACCCCATGTCAGGGTACAGCGTCAACATTGACGACTTCGACAATGACGGTTGGAAAGACATCTTTGTCAGTCGCGGAGATGTAGCTTCTCCCAACATGGCGGACCGCCTTCATGTGGACCAGCCCAACACCGTGTTTCGTAATCTGGGCGGGACATGGGCCGCCCTCACGGAGGAAGCAGGCTTCGCCGCTCTGCCTCCGCGCAGGCATCGCGGCGCCGCGGTTGCGGACTTCAATGGCGATGGAAAGCTCGATATTGTCGTCACCGCGCTCAGTGCTCCAGCGGAGATCTGGATCAACGACAGCCCGGGGAACAATCACTGGCTTGAGCTTTCGCTTCGGGGAACAAAGAGCAATCGCGATGGCATCGGCGCCCGGATCAAGCTCACGGCGGCAGGCAAGATGCAATTCAATCACATGACGACAGCAAGCGGCTATGCTTCCTCGAGTGCCGTACCCGTTCACTTCGGCCTCGGAGACGCGCGCGTCGCCGACGAAATCGAGATTCGCTGGCCGTCCGGAATCGTTCAGACGCTCAAGAACGTAGCCGCCGATCAGGTACTGCAGGTGAGAGAGCCCCGGTGAAATCCGGGGCTTCAGCCAGGTCTGAGAGTCAAATCATCCTGGGTTCCCGAAGAACATCATCCTCCGCGGAATAAGATGAGAATGCGGCTACGTCCGTCATCCTGAGGAAGCGCAGCGACGAGCGATCTGTGGTTGTTTCTGTCGCCACGTTCTCGACGGGTCTGCGGTTCAGCATCTGAACGATTCACCGAACAACTTCCGGTTGCGGCCCCCTGCTGCGTGCCTTGTCGTTCAGTTCGACGACAATCCGCCGCTCCCGCTCGCTGTCCTGGGTTTGGTGAAGCCGGGCATAGACCATGGCGAGCTGAAGGTGCGCCTCGACGAAATCCGGCCACTGCTTCACGAGCTTCTCAAACCCGCTTTTTGCTTCCTCCAGATGCCCGGTAGCCGCGTCCAACGCGCAAACTTGAAAGAGGGCCGTGGCCGAGTCCGGGCGCAGCATGAGCGCGTGCTTCAGATATGGTCCCGCGCTGTCGATGTCGCCGTCGTGCCTCAGAAGCGCCCCCAGATGCAGGCAGGCGTCAAAGTCATTAGGGTCCGCTTCGAGCGCGCGCCGGAAAGCCTTCTTGGCTTCTTCGTTTTCGCCGTTGCTCAGCAGGGCTCGCCCATAGATCGTCCAGGCGCCGGGAAGCTCCGGATTGAGGTCGAGTGCCTTGCGAAGCGTTGCCACCGAGGTCTTGTATTCTCCAGCGGCATATTGCGATGCGCCTATCAGCACGCTGGCCACTGCGGAATTCCCGTTCCGCATCATGCGGTCGATCACGGCCGCGCCTTTTTGCGTTTGCCCATCCTGAATCAACGCGGTGCCCAAGATGTATTCGATCGCTGGATCGTCCGGTTGAGCTTCGTAGGCCGGTTGGACAAGCGCAATCGCGTCGCGAAACTGCCCCAACCGCAGGTCGCAGTCAGCCAGTAGGTAGAACGCCTGTCGATTGGCCGGACGAAGCTTGTGCAGCCCATCGAGTTCCTTGCGCGCCTTGCCGAAATCTCCCTGCTTGTAATACGCGAGGGCCAGATTCAGCATCGCGCTCTCGTTCCGCGAATCACGCGAGAGCACCTGGCGGTATTGCTGCACAGCTTCGTCGTAGCGCCCTTCCTGGGCGAAAGCGACGCCCAGATTGGTGCGGGCTTCGATGGAATCGGGAGCACGTCGCAGCAACTCCTGGTAGAGCTTGATGGCCAGTGCCGTGTTGCCCGCGTCGAGAGCTCTACCGGCTTGGTCGTAGAGAGCCTGCGGAGAGACTTCCTGGCAGTCGAGGCGCAAAGGGCCGAAGATTGCACCCGCCATGGCCATGGTCAGAATCAGCCCAACTCTCTGTTGCGGACCGCGCATATCAACATCCCCATTGTAGACGAGCGGCTATTCACCTTCCGCCGCAGACCGGCTATTTCGAGGGCGCCGGCAGAGGCGCCAGCTTCCTCAATCCTCGCTCTTCGTCGATCTCGTAGATGGCGTCCCCTGGGACGTTTTTGAACTCCTGCTTCAGGCCGCTTGGCCAGCGCACTTCGATCTTGTTCATTGTTGCCGCCTGGCCCAGGCCGAAATGCAGCCGTGTGTCGTTGCTTGAGTTGTACCCGCCCCCGCCGTGAACCTCATCCACCTGCTCCATCGCTCCCGTGAAGACCGTGACTCGGGCGCCGATGCCCATGCGGTTGCTCTTCGTTCCAACGAGGCGGAACAGCACGCGATGGTTCGCGTTGTGGGTCTCGTTGATGAACAAAGACGGCGGTCCGGCGGTATTAAATACGACGATATCCAGATCGCCATCGTTGTTGATATCGCCAAATGCCGTGCCTCGGCGCGATTCGAGCGGCCCGTTGTTCAAGCCTGCCTTGTTGGCGATGTCTTCGAATCTCCGGCCGTCGATATTGCGGAAGAGTTGGAGCGGTTCGCGATACTTGACTTCGGTCTCCAGTTTGTCCATCAGCGAAGAAAAATTACCGTTGGCGATCAGGATGTCAGGCCAGCCGTCGTTGTCGAAATCGCCGAAACCGACGCCCCACTTCACGGGCGCGAGCGTGGGTTGCGTCAGCCCGGATCCGGCGGCGACGTCGGTAAAAACGGTCCGGTTATTGCGATACAGGCTGACCGGCTGGCGGCTATAGCGGGTCGTCACCAGGTCGAGCCTGCCGTCGCGATTGAAGTCGCCGAAGTCCGCGGCCATGTTGCCGAAGATTTCCCCGTTCGCGCCGAAGGCCGTGCAAGAGAGAATGCCATCCTCGGCAAAGGTGCCGTCGCCGTTGTTGTGGTAGAGGTAGTTTGCGCCGCCGTCGTTGGTGACGTAGAGATCGGGCCAGCCGTCATTATCGTAGTCTCCCCAGACCACCCCCATGCCGTGCAGCTTGCCCGGGTTGCCGACGCCGGCCTTTTGCGACACGTCTTCGAACGTGCCGTCGCCGCGATTCCGAAACAGGAAGTTGGTCTCGCCTTCCATCTCGTCCGGCATCTGCAGAATGACGGAGCGATAGCCCTCGGCGCGCGGATTGGGAGCGGGAAGACGATGGAGATCCGTATGAACGTAGCGGGCGACAAACAGATCGAGGCGCCCGTCGCGGTCGTAGTCGGCCCAGGCGGCGCCGGTGCTGAAGCCGCCGGCCTGGACGCCCGCCCGTTCGGTTACATCCTCGAACTTGCACCCGCCCAGGTTGTGATACAGCACGTTGTGTCCGTAGCCGGTCACGTACAGATCCGGCAGTCCGTCGTTGTCATAGTCGCCGACCGCAATCGCCATGCCCCATCCACGGGTGGTGAGTCCCGCGGCCGCCGTGATGTCGGTGAAATGGAGATTCGCGCCGCTTCCATCCTGGTGGTACAGCGTGACCATTGGGTCGCCGCCCGCCAGAAAGCGGTCGATCGTGGTATCGTTCACGACCGCGATATCGAGCCTGCCGTCGTTGTCGCAATCCAGGAGCGCGACGCCGCCGCCTCCCATGGTCTCCACGATGTAACGGCGCTCGGAAGAGGAGTGAGGCACCGTGTTTAGACCTGCTTGTGCGCTCACATCCCGAAAACTCACGCCCGACGCGGGATCGACCGGCGGCCGTAACGCCGGGGAGGCCTGCCCGGACCGAAAGGGCGCCGTAGTGGTTGCGTGCGGAGCGGTTTGGGCCGAAAGAACGGACGGAAGAGCTGACGCGATCAAGCATGCAAGCTTGCCCATGAAGCGCGGATCGCTCTTCCTCTGGCGCATCACAGCGCAATTCTATCATGCAGAAGAGCAGAGATTGCTGGAACGTGTTGGGCAACATCGGAAAGGCCGCCCTCGCTTCCTCTGTTGCCAAGGGCTGACGCTGGTTGTAACATGGGGGATTCTTCCTGGAGCTCTCGTTATGTCCGAGGAACCCGCTGCCCAATTCCCCGAAGCGGAACGGGCCGAACTGGAGCGCGTTGTCGAAGCGTTGGCAAGGTGGCCCCGGCTGTCGGGCCTGCTCCGATACATGGGGGAGAAGCTCTTCTCCGGCGAAGCCGACCAGCTTAACGAATACAACATCGCAACGGATGTCCTGGGGCGCTCCAAGAAGGTATTCGATGCCGGAGAGGATGCGATCGCGCGGGTCGAGACTCACCGGCTCCGAAAGCGCCTGGCGGTGTTCTACCAGACAGAGGGTAGAGACCATCCGATCCAGGTGACTCTTCCGGCGGGAATCTATGTTCCCGCTTTCATTCACAAGCCTGAGGCACTATCCTCGCCGGCTACTTCGGATCTCTCGCGCGCGCCTGAATCGGCTTCTGCCAGCAAGGGCAGGCGATTGCCCATTTGGACGACCCGCGGCTGGAAGTACGCGGCTCTCGTGGCGAGCCTTGTCTTGGCTGCTTTCGGAGCATACCAGTTCCTTCGCGCTCAAGCGTCCTCCATGCGTACAAAGCCCGGCGCCAATCCCGTAGCGGTCTCGACATCCGAGCCTCCCCCGTCGGAGGTTTCCTCTCTGGCGGTTCGCTTGCTGGCTGGATATGATGGCCCGCCCAGGACCGATGGCGCAGGGAGAGTGTGGAATCCAGATCGATATTTCACTGGCGGCGATGCCTGGCAGCGCGCTCCAGGATCCATCGCCAGAGCCAGTAATCCGTTTCTTTTCCAACGTTCACGGACAGGCGACTTCTCTTACAACATCCCGCTTAAGCCGGGCACCTACGAACTGCACTTGTTCTTTTCGGCGGACACCGGCGCCATCGAGAATATCTCGACATTTAACGTATGGATGAACGGACGATACATACTACCCGCATTCGAGATTAACTGTGATGCCCTGGGAGAGAACATTGCCGATGAGCGCATCTTCCGCGATGTCTCCCCTGACAAGGACGGCTTCCTTCGAATCGTCTTTTCAGGCGCGATGGGACGGCCCACGCTGAACGGCCTGGAGATATTGCCTGGGCTACCCCGCAAACAGCTGCCGATCCGGCTGATCATGCAAACCACGCCGTTCACCGACCGCCGCGGCCAGTTCTGGCAGCCGGACAATTACTTTATGAACGGGCGGCTGTCCCCGCAAACGCACTTTCTCCTTGACTCTCCGGAACCCGATCTCTTCGCTGGAGAACGGTATGGGCATTTCACGTACGCGATTCCAGTGGACACGAGGGGCAGCTATACTCTTCTCCTCCACTTCGCCGAGTTTTACTTCGGCTCCGGCGCCTCGGGGTACGGAGGCGTAGGCAGCCGCGTTTTCAAGGTGATGTGCAACGGCGAAACACTTCTGGATAAGTTCGATATTCTCAAGGAGGCGAAAAGCTTCCACGAGATCACCAAGACGTTCCGCCACCTGAAGCCAAGCGCGCAAGGAAAGCTGAATCTCACCTTTGAGCCGATCATGAACAATGCCACCGTTTCGGGAATCGAGGTTCTGGACGAATCCCAGTGAAGGTCGGCCTGTGCGTTGAAAGGAACTCCAGGGCTCCTACTGGCGTACGGCTGCGATGTTTCTTGTTGCAGGTCTCACCGGTTTTCGCAAAGTAGGCCTCGCCATAACCGAAGTCCAGGCCTTGGAAGGATCGGTGCCGTGACCGAACCTGAACTTTCATCCGAAGTCGAATAGGAGTTGTTCGCGAGGAGCGATCGCGGTAAGATCCGCACTTGAGCTTTCGAGCGCGTCTTCGCCCCTCGGCGCTCGCGAGCAATGACCCATTTCCGGCTCACCTAAACTGACCCACCCGAAGAACGCGTTTGCCCGAGGGCAAACAGACCGCGCCAGCGTTATGAAGCAAGTTGCTCGCCATCAAAGATGAAGACATCTTCGACATTTTTGCCGAAAGTTCGCGCGATCCGGAAGGCCAACAACAGCGATGGGTCGTACTTGCCGGCTTCAATCGCCATGATGGTATGGCGTGTTACCCCGGCAAGTTTTCCCAATTGCTCCTGAGTCATTTCGCCGGCATCGAAGCGCAGCCGGCGGACGTTGTTGCGGACCACCTCGCCTTTACCCGGCACGATACATCCTGATGGAGGCCGCCGACTTCGCTGTCAGAATGACGATCCATCCGACAGAGATTACTTGGCTGAAGGCCCACACCGGCACCTGCACCAGCGTGTCCCACCCCAATGCAAAGCCCGGGCCCACGCCAGCGATCACGATCAAGAGCCAAAAGAGACCCATCGCCACCGTCATCGACTTGCGGTCGATCTCGCGGTCCCGCTCATCACTGAGGGGCGGGCGCAACCGGAAGAAAGGGAACCCTGACAACGCGAGGATGCTAAAAGCCGCCATTGACGCGGCTGGCTTTCGAGTCACGAGCCAAAGCGCGGCGAACAGCACAACGGCGCCCACCGCAACACAAAGATTCCACCATGCACGTTTTTCAAATTCGGCCATAAGTTTGCCAAAGTCTACTTTTAGTAAAGTTTATATTACTTATTGTAATCTGTCAATAACTTTCATGCCGCTTTTCAACCGCCTGAAAAACCGCCCCCGCAGGGATACAGAACTGGATCAATGGCGCGGTGCGCAAAAGGTTCGAGCGAAGTGCCAGAGTCGTTCTGCAGGGCGCAGTCGACCTGACGAACCAATTCAATGCGCGGTCCGAGGTCCGCCCCGGCAGCCTGTCTGCATCTTCGCTTCTGGCTCGCTTGGGTAGGGCCCGCAGCCTGGCGTTGTCGGGCGAAGACTTCGGCGGAACGGGGACGGTCACGGTTCGCAGGCACTGAAGGCGAACCTGAGGCGGGTGCCACAAAGGCTGCAGCCGATGGTGCAGTGCGTCGAGTCCTCTGCCCCTAGGGCACTGTCCTTCGGGTCCGACGCTAGTCGACATCAATCTGGCTCGATCGGGGGCAACGCGCGGGCCCGGGCAGCGGCTTCATCGGGCGGTGCCTTCAAGGGTAGTGGGAGTTCGAGGCTTCCGAAGTGGCGGGACAGCTCATCCAAAACGCCCAGGCGCAGCGAGACCGCATTCGCCGGAACATCCACCTCCTGATGCATGCGCAAGCCGCCAATGATCATATCCTGATAGGCGGCAGGCTTAAGATCACTGGTGGTTTTAAAGGCCGTGTGAGTCGCAATGGAGCCGTCGTCATTGAAAGCGGAGGCCACGAAATCCAGGATGGCCCGCCGCATTGTGCCATTAGGAGTAAGACCCAACTGCGGCCCCGCGACCGCATAATCGATCGCATAGTGCTGCACCTCAACCTTTTTCTGCGCTGCCGATCCTTTTACCGGCTTGCCCACCGGGACCACGCGAGCCGCAAATACAAGTTGGTGTGATTCGGGAGCCCCGTGTTGCATTCCGTGGAGCCCGATTGCTCGAGCCAATTCGCTGGTATCCCTGATCGGCGCCTCAGGCGGTTCGGCGTAGTACCCCCGGCGATAGGCCAGGTGATATGCCTTTCGCGCAAGCGACACTCGCAGCTTCCTGAATTTGCTGTCGACGCCGGCGTTGTCTGAAGTGTAGGAAAACATATAATATGCGGATCCCTGCTCAACCGCTTTCTCGATGGCCTGCTGAATACCATTGGTGTTGTAAAAGGCCTTGCCTCCAGTTGCCTCCGCAACCTCATCCATCGTGGCATGCTCGGCAGGCCGGCGGTCCCGCTCGTCCTGCAATTGCTGTTGAAGGGGGGAAGGGGCTTGAATGCCCGCGGTAGTGTTCGTCCCTGCGCCTCCCATTTGGCTCAGTGTCACACCCGACGGAGCCTGACTCTGAGCTTGCGACCCGGGACCGGCAGGCATACGGGGGTCCACGTAGGTGTCGGCGCGATAGACCGAGTCACCGAAGATGCCTCGAACATCCACGGGGTAAACTGCAACGTGTGCCTCCGCCAATAGATTGGTCATTGTTCTTAGCTGGTCGCCATAGGTGCGTACTTCGGCCGAGAGAGAGTTGGGCACGTCGCTGTTGATCAGCGTTACCGGGAAAAATCCGTGCGGAAACGATCCGGACAGCCAGACTATATTTTTTCTTCCCGGTAATCCGTCCAGATATCGTGCCAACTGCGTAAACGCATCGACGGTGAGGGCGACCCGGCGGTCGAGATCGTTCACACGGCTTTCCGCTTGCGCCTGCACCAGCTGTTGAACCTCGATTTGGACGCTGGGGTCAAGCGCCGCACGGTCTTTAGCCGAAGAAATCATTTGCGTCAGGTCCGCGGTCGCTTTGAGATGCATTCGCCCGAAGCTCTCTTTGCCGTTGACCGTGGCGGCCAGCCGGTTCTCATCCGCGGTGAAGCCATGGAGCATTTTCAGACCATCGGAAAAACGAAAGAGGGCAAACTGCATGCCACGGGGTTTCTTCAGTAGGAACTTGAGCAGTTGTTCTTTCGCATGCTGCTGGTCCTGAAAGGAGGTATTGACAAAGTCGAGCACTACCGCAACCAGAGGCTGGCTCCCAGCAGGTGTCGCGTTGTTGCTGAAGATATTCGGCGGCGGCTTGGGAGCGGGTACCGGAGCGGGGGGCCCCGCCAAGGCATCGAACTCATGGAAGTACTTGATCTTCTGGGGTCTTCGGTCTTCCTCGATCTGAAAGTCCGCTAAAGACAAGCCTTTCACGGGGTGTCCCTTGGAATCGGTGACCATTACATCCACTTCAACTTCTTTCGCGGTCGCTTTGAAAGTACTAACGGGCGCCGGCCCCCGATCCGTTATCGTCGTGTGGGCGGCAGAGTTTGGAAAAACGGGCGTATTTGCCGCATCCGAAATTCCGGCAGGGGGGCGGGCCGTTGCAGCCGGGGTAGTCGATGTGGTGCGAAGCGCGTCTCGAAACTCGGATTCTCCCGCTTCGGTCTCGTTTTCGGAATCGGAGCCGCCCATCGCCGCTGAGGCTTCGCCGTTGACTTCGGAGGAATTCCCCGTTGGCGGAGCAAGACCCGGAGCATCAGCCGCCATGGCAAGGTATTTTGCCCGTTCGCCGGCCGACACGGATGGCAGATCGTAAATCCTCAAGATTGATCCATCGAGCACCGCGAAACGGTTTCCATCCGGAGCGAGAGCAAAGTTAGGGTTCTTCAGCACTACGGACTTGACTCGGGCGGCCAAGATCAGCTTCCCACTCGCGGTCTCGAAGACTCGAACGTCCTGCTCGACATCGGGCCACCCAGGGTCGTCCTCGTCATTTTTGAGCGGCGGGCTCACTTCACGGGACGCCGTGATCGTGCCGACCGCGAATCGGCTCCCGTCCTCACTGCGCGCCAAACCCGGGAAGTGATTGCGATGCGGCCACCGCTGGTGCCAAAGCGGATGTCCAGTGAGGCTGAAGACGCTTACGTTATAGTCGCTGCC
>OCTA010006194.1_pt1 | contig 10240 bp, 9 predicted proteins | sample 1538991 | NCBI WGS metagenome assembly OCTA01 (sample SAMEA3539302, study PRJEB22396) | soil metagenome | biome: tundra; feature: field; material: soil | place: USA | collected 2010-05 | depth 0.15 m | reverse complement strand
GCGTGAGCTGGCAGCAGCACGCGCAGACGGAGAACGCGCAGAAAATCGCCGAGGCGGCGCAGGAACTTTTTATCCGCGTGGTCACGTTCACGGAGCACCTGGAAAAAATCCGGGGCGGACTGGACACAGCAAACCGGGCGTTCAACCAGGCGGTGGGCAGCTACGAATCGCGCATCAAACCGTCGGGCGAGAAACTGCAAAAGCTCGGCGGCGGCACGGGCGGCAAAGATCTGGCCGAACTACCGCCGCTGGACGCGACGCTGCGCTTGCCGCCACCGGCGTAGTGGCTCGTCGCGCCATGCGGGGTTCACCTGATGGACAGCCGTCCAGAATCGGTTAATTTAGCAGCATGAAAACAAATCAACTCCGCCGGACGTGCCGGCAGCTCTGGTTAAGTGCGGCCCTGGCGGTTGTAGCCGCTGGTTGCGCCACTCACATGCAGGGATCCTACAATCAGGATTTCAATCAAAACCTTCCCATCGCGCCCAAATACGCCATTGAAAATGTTGATGACACACATTTTCATGTCACCGTCCATCAAGGTTCGCCTTTGCAGGGACCGCAGCGCATCTCTTACATGAAAGAAGCAGCCACGGGTGTGGCCCGAAGCGAAGCCAAACGCCGGGGCTGGCAAAACTGGGACATTGCATATATTCAAGAACGCGATCAGGGATGGATGCACATTGTCATCGCCAATGTCATCCGAAAAAACGCCGTCGAAAGATAACCGGCTCAATCCAATAACAATCCATAAATTTCACGGGTTTTCGCCAATTCGCTTCACGGCAGCCGCCAGAGGCCGCTGTTTAGCGCCGTTCGGCGCGGCATATTTGAAGTGATCAACACCGGTGCGAAACACAACGACGAGGTGTTTCAATTTAGCGTCGGCACGAAGGCGGTCAACACCGTTGCTTTCCGGAAACCGGAAAATGCGTCTGCGAGTTCCTGTCAGTTATGCGTGAAATTCACGCACAATGCGTGAAATTCTCACGCATTGCGGCCGCGTGCGAACAGGAAAACGCCATTTTGCTGCGAAATACGGGGGGTGGAAACTGGCATTGTCAATGCTAACAATTGTCTGCACTCTTTTGAGGTCATATGAAAACGCGTCAACCGGCTATAGTCATTGCCTTCGCGGTGTCGGTTCTCTTCGACAGCACGATTACAAAGTTCCATGTCAACATCCGTCGTGCCAGCCCGGCTTGCTCTCCCCGCCGCTGGTTTCCGGAGGAACATGCCGGGCCGAAGCTGGCGCGAATTACCGCTACCCAAAAGGAAACAAAATGAAAACTCCATCACTTGTCGTGACTGCGGTTTGCAGCCTGCTGGTTGCTATTGATGCGGCGTCGGCGCAAAGCACCAACTTTGTCCTCTGCGCCACGCTGGCCGTTGGCAACGATCCGCGTTCCGTCGTGGCGGTGGATGTCAATGGCGACGGCAAAGTGGATTTGGTCTGCGCGAATGCAGGTGTTTACCCCTTCATCGGCACCCTGACTGTATTGACGAACGACGGGAACGGCGGCTTTGGCTTCAATGCCACGCTTAGCGTGGGTGCGCGGCCATCTTGCGTCGTGGCGGCGGATATCAACGGTGATGGCAACCCGGATTTGATCAGCGCGAATAGTTGGGATGGCACGCTGACGGTGTTGACGAACGATGGAACTGGCATCTTTGGCTCCAATGCCACACTCAACGTTGGTAGTCAGCCGGTTTCCCTCGTGGCGGTGGATGTCAACGGCGACGGCAAGCCGGATTTAGTCACCGGAAATTCCGGTGGCACACTGACGGTGCTTACAAACAATGGCAGTGGCATTTTTGGTTTTAACGCCACGCTTTCTGCAACCTATGACGCTAGTGTCGTGGCGGCAGACTTCAATGGTGATCTTCGACCAGATTTGGCCTGCGTGAATAGTGGCAATGGTGGCAGGATGATGGTGTTAATGAACAATGGCAGCGGTGTTTTCACCTCCAATCAAATGCTGAACGCAGGCTCCTATCTGTCTTGTGTCACGGCGGCGGATATTAATGGCGACGGGAAAGTAGATTTGATCTGCGCCTCCGCCATTCCGTTTTATTTGAACGGGCTAATGGTCTTCACAAACAGCGGCAGCGGGTTCTTTGGCTACAACTCCAATGCCATACCTTTCGCGATTACCGGCCTGTCCTGGGTTTCAGCAGCAGATGTCAATAAGGATGGGAAGGTGGATTTGATTTGTGCAAACCATTATGGCAACACGCTGATGGTGCTGACCAACAATGGGAATGGCATCTTCGGTTCCAATGCCACACTCAATCTCGGCAGTTCTGTTGCCTGTGTCATCGCTGCGGACGTCAATGGTGACGGCAAACCAGATTTAATAAGCGCGAACGGGAACGGCTCCCTGACAGTGCTGACGAATGCGACCGTCATTCCCGTGCCCCCGTTGAACATTGTGCCGGTCGGCAACCAAGTCGCGCTCTTCTGGCCGGTGGCACCGCAGAATTTCATTTTGCAAACGGCCACCAATCTGGCCTCCACGAATTGGACGGCGGTCACCAATGGCACGCAAAATATCTGTGTCACGCTGACCAATCTTTCACCCGCCGCGTTCTTTCGTCTCCAAATGCAATAGGCAAAATGCCGCTTGTTGCGCCTTGCTTTCAACCGGATTTGAGGCAGTTTTAATTCAGCATGGTTAAAACAGTGAATTGAATGTTATGATTGCCCTGCAAGACATCCGGTCGCTGACGGATTTTCAGCGCAACACCAAGGCGCACCTCAAGCGGCTCAAAAGCACCGGCCGACCGGTGGTGCTCACCGTGAACGGCCGGGCGGAATTGATCGTGCAGAACGCCGCCGCCTACGAGGACACGCTGGACTCCATCCGCGGCATCCAGCGCGGCCTGGATGAAATGAAGGCGGGGAAGGGCGAGCCGGCCCGCGTGGTTTTGGACCGCATCCGCGCGAAGCATAAAATCCCCCGCTCGCAAAAAAAGAAGCGGAACGTCGCTGGATTGATGGCTTGAGCGCGAATGACAAGATGCTATCTTCATTCCATGAATGAGAACCTGACAGAACTGTTGCTGGAGCGGACGAAAAATCTGCCCGCGCAGCAACTGCGCGAGGTGATTGATTTTTCGGAGTTCCTCGCGAGCAAGACGGCGGCGGCGGCCCAAGCGCAACCGGCCCGCGCGCTCAAGGCTTTTGTCGGCGGCGTCACTCACGGCTCATTGGCGAGCGGTTGCGAGGAACCATAATCACTTTCCGAAATTTCCAACGGAATTCAAATCGTTCAGCCCAGCGTTGACGCGCAGCGGCTACGCTGGGTCAACCGTTCAAAATGATTCACAACTCCAACGGAGTTGCATCCCCGATTCATCGCAATTGATTCAACGCCTTCAGCGTAGATTTTACTTTGATTCGTCACTCGGCGTAGTCCGGTTTCACCGGCCAACGCCGGGCTGAACGATAAAATCCTTTCAGGATTTTCCCAATGGCTTTGCGCCTTCGCGTCTTTGCGTTGAATTCTTTCCGCGTTTGCCGCATCTTCACCACCGCACAATTTTTATGGCTGAAAAACCGACACCAGTTTACGACGAGAGCAAGATCAAGACGTTGTCCTCGCTGGAGCACATCCGGCTGCGCACGGGCATGTATATCGGGCGCATCGGCACCGGCGCGCATCCCGACGACGGCTGCTACGTCCTGCTCAAGGAGGTCGTGGACAACGCGATTGACGAATACATCATGGGCCACGGCAAGGAGGTCGCGATCAACATCGAAGGCAACCGCGTGGCCGTGCGCGATTACGGGCGCGGCATCCCGCTCGGCAAGGTTGTGGACTGCGTTTCCAAGATCAATACCGGCGCGAAATACAACGACGAGGTGTTCCAGTTCAGCGTCGGCTTGAACGGTGTGGGCACCAAGGCGGTCAACGCGCTGTCGAAAAACTTTTTCGTGCGCAGCCATCGCGACGGCGAATTCGCCGAGGCGAGTTTTAAGATTGGAAAACTGAAAAAAGAGGACACCGGCAAGACTAAAGAGCCGAACGGCACGTTCATCGAATTCGAGCCGGACCCGGAGATTTTCAAGGAAAGCGAATTCCGCCTCGAACACATCGAGCGCCGGCTGCGGCATTACAGCTATCTGAACACGGGGCTGAAATTGATTTTGAAAACGCCGGAGTTGCCCGAGCCGAAGGTGTTTCAATCGCGCCACGGCCTGATGGATTTGGTGATGGAGGATCTGGCGAGCGATGGCAGCGAGCCGATTTACTCGCCGCTGCATTACGCGGGCAAGACGCTGGAATTTTGCTTCACGCACAGCAATTCCCGCTATGGCGAGACCTTTTATTCCTTCGTCAACGGCCAATACACCAGCGACGGCGGCACGCATTTGAGCGCCTTCCGCGAGGGCTTGCTCAAGGCGGTCAACGAATACGGCAACACCAAATACGAAGGCGACGACGTGCGCGAATGCATGGTCGGCGCGGTGGCGATCCGGTTGAAAGACCCGGTGTTCGAGTCGCAGACGAAAAATAAATTGGGCAACACGGAAATCCGCACCGAGCTGGTCAACAACGTGCGCGAGGAGTTGCTGCATTTTTTCCAGCGCAACAAGCAGATCGCCGAGACGATCATGGCGAAGGTCAAGGACACGCAGGAGTTGCGGAAGGAATTGCAGAACGTGAAGAAGCTCGCGCGCGAGCGGGCGAAGGCCATCACGCTGCGCATTCCGCAGTTGAAGGATTGCAAGCATCACTTCGACCAGAAAAAAGACAAGGGCTGGAACTCGATGGTCTTCATCTGCGAAGGCCAGTCCGCCGCCGGCTCGATCACAAGCTGCCGCGACGTGAACAATCAGGCCGTGTTCGTGCTGAAAGGCAAGCCGCTCAACGTCTGGGATCTCAAGCGCGACGTGATGTATAAAAACGACGAGATGTATAACCTCATGCAGGCGCTCAACGTGGAGGACAACACCGAGGGCCTGCGCTACGAGAAGGTGATTCTCGCCACCGACGCGGACGTGGACGGCATGCACATCCGCAATTTGATGATCACGTATTTCTTCAAGTTCTTCGAGCAGCTTGTCCACGATGGCCACATTTATGTTTTGGAAACGCCGCTGTTCCGCGTCCGCAACAAGGAGAAAACGATTTACTGCTACAGCGAAACCGAGCGCGACAACGCCGTGAAAGAACTCGGTGGCAAACCGGAAATCACGCGGTTCAAAGGACTCGGTGAAATCAGCCCGAAGGAATTCGCGCAATTCATCGGCAAGCAAATGCGCTTGAGCAAAATCGAATACGCGCCGCGCGCCGAGTCCGGCCCGATCTTCAATTTCTACATGGGCAAGAACACGCCGGAGCGCAAAGATTATATCATGGATCAACTCGTCGTGCCCGTGGAGGAGTGAAATGAAAGCAATTTGTGATCTTGATGATTGAAAACGGGCAAAAAGTTGCTAGCATGACATTATGAATCGGGTCGCCATCCAACCCAAATTGCTGCGCTGGGCCTGTGAGCGCGCGGGGTTTGATCGAACTGATTTGGAGCACAAATTTCCGCACCTGGCCGCTTGGGAAAGCCTCACCGCACAGCCGACGTTAAAGCAAGTGGAGGCTTTTGCAAAAGCGACTTACACACCGGTCGGTTATCTTTTCCTTCCGGAGCCGCCAGTCGAGAAAATCCCGATTCCGGATTTCCGCGCTCCTGGAAATGAGCGTATTGGACATCCATCACCCGACTTGCTGGACACAATTTATGTCTGCCAGCAGCGCCAAGAGTGGTTTAGGAATTATGCGCGTTCGATGGGCGAAAAGCCGATGGCGTTTGTTGGTTCGGCTCATGTGGAGCATGAAGTTATTCCGACAGCCGCGCGCATCCGAACGGCACTAAATTTCGACGTGAACGTGCGTCGCCAGATGCCAACGTGGACGGATGCACTACGCCATTTCATCGAACAAGCAGACGACATGGGCATTCTTGTTATGTGCAATGGAGTGGTGCATAACAACAATTACCGGCATCTTAATCCAAAGGAGTTTCGCGGTTTTGCAATGGCAGATGATCTGGCACCGCTCGTCTTCATCAACGGTGCTGACACCAAGGCGGCGCAAATGTTTACGCTTGCTCACGAATTGGCGCACATCTGGTTGGGGCAGTCTGCCGTTTCCGACTCGCAACCGCTCACCGTGCCGAACGAAGCAGTGGAACGTTGGTGTAATGAAGTTGCTGCTGAATTGCTCGTCCCGCTTGAATTGATGCGGCGAGAATACAGAACCGATGCCGCGTTGACAGATGAGGTCAGCCGGCTAGCCCGGCGGTTCAAAGTGAGCACGCTTGTCATTCTGCGTCGGATTCTTGACGTAGGCGGACTAAGCCAGCAGGAATTCTTGGAAGCGTATCATGCGGAGGTGGATCGGTTGCGTGCCATTCCGCGTGGAACTGGGGGGAATTTTTATCTGACGCAAGCTGCGCGCGTCAGCAAACGCTTCGCAGCGGCACTAGTTACTAACACTTTGGAGGGCCAGACTCGCTACAATGACGCATTTCGGATGCTTGGATTCTCGAAGCTTTCGACGTTCAAGGAATTGGGACGCAGCTTGGGGGTGGGTGTTGTATGAGCTATCTCTTGGACTCTGACGTTTTTATTCAGGCCAAAAACCTTCATTACGGTTTGGATTTCTGTCCTGCCTTTTGGGATTGGCTGATTGCCTCGAATCAAGCGGGTATCGTTTTCAGCACAGAAAAAGTTGGAGACGAAATTGCGGCAGGCGCTGATGAACTTGCGAGCTGGGCCGCAAACCGTGGCGATGATTTCTTCCTCAAACCTGACGCAGCTATCCTGCCGGCTTTGGCAAAGGTGAGCAGTTGGACAACGGGACAGAACTACGAACCCGCGGCGGTAAGCACATTCCTGCAAGTCGCTGACTTCTACCTTGTGGCTCACGCACTCGCCCACGGTCATACGGTAGCGACGCATGAGGTGGCTGCGGCTTCGACGAAAAAGATAAAGATTCCAAACGCGTGCATCGGTGTAGGTGTCAAATGTGTGAGCCCGTTTGAAATGTTGCGCCATGAGCGGGCGAAGTTCATTCTTGGAGCACACTCGCAAACCATGCCAAGCGCGACAACTTCGTGAAGGAACTCGGCGGCAAACCGGAAATCACGCGGTTCAAAGGCCTCGGCGAAATCAGCCCGAAAGAATTCGCGCAATTCATCGGCAAGGAAATGCGGACGAGCAAGGTGGAATACGCGCCGCGCGCTGAGTCCGGCCCGATCTTCAATTTCTACATGGGCAAGAACACGCCGGAGCGGAAGGATTACATCATGGACAGCCTCGTCGTGCCGGTGGAGGAATAGGACAGCGCGTTCGCCTGTCTCAAATGCTCGCAGTTGCTGAATTGTCCCTGTTTTTCCCTTGCTTTGGGGCTGCGACCGTAGAAGCATTCTTTCCATGAAACTGCCGTTCACTTTTCAACCAACGCGTCACCTTGCATTTTTTCTGGCCGGATTGATTTTCTGTCTGCTTTCACCACAGACGCGGGCGGATTTGCCGGCCAATCCGGAAAAAGAATACCAGCCGGCGAATGGCGAATTTGACGCCTTGGGCAAGGCGGTTGAAGCACTGCTGAAATCCCGTGATACGGCTGGTTTTTCAACCAATCTGTCGGTATCGGAGGAAGATTGGCAATCAATCATCACCACCAATTTGTCCGGCGAGGAATCAAACCGATTAAAAAGTTACGCCGGGGGCGCGAGTCACAATGTCCAGCGGTTGAAGGCGGACGCCAAAGCCGTCTTAAGCCGGGCGGATTCGCTGCACCTGGATTTTTCCAAGGATGATCTGCATTTTCAAATCGTCACGCCACAACACATCGGGAAAATTTATCTATTCAACCGGCCGCCGGGAGGATTGACCCTGCCGTTTCTTGAGAAACTGGATCTGCTTTTAATTCGCAGTGCCGAATCCAACCAATCCGCCAGCGAGGGTTTTAAGCTGACTCTGCGCGGGCTGGAAAAATTCCCCGCCGGCTGGCGAATCAATAGTGGCAGTAGTGGCATTCAATGGACGGGGTTTCCGACCGACGTGGCGGACGCCAAAACCCTGCGCGGGCTGGCCATTTCGGAAAAGATGGCGGCGTTCAAAAGCATCACCAGCGAAGATGACCCAACGTTGTTAAAACTCGGTGAGTCGCTGGTGCGTTTTATTCGCGAACGTGACACGGCCACCTATGAAAAAGAATTGCTTCTGAACAGCGACACGATTTGGGCCATGTTTGAGAAGAGCGGTCAAAAAGGTCCCACGCGGCAGGAAGTGGACGAGGAGGTCGGCAAACAGGTTCAGGAACAAGTCGACGTTGCCAATAAACTTCTGAAGCAGATGGGGGATGCGGGCATTGACTTGAAACAATCCGACATTCAGATCAAGGAAGCCAGCCTCGAACATTGCCAGTCTCAAGGCGGCTCCGGTTCGCTGGATCAATTAATTGGCGAACGATTCAAGCTGTTGCTGGCGGTGAAAACCGACGGAAAGGCCAGAAATGGAAACTCCTTGTCCGGTGACTACGTTCTCGCCGTGAAACAAATCATGAAGTTCGGAGATGCTTGGAAAGTGGCCCAGGATGTTCAATGGGAAAAATTGCCGGATGGCGTGGTTGACGCCCAGAACGCCGCGAGCATTGAGTTTGAAAATTATGTGGCCAAGTATCGTTCGCTCCCGTCAGGAACGGCTGCGCCGGGAATTGAATTCACCACGCTGGCCGGCGAAAAGAAAATGAAGCTCTCCGAGCTGCGCGGCAAAGTCGTCGTGCTGGATTTTTGGGCCACCTGGTGCGGCCCGTGCCAGCAGCCAATGGCGGATTTGCAAAAGATTCGGAACGGTCATTCTGACTGGCGGGACAAGGTGGCGATTGTTCCGGTGAGCATTGACGACACCCTCAACATCGTCCGCAAGCATGTGGACCAGCGCGGCTGGACCAACACCTTCAACGCTTGGGCCGGGGACGGCGGCTGGCGTTCCGCGCCCGCCAAGGCGTTCCGGGTGACGGCCGTGCCGACGAGCTACGTTATTGACCAGCAGGGCAAGATTATTTTGGCCGGGCATCAGGAAGTTGAAAACATTTCAGCCACGATTGATCGCTTGTTATTAAAGAAATAAGTCCAGATTCCAGACCTGTCTTGCCGTTCTCCACAACTTCTGTGCGCCGAGGCGGTGAAGGAACTCGGCGGCAAACCGGAAATCACGCGTTTCAAAGGCCTCGGCGAAATCAGCCCGAAAGAATTCGCGCAATTCATCGGCAAGGAAATGCGGACCAGCAAGGTGGAATACGCGCCCCGCGCCGAGTCCGGCCCGATCTTCAATTTCTACATGGGCAAGAACACGCCGGAGCGGAAAGACTACATCATGGACAGCCTCGTCGTGCCGGTGGAGGAATGAATGGTTGTGGCTGTGAACGTGAGTTCACGGCCAATCAAAATTGGTCAGCCGCGAACGCATGTTCGCGGCCACGGTCATTTGGTTGGCCCGACCGGTGTTGGCTCACGGTGTTTGTAGTAAATTTTCCAAAAGAGTTCCCAATAATCCTCCTGAAACGGATACAAGTCGGGATAACCGGGCACAACTGCCTCGCTGCACGGCCAATCAATTTCGGTTTTCACCAATCCCGCACGCACGGGATTGGCCAGAATGTAAAAGCACACGCTGGCAAACGCGTTTTGTTTCCGCTCCTCCTCGCGCAACACATGATCGTGCGCCTGCGGCTGGAGTTCCCATTTTGTTTGTGGCTGTGGACGTGAGTCCACGGCTGACTTCCTGTTTTCAACCAGCCTCCCCGCCAGCACCCGGTTCAAATACATCCGCAAAAACTTCATGCCATTGAGTTGATCGCTCTCGACCGAAAGCCCCAGCCACATCAGGTGCAAATGGTCAGGCATCAAACAATACGCCGGACAGAAAAGCCGTTCCCGCGCGCCCGCATGAAGCAAAAGGGTTCGGAAATCCTGATGAAAAGCTTCCGTCAACCAGCCTGGAACCGGCGGCTCAACTTTCATCGTCCAATGCACGGCGGCGAATGCCTGATAACAACGCCGTTCCAAACGAGGCAGGCTGTGGAGATCAGGGTTGGGCATGAAGGGGAAAATAATCAGCCTTGCTCTCACGAGCAAGGCCACAACGCGCCGTCGTCTCCCCCGATTTGGGTATGGATTTGCGCTTGCCCGGAGCGAATGCGGACGGCATTTTCATCCCGATGAATTC
>OCTA010006193.1_pt1 | contig 10241 bp, 7 predicted proteins | sample 1538991 | NCBI WGS metagenome assembly OCTA01 (sample SAMEA3539302, study PRJEB22396) | soil metagenome | biome: tundra; feature: field; material: soil | place: USA | collected 2010-05 | depth 0.15 m | reverse complement strand
AGGCGTAGTTGATCCGGCTGTGCAGGGCGAGTTCGGTGGCGCGCGCTTCGAGCTTGTCGAGAGGATACTCGTTCAGCAGCGAGATGGGACTGTGATTGAGCTGACTCCAGCGCAGAGGATCGAGATCGTGGAACAAGCCGGCGGAATCGTGATCCCAGCTCCACCACAGGTTGCGGGCCAGCGCCCAGAGCCGCTCCTGGGCAGGCGCGATGAAACGGTCGAGGGTGCGGGCTTCGCTCACCACGTGCGCCACCCGGTTCGCGGCCTCCATGAACAGCCGAATCTCATTTTCCGGAAAGACTCGCGCCTCCACGGTTTGAACCACCAGAACGCCTTGCAGCACACCGCGATCGATGAGGGGAACCCCCAGGAACGATTGGTAACCATCCTCGCCGGCCTCGCTGAAGTACTTGAAGCGAGGATGATCCCTGACCTGTTCCACGGCCACCGGGCGGACCTGTTCCGCGACCAGGCCGGCGAGTCCTTCATTGGCTGCCATGCGCAGCTTGCCGATGCATTCACGACGCAGCCCGAGCGTCGCGGCCAGAACAAGGTGGGCGCGGTCGGGCTCCAGCAGGTAGGCTGAGCAAACATCGGCGCCAAACCGTCTGGCAATCAATGCCACAACGTTCATCAGGGTCTCGGCTGGCTTGCCGGGATCCGCCGCCAAGTTCGCGATTTCCTCCCACGTCAGCACAAAGCTGGCATCGAGAGAGCAGGCAGCGTGCTCCTGAACTAGTTCAATCGGTCGGTCCAATATGTCTCCATTTGCTTAAATTCCTGAACGTCTTGCAACCGGTCACCCAGTAACCAGCCGAAAGACGCGAAGACGGTTAGAAAAAACCATCCCCCCTACGTCATTCTATCCGGTAAAAACAGAACCACTCCACATCGGCTATGGAATTGTTGGTTACCACGGTGCGCATCGGACGGCCAAATTGCCGTTTTGGCGCTTGCGCTATCCCCGATCTGTACCCCAACCAAGAACTTTAGTATCCGGTTTGCGCTGAGTCCAACTCGAATTGTTGATGGAGTGCATCAGCGGGCGATGACGGCTACTGGTTCTGATCGGCACCTTCTACTCTCGGGTTACACTTTAGGAGTCATACTTCCGTGCCGCACTTCCGGGTCGAGAGCGGAAACCGATCTGTTCTTCAGCGGAGATGAGGAAACGATGCAATACCGTCAACTTGGACGCACCGGTTGGAAGGTTTCGGACATCAGCTTTGGCACGTGGGCCATCGGCGGCGCATGGGGCAGCGTTTCGGACGACGAATCTCTCACTGCGCTGCACCAGGCCGTCGACTGCGGAGTGAATTTTATCGACACCGCCGACGTGTATGGCGATGGCCGCAGCGAGCGCCTGATTGCTCAACTTAAGAAGAGCCGAAAGAACGAGATTGTGGTGGCCACGAAAGCTGGCCGCCGTCTGCCGCGCCAGACGATGGAAGGATACAGCCGCGAGAACCTGACGATGTGGGTCGAAGACAGTTTGCGGAATCTCTCGACCGACAGCCTCGATCTGCTGCAACTTCATTGCCCGCCGGGCGCGCTGTATGACCGGCCTGAAATTTTCGGGATACTGGATGACCTGGTGCGGGCGGGCAAGATTCGCTATTACGGTGTGAGCGTCGAGAAGATCGAAGAAGCGCTCAAGGCCATTGAGTTCCCCAACGTCCAGACGGTGCAAATTATTTTCAACTGTTTCCGCCAGCGTCCGGCGGACCAATTCTTCGCGCGAGCCAAGCAGAATCGGGTAGGCATCCTCGCCCGTGTGCCGCTCGCCAGCGGCCTGCTGACGGGTAAGTTTCGTCGCGATTCCACCTTCGCCGCAGACGACCACCGGAATTTCAATCGCCAGGGGCAAGCCTTTGATATGGGAGAAACATTTTCCGGCGTGGATTACAACGTCGGCCTTGAGGCGGTAGAAGAAATGCGAGCGCTCTTGCCGGCCGGCGTCTCGATGAGTCAGTTCGCTCTGCGCTGGATCCTCATGTTCGACGCAGTGACCTGCGCCATTCCCGGCGGCAAGCGGGCGGAGCAGGTCGCGGACAACTGCCAGGCTTCGGACCTGCCGTCCCTTTCCAACGAGGCAATGACAGGGATGCGGCGCATCTATGACGAAAAGATTCGTCCGCTGGTGCAGGACCGCTGGTAGCCGAAAAACCTCCAAGCCAACCGGTGGAGAGCCGGGCGTCCCCGCCCGGCTGGACGGGCGAGGCGCCCGTCTCTCCACCGTATGACTCATGGCTAGCCCTGCGACGGATGCAACACGCGGAAGGTGCTGCCCCCGTTCGACCACACCAGCACGAGCGCATCCTGTCCGGCGGGTACTCCCGACAGCGCCTGTGCCACATCGGCCGCGGATTTCACCGGGCGCCGGTTCACTTCCATGATGACATCCCCACGCTGCAAGCCCGCATTATCGGCCGGGCTGCCAGGTTGGACGTCCTCCACAATGGCGCCGTGAACCGAAGCTTGCGCTTGCAATTCATTACGGACGTCCGAGGTCAAATCGGCGAGCCGCAGCCCCCAGCGCCCCTTCCCGTGTTCGCCTCCGGCGGTTTCGCTGCCTTTGCCACCGCCCAGCGCTTCGAGCGTCACCGCAATGCTCGTCGATTTGCTGTCACGCACCACGCCGAGATGGATCGTGTCACCCGGCCGCTTTTGCCCGACCATCATTTGCAATTGACCGGCGTCGGTCACGGGCTGTCCGTCGAGTTCGGTAATCACGTCTCCGGTGCGCAGGCCCGCCTTCGCTCCGGGCGCGTCCGCCTCAACTTCGCTGACCACTGCTCCCACGGCTTTGTTCATCTGGAAGAACTTTGCGTTGTCGGGAGTCACATCGGAGATCTGAATTCCGATAAACGCGTGCGTTACTTTACCGTCCCGAATCAATGTCTTCACGGTAGGCTGGACAATCTGGGAAGGAATCGCAAAGCCCATTCCCGAGAATGATCCCGAGTTTGAAATCAGGAAAGTGTTGATTCCGATGAGTTCGCCGCGCGCGTCAACCAGCGCTCCGCCGGAATTCCCGGGATTGATGGCGGCGTCGGTCTGGATGAACTCGCCCGGCTTGCGTCGATCGCTTGCGTCAGGATTGGGACGGTTCAGCGCGCTAATGATGCCGCGCGTCACCGTGAAGCGATAACCGTACGGATTCCCGAAGGCCAGCACCGTCTGTCCTGGGCGCAGGCTGGCCGAGTTACCCCAGGGCACGCTCGGTAAGTTAGTTGCATTTACCTTGATGACCGCGAGGTCCGTCAGCGGGTCGGCGCCCACCAACTTCGCCGGCAGCACCTCCCGGTTGCTCATGGTGACGCGAATATCGACAGCTCCGTCGATGACATGATTGTTAGTGACGATGTATCCGTCGGGGGAGATGATCACGCCGCTGCCTAGTCCGTGTTCCATCCTGTTTTGAGGCTGCGACGGAAAATTGAAACGACGGCCGAAAGGATTGCCCGGGCCAAAAAACTGCTGCATGTCGGGCATTCCCTCCCCACCGCTCTGCTGCCCGTTGGCCTTCGACACTACCGTAACATTCACGACCGCCGGCGTGACTCGTGCTGCCAAGGTTTCCATTGCGCGGTCGAGCGTGAGCAGCGCTCCGACACTGTTGTCATCAAGCGGCGCCGCGGCCGGAGCCGCCACCGCTGCGGTTGCAGACTTCGTAAAGTTGAAGGTCGCCATGGACCCAACTACCACGACAGCAACCAGGGCCACCACCAGACGGCGTGTCACCACTGCCTTACAGCGTGCTTTACAACTTTCTAGCCACATCTTCATTTTCTTTTCTCCCTGTACAACTAATTATCTAGTTGTTATTTACAAAAAAAATTGAGCACTAAATCGAATTGGCCACAGGCACTCCCGCCAACTGGGCGCGGACTGGGCTCACCACCATCACTCGCCACACCTGGACGCTCCACACCGACGAATCGGAGGTCCTATACTGCGTGGCTTCAATAAAGACCAGCGTTCGAAATTGAGGCACGATTTCCTGGTCCGCACTTGCGCTTGCCTCAACGACTCGCTCGCGCGGCGGCGCCGCGTTCAATCGGGCAGCAACTACCTGGGCCGGAACAAGCTGGCTTCCGGCAACAGTGCGCGCGCGAACAACTTTGGCTGTCGTCTCTTTGGCAGTCGTCTCTCTGGCAGTCATGCCCACCAAAGACCGCTCGCTATCGCTGATCCGGAGTTGTTTTGATGGCAGGCTGCTGCCGAGCTGCGCTCGGCTTGGACGGGCGAGGGCGCCCGTCCCCACACGAGCAGGGCGATCAAACGCGACGAACTGGGGTGCGTGCGGCAGCACCGCCAGGCAGACTATGGAAAAAGCGGCGACCATGCCCAGCGCCGGTTTCCAGACTCGCGTGGCCACGGGCCGGTTTGCGTCGAGAATCCGCGCGAGCCGCAGCGAAGCCTCGCGGGCCCGGTGCACGGCTGCCTGGGCCATCGACCATCGCCTGTGCGAAAGACGATGCGCCAGGTTCTTTTCCAGCAGCGAGACCAGACAAGTGGCGTATCCGTGCGGATTAGCAGTTTCGGCCAGCACGGCATCGTCGCAAGCCATCTCGCGTTCCACCGAGAGCCGGTTCTCAATCCACCACACTGCGGGATGAAAGAAGAATAAAGCGCGCACGATCTTCTGAATGAGGTTTGTCCAGTCATCCCAGCGCCGCAGGTGTGCGAATTCGTGCAGCAGGATAACGTTGAGGTCGTTGGGCGGCAGTTCTCGCAACGCCCAGGCTGGCAGGACGATTGTCCGCTTCCAGAAACCGATGGCGGCAGGCACGCGCACGCACTCGGACGTGGCGATCGTTATTGACTTTGAGGCGACTGATCTTGATGCGACTGACCCCGAAGCGCCGATTGCATCCACGATTTTTCGCACCGCCGGATCGAGATCCGGTGCGACGATTGCCGTGCAACTCCGCCGCAGTTGTCGCAGGCGCCAAAGCCCAGCCGCCAAACGGATCATCGCCACGCCCGCCCCCAGAGCCCAGGCAAGGAAGACGAAAAGCGCCCACCGGGCGGGGATGGTGATCGCAGGCCGCATGCTTCCCCATGACGAACCCGATGACATCCCCGCCGCCATCAGCGCCCGCCCTTCGCCGAAGCCGCCCAGCACAGGAAGCACGGCGACGGTCAGCAATGCCAGGAACCAGACTGCAAATCGGGTCCCCGAATTTTGCCTTCGCAAGACACGCAGCAACGCCCAGGCAAAGAGTGCGACCAGGAATCCTTCAGGAAGCGCGTTGAGAATGCGCTCGATCGAGATCTGCGCCACCGTCTGCATCGGAAGCCAGCTCATTTCGCGTCGCTCCGATCCAGCATCTGCCGGAGGCGAGCAAGTTCCTCCGGCTCGATGCCCTGATCCTCAAGGAGGTTTAGGACCAGTTGCTCGTGAGAATTCTTGAAAAAGCGACTGACGAGGTGCCGGATTTCCGAGCGCGTTGCCTCTTTCTGCCCGACCAGCGGCGTATACACGTGCGCCCGTCCATCCTTTAGGTGTTTCAAATATCCCTTTCTCTCCAGAACACGGATGGTGGTCAAAACAGAGTTGTAGGCCAGGGCAGGCTTTTGAGTAATAGAATCAAGCACTTGCTGGACGGTGCCCGATCCCTTCCCCCAGAGCACGTTCATGATCCGCAGTTCGGCTTCGGTCAAAGTTCCCGATTGTCTCGGCGGCACCGGCTGTTCCTCCTTGCCCCTTAGACGCTTGACGCAGCGAAAGGTAACTAATTGTTTAGTTGCAAGGGAAAATCCGAGGGTTGCTTCGCGGAATGAGAACGGGACGTGGCGGCGTCCAGCTCTTCGGAAGCCCGCCAAGAACATTTGCTGTACCCACGAACGGCGTCGCCACAACCTAAAGTTGACTTCACGACCACCGATGGAGCAGGACAGCGGCTCAGTGCCCATCAAACAGGATGCTAACCTCCGCGATGGTCCGCGACCTGCCAGCGGCATACACCCACTTCTTCACCGCGGCTGTGGCCGACTCGCCGAGAATCGGGTTGCCTCCCAGCAGCTCGACATCCTCCACGTTCCCCTTCGCCGAAATCGATACCCGCAAGCGTACCGTTCCGCCAATGTTAAGCCGCTTCAGCGTCTCCGGATAATCCGGCTCGACCCGCGTGATCAGCTTTCTTTCGGCGCTGCTACTGGGAACCCCGATGGCGAGTGTCTTCACCCCTCCCACGCTGGCGGCGCTGCTCACATATCCAATCGCACCCCGCGTCCGGGCGACGTAAGCCACGACCTCGGCATCCGATCCAAATGCCTTCGGCATGGAGCCTCTTCCCGTGAACACCAGCGTGCGGTAGTACATCTGCAGATCATCTTCGCTTCTGCCGAGGTACTCTTCCAGGAAGGCGGCGTGGGCCGGCCCACCCTTCTGGAGTACTGGTTCCACATGGGTACCGTCCGCAAGCGAGTTCTTCTCCTCCAGAAATACGCGTTTCAGCTCAGCCGTGGAGATCGTATCTGCTTTCACACTTGAATTGGCAATCACCTTGACGTCGCCCGCGAGGGAAATCGCCGGGGCGAAGATCATCAATCCGGCGGCGACAAGGAGCACTTTCAGACATTTCATCGCGTTCTCCTGTGCCTCCCTGCCCGCAGCTCTAGAAATTAATTCCGGTCTTAACCACCAAAGCATTAGTGTTGGGCTTAAAGTCCTGAGGGTTGACTTGGGGGTAGAACCCGTCCGGGTAGCTGCTGTACTCGTAGCCGTTCATGAAGTGACCTTCCACTTTCACGTTCCAGTATCTTTTCAGGTCAACCCGCGCGGATATGACCTTGTCGTAGATGTGATTGGCGGGCAGACTGGTATCAGTTTGGTGAGGGGCGTAGGGAGCGAGAAGACCGCCTGCAACGCTGGTTACCGAGTAGCGAGAGTAGTAGGAGCCAAGGGCAAGCCGTTTTGTAACTCGATAAGATCCCGAGACGTACCAGCCGCGAACGTCGTCGTAGATCTCGACCAGGACAATGTCGGCAGACTGATCCTGTTCATTGTGTACAAAGCGGCGATACTCCGAATCGATCCGCAGTTTCCCCACCGTGTACTCGCCGTAGAATTGGTTGATCCAGTCCGCCTTCGAAACCGCGGAGTAAGGAATGAACCCGGCGCCCGGGTTGAGGGGATTTATGGCTTTCGCCTTGCCAGTGACGTCTTCATTCATTCGGGATGCTCCGATCAACAGACCCTTCAGCGGAGTGTTCCATCGGAGATCGCCGCCATACTGTAGCCCACCATAGCTCGAGAAGTAGACTTTGTACTGAGAAGCCAGGTACGCGACGCCGCCATAAATGCTGTCACTGCGGTGCCCGGCATAGGCCGTATAGGCTAGCTCGCCGAGACCGTGCTTGAGTGGCAAACTGCCGTAGACATCGCCGCCCAGGTGAGCAATCGTGGCGTCGCGGAGATCCGTGGGATAAACACTTTGCGGAAGCAGCGCAAAAGTGCGGAGGAAATCCAGGTCCTGACTGTCGTTATAAAGACCGAGGGTGGTTTTAACTTTGCCACCGCGAATCCCGAACCAGCTCTTGAAGCGGTAGTCCACGACGGCCCAGTCCAGGGAGGGATGGTACTGGCCCAGTTGGCCAAGGTTGCGGTCGTAGAGCTGCGCTCCGACCCGGAGCTTGTCGGTGACGTTGGTGGACACATTGAGCCCGAAGTCCGTGAAGGCGCCGCTGCCCTGATTGGTGTTCATCGTCAGCCAATTGTTGGTATTCGTGTAGACAAATCCCTGGGATGCGAATCCGTGTATTTCCGCGTCGCGGCCAAAGAGTTTGAAGTCTTGCGCCTGCAACGTGAGTTGGCCCGCGCAGAAACAGGCAAAGACCAGCCCGAAGATTCGCCGACGCATACGCTCTCCTTGGTGATTTGTCAGAGATTACATCGGCAGAATCGGGCAAAAGCGTGAAAGCAAGTACTCGGAGACGGGCGGCGGGGAAGATGACTACGGTAACGAGGGGCCGCCTACTACGGCTGGAAGGGTAAGTGGCGACCATTCCCAGATCGCCACGGCGGCTGGCCGAATTGTGCTTCCCCGCTCAGAAGTAGAGACGGCATCCCGCACGCTCTCCTCGTCAGCATTCCAATACTGCTGGGCAAAATGGTGCAAAATCGCCCTGCTCGGCTGTGGCGAGCCATAGGCCATAAGCCCGGTAATATGATTGTTTCCGGCCTCGCGCGCGATATTTGCCAGAGCCAAATCGGCCGCACTATCCAGGGCCTGGTGGTAAACAGAAAAATCATCTCCGACCGAAGCCGCCGGGACCGTGTAACGCGCCGTCTGCGACCACGCGGATGCAGCGAGTACAACCAGTACGACCAAAGTTTCGAGTTGCCAATCGCGCCTAAGCATGTACCGGCTCCCCGATGTTCCCCGGTTCAAGTTGCTTCGGACCTCGTTGTTTCAGTGTCGGCTTTACCTCGAAGTTCCACTTCCAGATTGCGAAGACCGGCGGATAAATAATGAGTTCCATCAGGAACGAGGTGATGATCCCGCCGATCATGGGAGCAGCAATGCGCTTCATCACGTCACCACCAGCGCCGACAGACCACATGATCGGCAGCAGTCCGAATAGCATGCAGGCCACCGTCATCACCTTGGGGCGGAGACGTTTGACGGCCCCCACCACGATGGCTTCTCGCAGATCATCCCAGCTGTTCATTCGCCCCTTGCTGATGGCGTCGTGGTAGGCAAGATCCAGGTACAACAACATGAAGACAGCCGTCTCCGCGTCCACTCCGAGCAGCGCGATGAGCCCGACCCATACCGCAATACTCATGTTGTAGTTCAGGAGGTAGAGGAACCAGATCGCGCCAATCGCTGAAAATGGCACAGCGAGGAGAATGATGAAAGTCTTCACCGTCGACTTGGTATTGAAGTACAACAACACGAACACGATGAAGAGCGTGATCGGCACCACCATTTTCAAGCGCTCTTTCACTCGCTCCATCGCTTCATACTGGCCGCTCCAGACCAGTTGATAGCCGGCTGGCACGCTAACCTTTTCCGCTACGACCTTCTTCGCGTCCGTGACATAGCTGCCAATGTCGCGTCCCGAGACATCGACGTAGACATATCCACTGAGTCGGCCATTCTCATCGCGGATCATGCCGGGCCCGGTCTTTAGCGAGATGTCGGCAATCTGCGCCAGCGGGATCTGCGCCCCGGAGGGCGTGTTGACCAGCACTCGCTGCAACGCGTCGATGTCGCTGCGGTAATCACGCAAGTAGCGGACATTGACCGAGTACCGTTCCCGGCCCTCAATCGTAGTGGTCACCGGCTCACCGCCCACGGCGGACATCAGGACGTCATTGGCATCGTCCACAGTTAGACCGTAGCGCGCGAGTTGATCGCGTTTGAGATCGAAGTCGAGAAAATAACCGCTGGTCGTGCGCTCAGCAAACACGCTGGTTGTACCGGGGATGTCCTTCAGCGCCATCTCGATTTGTCCGCCGACTTTCTCGATTTCGCTCAGGTCGGAACCGAGCACCTTGATGCCGAGCGGCGTGCGCACACCGGTGGTTAGCATGTCGATGCGCGCCTTGATCGGCATAGTCCAGGCATTCGCGATCCCCGGCATGGTCAGCGCGTCGTTCAGGCCTCCGGGGCTATAGATCAGGTCCTGTGTGGTCCCGTGTTCCGGCCAGAAGCGCCCGAGTGTGCCATGTAACCAGTTGGGAGCCCACTTCGAGTACCAGCGTTCGCGCTTCGGCCAGTCGGTTTGGGGCTTTAGGACAATGACGGTCTCCATCATCGAGTAAGGTGCAGGATCGGTGGCACTCTCCACACGCCCGGCCTTACCGAAAACGCGGTAGACCTCAGGGAAGCTCTTGATGATCTTGTCCTGCACCTGAAGCAGCCGTGAGGCTTCCGTTACCGACATGCCGGGTAAAGTGGTTGGCATGTACAGCAACGTGCCCTCATCGAGCGGCGGCATAAACTCGGAGCCGAGCTTGAAGAACACCGGCACGGTCAGCGCCATGGCAATGACAGCGGCGGCAATTGTCTTCCACTTGTGTTCCAGCACGAACTCGACGACCGGGTGGTAGAGCTTCATCAGCGGACGACTGATTGGGTGATTGTCTTCGCTGTGGATCGTGCCAACCAGCACGCTGTTTACGATTGCTGCCAGCCATCGCGGGCGGAATTTGAAGTTATCCATGCGGGTGAACAACAACCGCATGGCGGGATCGAGCGTGATGGCCAGCACTCCCGCGATCG
>OCTA010006192.1_pt1 | contig 10241 bp, 7 predicted proteins | sample 1538991 | NCBI WGS metagenome assembly OCTA01 (sample SAMEA3539302, study PRJEB22396) | soil metagenome | biome: tundra; feature: field; material: soil | place: USA | collected 2010-05 | depth 0.15 m | reverse complement strand
GTCGCCGGCCAGCGTATCACCTTAGAACGTAATCCCTACTACTGGAAGGTGGATCAGGCCGGCACTCAGTTGCCTTACCTGTCTGAACTCGTGTTCCTCTTCGCCGGCAGCGAGGACAACCAGGTGTTACGCTTTCAGGCAGGGGAGAGCGACATCATTAACCGCGTGGGAGCGCGCAACTTCGCCGTCCTCGAAAAAGACCGCGAGCGCCGGGGCTACCAACTGGTCAACGCCGGCGCCAGCATGGAATACAACTTTTTATTTTTCAATCTGGCCGACCTGCCTTCCGGTGTCGCGCCGCAGATCAAGGCCCACCAGGCATTCCTGCGCCGCAAGAGCTTCCGGCAGGCCGTTTCCGCCGCCATCGACCGCGACGCCATCGTCCGCCTGGTTTATCTCGGCCGCGCCGTACCGCTGGCCGGCCCCGTTCCGCCCGGCAACCAGGCCTGGATCGATACCTCCCTCCCCGCGCCCATCCGTTCGGTCGAGCGGGCGCGCCAGTTGCTCGCCGCCGACGGCTTCCATTGGAGCCGCCAGGGCGCTCTGGCCGATCCCCAGGGACGCCCTGTCGAATTCTCCATTCTGACCAGCAACAACAACCCCGAACGCTTGCAGATGGCTACCCTCATCCAGGACGATCTGAAGCAGATCGGGATGCGGGTCAATGTAGTGCAACTGGAATTTCGCAGCCTTCTCGAACGTGTACAACGCACCCATGAATACGAGGCATGCGTCCTCTCCCTGGCCAGCGCGGATGCCGATCCCAATCCCGATATGGTGGTCTGGCTCTCCAGCGGCGCCAATCACCTTTGGAATCCGGACCAAAAGACCCCCGCCACGCCATGGGAAGCGGAAATCGATCGACTGATGCGCCGCCAGATCGTCACCCGCGGCTATGCCGGGCGCAAACAGTTGTTCGACCGCGTGCAGGCAATCGTCGTCGAGAACCTGCCGCTGGTGCCGCTGGTCAGTCCCAACCTGCTGGCCGGCGCGAAAAAAAATCTGGCCAACTTCCACCCCGTTGTCATCGAACCCTACACTCTGTGGAATGTCGAGCAACTGTACTGGCGCGCCGCCGCGGGAGCGCGCCAGTGACCCAGCCGGCCCCGCAGTGGAGTAATACCCGTATCGTCGCCCAATGCCTGGCCGGCGATGAGCGCGCCTGGAGCGCTCTGCTCGATCGCTATAAGAACCTGATTTACTCCATCCCGCGGCGCTACGGCATGTCCCACCAGGACGCGGCCGACATCTTCCAGGCGGTCTGCTTGGATCTCTTCAACGAACTTCCCCGCTTACGCGATGCCGAAGCCTTGCAGGGATGGCTGATCCGCGTCACCACCAACAAGTGTTATCACTGGAAACGCCGTCAGATCAATCGCGAGAGCGATCTCGATGAAGACGTAATCCAAAATCTCAGCGCCCTGGACGCCGTACCGCCCGACGTCCTGGCCGAGGTCGAGACGGAACAGATGGTGCGCGAGGCCATCGCCTGCCTTCCGCCACGCTGCCGCCAGATGATCGAACTCCTGTTTTTTGAACACCCGCCCACGCCGTATCAGGAAGTGGCCCGCCGCCTCAACCTGGCCACCGGTTCCATCGGGTTCATTCGCGGCCGCTGCCTCAAACGGCTCAAAAAGCTTTTGCAAGAGAAGGGGTTCTAGTGTGCTGCCCGTCCTAGTTCTTGACAATCCCGGCCGGCCCGATGTGGGGCGGACCCCCTGGTCGGGGTGCCCTCTGGGCCAGGACGCCCTCGTCCCGCTTCTCGCTCACCGGGTGAACGCAATCCGCATTGCGCAAGCCGGCGGTGGCGTCGGCTGCGGACCTGTGGGCCCGCCCCGCGGCCGTTGCCAATTCTTGCGGGGGACGGGACAATAGTGCCGGAGTCTCCACGCAAACCGTCCGGTTTGAAAGAGCTGTTAGTGGCTCTGGAGCAGGAGCCCAATCCGCGCCAGCGGCGCCGCCTTCTGCTATCGAACCCGGAGCTCTTGCGGCCCGAGACCGTCACCGCGTTGTACGACGAAGTGGTGCGTCTGCTGCACGTGGACATCCAGCAGGCCGAGCGCGTGGCCCGCGCCGCCTCGCTGTTGGCCGGCCGCCTGGGCGACGATGCCTCGCGGGCCGCCAGCCTGCGCGCCCTCGGCCATATCTATTACCGCAAGCGCAAGTACCAGGTTTCCGTGGATCTCTACCAGCAGTCGCTGGCTATTTACGATCGCCTCGGAGACGCGCTCGACTCCGGCCGCACCCTCAACAGTTCCCTGCAAAGCCTCATCTACCTGGGCCGCTACCCCGAAGCCATGGATCACGCCCAGCGGGCCCGCCAGATCTTCCAGCGCCTCGGCGACCGCCTCCGCCTCGCCCGCCTCGATGCCAACATGGGCAATATCCTCTACCGCCAGGATCGCTTCGAGGAGGCGCTCGAACTCTACCTGCGCGCCTACCACGCCTTCCTCGAAATCGGCCAGCCCCAGGACGTTGCCATCTCGCTCAAGAACACGGCTACCTGCCAGATCAGCCTCAATCAGTTTCCCGAGGCCCTGGCCACCTATCAACACGCCCGCGCCTACTGCGTCGAACACAATATGCCGCTGTTGGTGGCCGTGGCCGACTACAACATCGCCTACCTCTACTACCTGCGCGGTGAATACACGCACTCCATCGAACTCTACCGCGCCGCCCGCGAGGACTGCCGCACCCTGGGCGACGCCTATCGCGAGGCCCTCTGCGATCTCGATCAGTCGGAGATGTACCTGGAGCTGAATCTCAGCGAGGAAGGCGCCCACCTCGCCGGCCGCGCCCAGAAAGCCTTCCTCGCCCTCGGTATGGGCTACGAAGCGGCCAAAGCCCAGACCAACCTCGCCATCTCACTCACTCACCACGGCGAGACCGCCGTGGCCCTGGAGCTCTTCGAAAAGGCGCGCCGCCTCTTCGATCGCGAGAACAATCGCGCCTGGATCGCCACCATCGATCTCTACCAGGCCCTGCTTTACCGCCAGGACCACCGGCTCGATGACGCACTCCAGCTCTGCCAGCGGGCGCTCGACTTCTTCGCGCCTTCGCCCCTCTTCACCAAAAGCGTGCTCTGCCAGTTGCTGCTCGCCCGAATCCACCTCGATCGCGGCCAGCCCGCGCCGGCCAAGCTGGTCTGCCTGGCCGCCTTGGATCGCCTCCAACAGGCCGAAACGCCCGCGCTCAGTTACCAGGCCTGGTACGTCCTCGGCGTCATCGAAGAAGCTCTGGGCTCTCCCGTTGACGCCTGGCAGGCCTACCTTAAGGCGCACCATCACCTGGAAAACCTGCGCAGCCATCTCAAAGCGGAGGAGATGAAAATCGCCTTCCTCAAGGACAAACTGGAAGTCTATGAAGCACTGGTGCGCATGTGCCTGGGCCGGGACCATTCGCCGGCCACTCTCGAAACCGCCTTCGGTTATATCGAACAGGCCAAGTCGCGCAGCCTGGCCGACCTGATCGCGTTTCGCGCCCAGGGTCTGCCGGCTTCCCGCAAGACCGAACGCGCCCTCGTGGACCAGGTCAACACCCTGCGCGGCGAGCTCAACTGGTACAGCCGCACCATTCAGCTTCAGGAAGGCCGCGCCGCCAATCTCATGGCGCCGCAACTGGTCAAACTGCGCCGCGCCGCCCGCGATTGCGAGCAGCGCCTGGTGGAATCCCTGGCCAATCTGCGGGTGGAAGACGCCGAGTATTCCAACCTGCAAACGGCCGGCTCGGTGCCCATCGAAACCATCCGCGCATCCCTTCCCGAGGGTGCGCTGCTGGTGCAGTATTACCGCGTCGGCGACACGTTCCATGCCTGCCTGCTCTCCCGGGACAGCCTCAAGATCGTGCCCGCCGGCTCGGCTTCGACTCTGCGCCGCGTCCTCCAACTCCTGCGCTTCCAGCTTGCTAAATTCCGCCTCGGCCCGGACTACGTCAAACTCTTCCAGGACCAGTTGCTGGATGCCACCAACGCCCACTTGCACGCGTTCCACCAGCAACTCATCGCCCCGATTGCGGACCACCTCAAGGATGCCGGCCATCTGATCGTCGCGCCCCACGATTTTCTGCACTACCTGCCCTTCCACGCGTTGCCCGACGCCCGCGGCAACGTGCTGGGCCAACGGTTTACCTTCTCCTACACTCCCAGTGCCAGCGTCTATTACCTGTGCTCCACCAAACCGGCGGCCCCGCCCGGCGGATCGCTGGTCCTCGGCATACCCGACGCCGCTGCGCCGCGGATCGAAGATGAAGTCCACGCCGTCGCCGGCGTGCTCCCCGACAGTGAGGTCTTTCTGGGATCCGCCGCCACCGCGCGAGTGCTGCGCGAAAGAGGGGCGCGGAGCCGCTTCGTGCACATCGCGACCCATGGCTGGTTCCGCCAGGACAACCCCATGTTCAGCTCCATCAGCCTGGGCGATTCGCAGCTCAACCTGTTCGATCTTTACCAGTTGAACCTGCCCTGTGAACTGGTGACCCTGAGCGGGTGCGGCACCGGCCTCAACATGGTGGTTGGCGGCGACGAGCTTCTCGGCCTGGTTCGCGGACTCCTCTACGCCGGGGCTCAGGGCGTCCTGGTGACGCTCTGGGACGTCAACGACCGCAGTACTGCGGAGTTCATGAAGCTTTTCTACGAAGCCCTTAAGGCTGGCAAGAATAAGGCACAAGCAGTCCAGGAGGCGATGGCGGAAATTCGCCGCCGCTACGCCCACCCGTATTATTGGGCGCCCTTCGTCCTGGTGGGCAAGTATCTGTGAAAGCGGGTGAGCACGATGAGACCTGTAGGGTGTCCACCCCCCGTACTCCGTATCCGTTCGATAACTTGTAGGTACTACCGGTACTGACCTAAACTTCGAATCGTGCTGGTAAGTAGAAAAAAATACGCTCGTATCCTATATCGAAAGGTCCCGATCCGTACCCCTCTTATTTTGAATGGACATTGAGCGCCACGGCAGCGAGACCAACGCAAGAGGAGTCAGCGAGATCTTATGAAGCACTACGGAATCGACGAATGGGCGGATTTCACCAGAGGACTGTTAGCGGGTGAGCAACGTGCGCAGATGCAGAGCCACCTCCAAAGTGGATGCCAGAAGTGCCACCGCCTCTCGGACTTCGCCACCAGGCTGGCCGCTGCCTGTACCAGTTTAGCCACCCACCCGGTACCCGAATCGACGGTTCGCCTGGCACGCGCCATATTCCCGGTCCGGGTTCAGGATCGTCCGAAACGCGGCAACCGCTTGCCGATTGAGTTGATCTTCGATAGTTTTCTGGCGCCTTCGGCGGTTGGACTGCGCGCCACGTGGCAGTTGGGCTGGCAGGGATTGTATCGCGCCGGAGATTGCTCCGTAGATCTGCGCATCGAGCCGGAATTGAATTCGTCGCGCGCCGCCGTCATCGGTCAGATCGCCAACCACGCCCTGCCCGAGCTGGAGATGGGCAACCTCCCCGTCTGTTTGCGATCCGGCAAGCTGGTGGTCGCCGAGACGTTGAGTAACCGCTTCGGCGAGTTTCAGTTGGAGTACGCCCAGCAGCCGCAACTCAGACTTTGCATCAGTTTGCAGGACTCGAAAAGCATCCAGGTACCTCTCAGGAAATTCATTTCGGACGAACCGGTCACCAGAAACCGGGTGTCCTCGCGCAAGCGGACAGCGGAGAAGCAGTAGCGTCCAAAGGGAAATATATCATGTTACGCAGACTCCATACCTCGGTTAGCGTCGCCCTCCTCGTAATCCTCTATTCTGTTGGGGCTTTCGCTGAAGACCGATACCTTGTGAAGGTTGCCGGCGATGTCAACGGGATCGCCAAAAGCCATGGCCTCACGTTGGTGAAATCGTTGACCGGTTCCGCGTCTGGCTACCACGTTCTCTCGTCGAAGACGGCAAGTCCGCAGACCGTGCTGCGCAATCTGTCGGCGGACGCCGCCGTGATTAGCGCGGAGCACGACAAGCCGGTCCAGTTGCCGGGGATTAAGCCCGCCGCTACGGTACATCCGGCGAGCGCCCCTGCGACGGGCCTGCGGATATCGAGCACGCTGATCCGCTATTACGACTCTTACGCCGCCTCGGCCTACGTCAACCAACCGGCCACCGGCGTTATCAATATGGACAAGGCGCACGGCCTGTCTACCGGCGATGGAGCCCTTGTGGCCACCATCGACACCGGCGTGGATTTCAGCCACTCCGTGTTGAATAACTCGCTGCAGCCGGGCTGGGACTTCGTACACAATGTTCCGGGCGGCCAGGAAGTGGCCGACGTGAACCAGGAGACCACGCCGATCCTCGATCAGGAGACGACGCCGATTCTGGATCAAGAGACCACGCCGATCCTCGATGGCGGAACCGCCATTGTCCTCGATCAGGAGACCACGCCGATTCTGGATCAGGAAACCACCCCCATCCTCGACGGGAAGAAGTTCCCCGCCTACGGTCATGGCACCATGGTCGCCGGGCTGATCCATCTTGTCGCCCCCGACGCTACGATTATGCCGCTGCGCGTGTTCGGCGCCGATGGCAGCTCGACCATTTCACAGATCGTCAGTGCCATCTCCTATGCGATTGACCATCATGTCGATGTCATCAACATGAGCTTCAGCACAAAGCAGAATTCGCCGGGCTTGGAGGCGGCTTTGCTTGCCGCCACGAACGCGGGCATCGTATGCGTGGCGTCTGCCGGCAACGATGGACAATCCAACTCGGTTTGGCCCGCCGCTTATAGCACCGTGATTGGCGTGGCCGGCACCAATGACGCTTTGAGCCGCAGCACGTGGTCCAACTTCGGCAGCCCGCTGGTAACCCTGGCAGCGCCCGACGAAGGCATCATCACCACCTATCCCCAGCAACACTACGCCATGGTATCGGGCACCTCGTTCAGCGCACCGCAGGTTTCCGGCGCCGCGGCCCTGCTGGTGGACATTAACTATCGGACTAACCAGTCCCTGGCGAATAGCGAGCTGACGTCCAGCGCCAAACCTCTGGCCGCTGCGCTGGGACTCGGCGCAGGCGAACTCGACCTGTACCAGGCTTGCCTGACGGCAAGGAAGAAAGTCAACTAGTCGATTCAAGCACTACGACAATCAAGCTGTGACGGAGATCGTATGAGCGCGGAGTGTGGGAGGATGTCCTGAATTCGCTCTTCAGGGCAGAACGGACCTGGAATGAAGACATATCAGTTGGAAGCCGCGGGAGCACGGCCAGCGGGACAACCCGAGCTGCACATCGCCCGGCGGACAATCACCACGAGCACCGTGGCCAAGCCGAACTCGGGCGGCGGCGATTCCGCCGCCGATCTCTCCGCGGTCTGCCTTTATTCAGGCGCCGGGCCCGTTCGAACGCCCTTGCCGGAGGCTAGCCGCCCCAGCGAACCGGTTCCCATCTGGCTCGCCGTGCTGCTCGCCACCTCTTGCGAGGCCCGGCGCAACGGCGAAAACCACGCCGTGCGCTGGGATTGGGTTTCGGGTCGCGCCCTCTATACAAACATTGGCAGGGACGCGGAACATATCGAACCCTTGGGTGTTAATCTCATGGGTGGCCATACCATGGCTGTCTACTGGACGCCCGGCGAAACCTCTTACACCGTGGAAGTGTACCGGCAGACGGAGTTGTGTGCCTGATTTCGATCGGGATAGCTACTTTGTAGGGAGCTGATCATGACGAAGGCAAGATCGCAACAGCCCGTAGGAAGAGCGTTGCGCCAACCGGGCAACACGAACACTGGTTGCGTCGACGGCGCCGATGTCTGCGAACTGCTACTCGCGGAACTTCAGGCCCGTCGCCAGCGGCTGCGGAAACTGCTCCGCCTGGTATGGATGGAAGTGGAGAGCCTCCCCGCCAGGCGCGCCCCTGTCCGGTCCCGCGCCCGGTGTGAAAACGTGCGTATGCGGGACACCGCGTAACCACTCGGCGGCGCCATTTGCCGCTCGACAATTCCGCACCACATTAGCCTGATTAGCCTGAAGCGTTCCGTTTTGCGCCGGCGGCGGTGTCCCTTTCCGCCGCCGGCTTTTTTTCGCGCGCCGGCTTCCCATGCTATAGTCAATTTCCAATGAACCGCCGTCATTTATTGCGCATCGCCACAGGCGCCGTGCTGCAAAGCCATGCCATCGACCGCGTGCGCGCCGCCACCAGCGCCGCCGGAGCCCGCACCCCGGAAGAGATTGCCACCGACGAGGACTTCTGGAGCGAGATCCGCGCCGCGTTCAGCGTCGACCGCAACGTCATCAACCTCAACAACGGCTACGTCAGCCCCTCGCCGCGCTCCGTGCAGGACGCCATGCGGCGCTATCTGGAGTACACCGACATGGGGCCGTATCACACCATGGTCGCCGTGCTGGAACGCCAGGTGGAAAGCGTGCGCCGCCGTCTGGCCCAGGCCGCGGGCTGCGACCCCGAGGAGATGGCCATCACGCGCAACGCCTCGGAAGCTCTGGAGAACGCGCAGTACGGCATCGATCTCCAGCGCGGCGACGAAGTCCTCACCACCGACCAGGACTATCCGCGCATGCTCACCACCTTCGCCCAGCGCCAGCGCCGCGAAGGCATCGTGCTCAAAACCATCTCCTTCCCCGTGCCGCCGCCCTCCATGGACGATCTGTACCGCCGCTTTGAACAGGCCGTCACGCCGCGCACCAAGATGATCCTGGTGTGCCACATCACCAACCGCACCGGCCAGATCTTCCCCGTGCGCAAGATCTGCCAGATGGCGCACGCCCGCAACATTCCCGTGATCGTCGATGGCGCCCACGCCTTCAGCCACTTCCCCTTCAAAATCTCCGATCTGGATTGCGACTACTACGGCACCAGCCTGCACAAGTGGACCTACGCGCCCATCGGCACCGGTTTCCTCTACGTGCGCAAGAGCCGCATCGCCGGCACCTGGAGCATGATGGCCAGCGACAAGACCCAGAACAACGACATCCGCAAGTTCGAGGAGATCGGCACGCATCCCGCCGCCAATCACAACGCCATCTCCGAAGCCCTCCTCTTCAACGAGAACCTGGGGATCGACCGCAAGGCGGCGCGCCTGCGCTACCTGCGCGACCGCTGGGCCCGCCGCCTCGCGCAGCATCCCAAGTGCCGCATCCTGCACAGCCCCGACCCGGCGCAATCCTGCGGCATCGGGTTTCTCGGCTTCGTCCCCGGCGTGGATGGCGGCAAGATGCGCGAAGCCCTGTGGAGCAAATACACCATCCTGACCACCTACATGCCCCACGACGCCTACAGCGGCCTGCGCATCACGCCCAACATCTATAGCACCGTTCGCGACATCGACTACTTCAGCGAAATGGTGGAAAAAGAACTGGCCTGACGCGCGCCATCTCTAAGCTCCCGCCAGAATGCGGTGGACGCGCTCGGCGTTTTCTTTGACCTCGTCCTTCACTCGGGGGAACATGCCGACGTAAATACCGTCCGTCGGCTTGATGCTTTCGAAGGCCGTGCGGAAAGCCTGGTCCACGCCGCGATCGGGAATCCGTCCCGCGGCCAGGATCTTGAAGGCGAAACACGGCTTCCGGGTTTGCCGCATGACCCGGTACATGCGCGGCGGATCGCTTTGCAGATAGATATCGCCAGGCATTTCCAACATCTCGCCGTGGAGGGCTTGCTTCCACTCTTCGGGGGTGCGCGTGCGGTTGTAGACGCAACCGGCGTAGAAATCCACGTCCCAGCCCTCCTCCTCCACCTGCGCGATCACTTCCGGCTTGTGCGTGCCGACGCCCACCAGCACGCCCAGATCGCGCGCCTGCTTGCACCATTCCTTCACGGTATTCATCTGGCCGGTCTGGTATGCCTTGTCCACCACCTCGCCCTGCCTTTGCAGAGCCAGCGGCTTCAGCGTCTTCACCAGCATGGACGACTCGACGCCGGCGGTCACCTGAATGATCAAGTGCATCTTGCCGCCCTCCGCCTGAAACCGCGCCCAGTCCTGCGGGCCGCGGTCCAGATGCACGTAGTTGAACGCGTTGATCCCGTAGCGGTTGCACTGGTGCATGAGGGCGCAGACTTTGTCCGCGGTGTACCACTCCTTCATCACCACACTGAAGTTGTTGTTATAGTGCGCAAAGCCGTAAAACGGGTTGACGCCCAGCACCATCCGGCTGATTTCGGCGCCGCCGAATTTCATCTTGGGCACCTGGATGGCGCTTTGCGGCTGGGCCGCTTGCTGCGCCGCTAGTGTTGCACTCGCGCCCGTCAGACCCGCCGCCAGGGCCGCGCCGCTGTGCAAAAAGCTTCGACGTGTGTTCGACATGGAAG
>OCTA010006190.1_pt1 | contig 10243 bp, 7 predicted proteins | sample 1538991 | NCBI WGS metagenome assembly OCTA01 (sample SAMEA3539302, study PRJEB22396) | soil metagenome | biome: tundra; feature: field; material: soil | place: USA | collected 2010-05 | depth 0.15 m | reverse complement strand
CGTGTTCGTGATCGAGACGCCGGGCGGCGGCGGATACGGGTCACCGGCCGAGTAAAGGCTCAGGAACTTGACTGGAGCCGTGCGCTGGCCGACGTCAATCAGGAAATGGCGGGCTGCTTGTGTCGTCCAGGCGCTGTCCGGGTTTGCGATGACGCCGGCCAGGTGAACGCGGCGGGTGCCGTGCTCGATGACGATCAGGGCGTAGATGCGCCGCAGGAGCACAGTGTCGACATGGACGAAATCGGCCGCGAGGATGCCGCGGGCCTGCGCGGTGAGGAACTGCTTCCAGGTCGGGCCGGTGCGGCGGGGTGCGGGGCCGATCCCGGCATCATGCAGGATCTGCCACACCGTGGAGGCAGCGATCGGGTGGCCGAGCTTGACGAGCTCGCCTTGCACGCGCCGGTGCCCCCACGTCGGATTGTCTGTCGCCATGCGGATCACGAGCTTCCGGATCGCGGCTGCTGTGGGCGGCCGTCCGGGACGCCGCCGGCTGGTGTTGTTCCATTTGCGGGTGACCAGTCGCCGGTGCCAGGCGAGCAGTGTCGCCGGGGTCACCGCGAGCACCTCGCCCCACCGGCGGCGGGGGATCAGCCGGGGAGCCAGAGCCGGCCGGCCGGCTGGCAGCGGACCCGGCCGACTTGGCGGCGCAGCACCGCGTTCTCGTGCCGGAGCACCAGGAGTTCGGCGTCCTTGGATCCCTCACGCCGGGCCAGCAGATCCAGCGTTCGGCGATCGCGTTCATGCGGGGGTCCGGATGTTGCAGGGCACGGTCCGGATCTCGGCATCGGCGGGGACCGCGTCGAACGCGGCGGTGAAGTCCGGGCCGCGGTCGCGGATCATGAACTTGACCCGATCATCAGGCAGCGCGCGAGCAGGTAGCCCACCGAAGATCACTCAGCGATGATCTCAGCCCGCAAGCCTGGCCAGGCAAGGGCGAGATCGAGTAATCGAGCCCTACAAGCCTAGCTGAGAGTGCCAGCTTGTGCCGCGCCGCCAGGCGGGCACGGCCGGGCTGACCTGTTCTTCTGTGTCGTGAGGGGAGCGGGAGCCTACAAGTCGTGAGCGAGGACGCGGCCGAGATGCTCTCCAACCTCGCCGAGCTGGAATTTCTCGCGGACGCTCAGCGACCCGAGCTGGGCCCCGCCGAAGCGGATGCCGTCCCAGCCCAGCTCCCGGTAGCCGTCAGCGACGGCCGTCAGCGCGCCGCTGAGGTCCAGGCCCTCCAGACGTCGGGCGAGGTCGTGCTCCAGCCAGTACTGCATGTTGCGGTAACCCAGCGCGAAATCGCTCCGCCGGAACCTGATATCGACGAATCCGCCGAAGTGGAACAGAAAGGCGCCCGCGAGTTGCGCCGACGCTGGCTCGGTCACGGCCGGGTCGATGCCCGGGGAAACCACATCCACGGACGCGGGCTTCTTGCCCTCCAGCCCCGTGGCGGCCGCTACCAGCGCTCGGACGGTCGCGGCGTAGTCGCCGATTGCCTGCTCGCGTTCGCGGGGCGCCCGCCCGGCAGCGTTCCTGACGTCCGCTTGCGACTGGCGGATCCTGCCCAACTCCGCCTCGGCTGCGTCCTGGAGGCTCGCCCGCAGTGTGTCCGCCTGCGCAGCGGAGAGCCCGAGCCGCGCGATGGCCTCAGTCACGCCAGCCTCTACCGCCGCCGGGATGGACTTCGCCCATTCCAGGTGGGTGTTGGTCTTTTCCAGCCGCTTGAGGTCCTCGAAGATTGTCTGCGTGCGGCCGATAGTGAACGCCCGGGTGCCCGCGTGCAGCCAGGACGGCTGAGGGCTGTCCCCGGTCCAGGTTGGCGACGCGGTGTCCGTCGTCGCCGCGGGGTCGGGATGGATCAGCAGGAACACGCGGTTGTCGTCGCTGCCGACGGACTGGGCCAGCTCGATCGTCCGGCCCAGCGGCTCGTTGTCGACTGTGCCGCCGTCGGTGTACCAGAACTTCCCGTCCGCGGGGAACCCGGTCAGCCCCGCCTGGTCGTACTGGGCGCGATCGGCGGAGCGGTCGAGCTGCCGGGGCGGGAACCCGATCGCGTTGGCGCCCGAGGCGAGGGCCGCCTGGGCGAGGTCCAGGTACTTCGCCGGATCGACGACCTTTGTCAGCGTGACGCTGTACCAGTCCAGGAAAGTCGATGCCTGCATGGGCGTGGCGCGGTCGACGACGGGCAGGGCGTAGTTCAGCCCTGCGAGATTGGCCAGAGCCATGGACAGGGCGATGGGCGTTTCCTGCCATGCTGCCGCGGGCCCGTCTGGGACGCCTGCGGGCCCCAGGACGTCCGTGGCGATCTCTGACAGTGCCTCCCCGGACAACGGCGAGTCGGTGGAGTGCGTCTTCAGGGCCTCGAGTGACACTCCCTCCACCCACGCTCTGGTGAGGAGCTTGATCGGGTCGGCGGCGCGCAGCAGGGCGCGAGCGGATAGCAGGCCCGTGATCGAGCCGGCCGACGCTGACGCCATCGAGTCGATCACCACGACCTGCTCGCCGAGCTTCTGGCACGCCAGCAGCAAAGCCGCCAGCGCGCCGCCCTCGTAAGCGCCGAGCGAGACTGCGCCGGGAAGCGTCAGAGAAATACGGAGCCTCGCCACGGGTCCTCCCGAAAACCATGCAGAATGTCAGCGGTGAAATGCCGGACGCGCATATCGTGGCTTAGCAGCATTGCAGGTAGCAAGGCCGGTCCGCCAGAGCCCGAGCGGCCTTCCCGGCTGGCGGGCCGCGACGGTCCGTCATCCCGGGCAGCGTATCGGTTATTTTGGGTGGATGGCCGCCTTGCCGTAAGGCTCCTGCCCAGGACGCCGAGCTGCCGAGCGAACGGCATCGCCGAACTATCAGGGTGTGCGTGCCGAAAACCTAATGGACGCGTCATGCGACCGGCCGATATTCGTTGATCTGGCCAGCGACGCGAGTGTGTCTTTGGACGCCACTGCGCTAGGTCGGCCGGTTCGGGTAGCGGTTGCAGCGGCGCGGCGGCGTGCGGGGAGCGGTGCGGCCGGCGCTGATGTGGTGGGTTTCGTAGTCGCGCAGGATCTGCCGCAGATGGGCCTGGTTCCAGCTGAGGGTGCGGTCCAGGAGTTCGCGGCGGCATCCCCCGGTCCGGCGCGTTCGGTGATCGCGTTCATGCGGGGTGTCGCCACGTTGCAGAGCAGGGTCCGGGTCCTGGAGTGCTGCCGGGCAGGCCGGCGGTGAAGAAGCCGCCCGCCAGGATCGCGCCGGTCGGGGAGCGCAGGAACTGTGACCAGGCCGGCCCGGTCCGTCGCCGGGCGGGGCCGGTGCCGTTGGTCTTGAGGATCTCCCCTCCGGTCGGCGCTGCGGCCTTGACTCCCAGGCCGGCCAGCTCACCGTGGATCCGGCGGTACCCCCATTCGGGATTCTGGCGGGCCAGCCGGCGGATCAGGGCCCTGATGTTCGGCCGGGTGGCGGGGTGGCCGGGTGGCCGGTCGGCCGGTCCTGGCGTGCATGGACCTGGCGGCCCGGCGGCGCCGGATGATGTCGCGGTGCCAGCGCACGATCGAAGTCCGGGGTGACCAGCAGCCGCAATCCGTGGCGGCGCGCTTTGGGTATCACGCCGGGCAGGGCCGCGAACAGGGCCCGGTCCGCCCAGTTCAGCTTCGGGCGGCGCGGCTGCCGCCGCTGCAGTACGGCGAGCTGATGGCGCAGGATCAAGACCTCGGCGGTCTTCCACGTCTCCTCGCGCCGGGACAGCCGCAGCCCCGACGCTAGTCGCGTGATCAGGAGGAACACGAACCGCAGGCACATGACCGGCGATCAGCACGGCCGAACGGCCAGGAGAGCAACCCTGCTGGTCAGAGCCGAGGACGAGATTCTCGGCACGCACACTGGTGACCGCCCCGAAGAAGCCGGGCCCGGCACTGCCGGGTAACGGTTGGAGCCTGGCTGCTTCGGCTCCCGGTGCTGACCCCAGGCGTCAGTCTGGGGCACGTCTGGACCGCGAGGCAGCAGCCAGACTTGAGCAGATGGTCGGCAAAGGACGACGGCGCCGTTGCTTTTCCGGCTTCGGTTAAACACGGGGATCAATTCCGGCTGTGGCTCCGTCTCGGACGTTTGTCCCGTCCTCGCCGGCTCTATTTCGTCGTCTTCCTGGCTGGCTTCGCTGCGGGCGCGGCGGCTTTCCTAGTAGTCTTCGCCGCTGCCTTCTTCGCCGGCGCCTTCTTCGCGGCCGGCGGGACCGCCTCGGCCAGCGCGGTCAGGTCGACGACCGAGTCGTCTCCGCCGAAGCTGTTGGGGAGGTAGGTGTCGGCAGCCCAGTCGTTGTCCCATCGCTCGCCATCGAGGAGATACCGGAACCGGTACGTCCGCCCCGCATCGAGATCAACCGTCAGGCTGAATCCCCCCTCGGCGTTGCGGCGCATAATGTCGGCGTCGACCGACCAGTCATTCCATTCCCCGCACACCGCTGCAGTCTGGGCGCCCACACTTGGATCGAGGGTGAATGTGACGCTGGCCTTGCCTTTCGCTTCCCTGGACTTGATCATCTTCGCCTCCACTCTGGTTGGCTTGCGCCCATCGGTCTGCTTCGCCTCTTCGGCGCTGGCGGCGCGTTCATCAGCAGCATGCTCCGCTTGTGCTTGCTGCGCCTCGGCCCGTGCATCGGCCTCACGGCGAACTCGCTGCTTGTCTTCCTGCTCCTTCTGGTAAGCGGCGGCGATCTTGTCGTCCACCTCCTCCTGGCGGGCCGCTGCCTGCGCGGCCTGCACCTCCTCGTCGGCGTGTGCTCGGCGCGCCTGCGCCTTCGTTTCGAGTTCGTCGGCCATGGCCAGGAACTCGGTTCGCCGTGTCAGAGCCTGGCCCCGCCGACGGATGTGGTCGTCGGCAAGAAGCCATGCAGCGAATCCATCCAGCGAGCCGAGGAGACGCTCGAAGCCCAGACGAAAAGGCGCCTCGTCGTCCCAGTAGCGGGCGACGACGTGCCCTTCGAGCAGGGTGAAGGGCAGGCGCAGGGCCGAATACTCCAGCCGTGCCACGCCACGAGGGACGGTGGTAAGACCCATAGCAATCTGCTTTCTCTACTCGTTTAATGTGCCGTTTGCCCCGGCCATCAGGCGTCAGCTGAGTCAGCATCATCGTCGAGCCGCCGTGCGTCTTCCCGAGGGCGCTCAGCGGCCTGGTCCCGCTTGGGCAGTGGCTTGGGCCTCCTCGTAAGCGCTCGCGAACAGGGACCAGCGGACAGGGAACGGCGTGTGCTCCACCAGGCTACGGGGGAACTGCTCGGCTGCGGAACACCGGCATCGAGGACGTGAACTGGCACGAGGAGGATGGCACGGACGGCGCGGGGTCGGCGCTGAGGCTCACCGTGGACGTGCGCTCGCACCAGCGGCTCGCGCACCGGTGCGGCAGCTGCGGGGAAGAACGGCCCGCTATGACAACGGACCATGGCCGCCGCCGCGAAGCAGCGGCGCCGGCTATCGACGACCCCGAACCAGTTCACCAGCCTCGCCCCAGATCACAGCGATGCTTGCGGCCCCGGCTACCGTCGCATCCTCACAAGCCGCTGACCCGATACGGGATCACCGAATAGTTACCTCCGCGTTACGTCAACCCCCCGCTGCCTAGAGCCTCGGTATGCGAGCTGAGCGGCGTCGCCTAAACGGTCAGGTCAGTAACCGGTCCAATGCTGTTGTCTGAACGTGCTGAGTATGGCCTGGCAAAGAGGCGCGGACGACGAGGGCAACGTGCAGTCGGCGGACGACGCGCCGGGGTTGCTGGCAGGACCCCACCAGTAGAGCAGAATCCCGTCAGCGGGACTCTGGCCGCCCGATCCGGCGACGTATCCCTTGACTCCGGGTGGGTCCACGACCGACACGACATCGCTGCCGGAGGCGGAGTAGCCGGGCGAGCCGGCCAGCCATGTCTCTTGCTGTTCCCGGGGCTGCGCAGGCCCGCAGTCCGCGGCTACCCCAGGTGACGACGGCACGAGTTCCCGCGCAACATGCGGGACCAGGGGGCAGGCCACCTGGTCGATGCAGCCCACACAGGCTGAGGCGTTGTAGGCCAGCACGGATTCGGCGCCTTCCGGGGGCCCACCCGGAGGTGGTGATTCGCCAGGGGGAAAGACCGAGATGGCGATACTTCCATCGGCCCCTATCGCGAACGAGCACGACCAGCCGCGGGGAGCGAGGATCGGCCGGATCCTGCGGGTGGCATCGCTGTAGTACGCGAGCTGATCGCCCACGGATGCTGGCGCAGGAATGGTTTCAGTGGCGGGCAGCCGGGGCCCAGAAGGCGGGAACGTGTCCGTGGTGGGGCATTTCACAACCGGCACAATGGTCGACGTCATCGCGGCCGCCGCACCGCGGATGGCCTCGGCGGCGGCCCCGAGCGCCTCAGCGGTCAGTTCGAGACCGCGCATCAAGGCGGTGTGGAAGCACGCGCCTGTAAAGGCCCGCAGCGGCTGCTGGGCGACCTGGCTCGCCGCGATCTGCCCGAAGAGCAGGCCCAGTTGGTCGGTCGCGCCCCGGACAGGGTCCAGCTGGTAATCGCAGGTCGCGTCCTTGGTACTGGTCGCACCGGCCAGTGCGGAGCCGCGGGTGACGACCATGTCCCCGACGTCGACCGGTCGGGTTGATCCCGGCAGCGAGAACCAGCCGAGCCGGGGCACCTCGAATGTGGCGTTACCCGCGAGCGCATCCACGTCTATGGAGTGTGGCCACGGTTTCAGTGCCGCCAACTCGGGTGAGCCCGCCCGCAGCGCGACACCGCTCGCTGACTCGAAAGCCCGGATAGGGGCTGGCAGTTCGTCGCACAGTGATCCGGATTTGATGTCGTCGGTGGCGAAATTCCCGCATGCTGAAAGCACCAGGCGGATGACCGCGAGCTCGGCGCTGGTCACCGCCCCGAAGTCAACGCCAGTCTCGGCGAGCAGCGCCGCTACGGATCCGGTTTCCGGGGTGCCGAACGTCACGACGGTGCTGATCTCACTCGCGCGATCGTTTCCCGCGACCCCGGCGTGAGTTGCCGCGTACCGGGCGATGAGGCCACCCATGGAATGGGCGACAATGATGACCTTCTGGCCGCTGGCCCGGTATAGACAGTCGATCACCTTGCCCAGAGCCGGCCCCAGGTGAGGATCATCCACCCACCGCGCGGAGTACGGGTGGTAGTCGAACGTGAACACCGCCGCGCCTAGGACCCCCTGCAGTTCCCCGATGAGGGACCGGGAGATGTCCGGCACGAAATCCGGGTTGTCGCTGAGATCAATGATGTGCGAGAACGCGCCGGTCCGCGCGCTGGTGTTGGTGTCCTGGCTGGTCCAGCCGTGCACCATGATCACCGGCACCCAGGTGCCACCGCTGGCGGACCTCCTGACGATAGGCCCACCGGTAGGGGTCGTGTCGGACGCCAGGATGGGAGCGAGCTGGACGGTATCCTGCCCCAGCCCCAGCGCCTGGGAACCGCACTGCGCGCCCCAGCGGGTCGGGGCGGCCACGGATGCTGCCGCCAGGGCCGGCGCGGCCGGAACGCCTGGGATCATGGTGCACGCCACGAAGATCGTGATGACGGTGACGCGCGCGAAACCAGCCCGGTTCATGATCGGCTTCCCGTGGCCGCAGCCCGGGGCAGGCCGATCGTGGCGAGGACCTTCCACTGGCCGTCTTCGCGGACCATGACCGCGTAATAGCTCGCCGGCGACTTCCCAGGGGCTTTGATCGTGACCAGCATCGATCCTCCGCCAACACCGTCCGGCGCCCAGGACTTCACATCCGGCACGACCGTAGAACCTGGGGGAACGGCTTGGCGCGCCTGCCCGCGCACCTCGGACCGGGCTCCGCTGGCCACGAGCGACTCCGGGTCACTGGCAAGTCTCTGCAACGCGGCGGCCACTTGACCGGCCTGCGCGCGCCCAGACCGCGACGATGCGGACGCCGTCCCAGCATGCCCGCCAGTCCCCCGCATCAGGAACACGCCAATCACGAGCGCGGCGACGGCAGCAGCCACCGCCGCGAACACCACCCACGATCGCCTCGATCGCACAATCCCCCTCTCCGCGCGGCACGGGCTCCGAGGCGGGCAAGGCCAGCAGGACAGCGCTGACCGCGGTAACACGTTGCCCGGCACGCCTCAATCCAGCGGCGTAAGCGGCGCCAAGTGGACGCGCGAGCCAGCCGAGTGGTTCACACCATCCTCCCAGCAACAGACCTTCGACCTGTGGGGTTCCAGAACTCAGCCACAGTCTTGACCTGGGCTTCTACGCGGCCTGCTCGTATTCATTTGATGCGGCCGCCGAGGACGGGACGGCGCTTGATCTGCTCATGGGAGAGGCCGGCGACGGGGTGGTCGGGCCGGGGCGGCTGCAGCTGGCCGGCCGCGATGAGGTCGTCCGTTGTAGCAGGCCTCGAACTCGGCCAGGACCGTCCGCAGGTATCGTTCCCCGAAGCTCAGCAGCTGGTCGGTGACCTCGGTCCGGGCGGTGAGCACGAACTGCTCCGCGCAGGCGTTCGCACAGGGCTGCGGGGCGGGATCTTGGCCGCCTCGATACCGGCGTCGGCGAGGACCGCGTCGAACGAGGCGGTGAACTGCCCGGCACGGTGGCGGATCAGGAACCGGAAGCCCGCGGCGCGATCACTGAGATCCATCAGGAGGTTCCGGATCTGCTGGGTGGTCCAGGGCCCGTCCGGGTTCACGGTGATCCCGACGATGCGCACGTAGCGGCTGCCCACCTCCAGGACGAAAAAGCAGTAAGGGCGCTGCAGCGTCACCGCGCAGCCGACGTGGAAGAAGGCCGACGGCAAGCATCGTCGATGCCTGGGTGCGCAGGAATAGCCGCCAGGTCGTGCCGGCGCGCCGCCTCGGCGCCGCGGGGATCCCCAGGGCCTTGAGCGCGCGGCGGATCGTGGACGCGCCGACTCGGTGGCCGAGCTTGAGCAAATTCACCCTGGATCCTCTTGTACCTGCACGACGCATTCTCGGTGGCGAGGCGCTCGATGAGCGCGGGGACCTCGGCGCTGACCGGCGGTCGGCCCGTCCGGTCCGGGTAGGCCCGCTTCCTGGCGACCAGGCGGCGGTGCCACCGAAGGACGGTCCCGGGCGTGACCAGCCGGTGCACCCGCAACCTTCGCGGTAGGAGCCGGATCAGCGCAGAGAGGACCGCGGTCGGCCCAGTCGAGCCGGGGCCGGGGCTGGGTGCGGCGCAGTGCAGCGACCTCGTGCCGCAGCACGAGCAGCTTGGCGTTCTTGGACGCTGCTCGAAGCCCTGCGCGACCGCCATGACGACGTCCTGCGATTCGCCGGTGACCTGCGGATCCACGCCCACGCCCAACCAGGCTGAACGGGACGTGCGCCCCGCGAAAACCCGGCAGAAGATCTCCGGTCGGCTCCGGAACGAGGAGACCACCCGGCACCTGTACACGATCCGCGGATACATCTCCACCGTCGGCAAGCACGGCGCCGACGTCCTGGCCGCACTGCGCGACACGATCCTCGGCCATCCCCGGATGCCGCCCATCCCCGACCCGCCCTGACCCGGCACCCGCTCACGGGCACACCAGCCCGCCGTGACCTCAGCAAGGGCAGCGCACAATGCAGCGGGCCAGCTTGAATCGATCTGCCTGGCGCGCTCCCATCCGCGCGAAGCTCGCCGCCACATGCTGAGCTGGTCGCGGGCCCGAGCCACAACAGCAGGGATCTCCGACGGATCGCTCTCGACGCTGGGGACCGCATCGTGCGGAAGCGACACTTGTGCCTCCGCGTCGTTCTCGTAGACCCGGACGCACGCCTCGGTAAGCAAACGCCCGCGGCGCTTCCGCAGAGCCTCTCGGCTCTCGATTTCCGCCCGGACGTCCGGGCGGAGGATGCGACTTGCCGCCCGGGCCGCTGGTCCAGCTGACCCAGCTACCTGTGGGTTTCATCTCCCCGTGGTGCTAGCAGGTCTCATGGCGTCGTTACCGTTGCGCCTGATCGTCTATGACGATCGCCCTGGATCGTGGCAACGTAACTGCCCACTACCGCGCAGCGGGCTGAATGCTTACGCTTAGGCCTGTGTCGCGCGAATGAGCGGCCCCGTTGGCCAGGAATTCTGTCGTCATTTAGTGGCGGCGGCTGTGCTCAGCCCAGCTCACCCGCGGCGGTGCTGAGCCGGCCGTGAGGAGGCGTCAGGTGGTTTCGGAAGCCAAGGCAGCGGAGCCATCCGGGCGGAGCGTCCTCGATGAGCTGGACTCGCGTATCCCGACAGGCTTTTACTGGTACCTGGCGGTACTGGCCTGCATCGGCGGATTCCTGTTCGGGT